>Ga0209605_1000184_pt1 | contig 85830 bp, 75 predicted proteins | sample AD_UKC035_MetaG_FD_184408 | JGI IMG/M metagenome (GOLD analysis project Ga0209605, IMG submission 184408) | Active sludge microbial communities of municipal wastewater-treating anaerobic digesters from USA - AD_UKC035_MetaG (SPAdes) (version 2) | ecosystem: Engineered > Bioreactor > Anaerobic >...
TGGCCGGAAACCAGGTCTACTCCACCACCTTCGGCCGGACCGTCTCGTTCGCTCCAGAGGCCCGGACCCTTTTCTAATTCTGATCCATCCGGGGGCCGCGCATCCATGCCACGCGGGAAGGAGATTTCATCATGGTGAACAAGGTTCAACTCATCGGCCGGCTGGGCAGGGACCCGGAGGTCCGAGCCACCCAGGAGAACGTGGCCTTCGCCCGCTTCTCCCTGGCCACCGACAGCCACTGGACCGACCGCAACGGCGACAGGCAGAGCCGCGCCGAGTGGCACAACGTCCTGGCCTGGGGGCGCCTGGCGGAGATCTGCGGCGAGTACCTGCGCAAGGGCCGCCTCGTGTTCGTGGAGGGCCGCCTGCAGACCCGCTCCTGGGAGGACGAGGCCGGCCAGCGCCACAGCCGGACGGAGGTGGTGATCCACGACCTCAAGATCCTGGAGCCCAAGCAGCCGGTGGAGGCGCCGCAGCCCCCGGCGGACACCGCCGCCGAGATCCCGTTCTAAGGTGGCTCATTCGGAACCGAAAAGCCCGGATCGCTCCGGGCTTTTCGGTTTTATCTGTACTATTTACAAAATTCTCTCTCGGTGATGGTTATAATTATTCGATACGAGGGAGGTGATTCATGGGTCATTCTGAACCGGTTCGCAGCATTTTTTATCTCTTTCTTTTCATAATTTTTGCCCTGTGTTCTTGCGGAATCGCTGGAGACGGTTCGACTGAAACCACAGTTGTTTGGTATGGGGGGGGCGGTCAGATTGGGGGTTCACTTGCGGTCGTACATTCCAGCGGTATGAATATCATCGTTGACTGTGGCGCTTTGTATAACGCGGAAGATGACAGCCGCAAGCAATCAGCAAAAAAATCCGTGATTCCATTGCCAGATGATGTGATCAAGGGGAGCGCCCTATTGCTTACACATGCACATCTTGATCACTGTGGGCGGTTGCCCCAGTTGGTCAGGGCCGGGTTCAAACAGCCGATTAACACTACACCCGCAACTCGCGAGCTACTTCCGGTGATGCTAGAGATGGCCATTCGCTATGGATCATCCGACCGCACTTGGTATTGGTCTGCCAAGTCCGTCAAGCAGGGGAGTAGAGGCCCGTTCGTGACTGCGCATTGGCGAGAAAACTGTGAATGGGGTCAGAAAATTTCTCCCGTCAACCGCCGTCAGGTGCAGGGTAACCATGACGAGGTATCAAAAAAAGAGCAAGTTTTTCTGAGGCCTTGCGACAGTTGTGTTGAAGAAGAACTGAGGTCCATTCTTCAATTAGTGCAGGTACGTGAGATCGGTCAAGTTTTTCCAATATCGGGACATCTAAATGCATCTTTTTTGGCAGCCGGTCACATTCCAGGGGCGGCCTCAGTGTTGCTAGCTCCCTCCAAATCACCCGAAGGAAAACGATTGTTATTCTCTGGTGACATCGGCAACGATCTTTCACCTCTTGAGTGTGCTCCCACTCCGGCTCCGCCAGCGGATCGGATCTGGTTGGAAGCCACCTACGGATCGGATATTCGAGCGAAAGATGCTACTCCTGAATTGAACAGGTTCAGGCAGGAAATTTCCACGGCGGTGGCCAATGGAGAAGTTGTATGGATCCCGGCATTCGCATTGGATCGGACACAGAAGGTACTCTACCAATTAGGGCTCGCCCGAAATGAGGGGAAGTTGCCTTCAACCATTCAGGTATTTTGCCCTTCGCCGTCGGCGGCTAAAGTGAGTGCGATATACAGAAGAGAACTCAGCCAACCATCAACCACGCATTGGTTTCGGCCAGAACTGTATCGTATTGGACCATCGGCGTTCCCTGAGATGGTCAGAAAACTACCGGGAACACTCCCACGGCCTTCTGTCCTCGTGACTACCAGCGGCATGATGGATGAGGCTTTTTCAGAAGATCTCTTGGACGATCTTCTGCCACAATCCACAACCCGTGTTTTACTGGTAGGATGGGCTGATCCAAAGACGCCGGCGGGCTTGTTGGCATCCGGAGCTAAAAAACTGGAAAAGAGAAGTCGAGACGATCCAAACCAAATAGTACAAACAATTGGTGTCCGCGCGAAGGTCTCACAATACAAAATTTTCTCGGCTCATGCCGATTTGTCGGATACTTTGTATTGGTTATCACGCCAAGATAAGAGGACCGAAATCAGATTGGTTCATGGAGACCCCGAGCAGTTGGCCGCACGCCAAGCAGCCCTGATCAAAGCTGGGTTCTTAAATGTGAAGATTGAGCGAGCGCAACAGACAAAACCCATTTCCGGAAAGTAATCCATCTCGTCCTGTCGTCCAATGAGGCTTATCCCATCGGAATTGACCCAACTCGTTTGAATGATCCGCCCTCGCCCCCTTTGAGGAGTGCAGCGCCGGATCGCCCCACCTGGTTCTCCTCCCTCCGGTCGTCCTCGAGGGCGGGCCGATCCGTCGATGCGGTTCCTGCCACCCACCCGCCCGCGATGGCGTCCACCGAAGAAATCGGAATTCAGAGAGGCGGGAAGCCGAAAATTCACTCGAGTGCAGGATACGGATTGTGTGTACAATTCGCTCCGCTCTTGTCCACCCAATCCCCTCCCGCTGACGCGGTCGGCCTGCCAGGGGGATACCCCCTGGACCCCGCTGTATCGATCACCAGGAGTGAGGGGCGGCGGTGGTTCGTCGATTCGCAGTGACTCAATCAAATATTTTCAGTAAACCCTTCTCAGGCAATCGACGGTTTTCCGGATTTCCTCGACTAGTTTGGCGGGTCTGAATAATTTGGCATCTTCACGGAAGGAGAGGATCCACGACAGCACCTCCCATTCCGATGAGGCGGTGAAGATGATCCGTATCGCATTTGGGGCAATTCGGGTGAGCTGCTGGTCAGGGCTCCATATCCGTTCCGAAGCATACTCGGCGGCCCAATCGTAAAATTCAGCTTCCACCTCGAATGATTTTTGCTTAATCACGCCGAAGTGCCGGTTGAACGCCGCCTCGAAGTCATAGTCCTTGGGGAATTCAAAGCGGCGGTCGGTCAGGGCGGCGGCCTCGATCCGGTGGACAGCCAGCAGGGGCTCGATGTCTGGTGCTGGTCCCCGCTTTCCCGGGTCGCGAGCCAGTCGGCCGTGGAGGTACATGGTCTCGCGGTGGGAGAAGATTTTGAACGGCTTGATGTAGCGGGTTCTGGCGCGGGGCTGTTCCAGCGGCTTGTACTCGAGCTTGACGATCCGGCCCTCCTCCATGGCTTGAATGAGGGTCTTGATGGCGGCCTGGTGGGGGGTGTAGTCGATGGTGCCCGGGCGGAAGACGGCGAAGTGGCGGTCGCTGCGAGTGCCATCACCGGAGAGCAGCGCCTGGCTCTTCTCCAGCGCCCGGGTGGATTCCTGAAACAGCTTGTCGCCGAGAAGGTGGGCGGTGAAGTCACGGCACATCAGCAAGAGGTTGAATTCCATTTCCGAGAGGGTTTGCGGCAGGGGACGACGCTCCGGACGGTGGAGCCGCACGTACTTCCGATTGCCGTCGTACCGCTCCTCCAACTCGATCCGGTAGGCTCGCCTCAAGTCCTCCAGCAGACGCAGAACGGTTTGCTTGGAACATTGCAGGAGCTCGGCCAGACGTGTCAGCGAATACTCCTCCCGGGTGAAGAGAAGGCGCACAAACAGGCTGATGATCTTTTCGCCATAGCTTCGATAAGTGTGCTGCTTGGGGGGCATGAATCGACTCCTTGCAACAGTTGGGATGCACAGCCTCCGATCACCCGGCTGGTGAAGTTCAACAAACGTTCCGAATTATGGAACGATATCATCTTATGCTCGACCCGAAGGCTGTGCAAGGAGGATCTGAGAAATGCACGTCAACAAACGTACCCATCGTCTCCAACCCGCGTGCATCGGGGATGGACCGGCGGCAAACTCGTTGGACCGGAACGAGCGGGCCCTGCGGCGACGCTGCACCGGTTATGTTCGCCGGATCTTGGCGAAGTACCCCCTCTGGGACCGCGACACGCTCGAGATGCTGGGCCTCCTGCTGCAGCGGGACGTGGAACCCATTCAGCGACTGGCCCTCGAACGGCTGAATGGCGAAATCCGGAGCCGCTTTGAGGCCGATCTGGCGGAGTGTCGGTTTGATCCCGACCGTTGGCCGCGGGTGATGGAAGAACTCCTGCCTCGATGCAGCCGTCACATCGAGCGGGACTTGGGACCGCTGGTCCTTCAACTGCTGGACCGGCGGGAACGGATGCTGTCCGTGCGTGGTCATTGTGATTTTGAACGACGCGGCCGCGAGTTGCAACAGATGCTGAACCTGTCCGACAGCGAACGGGAGTTGGTGATCCTCTTGTTTATCCTGACGATCTGGCGGCCGGCTGAGGGCTACTTCGTGGATCACCTCCAATGCCAGACCTATGGCAACCGTAAATATCTGTCGGCTATGCTGGATATTCCGCAAGAGGAAGTGACCACACTCCTGACTGGAGCATTGGGGCGGCTGGGAGTATACCAGCTGGACAATTCGTGGTTTCGCCTGGCCGATGAATTTTTGAACATGTTCCAGAGACCGCAGGCGGAATTGACTTCCGCGGAGCTGTTTGTTCGCCTGCCGCCGCCAACCTTGCCGTTGGAACGGCACATGGTTCCCCACGAAACGGTGGAGCACCTGTGCCGGTTGCTGGCCAAGCGACCGCCCACCGCCACTCACGTGCTGCTCTATGGGCCACCCGGCACCGGCAAGACGAGCTTCGCCAGGGCGCTGACCCGCCGTCTGCGGATGCCCGCTTATGAGGTGGTCTCCGGAGAAGCCAACACCACCGTCAAGCGGCGCGCTGCCATCCAGGCCTCTCTCAACCTGACCAACCACGGCCACGGCGCGCTGATCATCGTGGACGAGGCCGACAATCTGCTAAATACTCGCGGTGCCTGGTTCGAGCGCGGCGAGACCCAGGACAAGGGCTGGCTCAACCACTTACTGGAGCAGCCGGGCGTCCGGATGATTTGGATCGCCAACGACCTGGAGGGGATGGAGGATTCTGTCCGCCGCCGCTTCGCCTACAGCGTCGCATTTCATCCCTTCAGCCGGGCCCAGCGCGTCATGGTCTGGGAGTCGGTTCTGCGAGCCCACCGTGCGAGGAAGGCGTTTTCCAAGGCCGAGATCGCCCGCCTGGCCTCCCGCTATCCCTGCGCTGCCGGTCCGGTGGACTTGGCGGTACAGAAGGCGCTGGAAGTGGCCGCTCCGGGATCCGACGCATTTCGGCAGGCTGTCCATGCGGCCATGGACGCCCATCACGCCCTGTTCCACCAGGGCCAGGCACCGACGGACTCGGATCCGATCGAAACCAACTACACCCTGGAGGGGATTCACCTGTCGGCAGATCTGCCGGCGCTCCTCGGCACGCTGGACGCCTTTGACCGGCAACAGCGGAACGGAGTTTTCGGCGGACCGGTGCGTAGCTTCAATATGTTGTTCCACGGCCCGCCGGGCACGGGTAAGAGCGAGTTGGCCCGTCACCTGGCCCGCCGCCTAGAGCGGGAGGCGCACTGCAAGCAGGCGGCCGAACTGATCGATCCGTTCGTCGGGATGACGGAACGCCGCATCCGTGAGGCATTCCTGCAGGCCGAGCGGGATGGCGCAGTGCTAATCATCGACGAGGCGGACACGTTCCTGTTCCCCCGCGCCAACGCCACGCGCTCCTGGGAGATCAGCTTCACCAACGCGTTCCTGACCACCATGGAGCGCTACCGGGGGATTCTCGTCTGCACCACCAATCGCCTGACGGGGCTGGACGAAGCCTCGCTGCGGCGATTCCAGCACAAGGTCGGATTTGGTTGGCTGACTCCGGAGGGGGCGGTGATATTCTATCGACGTCTGCTGGCCCCGCTGACGGAACATCTCCTGGACCCGGCGTCCGAGACGTTGTTGCGGTCGTTGGGCACATTGGCACCGGGGGACTTCCGGACGGTGAGAGACCGATTCGGGTTGATGCCGCCGTCGGAAGTGATGCCGGCAACACTTGTGGCGGCTCTGGCGGAGGAGGTCAAGCTGAAGCAAGAGCACCACCGTACCGGCAGGAAGATCGGCTTTTAAAGTATCGACTCAAGGAGGTAGCTATGGCGGACCATTGTATTTTCTGCAACTCATCTTCGTACGGACCGTGCAGCCGAAGCCCGCACGGCCGGCACCAGCACGTGGGGGATGAAAAACACTGTGTCTTCTGCGGCTCCTCGAGCTACGGCCCGTGCTCCCGGAGCCCCCACGGCCAGCACCAGCACGGCCATGGGGCGAACAAGTGCGTGTACTGTGGATCGACCTCCACCGGCCCATGCTCCCGCAGTCCGCACAGGCGTCACGAGAAGTAGTGCGCCATGATGCCAACGGATAGGAATGCAGCGCCGGTGGATGATGATTTCGATCTGGATTGGATCTCGCTGGACAACGGATGGCAGCTGGTGATCTGCGACGAGGAGGCTTGGGCGGAGATGGGCCTGACCCCTGCCGGTTTCAGCCGGATCGTCGATGCCCTGCAGTCAGCCACGGCCGGCCAGCCGGACGGCCGCAGCGCCGTGTCGCAAGGGGAGGTGGAAGCGATCGTGACCGGGCGATTCTAATTCACCGCACCGAACTGCGCTTCCAACTCTAATGATCCGGGAAGTGCAATGTGATTTGAGATCCAGATATGAATGGATCAGCATGAATCAATCTTGGATTCGGTGGGACCGTAATGAACCTTTACCCGAACATTGACAGGTTGCTGTTGGGCAAGGTGGACCGTCGTTTGCCGGAGACCATGCTGGTTCTCTGCGCGATAGACACCCTCTGTCTAGATGACGCCTCGATGCAAGCTGGATTGACTGTCCGCCGGGAGCTGGTTGGAGCGGTGGATCCGCGTGGACAAGCGAAAGCGACTTGTAGAACTACAATGAGTTTAAGGATAATTGATAAGATATCCGAGCGAATCGAATACCGATCGTGTGATATTCTAAATCAATAAGGATATATCCAATTATCAATCTTGTTCAGCAGATATTGGCTTATTATTTAAGCGCATAGTGATTTCCAATTGCCTTTTCATCAGCACGAAAAATATGCGGGCACGATGGATTGGCAATCGAAGAGACATTGTTAAGCATTCCTGACTTTAACGTTTGGCTGAAGAAATCGAGGCTAAACGCTTCGCCCCCAAATCACCTGTCACTGGATAAATGAAAAGGAGAACACTGAATCTTGAAGTGAGAATAAAAAAGCCGTTGCGCAATTCTTTCACAATCGAGGAAGCTGAAATCGATTAAAGAGCCTAAGGATTGGATGTCTCTGACTCGAGATATTGAGGTCCTTGATTCTTGATTCGGTTTTTGAGATCTGATAATAAGCAGAGTACTTATATCAGCTGATTTGTAACTTTGTAGGAGTGAGGTGTGAAGATGAGAGGTATACAGACAGTGGCTATAGTCACCTTTCTGGGATTTGTCGTTTTCCTAAACACCAGCTGTGGCAAGAGCAAGAACGTGGAGAAAGCGGAGGAGTACATGGCAGATGGGTTGTTCGACGAGGCCATCAATCTTTTGGAGTTGGAGGTGAAGGCTGAACCGACCAATGCCGATGCCCATTACCTGTTGGGAGAGGCGTATCTGTTCAAGGGGCGGGAATCGAAGGCGGAGGCATCATTCGATAAAGCAATCTTGTTGGAAACGGCCTACAAAAACAAACAGGGAGAAACGTATTTAAAGGTAGGAATGCGGAAGCTCGAGGAAGGCGAACTCGAGAGCAGCAGAAAGCTATTGCGGCAGGCGAAGGAGCTCAGCCCGGAACTGGCTTCAGAGATCGCCAAATGGTTTTATGAGAAAGGGAGGAAGTTTGCGGACAAGGGGGAGTCGTCCCAACGGGTGATCGAATACATGAGCATGAGCAATGAGTGGGATCCGGCATATCGAGAAGAGATAGTGACCTATTGTTACAAGAAAGCGGCAGAAATGATGGAGCGGGAGCTCTTCGAGGACGCAAATCATTATGCGCAGTTTAGCATTCAGACAGATCCCGCGTATATTGATAGGGTGCAGCAAATGTACGCAGGAATAACGGAAATATACATCAAGCGGGAGGATGAAGAACAGGCAAATAGATATCTGAGCATATTAGCCCAGATGGATAACACGAAAAGGTTGGTCCATGATCTGGAAACCAAGATCGGAGCAATAACAATCAAGAAGCTGGATAGTAGTTTTGTCCGGATCCCAGCGGGGCGGTTCACTATGGGCTCACCGGTCGGGGAAGAGGGCAGAATAAGAGACGAACTACAGCACGAGGTCACCATCTCCAGTCCATTCTACCTGCAGAAGACGGAGGTGACGCAGGGGCTGTGGGTAGCCGTGATGGGGAGTAATCCATCGAACTTCCAGAACGGTAATGATCATCCCGTGGAGTCCGTTTCGTGGTACGACGTACAGGAGTTTCTGGAAGAGTTGAACGCGCGGGATCCGGGGAAAAACTACCGGCTGCCCACGGAAGCGGAATGGGAGTACGCCTGCCGGGCGGGGACTAGCGGGGCGCGGTACGGCGAGCTGGAAGCCATCGCGTGGTACAGTGATAATTCGGGCGATCAACCCCGTCCGGTAGGGAAGAAGCAACCCAACGCGTGGGGGTTGTACGACATGCTGGGGAATGTGTGGGAGTGGTGCCAAGACTGGTACGGATCTTACTCATCATCCCCGGTGACGGACCCCACGGGACCCTCGTCGGGCTCGCTCCGGGTGTTGCGCGGCGGCGGCTGGATCTACCGCGCCCCGTTCTGCCGGTCGGCCCGCCGGGTCGACGGCCCGCCCAACTTCCCAGTCGACTACATAGGCTTCCGCCTCGCCAGGTCTTTGCCATGAGCCCTTTCACTATTTGTGAGCGATTGCTTTCCTGCCGGTGCTTTGCAACGGCCGTCACGGACAGGGGCTAGGGAGGCGCAAAGCGGGTGAAACACGGTGGCAACTGGGACAATACTCCCGGTAGCCTCAACAACAACCTAGGTTTCCGTCCCGCCAGGCCATGACTCCGGTCCGATGCGACCCGCCCACGGTCGCGCCGTCCGCGCCCAGCGCTGACCCGCGCCCTGGACCGGTTCCAACCCCGGTCGAAAGCACACGCCCCCGCTCCGGGTGTCTGATAGACTTTACAGCTCAAACGCTGTCCAATGATGCTGTTTCGAAAAACCACAATCGGCAGATCCTGTCTTGGTCGGGCTAGGAGGAGCCGGGGAACATGCTGTGATGGTGCTATTTGCGGTGCAGGCGCAGTTCGCGTTTGTAAAAAATGATCATCGTGCTGTGGGGCTGCGGTCACTACCTACGTTTCTGTTGCAATTCCATGGCAGTCCTGGAAATGGGGGGCACGGGCGGGGAGGAAGAGCTGGGGGATGGCCGTCTCAGAGATCCCGAACGAGGACAGCTTCACGATCGCCCGGAAGTCCGGGATGTGCATGAACTCGGAGGGTAGCATCAGCTTCTCGATCTTGTCCTGGTCGTTGATGGTCTTGCGGTCGCCGATGTCTTTCGGGGAGAGCTGGCGGCCCTCCATGCGCTTGACAACCTCCCGCTCGCCGATGGAGCGGGAGAGGAACTCGGCAGTGTCGGGGTCGTTGAGGCGCAGGAAGAAGCCGGTGTTGAAGTTGTTGTAGAAGGTCATCTTGTTTGGTTTGCCGTAGACATCCTCGATCTTGCCCAAGTCCTGGTTGGCCACCACCAGGCCGGCGCCCTTGGAGCGGCCCACCGTCAGCAGCTCGAAGAGGACCGAGATCTGGTCCAGGCTGCCGATCTCGTCGATGCAGAACCAGAGGCGGCGATTTTCCTCCCTCGTCGTGTCGGGCAGGCTGAGCGTTTCCCGGATCATCAGGTCGAAGGCGAAGGTCATCAGCGGCCGGAAGGTCTCGGCGTAGTTCTTGATGTTGAGCAGGAACAGGTTGCCCGGGCCGGGGCGGCGGATGAAGTCCCGAAAGGAGAACTCGCCGTCCAGGTCGGTGACGAAGCGGAACCAGGAGATCTTCTCGGTGAGGGTCGAGATGACCGAGGCGGCCGGGCCGGAGCCCTTGCTCTCGATGTGCTTCAGGGCGCCGCGGTCCTCCACGGGGAGGGTCTTGAGCTGGCGGATGATGTCCTCCAGGCCCTGAGAGAAGAAGTTCCAGATACATGCGTTGGTGCGGCAGCCTTGCGCGTGCAGGAAGCGCAGGCCGGTGGCGAACACGTCCTTGGCGGCGTTGTTCCAGAAGGGATCGGCGTGGGTCTCGCGGGGCGGCTTGAAGACCACCTGGGAGATGATCTCGAAGTCGGGCGGGGTGCGCAGCTCGTTGAAGAAGCTCCAGCGCAGGGAGCGGGCGTCGAAGGGATAGAACACCCGGTCCGACTCCGGCTCGAAGTGTTTTGACAGGAATTCCCCCTTCACATCGTAGACGATCATCTTCTCGGCGGTGCGGTGTGTCCGGATCCGCTGGCGCACCTGGGCGATGATCTGGTTGAAGAGAACGCTCTTGCCGGTGCCGGTGGTACCCATGATGAGGATGTGCTTGGTCTCTAGATCGCGGGGGAAGGTCAGGCCGCAGATGGTGAGATGGTGACCTGCGTTCCCGCCCTCGGCCCGACAGGCCTCCTCCAGGGTTTTCTTCAATTGAGGCAGCGACACCTTGAAGGCCCCGCGCAGGAAGCGGGTGGTGGTCATGCGGCCGGAGGCGTAGACGAACACCAGGATGTAGGCGACGGTGAGCAGGTAGGCGGCGAAGGACCACCGGCAAACCCGGGCGGCCTCGTTCTCGAAGCGGTCGATGTGCGGCCCGAACAGCTCTCGGAGCTTCAGGCGGTAGGCGGAGCTGCGGACGGAGAGCGATCCATCGAAGAGGGGCCGCAGTTCCGCGGGGACCAGGACTTTGTTTTCCCAGCCAAAGAGCCGGAAGGATGGCAGGTAGTATTTCAAAAGGACGTTGGATGGCAGTCGGAACGAGGCACCGGAGGGGAACTTCAGCTCGAACTCGCGCAGATAGCTGCGCCGGACGCCTACCCCGATGACGATCGCCTGGGCCAGCAGGCCGAGCAGAAAGCCCAGCAGGACTAGCTTGTAGTACATCTTGATGTCGGAGGTGATGGCCTCGTGGGCCTGGTAGCCGCGCATCGATCAGGACTCACCACGGAGACACGGAGGGCACGAAGGGTGAACACATCCACTGCGGATGAGCCGGGCTGGATACGATTGCACGCGGATGAAGGATGCGCCCTCGGGGATGATCCCGACGGATCGTGACTGCCCGGAGTGGGTGGCCAGTTTCAGGCTTTCTTGTACGGGACCCGGATGTCTCGGGACATGGGAAAGTGGCGTTGGTTGAGGGTCACGAGCACGGCCCCGGCCTCGGCGGCGGTGGCGGCGATCACCGCGTCGGCCAGTCCCACCCCGTGACTCTTGCCGTAGTCGCGCCGCCACAGACCGCCTTGCCGGGCATTGGCGTCCGTCACCGGAAGCACCTGGAAGATGCCGACGAATGCGTCGAGCACTTCTCGTTCCTCGCCGTCGCGGACACCGGCATAAAGTTCGGCCACGGTGATCGCCGAGAGGGCCAGCGGACCCTTCTGCGCCCGCAGATACCGCACCGCCTGCGGATGGCCGCGCAGGTAGTCCACCAGGACGTCCGTATCGATCAGCAGCCGTTCCGGCATGGACTACTCCCGATCCCACTCGGTCCGCAACCGCTCGAAGTCGGGCAGGTCGTCCCGGTCTTCCCACAGCCCGCAGGCCTGTTCCAGCGCCTTCCGGCGGTTCACCTCGCCCGAATCGTCCAACAGGCGGTCGATGGCTTCCCGGATGAGCCGGCTCTGCTTGCGTCCGGTCCGCCGGGCCAGGGCCTGGAGCTTTTTCTTTTCTTCCTCGGTCAGGTAAATCTGGGTGCGGATCACAACCACCCTCCAAACGATGTATATGAGTAATGTATATGAACACGACACCGATTGTCAACTGAACTTCCGGCATTTTCATAACTCCGGTTGCGCGCCCCGGGTGCGTTCCCGCGTCCGGGACAGATCGACGTTCTTGTCGAAGGAGATCTCGGGGTCGGAATGACGCTTGAGGTCGAATTCGTCCCGGAAGTTACACTGCTTCCCGGTATAGCGCTCCCAGAGGTGTTCCTTCAGCCGGGTGAACTCGGCCCGCAGTGCCTCGTGGCGTTCCGAAAGACGGTCCAGGTATTTCTCCAGGGTACGGAGCAAGGGATAGACGTTGTCCTTGAACGTCAGCCGGCCAGCCGTCTCTCCAAGTCGCTCATCAAGCCGGCCACGAACTCGTTCACAATCCGTTCGCAGTCGTCCGGATCGGCCGGGGGATCGCTCGGCTCCGGGCTCGCGTCCCCGTTCGAGGCGGACCAGTTGCCGCTCGACCCGTTCGACCAGTTCCCGCTGGCGGCCTCGAGTGCCCGCAAGCGCGTGGACAATGCGGTCCACCTCTCGCTCCACTCCGCCGCCCACGTCGCGCAGGAAGTGCGCCAGGCCTCGTTCAGCCGCTCGATCGTGGTCACGCACTGCCGCTCCTGCTCGGCTTGCCAGTCCTGCCACTCCGCGCAGCGGGCCGTCAGCCGCTCGTTCTCCGCGGCGAGCCAGGCCAGGTCCGCGGCTTGCGCTTCGATCCGCCGGTCCTGTTCGATCGTGACGGCGAGGAGCCGGTCCAGCGTGCTCTGCTTCCTTTCCAAGAGTTGCCTGGCCTCTTCCAAGAGTCGCTCCTGCTGCCTGCAGGCGCTCAGCAATTCGTCCTTTTTCACGTTCGTTCCTCCGGATGTGGGTGGCCGCCACCGAGACGCTCCGCGCGGTGGGCCGTTCCCCGATGATCTGGCGAATCTCGTCCGGCGCCTGGCCATCCCGGCGCAACTGCCCGTAGCGTCGCCGCCACTCGGCCAGGGAGATCTCCCGGTCGCGCACCGCCTCGCGGTGCCGGTCCGCCACCTGCTCCCGGCTGGCGTCCCGATTCATCGCCCGCTCGTAGATCCGCGCCCAGGTCTTGTCGAAGGACTCGTAGTTGCGTCGATCCAGGTCCAGCTTGTACCCGTCGGTCTTGCGGGCGGTCAGCAGGATGTGGACATGGACGTGCTCCGTGTTGCGGTGCACCGCCAGCAGGGCGGGATTGTCCCGGAAGGGAGTCTTGTCCAGAAATTCGCGGGCGAGGGCCAGGGCTTTATCCGAATCCACCGGGCGTTCGAAGGAGAGCACCACCCGGTAATTGCGGCGCTCGCCCCGGCCCCGCTCCGCCTGCCGATCGAGATGGTCGGCCACGGACCGCTTCTGCTCGCCTTCGGTCCACCCCAGCCGGGCGTGATCCGGCAGGTGGCGGGTCTCCCAGCGGTCGCAGGCCTTGTCCCGCAGGATGTAGCGGGCATTGGCGCCGGTGCCGCCGGCGACCCGGCTGGAGGAGACCTTGCAGAGCGCCCCGCTCATTCGTCCAGCTCCTGGCGGAGGGCCTTCAGGCTGCGCTCGAACGCGGCGCGGGTTTCCTCCGAGAAGTGGCCCTGGTGCATGTGCCGGACCGCCTGGTTGAGCAGCACCCCGATCCGGTGCAGCTGGCGGTTGGCCAGCTGGTCGTAGCGGTGGCGCAGTTGCAGGCCCAGTGTGGCGCTCCGGACGTACTTGGACAGGGTCACGCCGGCCTCGCTCGCGCGAGCCCGCAGGGTGGACTTCTCCGCTTCGGTGAGGCGCAGCGCCAGGCGCCGGTCCCTGGGCATGGGTCCTCTTCAGAAGAACTTGACGGGCCCATCGTTGACCCGCCAGTGCTCCTCCGGGCGCACCAGTTGGATGATCGTGGTCTCTGTCCTATCCTCCAGTCCGATGGCCCGGCCGAAGGGGGACACTTTCAACCGCCGGGTACACGTGACGGTGGCGCCTCGGTCAGGAGCCAGGCTGAGCACGCCGGTGATCGAGTCGATGGAGACGAGCTCGCGGGTGAGGTACGTGGCGATGGTCCAGCCCTTCTCCCGTTCCAGGATCCGGTTGTTGCGGCGCATCTTCTCCGTGAGCTTCACCTGGTAAGTGTATTTCTTGACCTGGCCATCGGTTCGCTCCCCGGTCTCTACCGTCACCAGGCCGGCCTGCTCGAGCTCCTCCAGGTGCTGGTAGTTCTTGTGGAGGTAGTCCGCCAGGCTGAGCTTCATCCGGGCCAGCAGCTTCTGGTTGATCTCGCCGCCAGCAGTGAGCATGAGGAAGCAACCCTCCTGCTGCCACCAGTCTGGGGTGTCCGCGTAGTGCCGCCGGATCGTCTCGGCGGCTGCTTCCTTGGCAAGGGCCTGGGCGGGTGCATCCTGGGCCAGGCAGAACACGCCGGCAATAATGACGATGGGAAACAACAATGCTTTCATGACCAAACCTCTGGTATGGGAATGTCGCGCAGCCGCAGCTCGTCGAGAAAGGAAGGCCGGCCGGTCGATTCGAACCGGCCGGTGAGGCGCCCCCGGCCGTCGCGGCCATCGAGCCGGAAGCGGTACAGGGAGGATATATGGTAGGGTGGGAAGGTGGGCGAAGCGTCGTAATCGAGGCCGTCGACCGCGACGATCTCCAGGATCTTCCGGCTCTCGTCGGGAAGCTGGCCGAGGTGCACCACCGCCCGGATGGCCCGCGAGACCAGCTCCTTGACCGCTCGGGCGGGGATGTCGAGGCCGGACTGGAGGACGAGGTTTTCTAGGGCCACCAGGGCGTCATAGGCGCTGTTGGCGTGCACGGTGCTCATGCCAGCGTGGCCGGTGTTGAATGCCCGGATCAGCTCCAGCGCCTCGGCCCCGCGCACCTCGCCGACGATGACCCACTTCGGGTTCATCCGCAGCGAGTTGCGCACCAGGTCCTGGAGCGTCACAGCCCGGTCGTCCTCGTGCAGGGCGTGCTTGCTCTCCAGGGAAGCCCAGAGCGCACGGGGGAGGGAGATCTCGCGGGAGTCCTCCACCGTGACCACGATCTCGCCCTCGGGGATGAAGCCGCCCAGGACGTTGAGCAGGGTGGTCTTGCCCGAGCCGGTTCCGCCGGAGATGAGGATGTTCTTGCCAAGGGCGACCAAAGACCTCAGGATGGCCAGGCCCGTTTCATCGACCGTGCCGAAGCGGAGTAGGTCGTCCGCCCCGAATCGCTCCTTGGGGAAGATGCGGATGGAGATGCAGGCGCCTTGCGGGTAGCAGGGCGGGATCACGATGTTGACCCGGGAGCCGTCGGGCAGCCGGGAGTCCAGGATGGGGTGGTTGGCGTCCAGGCGCCGGTTGATGATCTCGGCGATGCTCTCGGCGGCCAGTACCAGGTCGGCGTCGGAGTGCCAGGCGGCCTCTACCGGCTGGATGCGAGCCCCTTGGCGCTTGATGTACACATCCCGGTGGCCGTAGATGAAGAGGTCGGTGACGGTTGGGTCCTCCAGGTGCGGCGCGATGGGGCCGAGAAGGTACTTCAGGAGCTCCAGGTTGAGCTGCTGGCCGACATTCATTTGGACACCTTCTGGAGCAGGAGCTCGGCGATGATGTCGGAGGCGTCCACCAGGGCGGCCGAGAAGCCGTCCCGGCTGCCGACGCCGAAGCGCCAGAAGAAGGATTTGCCAGTCTTGGTGTTGGTGAAGTAGACCTCGACCATGATCCCCGGCAGGCTCTGGACCGTCTGGCGAGGTTCCGCTCCCACCAGGCAGAGGCCGATCCGGGCAGCGGCCCGGCTCTCCAGCCGGAGGCCACGCTGCCGGAGGGCCTCCCGCAAAACCTGAGTGAACGCCTCCTGATAAGGCTGGGTGGACGAAACATTGCGGATCGGGTCCAGGCAGACGGCGCCTCCCGGCCAGGCGAAGCCCTCGTCGTACTGATAGCCATAGTAAGCGTTGCCCCGGAGACGGGCATAGACCTCCGGGGTGAAGAAACGGCCGATGCTCTGGGGGTCGGTCCGGAGATCCGGGCAGTCCTCCAGGAAGGGCCGCACCGCCGTGACCTTGGCCAGGAACTCCAGGTCCCGCCGGCTGGGCTCGGCCGGTTTCTGGACAGACGATTGGGCCATCACCGCGGACATGAGGAGCAGATAGAGTAGAAAAAATCTACCGCCGGGCATAGCTGCGCTCCGCGACCCGGGCGTAGGGGGAGACCAGGATGTCCTCGGTCAGGAAGACCTTCATCCGGTACCCCTGACCCACCGTGATGGTGGGGACGATGTTGGTGTAGCGCTGCATGACGGTGTTGAGAATCTTCTCGAAGTTGTCGGTGGTGTCCTCGATGACGTAGGCCCGGCCGGAGTAGGGGTCGGTGTGCTGCTGGGCGGCCGCCCCGAGGCCCTCCAGCACGCCCACGAAGATGGCCGTGCCGAACTGGAGCAGCCAGTGCCGGTTCACGTCGGTGGCCGCCCCGAGCGCCCCGGTGGCGTCCAGGGCTGTCAGCGCCCGCCGGCTGCCGGGGAAGGCGATGGAGTGGCCGCCCGGCAGGATCAGCCGCTCGAAGCGGATGAACAGGCGTGCAGCCCCCATGTAGTTGACCACCTGGCTGCGGCCAAGGAGCCGGGCGCCGGCGGGGACCACCACGAAACGGCCCGAGTCGTCAATGAGGTCGCGGCTCACGGCGCAGACCACGGGGCTCTCCTCGGTGTCGGAGACTATCCGGTGGGTGAGCACCGTGTCGATGAACTCCCCCTCGGCGACCTTCACCGGCAGGAGAGGGCCGAAGACGACGGAGTTGATCTTTTCCTTCTCTCTGCCTTCTGCCTGTTTCTGTTGAAATCGATCGGGTGGATTGGGCTCCGCCGGTTGCCGGAACGAAGCCGTGACCGCTTCCCGGTCGCTGGACTTTTCCGCTACCTGGGGATCCTCGCCGTCGAAGTAGGTGGCTTTCTTGTAAGAGCGGCTGTAGACGAACATGGGCTGGCGCTCCTGTTCTTTCGCGCGCTCCCGGCGGTCGTCCTCGTACTTGCGCTCGCCCAGGCCGTTCTCCCGGGTGTCGTAGACATACCGGTTCGGATACGCGGCCGCAGGGGTCTCCCCCTCGGCCTGCTGCCGCTTCAGGATCCGCTCCACCAGGCTCATCCGGTTGGCCCGCCGCTCCACTTCCTCCGGGCTCGGGTCGTCGCCGCTGTCCGAACCGGATTCGTTCTCCCGGCGGTTCTGCATCAGGAGCTTCTCCAACTCGGACGACGGCGAGTCGCCCGGCTGGCCCCGATCCACGAAGGGCTGGTCGGCCAGGGAATCGGCCTTGCGCTGGGCCTTGGCCTGCTGCCGCTGGTCGAAGGCCTGCTGGGCCAGTTGGTCCTGCGTCACCTTAGGAGATGGGCTGCCGTCGCCCGAGTCCAGGGCGAAGAGCAGGGTCAACACCCCGGCGAACAGGATCACCAGGCTTCCGGCGAGGACCAGGAGCAGGTGCCGGCCTTTCTTCGGCGGGTCCGCCCGGTCCTCGGCCACGGTGGTGTTAGGAATCAGTGCGTCGCTCATCTCACTGCCTCTCGAACAGCCACAGTGAATCGGGCTCGAATCCGATGGCCAGGTCGTTCCCACCGGGCAGGGTCGTGGCCACGACGAAGAAGAACTGCTCGTCCTCAGGGACCGCCCCGCAGACATCGGCACACGTGCGGAGAATGTCGAAGCCGCAGGAAATCCATTGGCCAGCGCACAAGCACCTCCGCCAGAGCTGGAGTGAGACCGGCGTCGTGGCTCCGGTTGCATCGGACATCTCCGCTTCCAGCCGGCCGGTCGCAATCAGGGTGGCGACCTGGGCGGGATCCAGGGAGATGACCGTGATGAGAAACGCATGGTCCGTGAGCTCGACGCCGGTCACGGTGAAGAGCGGTGCCACCGTCTCCGACTCGTGCAATTCCACCACGTGGAAATTCCCGATCGTCTGCTCGCGTTCCACCTGCTCTCCGAACGCCGATTGAGAGAGGAAAAAAGCCAGAGTCAGTAAAGTAATCGCTATTGATTTCATAACCCCTCCTTAACGAAGACTCAACACAAAGAAACAAAGGTCACGAAGCCGGCACAAAGGAAAACAAGTGCTATTTTCTGAAACAGAATCGAGTTGTCAGGCTTGGTGTGTTCCTCTGTGCACTTTGTATCTTTGTGTTTAATCCCTAACGATTTCCGTGGTTTTTTCACCGGACTTGAGGAAGAACTTCTCGTTGCCCGAAAGCACCCGGTGGATCTGGTAGCAGTCCCCCAGGTCCACGTACTTGACCGGTTGCAGCTCCTTCTCCTTGTTCCGCTCGGCCACGAACACAGCCGGACGGTCCTGGGCGCCGGGCAGCAGGACGTAAGTGAAGATCCCGTCGTCCACCACCCGGCGGATTTGGAAGCAGTCATTCTTCACCTGATAGCGGGTCTCCAGGGAGAAGAGCAGCTTCTTGCGGGCCTCGGCTGTTTCCTTTTCCAGCCGGGCCTGGTAGTCCTTCTCCAGGGCGCCGGCCTTCTGCTGGACCTGCTCGGCCACCTCACGGCCGACCCGGGTGGTGAAAAAATTCTGGTCGTGGATGTCCACCACCACCAGGGCGGCCGCTTCCTCGGAAGGTTTGGACGTGAGGTGAAAGACGAAGCACTGTCCGTTGGCGGTGGACAGGATCACCGAGGTGTCGGCGTTGGACTCCAGCGGCTTGACCACACCAACGGTTCCGTTGGACTGGCCGAAGAAGCTCTTGTTGTTGGTGACCACGAAGTCCTGGATCTCCCAGCCCTCCGGCAGCCGGAAGGTGGTGCCCACGCCGGTGGCGGAGGCCAGGGAGTAGACCTTGTTCCGGTTGGCCCCGTCGAAGTTGCACTCCACCGTCTGGGGCGTGACGGCTGTAACCATCACAGACAGAATGAAAATGAGCAGAGAAACAGATAAGGACTTGATCATGGATTCCCCTCCTGGAATTCACTTTCGTTGTATTCCACGACCACCAGGCCGTGGGCGTTGGCGACGGTGCGGCCGGCCACCTTCAGGCGCAGCACCGCCAGGTAGCGGCGGTCCTGGACCGGCTCGTCGTTGGCGGCGAGCACCGTCTTGCGGAAGATCGCCTGGACGGCGAGGTTCGGTTTCGATTCGGTGATGGAAACGCTAAGAACTTTGCACAGGCCCTGGCCGGAGCGGCCGATGAGGTCGGCCCGCGCGGGCAGGTCGGCGCAGAGCTTGACCTGGCCCTGGGCGTCCGGGGCGGTCCGGGCGAAGGCCTCGTCCAGGTTGCTCCGGACAGTGAGCCGGTTGTAAGTGTAGAGACTGCCCAGGTACTCCCGGACGAAGGCCTCCACTTCCACCGGCAGCCGTTCCTGGCCTCTGGCGTCGATGGCCTGGAAGTCGATCGGCCGGGCCTCGCCGGTGACGGCGTTGACGTAGATGGGCAGTGGCTTGACCTCGCCCACGTGCCGGGAGAGCAGCACGAGGCTGACGACGAGACCCAGGCAGACAAAGCCCAGCACGAACACGGCGTACTTGAGGAACAGGTTCACGAAGGCCAGGTGGCCGGTCGAGCGGATGAAGTCATCTCCCTTTGACATAGGAACTCCTCAGACAGTGTTCTTCATCGCGGAGACGCTGAGGCGCGGAGCATTCATTCTGAGATCTGTTGAAACATTCATCGTCTTCTCTGCGGCTCCGCGTCTCGGCGGTGAATTATTCGGGTTCAGCTTTCGACCGCGGAGCGGGCCGGGGCAGAGCCACCACTCACCGCGGCGGTAACGGCCCCGGTGGCGGCGGACCCGCCCGCGGCGCCTCCGGCGGCCACGGGCGCCCCGGCCCCGGCGGTGGCGGCGCTCAGCCCCAGCCGGGCGCCGATCCCGGCGGCGGCCAGGCCGATGGTGAAGGCCATGGAGCCCTGCTGACCGAAGTAAGCCCCGGTGAGCCCGCTGGCCACCCGGTTCACCCCGAGGATCAGCCCCACCGCCAGGATCGGCCCCATGATCACGGTGAACACGTGGTCCAGCGACGGGAGCCCCTGGAGGTTCGACAGGTTGATCACACTTCCGCCGACGATGGCCACGATGATGGCCAGCGCCCCGCCGTAGAGCGGAATGACCATGAAGAAGGAGAGCACCACCCCGATCCACTTGTACATGAAACCGCTGAAGGCCTCCGTCATCCCCAGGGCGATGAACACCGGCCCCATGACCAGGTACATGGCAAACACCATGAAGATGCCGGCCACCGACACGAGCAGAATCAGGAAGCAGACCATGGCCACTAGCCCGCCGAGGGCGGCCATCTGCTGCATCATCATGGCGCTCGGCAGGGCGGCGAGAGAGCCGTAGACGCCGAGAAACCCCTGGCCGGCCACGGCCGCCTGGTCCGCCCCCTGCATGAGCCGGTAGCCCTCCATAAACTTCCCGTAGAGGGCGGTGGTGTTGGGGATGATGGCGTCGGAAAGCGACGCGGCGGCCGCGTAGAGGTTGTCGGCCATGGTGGGCCAGGCCAGCAGCACGGCGCTGATGATGGCCCAGCGCAGGAGGAGCTTCGGGAGGTTGGACTCCTTGCCGGAGGCCATGTCGATAGCCTCGTTGGCGAAGGCCCAGACGCACATGATCTGCCAAAGGCCGTTGCCGAGCACAGAAAACGCCCCGGCGATGTCGAAGCCCCCCGATTGTCCGTGCAGGGCCGCCCAGATGATCTGGATCAGCGTGCCCAGGGCGAAGGTGTTTTCCGGCATCGGTTCCTACCTCCCGGTGGCGCTGACGGATCTTTGGATCAGATCGGTATTGGCCGGCCGGTTGCGGTTGAGCTCACCCTGGCGGCTGACCTGGTTGACCGACTCGCGTTCCAGCTCCAGCTGCTGCTCCAGCATCATCCGGATCATGGAGGCGATCTCGTGGTTCTCGCGGGCCTGCTCCAGGGAGATGGCGTTCAGAAGCGCCATCTGCTCGGTGATGGAGGCCTCGCCTGTCCCGGCCGACATGGCCTCGTTGGCCGCCTCATACACGTCGAATTTGCCGAGGCGGTCGTGCTGCACCGTGCGGATGGCCTCCAGCTGCTCCTGGAGCCGGTCGAGGTTGGAGACGAGCGTCTCGTGGCGGGTGATGAGCTCGTCCACGTAGCGGCGGTAGTCGGGGTTCTGCTCGTACAAGGGATTCGCGGTCAAGTAGTCGATGCTCTCCAGGTACTCGTAGTCTTCGGTGCCCGGCAGCAGGTCGTAGAGCCGCTGGGCGTCGCGGTAGACGCCCTGGCCGGTGGTGAGGAGGTTGGACCAGGATACGCGGGAGACCTTCCGGTAGACGGAGTTGATGGTGCCGTAGTAGCGGTTGAAGGTCTGCTGGTACTCCTGGAACTTCTGGATCTGGGTGCTCATCTTGCCCAAGCTCTCATTCCACTTGCCCATGTGCTGGAGGATCTGGGCGGCCCGCTGGGTGTAGGCCCCCGGGTCGTGGAAGATGAAGGCGAACGACGGCGAGACAGACAATGCCAGAATCAAGGGAAGTAGAAAACGTTTCATAACCCCTCCTAAACCAGGATCGGTTTGTTTTTCTTCAAACGGGCAGTGCGCTCCCGGCGCCCTTCGAGATACTCCGCCAGGGCCTGCAGCCGCTCGTCGCGGGTCCGAGTGCCCTGGGTCACCCGGACGCAGGTCTCGACGGTCTCGCGGACGTCGCCGCCGCACAGCTCCTTGACCTCAGCCCGCACGGCCCGCTCTTTGGGGTCGGTGGTGGCCAGCCAGTAGGTGTGCCAGTCGGTCAGGGGGCGCAGGATGCGCCGCAGGCCGCCGCTCGACCAGTACAGGAACTCGTGGTGCTCGGGTTTGAGCCGGTAGAACTGCTCCACGTGGTAGTCCGACATCTGGAAGACTTTGAAGGCCTCGTCGACGCCCTTCTGGCCGTTGAAGAAAAACGCTTGCCGGATATTCTCGACGATGCCCTTCGACCAGGTGTTCTCTTCCCCGACGAGATCCTTGATGGACTGGGTGACGATACCCACCAGCAGGTTGTGGTGACGGCCGGTGCGGCAGAGCAGCTCAATCCAGGCGGCCATCTCCGGGCTCCGGCGCAGGTAGAGGTGGGCTTCGTCGCAAAACAGGTACTTCGGGACGTTCTGCTTCTTCACGTCGGTCGCGTCGCCGTAGATCTTGGAGAAGATCGAGTAGACCATGGCGACCATCAGCGCCTCGTCCGACTCCCAGTCGGAGATGTCGAAGTAGCAGTACTTCGCCAGGCGCAAAGTGTCCCGGCCCGAGTCGAAGATCTCCCCCTTGCGGCCGACCGTCCAGAGCCGGATGGCGTTGGCCACGGCGCTCCGGCTGACCTTGCGCTCCAGGGTGTTGGCCAGCAATGTCAGCGGCGGCACCGGCCGGCCATCGGTCTGGTTGCGCAGGAGCACCCGGTACTTCTCGAAGAAGAGCTCCAGGCCCTGTCGGACCGTCCACTCCGTGTCAGGGTCCATGGCCCCGCCCACCATCAGCCGGAGCAGCCCCAGACAAAACGTGAGCTGGCTCTCCGGCACGGGGGCGTCGAGATCGGCGAGGAGAAACGGGTTGAAGCGGAAGTCCACCTTGTCCCGGCCCACCTGCATGACGGCGGTGTCCCCTGGCATCTCCTCCTTAAGGAAGTCAAAAAACTCCACGAAGGAACGCTTCAGGTCGATGACGTAGATGATTGGCTCGGTGACCAGCGCCGACATGAGCAGCTTGTTGACGGTGAAGGATTTTCCCGAGCCGGTCGGCCCGGTGAGGCAGATGTGGTGGGCCTTCTCGCGGGGCGTGAACGGGTTGTAGGCGAAAACCCCCTGGAGGCGATCCTGGAAGTACTCCACCGGCTCCCGGTCGCCGCCGTAGAGCGTGTAGGCCGACAGCAGGTCCCCCACGTTGGCCGTGGTGAACAGGCTCTGGCGGAGGTAGAACCGCTCGTGCCCCGGGAAGATGGAGAAAAAACCGTTCTTGAAGTTGTTCCGCTCGGGCTGCCCGGCCGAGCCGATCTCCTTGAGGAGATTCTGCACCTTCATCACCCGCAGCTTCAGCTCGTCTTCGCTGCTGGCATAAACCACCATCGCGAAGTTCCACCAGACCGGCAGTTCCTTGTCCGACTCCACCCGGCGCTGGAAGTCGGCCACCTCGTCGACGTAGAGGCCCGCCGTCTTGTCCACCGTCGAGAGGCTGGCGGCGATGTTCTTGTAGAAATCCATCCGCTTCCAGAGTTTCTGCTTGTCGGGAAAGCCGAAGGACTGCTTGAGCACGAAGGGAAAGTCCAGCTCGTAGAACCGCCGCAGGTACAGGGCCACCGTCCCCGCCGGCGGGTACTTGATCCCGACTAGGGCAGTGTAGCCGCTCTCGTTGATGATGAGATGGTTGCTGCGAGAGAAGAAATAGCTCGACTGGGCCAGTTGGGCGCCGAGTGACAGGTCCGGCCGCCAGGCCGGCGGCTCGGAGCGGTTGACCAGGCGGTAGAGGATCCCGAAGGCTTCCGGCTTCTCCAATTCCTGGAAGCCGAACCGCTCGAAGGCGGCCCGCAGGGTCAGATACCCCTGGTAGAGCTTGTCCACCCGGGCGGCGAGTTTGTCGCAGAGGAAGTCGAACCGCTTCCGGTCGTGAATGAGCGTCGGCCAACCCGGCTGGATCCCTTCGGGATCGAAGTAACGCAGGCAGCAGACCACCTGGTTGGAGAACGACCGCTGCGCCTCGGCCTCCCAGAAGGCCTGCTTCTTGTCCTGGATGAAGCGGATCACCGGGTTGGCCTGCTCGTTCTCGACAAGCCGGGGGATGGCGGCCTGGTCCCGGATCAGCAGGTTGGAGAGCATGAAGCCCTTCCCGTCGTCCGGGATCTGCTCCAGGGCGGTCCGGGCGTAATAGCCGAACTGCTCCTTCTCGTCCTCTCCCAGACCTTCGTAGTCGATTCCAGCCAGGCGGAACAGCACGATAACCGCCCCGTCTTTCATCAGGATGGCCGGCAGGCCGTGGGGGTTGGGCAGGAAGTCGCAGTAGAGCAGGAGGTTGTCCAGCTTCTGCTCGAACCGTCCCAAGTCTCGATAGAGAAGGTCAAACCGGCTCATGGTCCCTGATCCGAATCGCCTGGTTGGAAACCGAGTAGGAAGTCAAACAATCCCGGATGAAGGCCGAATGCTTCGGCTGCTCCAGGGGGTCGCGGGAGTCGAGCCAGAAGGAAACCCCGTAGGCCGCCAGCCCCACTCCGATCCCCACGGCCAGGGCGGCCAGCCCCCGGGAGACGGTGTAGAAGAAGATCATCATGACCAGGAGGGTGGCGAAAAGTGAGGCGAACAGCTTCCAGTAGCTCACCCCCCAGATCCGGGGCACGTGCTGCAGGTTGCGGTGGATCGCCTTGTAACTCATGGCCGCACTCTCACCACAGAGGCACAGAGGGCACAGAGATCATTCATTGTTTTTGGGCTTTTTGGAACATCGCCCCCTCCTGATCTTCTCTGTGCCCTTTGTGTCTCCGTGATGAAGCACTCTTAGATGAATGTGGCGCAGAGCGCCCCGATGAAGAGGGCGACGATGCCCATCACCAGCGAGGTCACGGCGTCCGAGTCGCCGTGGGCGAACTTGTAGGCGGCCCGCCCCAGGCCGATCACTCCTACGATGCCCATGACCACCGCTCCCACGGCCGAGGCGATGGCGGTGATGTCGGCGAGGGCGTTCTCGATGGCGCCGGACACTTCCTGGGCCATGAGGAGAGAGGTTGCCAGACAGAAGAAGAGGAAGAGAGCGGACTTGCGCATGGCGGCCTCCTACTGCTCGCGCTTCTTGATGAAGTACCAGACCAGGACGCCCACCGCCGCCACGCCGGCGACGGCGTAGAAGGCGATCATGATCTTCTTGAAGACGGGAGTCCCCTGCAGCAGGCAGAGGAATGGCATGGCTCGGCCGAGTGAAAGGATCATAACCCCTCCCCACAATGATCGGTCAGTTCAGGACTGGCTGCGTGAGTCGCCGGACTGCGAGATGATCCGGCCCAAAAGGGCCCGGAAGCCGGGCAGGTCCATGTCCAGGCGGATCAGTTTCAAACCGCCCAGCTTGGCCGTGACCACTTTCCCCTCGTCGGCCCACTTGTAGACGGTGGACAAACACACCCCGACACCCTCGGCGAACTGCTTCGCCGGCAGCCATTCGTGATTCTGATATTGGATTTTGTAGCCACACATGGGGCGGATTGTACGAACACTTGGAATAATAGTCAAGCTATATGTGATATATATCACTAAATTTCCAATTTTTAGTAAAATTCCTGCTGCCGGTTATCGCCGTTTGTTGCTACAATTGGGGCCATCGCACGAGACAGAACCGATTGGGGTCACCATGGAGAAAAAGGAAACCGCCGGGATCGACGAGCTGGAGGAACGGGTCCGCCTGAACCTGCGAACTTTCCGGAAACGGAAGGGGATGAGTCAGAAGGAATTCTGCGAAGCCCTCGGCTGGGGGTATCACATCCTGCCCGACCTGGAGTCCGGCAAGGTGAAGTGGTCCCTGGCGCGGGTCAACCAGGTGTCGAAATACTTCCAGTGCCCGCCCGACTACTTCCTGATGGGCGACGAGGTGGCCGAGGAAAAAACGGGGATGCTCCGGATGCTCTACACCATGGAGCCCGAGAAGCGCAAATCCCTCCGCCGGATCATCTACGATTGGAACATGACCGACTACAAGGTCATCGAGGAGATCCTAAAGTTCGCTCGACGATTTTTTCAGGCAGGTCGGTATAGTGTGAAGCGTGACAAGATCCAATAAGGAGTGATAGATGAGTATATTCAGCTTGCTGAACGAAATTGACGATAACAAAATAGTCCTCCCTGCTATCCAGAGGGAATTTGTATGGTCGGAGGACCAAATCCAACGATTATTAGATTCGATAATCCGCGACTATCCGATTGGGCTCGTTCTTCTGTGGGATACTTTCGAAGCCATTCAATACAGATCATTTGTGAAACATTATAGGAGTGGGAATCAATACACACACACCCAGAATTCAGTTAAAAAACGCATCAAGTTGGTTCTAGATGGACAACAGAGGCTTCAATCACTCTATATAGCACTCTATGGTTCGATCAATGGTAAATTCCTTTATTTTGATGTGCTCAGTGGAAACGATTCAGATGATGTCTCAGAAGAAAAATACCGGTTTCAATTTGCAACTGAAAGCGAGGTCAGTCAACGTAATCAGAGTAATAGGCAGGAGCTCCTGAAGACAAGCGAGAGTAAATCCGTTGATTTCGTCCCAGAGCATTATATTAAAGTCGCAGATCTCTTTGCTCTCAACACAAAAGACCAAATTCAGAGACGCAAGGAGATCTCTCAAGAACTTTGTCTATCTCAAGAACTCACAGAGCGGCTTGATCTCAACTTAAGGAAATTAAGTGATGCCTTCAAAGATGAGAACGCACTGAAGGTTTCTACGATCGATCAAGATCTTCCCCAAGATAGTCATTCAAGAAAATCTGAGGCAGATGTTCTTGAGATTTTTGTCCGTGTCAATCGTGAAGGGACGCCTTTAAGCCGGTCAGATTTAATCTTCAGTATGCTGAAGTTAAACTGGAAAGAATCAGCGGAAGCCCTGCCGGACTTTGTGCGAAGCATCAACGAAGGTAATTCGTTTGAGTTGGATACAGATTTCGTTATCCGATGTCTTTTTGCTGTGTCCGACTTAGGGACAAAATTCAATTTTGAGCTATTGAGAAAAAAGAGTAACGTTGAAAAGCTTAGAGAACACTTTGATAAGTGCTGCAAAGCGATTAGAGCTTCCATCGATTTTGTTCAGATAAATTGCGAATGCCAGAGTAGTAGAGTAATTGGCGGCTCCTTAACGCTTATACCGTTCGTCTATTACCTCTTCAATACAAACAATCACGATCTCAGAAATGATCAAATGAATAATGTAAAGAAAGCATTCTATCTACTCGCATTTTCTCGTCCTTTTTCTCGATACGCTGACAGTCGATTGGGAGCTTTCATTAGGGAAGAATTAAAACCCTTGGCAGTGAAAGTCGATGAGACATTTCCGCTTGAAAATACTATATGGTGGATTGGCTACTGGGAACGGCTGAAGGTATTCAACGAAGACTTCCTTCAAGCCAATCAGACGCTTAGTTTGCATCTGGTTCAAGGTCTCACTGGTGCTAAAGTCCAGTACATCCGAAATTCTCCAGAGGTAGATCATATCTTCCCAAGATCGGTATTGCGGAAAAAAGGGTACGATGAATCCCTCATCAATCACTATGCTAACTTTTGGATTTTAGCTAAAGGTAAGAATCAGAACAAAAGCAACCATCATCCACGTGATTACTTTAGTGATGTTGATGATAGGGTGTTGCAGAATGCGCTCATTGATCGCGAACAGTTAGATTATCGGCGATACACCACATTTATAGAGTCTCGAAGTGAGGCCATCCTCTCTAAGGTTAAGAAGAAATTAAATCTAACAGAAAGAGATTTCAGAATAAATCAAATGCAATCCGAGGATGTGTGAAACAAGCGTTTAGGGTTTGCGCGTCACACTGGTGTCACACTGAGCCACAAAAAGGCTTGGTATCGGGCGTTATTTCACCACTCGTGGCGACAATGTGGGAAAGTGCCGTTTTGCCAGATTTTTCGGACTCTGCGACATGATGTGGTATTGCCAATTATTACCTGGTGATGGCTCGTAAAAGCCCACTGGCGGGCCTTCTAAGCCGGGGGTTGCAGGTTCGAGCCCTGCCGGGCGCGCCAATCTTTCAGCTGGTCCCGGAACTTCCGAGCCTCCCCGAACTCGCTCACTTCACCCTGCGTCACCCGGAATCACCCGTAAGCCGCGTTCGACGAACGCGGCGTACGGGTACCTCGCGCACTCCGTGCGCGAGTTCGACCACGGCAGGATCAGAGTACCTCGCGCACTCCGTGCGTGAGTTCAGCTACGGCACAATAATACTGCGCTGCCTTTCGGAGTGCGGTGATGAGGCGCCCGACACGGTGGGCCGGTCACCGGTGTGCTCCGGGTGCCGAATCACCGCTTTGAAATGTGCTGCCGTAGGCCGTGTTCGCCGAACGCAGTCCGCGACAGGATCCCGCCGCGCGAGCGTCGTCGTCGTGTAGCCCGGATCGACAGGTCCGGGTGCGCGGGACGCGTGCGGGGCACAATCAGAGCGTACGGTTAGTCGCGTGAAGCCAGATCACGGCGCCCGCGTCCCGCGGGAAACCAGAGCGCAGACGTGTCTGCGCACTCCAAACTTGCGGAGCGGCACGATGGTCTGGAGTGTGACGGCATGACGCCGCTCTGGATGGGCGCGGGACGCGCGCAGGGCACAATCAGGGCGTACGGTTAGTCGCGTGAAGCCAGATCATGGCGCCCGCGTCCCGCGGGAAACCAGAGCGCAGACGTGTCTGCGCACTCCAAACCGGTGCCGTATCGCCGCGGTCGTGCTGAACGAACTCGCGGCCGGAGGCCGCGAGATACCTGATCCGGGAGGGGTGAACTTTCTCCGGCGCCGGACGTACACCACGAGCAACAGTATTCGGCGGCAGACGTCAACTTCCCAACAGGAGAACCCATGGATCGCAAGGAATTCCTGAAGCGCGCGTGCGAACTCGGCGTGTGCGGCTGCGCGCTGAATCTTCTCGGCTCACCCGGTCCGCTGCTGGCGGCCGATACTCCAAGCGAAGATCAGCGGCTGCTCTTTGCCCGATACCAGCTGGCGAAGCTCCTCGGCGCCATGGCCGCGGGCGTGCCCGCGGAGACCTGCGCGGGGATCCTGGAGGGGACCGGCCGCGAGTGCGCCCGGCTGGGCCAGCTCGGGGTCCGGTTCAGGGGGGATCCGGAGAGCTACTTCGCCACGGCCCAAAAGGCCTGGGGTACCGAGTTCGCCTGGGACAAGGAGCGGGGCGTCATCACCGTCACGGTGGCGGCCGGGCCGTGCGGCTGCCCGCTGGTGGACCCGAAGCGGACGCCGTCCGTCTGGTGCAACTGCTCCGTCGGGTACCAGAAGGAGAGCTTCGAGGCCATCTTCGGCCGACCGGTCCAGGCCCGCCTGAAGGAAACCAAGCTCGCCGGCGGCGCGCGCTGCGTCTTCGAGCTGACTCTCTGCTGACTCACTCCGCTGACTCGTCCTGTCGGCTTCCTGACTTTATCCGGCGGTCCGGCTGGCAAGGGGTGCCTGGCCGGCCGGAGACTCGTGTGCGACCTGACAGCGCGCGGTTGAAAACGGAGGGGAGGGGCCGGATAATGGGGGGCGGGACGGGGCCGTCGCGCGGGCCGGCGGTCCGATCGGGTGCGAACGGACAAATCGGCCGCCCGCACCCTGCGTCCGCCGCGTCCGTCCAAGGAGCAGCCAGAACATGAAGCGGTTTCCGTGCAAGCGTGTCCTGATCACCGGCGCCGGCTCCGGGCTCGGCCGGGCCCTGGCCCTGGAGTTCGCCCGCCTGGGCTGGCGAATCGCCGTCGCCGAAATCGACGCCGACCGGGCGAAGGAAACGGCGCGGCGGGTCCGGGCGGCCGGCGGCGAACCCCTGGAGATCCCCTGCGACGTCTGCCGCCCCGAGGACCTGGAGGCGGCGGCGCGCGCCGTCCGCGACGCCTGGGGCGGGCTCGACGTCCTGGTGAACAACGTCGGCATCGTGGCCGCCGGCCACTTCGAGCAGATCCCCCTCGCGGAGTGGGACCGCATCCTGGCCGTCAACCTCCGGGGCGTCATCCACGGCTGCCGCTCCTTCATCCCCGCCTTCAAGGCGCAGGGCGGCGGCCACATTGTCAACGTCGCCTCCGCCGCCGGGTTCGCCACGTATCCCGAAATGGCCGGCTACAACGCGTCCAAGGCCGCAGTGATCGCCCTGTCCGAAACCCTGCGGGTGGAGCTGGCGCCCCACCGGGTGGGCGTGACGGTGGTCTGCCCCACCTACTTCCGGTCCAACATCATGGAGGGCTTCACCTCCACCGACGCGCGCCAGCGGCGGATGGCCGAGGTGCTGCTCCGGCGTTCCCGGACCACCGCCGACGCGATCGCCCGCCGCGTGGTCCGCGCCGTCGGCCGCGGGCGGTTCCGCGTGATCACCCCGCTGGGCGGCCGGGCGATCTGGCTGTGCCAGCGGCTGTTCCCCGGGTTGTACCTGCGGGGCCTGACCGCGGTCTACCGCAGCGGCTATCTGGAACGGACATTCAGGGGACGGCGGCGTTCGCCGTGAGCGGACCGGCGTCCCCGGCGGGACGCGCGCGGTGAGCGGGCCGGAGCGCGCCGGACGGGCGCGGGATCAGGACGCCGGCGCCGACGCGGCGCGCCAGGCCGCCAGGGCGGAGGGGAAGGGGGCGAGGGCGCGGTCGAGAATCCCCATGGTCGCGGCGATGGCCACGCCGTAGTTGGTCACCGGCACGCCGGCGGCGCGGCTGCGCAGGATCCGGCCCAGCATCTCCCGGCGGTTCTGCATACAGCCGCCGCAGTGCACCACGAGGCGGTAGCGGCCCAGGTCCGCCGGGAAATCGTGTCCCTGGACGGTGTCGAACTCGAGGGGGCCGCCCACGTGCTCGGTGAGCCAGCGCGGCAGCTTGACCCGGCCGATGTCGTCGGCGATGGGATGGTGACTGCACGCTTCGGCCACCAGCACCCGGTCGCCCGGCCGGAGGGTGGCGATGGCCGCCGCGCCGCGGGCGAGCTCGGCCAGGTCGCCCTTGAAGCGGGCGAACAGGATGGAGAACGAGGTCAGCGGCACCGCCGGCGGCGTGTCGGCGGCCACCTGCCGGAAGGCCTGGGAGTCGGTGACCACGATGGCGGGGGGCCGGGTGAGGCGCTCCAGCACGCCGCGCAGCTCGCGCTCCTTGGTCACAAGGCAGGCGGCGTCGCCGTCGAGCAGGTCGCGGATGGTCTGGACCTGGGGCAGGATGAGACGTCCCCGCGGCGCCTCCTTGTCGATGGGCACCACGAGCACGGCCAGCTCGCCGGGCGGGACGAGGTCGCGCAGGATGGCGGGAGCATCGATGAAATCGTCGGGCGCGGCCCGCAGGATGGCCTCGCGCAACGCCGCCAGCCCCTCGCCGGAGCGGGCGCAGGTTCGCACCACGGGCACCTGCCGCGCCGCCAGCCCGGCCAGGACGTCGTCCGCCGGAGCGGTGACATCCACCTGGTTGAACACCGCGACGGCGGCCACCCCGCGGCGGGCGAACTCGCCGAGGAGCGCCTCCTCGAACTCGCCCCAGCCGGCCGAACCGGCAACGACCAGGCCGAGGTCCGTCCGGTCCAGGACCTGGCGGGTCCGGCCGATCCGCAGGTCGCCCAGGGCGCCGCTGTCGTCGATCCCGGCCGTGTCGATGAACAGCACCGGGCCCAGGGGGAGAAACTCCATGGGCTTTTCCACCGGATCGGTGGTGGTCCCCGCCTCGGGCGAGACGATGGAGACCGACTGCCGGACCAGCGCGTTGAGCAGGGAGCTCTTGCCGACGTTGCGCCGGCCGAAGAACCCGATGTGCAGCCGCATGCCGCGGGGGGCTTTGTTCATGTTCACCTACCGGCCGATTGGGCGGGCCGCCCGCGCCGTTTAGAGATAAATGTCGCGCTCACCGCCGCGGATCCGCGCCAGCCGGGCCTCCAGGCGGCCCCGGGCGGGGGCGTCGGCGATGCGGTCGAGCTCGCGGGCCAGCAGCGCCTCGCCGGCGGCGCGGGTTTCGGGGGACGCGTAATCCTCGAGGTACTCGACGAGGGTCATCAGGGCGTTGGGGGTGCAGAAGCGCTGGATGAACCCGGGGATGGCGTACTCCATGAAGTGCTCGCCGGTGCGGTTGAGGCGGTAGCAGGAGGTGCAGAAGCTCGGGATGAAGCCGTCGTGCAGGAGCTGGCGGATGGTCTCGTCCAGCGAGCGGATGTCGCCCAGCTCGAACTGCTCCCGCTCCATGCACTGCGCGTCGCCGGCCTCGGTGTAGCCGCCCAGCTCGAGCCGGCTGCCGGCGTCGATCTGGGACACGCCGAAGCCCAGCAGCTCGCGGCGGATCTCCGGAGTCTCCCGCGCGGTCAGGATGAGGCCGGTGTACGGCACGGCCAGGCGCAGGATGGCGATGAGCCGCTTGAAGTCGGCGTCGGCGACCGTCCAGGCCGGGTCCACCCGCACCCCGCAGGCGGGTCGGATCCGCGGGAAGCTGATGGTATGCGGCCCGACGCTGTAACGCTTCTGCAGATGGCGGGCGTGGCTGATTAGCCCGAGCAGCTCGAAGCGCCAGTCGTAGAGCCCGAACAGCACGCCCAGCCCCACGTCGTCGAGCCCGGCCTCCATGGCCCGGGACAGGCCGTCCAGGCGCCAGAGGTAGTTGCCCTTCCGGGTATGGGCCGGGTGGTAGCGGGTGTAGGTGGGGTGGTGGTAGGTCTCCTGAAAGATCTGGTAGGTGCCGATCCCGGCCTCCTTGATGATCCGGTAGCCGGCGTGGTCGAACGGGGCGGCGTTGATGTTGACCCTTCGGATCTCGCCGTGCCCGACGCGGATGCCGTACACCTGCCGGGTGGTGGCGGCGATGAACTCGGCGTCGTAGCTGGGATGCTCGCCGAACACCAGGATCAGCCGCTTGTGACCCTGCTGTTCCAGGGCCGTCACCTGCTGGTGCAGCTCGTCGGGTCGCAGCGTGCGCCGGATCACGTCAAGGTTGGATTGGCGAAAGGCGCAGTAGCCGCACTCGTTGAGACACTCGTTGCCGATGTACAGCGGGGCGAACAGAACGATCCGGTTCCCGTAGACGTCGCGTTTGAGCTGCCGCGCCGAGGCGAAGATCTCCTCCACCATCGCCGGATCCGCGGTCCGGATCAGCGCCGCCGTCTCCTCGAGGTTGAGAGCCTCCTTGGCCATGCTCTTGGCGAGCACGTCCCGGACCCGGGCCGGTTCCGGCGGCGGTCCGCTGACCAGCCGGGACAGCCGGTCGTCATCGATGAAGTCGACCGCATGGCGGCTCAAGTTGGATTCATTCACTTCGACCATGATGGACACTCCTTCGGGCGGGACGTCACGTCCTCCCGGTGTCTGGCGCCGCCCGGCCCACGCCCGACGCATCGACCCAGGGACGCCACCAGCGCCTGGACGGCGCGGGCGGCTTCGATCCGGTCGGCGGTCGGCGGCGTCTTGCCGGGATAGATGGCATACAGTTCACGATAGCCGGGTGGCGTGAGATCGGGCATGATCACGTTGGCGCCCCGCTGCAGGCCGAGCGCATAGCCGCGGTCACGGTCGACGGTCGCCAGGGCGGTGGTCGCGGGGATGTTCGCGTCCGGGCAGACCAGCCGGGCCAGCGCCATGGCCTTGGTGGCCATGACCGCGGAGTTGGGCACCTGGTCGGCGGCGGTGTCCGTGACCGTCTGGCCGGCCTGGCCGAGGGGCGTTTCGGGGTGGGGCAGGTACGGCCCGAGCCCGATCATGTCGAGCCGCAGCTCGCCGAGCTGCTCGATGTCCCGGGCGAGATCCCGGTACGTCTGCCCGGGAATCCCCACCATGACGCCGCTGCCGACTTCGTAGCCGAGACGGCGCAGGCTCTCCAGCACGGCCAGCCGGTCGCGGGTCTCGCCGGGCCGGGCGGGATGAATCCGGCGGTACAGCTCCGGGTTGGACGTTTCGAACCGCAGTAGGTAGCGGTCGGCGCCCGCCTCGCGCCAGGCCGCCAGCTCGTCGTCGCTGCGCTCCCCCAGACTCAGGGTGACGGCCAGCGCCGTCTCCGCCTTGATGCGGCGGACGAGGCCGGCGACGCCGTCGCGGGTCAGGCCGGGGTCCTCGCCCGCCTGGAGCACCACCGTGCCCAGGCCGAGCGATGCCGCCAGCCGCACGCAGTCCATGATTTCGGTTTCGGTCAGCCGGTAGCGGACCAGCTCGTTCCGGCCGGCCCGGATCCCGCAGTAGGCGCACTGCCGGCGGCAGTGGTTCGAGATCTCCACCAATCCGCGCAGGTGCACGGCGTCACCCACGTGCTGCCGGCGGACGTCGTCGGCCATCGCCCAGAGCCGCTCCAGGCGCCCGGCGTCTTCCTCGCGCAGCCAGGTTTCGATCTCCGCCAGGGTCATACGGCAGGCTCCGTCGCGCTCTGTGCGTCACCGCCATGGGCGGGATCCAGCCACACGCTGAACATGCTGCCCTCGCCGGGCGTGCTGTCCACCGCCACTTCGCCGCCGTAGAGATGGGCCAGCCGCCGGACGATGGACAGCCCGAGCCCGCTGCCCAGGATCTTGCGGGTCTGTTCGTTCTTGATCCGGACGAACTCGCCGAACAGACGGCCCACTTCCTCCGGGGTCATGCCGATCCCGGTATCGGCCACCCGGATCCAGACCCGGCCCGCCTCGCGGGCGATCGTCAGGGTGACGCGGCCGTCGTCGCGGTTGTACTTCACGGCGTTGGACAGCAGATTGTTGAGGATGATCTCGATCTCGCCGCGGTCGGCAGTCATGACGACGGGGCCAACCGGCTCGAACACCAGCTCGATCCGGCGCGCCGCGGCGGACGGCTGCACCGTTTCCAGGCAGAGGCGGGCGATCGCCACCAGGTCCTGTTCGGCCAGCTCGCGCTTCTTCTGTCCCGATTCGATCCGGGTCAGGTCCAGCAGATCGAAGATCAGCTTGCGCATGCCCTCGAGGCGCAGCAGCGACCGGTCGATGACCTGGGCGAACTGCTGCGGCTCCATGCCGGCCGGCAGGTCCTTGAGGAGGCACAGGTAGCCTTCGATGGCCGCGATGGGCGCCTTGAGCTCGTGGGCCAGGACGGACAGGAACTGGAACCGGATCTGCCGCTTCTCACGGGCCAGCTCGTCGGCGCGGCGCTGGAGCAGATAGTGGTGCGCCGCTTTCCGCACCGTCATCCGCAGCTCCTCCGGCGTGAAGGGCTTGGCCAGAAAATCGAACGCGCCCAGCTTGGTGGCCCGGATCGCCGTCTCCAGCGAGGCGTAGGCCGTGATCATGACGGTGAGCAGCTCGATCTTCCGCTCCACGATCCGGTCCAGCACATCCAGGCCGGACATGCCGGGCAACTTGTGATCGAGCAGCAGCAGCTGCGGCCGGAAAGACTGGATGACCTCGAGGCCCTCCTCGCCGCTGGCGGCCTGCCGGAGCTCGAATCCCAGCTTCGCCTCCAGGTCGGGAAAGTCGACCTGGAACTGGCGGAGCGTGCGCTCAGCCGCCAGGCGCATCCCCGGCTCGTCATCGACGATGAGAACCCGCATCGTTTCAGCCATCATGCCTCCGGCAGCAGGCGGCGGATTTCCCGGATGATCTGTTCGAATCGCACCGGTTTGGCCAGGATGGCGTCGGCCTTGACCCAGGAGCGTTCGTCGGCCGAGATGGTGTCGAACCGCAGCCCGGTGGCGCTGGTGACGGCCGTGGTCAGGATCACCGGGATGGTGGGATCCTGCTGCTTGATCCGGTGGCACAGCACGAACCCGCCGTCCATGTGCTCCATCATCAGGTCCGAGATCACCAGGTCCGGCCGGCCCTCCCGGAGGGCCTGCTCGGCCTCCTGTTCGCCGAACGCGGTGCGGACGGCGAAGCCGGCCGCCTTCAGGGAAATCTGGAGCTGCTGGACGAAGTCGATGTCGTCGTCAATGACCAGGATCGTGTGTTTCGGTTGTTGCATGGTGCGTGTCTCCTTGTTCTCGGCCGGATGGCGGACCGGCTAATCCTGCGGGCCGCGGCGGGGCAGCTTCACCCGGAACGTGGTGCCCGTCGGTCCCGCCGCGGGATCGGCGTTGGACTCGACGGCGATGTTGCCGCGGTGCATCTTCACGATGCCGTACGACACCGCCAGGCCGAGGCCGGTACCCTTGCCGATCTGTTTGGTGGTGAAGAAGGGCGAAAAAACCTTCTTGATGTTTTCCTTGGGGATGCCGATCCCGGTGTCTTCCACCTCGATCACCAGGTCGTCCTGCTCGAGGCGGGTCCGCACGGTGAGGCGGCCGCCGTCGGGCATGGCCGCGTAGGCGTTGTCCACCAGGTTGATGATCACCTGGGACACCTGGTCCCGGTCCAGTTCGACGACCGGGTCGTCGAGCTGATGCTCCACCTGCACGGTGACCCCGGCCGGGGTCGGAATCGCCTGCAGGTTGCGCTCGACGAGCTCCCGGACGTCGATGGGCTGGTGGAGGACCTTGTTCTGGCGGGCGAAATCCAGCAGACCGGCGACGATCTTCTTGCAGCGGTCGGCCTGCTCGGTGATCATCCGCAGATCCTCCCGCAGCGGCGAATCGGGCGAGCACTCGTCGTGCAGCAGGTGCGAGTACATCAGCACAACGCCCAGCGGGTTGTTGACCTCGTGGGCGATACCGGCCGCCAGCTGCCCCATGCTGGCCAGTTTCTCCGAGTGCATCAGCGCCTCCTGGGTGTCCTGGAGCTGCTGGTGCGACTGGGCCAGGTCGCTCACCGCCCGGCGGAGCTGGTCGATGGTGTGGGGCAGGCACATCTCGCTCTGGGCCACGCCGCGGGCGATGGCCTCGGCGTGCTCGACGCAGGTGTCGTAGCCGCAGGCGCCGCAGTTGAGCTCGTCCTCCGGCGCCAGCTTGCCGATCCGGGTCATGATCTCCCGGAGCAGGTCACGCGACGGCGCCGTGTGGCGCTGATCGTCGATGCAGAAATCGACCCCCAGGTCCAGGTCGGCGTACCGGACCATCTCCGCCTCCCAGGCCGGCCAGTCCATGCCCTCGTGGCGCCCGCGGGCGAACCGGCTGAGCTGGGTGCGGCGGACGAACAGGGGGCTCTTGACGCTCATCCCGGCGCCCATGGTGCAGCCGTTGCAGCAGAGCAGCTCCAACAGCCGGGCGTTGAGGGCGCCCGAATCGAACTCCTTGATGGCTTCGACGAAGTTGATCCGCCCCTCCGCCGCCACGTAATCGACGGTCAGCAGGTCCTCCTGAATGGCCGAGCTCTGGAACATGCCTCCGCTGAGCGGGTACAGGGTGCCGAGGCCACCCAGCGGCGGGTCGAAGTCGGCGGGATCCGCATCCCGGCACTCGACACCGCGGTGGATCAGCAGGCGCCGGAGCTCGCGGAAGGTCATCACCGCGTCCACCTCGCCGGCCAGCGCGTCCCGGGCGGCCTCCCCCTTCTTGGCGATGCAGGGGCCGATGAAGACGATGCGCAACGGGGCGGTGCGGTCGCGCCGCAGCGCCCGGGCCGTGGCGATCATCGGCGAGGCGATGGGGGTCAGGTAGCTGACCAGGTCCGGGTGGTATTTCTCGATGTAGGCGACGACCGCCGGGCAGGCGGTGGTGATGTAATGGCGGACCGGGTCCTTGTCGAGGAGCTGCCGCAGGGCCCGGGAGACCAGATCCGCGCCGAAGGCCACCTCGTGGACGGAGGCGAAGCCGAGCTGCTTCAGGGCCCCGACCACGCGGCGGTAGTCCTGGTCCGGAAATTCGGCCGGGTAGCTGGGCGCCACGATCGCCGCCACCGGGACGCCGTCCGCCAGCATGGCCGTGACCGTGTCGATGGAGCTGGCGGCCTGTTTGGCGTCCTGGCTGCAGACCCGGATGCAGTTGCCGCAGCCGATGCACCGCTCGGGGATCACCTCGGCTTGCCCGTCCAGGATCCGGATGGCCTTGGCCGGACACTCGCGCACGCAGGTGTAGCAGACGCGGCAGCGTTCCCGGATGGTCTGGATGTAGTGGCGGGCGGCGGCTTCGCTCATGGGTCTTCCGGATGCTATTGCATGACGTCGCGGTGGTGGTAGTGGGTGTGCAGCAGCTCGTGGCTCCGCTCACCCAGCGGCTCGCCCAGGAATTCCTCGTAGAGCCGGGCGACCTCCTCGTTGCGGTGGGAGGTCTGCACGGGCGCCTGCCGGTCGATCTCATAGAGGGCCGCCATGCGGGCGCGCAGGCGGTCGGGATCGGTCTGGTAGGGCTGGCCGCCGCCGGCGATGCAGCCGCCCGGGCAGGACATGATCTCGACGAAATGCAGCTGCCGCTCGCCGGAGCGGATGTCGTCCAGGATTTGCCGGGCGTTGGCCAGGCCGCTCGCCACGGCCACGTTCACATCGAGGTCGCCGATCCGGACGGTGGCCGTCTTGATGCCGGTGAGGCCGCGGAGGGCGGTGACCTTGGGCGGGTCAAGCTCGCGCCCGGTCAGCAGGAAGTGGGCCGTGCGGAGCGCGGCCTCCATCACGCCGCCGGTGGCCCCGAAGAGCTTGCCGGCGCTGGAGCGCTCACCGAACGGATGGTCGGCTTCCTCCGGTTCCAGCGAGTTGAAGTCGATGCCTTGCATCCGGATCATGGCGGCGAGTTCCCGGGTGGTGATCACCGCGTCGATGTCGGGGCGGCCGTCGGGGGCCATCTCGGGGCGGGACGCCTCGAACTTCTTGGCCAGGCAGGGCATCACCGAGACGCTGTAGATCCGCGCCGGATCGATGCCGGTGCGCGAGGCGTAGAAGCTCTTGATGACCGCGCCGAGCATCTGCTGGGGGCTCTTGCAGGTGGAGACATGGTCGATGAAGTCCGGGTAGAACTCCTCGATGAACTTCACCCAGGCCGGCGAGCAGCTCGTGAACATGGGCAGCGGCCCGCCGGTCCGGATCCGGTGGGCCAGCTCGGACGCCTCCTCCATGATGGTCAGGTCGGCCGAAAAGCTGGTGTCGAAGACCCGCTTGAACCCGAGCCGGCGCAGGGCGGCGTTCAGGATCCCGGCGACGTCCTGGCCCGGTTTCAGCCCGAACTCCTCGGCCAGGGTGACCGACACGGCCGGGGCGTGCTGGATCACCGCGATCCGTTCGGGATCGGCCAGGGCAGCGCGGATCTCCTCGGCCTGGCTCCGCTCCACCAGCGCGCCGGTGGGGCAGATCATGACGCACTGGCCGCAGTTGACGCAGCTCGACACGTTGAGCCCCTCGTTGAAGGCCGTCCCCACCACGGTCTTGCTGCCGCGGTTGATGAAGTTGATGGCTGAGACGCCCTGGATCTCCTCGCAGACGCGGACGCATTTGCCGCAGAGGATGCACTTGGCCGGATCCCGGATGATCGACGGGCTGGACAGGTCGACCTTGTGGTCCACCGGGGTGCCCCCGAAGCGGCGCTGCTGGACGCCCAGCTCCGCCGCCAGGGCCCGCAGCCGGCACGAATCGTTCCGATGGCAGTACAGGCAGTCATCGGGATGGTTGGCCAGCAGGAGCTCCACGATGGTCTTCCGGGCGCGCAGGGCGCGCGGGGAATGGGTCTGGATTTTCATCCCGTCGCTCACCGGGTAGGAGCAGGACGGGATCAGGCCGCGCTGCCCCTCGATCTCGACCACGCAGAGCCGGCAGGCGCCGTCGGGCAGGAGCGATTCCATGTGGCAGAGCGTGGGCACGGAGATGCCGGCCCGCTTGAGGGCGGACAGGATGGTCTCGCCTTCCTGCGCCTGGATTGTCCGATTGTTGGCGTGCAATGTGATCATGGCGTGTTACTCCTCAGACCACCGCGACGGCTTGGAACCGGCAGACTTCCACGCAGGTGCCGCAGCCGATGCATTTGTCGTTGATGACGTAGTGGGGACTCTTGGCGCCGCCCATGATGGCCCCGGCGGGGCATTTTTTCGCGCACAGGGTGCAGCCCTTGCAGCGCTCGGCGTCGATCCGGTATTCCAGCAGACCGGGGCAGACCTTCGACGGGCAGCTCCGGTCGAAGATGTGGCTCTCGTATTCGTGGCGGAACCAGCGCAGGGTGCTGATCACCGGGTTGGGCGCGGTCTGGCCCAGGCCGCACAGGCTGGTGTCGCGGATCACCTCGGCCAGCTCGGCCAGGTGCATCACGCCCTTGAAACGCTCGAGGGTCTGATTGCCGGTTTCCTGGCCGCGGCCGCGGGTGATGGCCTCCAGGATCTCCAGCATCCGCTTGGTGCCCTCCCGGCATGGGATGCACTTGCCGCAGCTTTCCCGCTGGATGAAATCCATGAAAAACTTGGCCACGTCCACCATGCAGGTGTCCTCGTCCATGACCACGAGGCCGCCCGAGCCCATCATGGCGCCCACGGTTTTGAGTGATTCGTAATCCACCTGGATATCGAGGTGCTGTTCCGGAATGCAGCCGCCGGACGGGCCGCCGATCTGGACCGCCTTGTACTTCTTGCCGCCGGGGGTGCCGCCGCCCAGGTCGAAGATGATCCGGCGCATCGACGTGCCCATGGCGACCTCGATGAGCCCGGTGTTGGTCACCTTGCCGGACAAGGCGAAGACCTTGGTGCCTTTGCTGCTGTCGGTGCCCACCGCGTTGAACCAGGCGGCGCCGTTGGCGACGAGCGGCGGGATGTTGGCCAGGGTTTCCACGTTGTTGATGACGGTGGGCTTGCCGAACAGGCCGCTCTGGGCCGGATACGGCGGCCGGGGGCGAGGCATGCCGCGCTTCCCCTCGATGCTGTGGATGAGCGCGGTCTCCTCGCCGCAGACGAAGGCGCCGGCGCCCTGCTTGATGACCACGGTCAGGTTGAAGCCGCTGTCGAGGATGTTGCGGCCGAGCAGGCCCCATTCCTCGGCCTGCTGGATGGCCCGCTTCAGGCGTTCGATGGCCAGCGGGTACTCGGCGCGGATGTAAACGTACGCCTTGGAGGCGCCGATGGCGTAGGCCGCCAGCGCCATGCCTTCCAGCAGCCGATGCGGGTCGCCTTCGATGACGGCCCGGTCCATGAATGCGCCCGGATCGCCTTCGTCGGCGTTGCAGATGAGGTATTTCTGGCTCCCCTCGTTCTGCCGGGCCAGCCGCCATTTGCGGCCGGTGGGGAAGCCGCCGCCGCCGCGGCCGCGCAGCCCGCTGAGCTCCACCTCGGTGATCACCTCGACCGGCGTCTTGCTGTTCAGGGCCTGGACGAGAGCGGTGTAGCCGCCCCGGGCGATGTATTCCTCGATCCGGGTGGGATCGATGCGGCCGCAGTTGGCCAGCACCCACCGGGTCTGGGGCGCGAAAAAGGGATGCTCGTCGATGAACGGCACGCCGGCGTACGGCCGGTGTTCCGGGTGGCGGAACTGGCCCAGCCACCCGTTCTCGGGGATCTGGTCGTTGCGGATGGCATCGAGGATGGCGGGCACGCAGTCGGCGGTGACATGGGTGAACGAGATCCGGGTGCGGCCGGGCATCTGGACGTCGAGCAGCGGCTCGACCGAGCACATGCCGATGCAGCCCACCTCGACGAGATCGGCGGTGAACTGGTGTTCCCGGCAGTAGTCCCGGACCGCCTGTGCCGTCTTTTTGGCTCCGGCGCCCAGCCCGCAGGTGCCGGCGCCCACATAGACCACCGGCTGCGCGACGAGGTCGCGGCGCAGCCGGGGCAGCGAGTCGCTGAGCCGATCCGCCAGCCAGGGCGCGATTGCGCCGCCGGCGGCCGGAGTCTGGACGGTGGGGTGAGAAACCGGGGTGGAGTTAGTTGCCTTCATGGGAGGTTGCCTTCTGCTTGAAATTGTCCAGCAGCGCCGAGACTTTTTCCGGAGTCATGCTGGAATAGAATTCGCCGTTGATGCTGATGACCGGCGCCAGTCCGCAGGCGCCGATGCAGGCCACCACTTCCAGGCTGAAGAAGCCGTCGCGGGTGGTCTGGCCGGGCTGGATCTTGAGCTGCTTGCAGATGATCTCCTGCAGCTTGGCGGAGCCCTTGACGTGGCAGGCCGTGCCGCGGCACAGCATGATGTGATACCGCCCCTTGGCTTGGAAGCGGAACTGGTTGTAGAAAGTGGCCACGCCGTAGATTTTGCTGGCCGGCATCTTCAGGTGGCGGGAGATCCGGACCACGGCCTCGCGCGAGAGGAAGCCCTGGGATTCCTGGACGGCCTGCAGAATCGGGATCAGACTGTCCCGCTTGGCGTCGGGGAAGCTGCGCAGGATCGAGTCGACGTCGTTCATGTTAGCACTTCCTTTTTCGATTTCAGTTGCATGGCGAAATAGGCGGTCCGTTCGAGGGATGCGGTCATATCGAGATTTTCCAGGTATACGCCGTGCGGCACCCGCACCCGGGTGGGCGCGCAGTCGAGGATCCCGGTGACGCCGCCCCGCACCAGCAGGTTGGCGACTTCCTGGGCCGCCTCGGCGGGCACGGCGATGATGCCGATGGAGACGTGGAGCTCGCGCACCCGCTCCACCAGCTCGGAAACCGGGTAGACCCGGCAGCCGTTGATGATCCGGTTGGTCTTGGCGGGATCGGAGTCGAACGCGGCTTCGATGGACAGGGTCGGGATGCGGCCCGGGAAGTAGTCCAGCAAGGCCCGGCCCAGGTTGCCTACGCCCACCAGGGCGACGCGCTGAACTTCCTCGGGCGCCAGCACCCGGCGGAGGCATTCGGCCAGCGCGTCGATCCGGTAGCCTTTGGCGGGTGTGCCGGAGATGTCGATGTCCATGAGATCCCGGCGCACCTGGGCCGCCGTCACATGCGCCATGGAAGCCAGCTGGTGGGAGAATATGAACACGAGCCCTTGAGCCTCCATTGTTTTTAGAAGGCGTCGGTAGTGGCTCAACCGGCTGATCTGTTTTTCTGATAACATAATTATTAGTGTCTCTGGATTTCTTTGTGAATGTTTTCACTTTGTGAATATATTCACGATGAGAATATGCCACTGGGCGACGCCAGTGTCAAGCGGTTTTTACTATTTTTTTATTTTTTTACTAATAATGGATAAAAAGATCGCTTTTAACGCGCCGATTGCAGAGATTGTCACCCGCCGTTTATAATGTGAATATCATATCGAATCAACATTTTAGAGTCGTATCAAAATTGAAAACGCCATCTGTCCTGGACAGACGGGCTGCGTCGACGCGGTCGAGGTGGACCATCGACATGTTGTAAATATATTTTGGTTCAGGGTGTGTGTGCCGCCCGCCGATGGCCGGCGCGTCGCCGCCGGGATTCAGCGTTTCATCCGTGCGGCGATGGCCAGCAGGACGCCCAGCACGATGCCCAGGACGGCGGCGAACACGATCTGGTATTCGGGCGGGAGAAGAAAGGTGACGGTGTGGGCGGGGATCCAGAACAGCGGGATCGTCTTCTTGAAAACGAAATGCCACATCACCGGCCAGTTGAGCGCAGCCAGGATCTCGCCGAAGGCGACGGGCGTGAACAGCCCGCGCAAGCTTCCGCCTGTGCGGCCGATGTGGTCGTCGGTCACCTTGTGCAGGGTCATCATCCACGGGGCGAACACCAGGTTCATGGCCACGCTGACGGAGAACGAGGCCAGCAGCTTCAACCCGGAAAACGGCTGCTTCAGGATGTCCGGCGGCAGCGCGGCCCCCAGCTCGGCCAGGAAGCGCGGGGTGCCGACGGTGAAGATGGTGAAGGCGGCCTTGATCGTCAGGCCCAGCACGCCCCACACCGCGGCCCGGGGCAGAATGCCGAAGCCCGGCTGGTTGTAGCGCCCGGTGCGGATGCGCAATCCCAGGCATTCACCCAGGGTGGCCAGCACGGCGAACTTGAGGAAGCTCAGCAGCAGCGGGTGCTGCGCGTTGGCCGTCTTGTACGCGGCCAGGGCGGCCGGGAAGAGAAAGAAGGGGGCGAACAGAGCCACCACCAGCGCGGCGAACGCGAAATCCTTTGACTTCACGAGAACCTCCCGGGGCGCATCATGACGGAACCGTTGCCGGGGGCGGCGAAACGGCGGGGCGACCCGAACCGCCGGATCGCGGCGCGCCGCCGTCCGCTGATGGGTCGGCCGGAGGCGATCCCCGGCCGAACCGGGGCCTACTGGTCGAGCGCCAGCTTGCCGTTTTGGATGCCGCCGGACTTGTCGATGGTGTAGCCGGCGGACTGGAACAGCTCAACGGCCTGGGCCTTCGTCAGGTCGCCCTTGTCGGCGAAGGAGATGGGAGTGAAGCCGGGGCCGGCCGTGCCCTTGGCCACGACGAAGTCGTAACGGTCCTTGCCGTTGTGGATGTAGATCACGCTGTCGGACGGCTGGGCGTCGCCCCGCGCGTTCACAGCCTGACCGCTCAACGCCAGGCAGATCATGCTGCCGTCGCCCAGGCGCTTGAACTCGTGATAGCTGCGGGCGATTCTCGTCCCGCCCCGCTCGGTGAAATCCTCGGCCTTGTAATAACCCTGCTTCAGATCGAGGGAGCCGTTTTCCACCACGCGGTCGCCGGCCTTGGCCAGCGGGCCGAAACCGTCCTTCTCCCGCTTGAAGTCGTAGCTGAACGTGATCGTGGACCCGGCGCGGTCCATCACGGCCGGGTAGCCGGCCAGCATCAGCCGGCCCGTGAAGTGGCCGTCGGTGTTGTCGAGGTTGAGCAGATCGAACTGCACGCTGCCGATGAACGTGGTGGCCGGGGTGACCAGTTCCATGATGGGCATGCCCTCGTAGTTGTTGATGGCCGCCTCGTTCTGCTTGTACAGCTCGTTCCAGACCTCCGCCATATCGCCGATCTTCTGCAGGCCGGCCTCGGCGGATGCAGCGGCCGGCTCGGCCGGCTGCGAAGCGGCGGCGGGTTCACCCGCGGGTCCCGACGGCTGGTCACTGCCGCCGCACCCGGCGGCACCGAGCACCAACACCACGATGCCCAACAATCCGACAAGCTTGGATCTCATTGAAATGTTCCTCCGAAACCGGGGTTTGCAACTTCGATCCTCCATTCTAATCGAATCGTCCGGCCCGCGCATGCCTTTCTTCACCTGTCCGGGTGAGAGTGCATCGACCTTGCCCCCGAGCCGCCGATCCGGACGTGCCTTCGGCGGCACGGACGCCGGTTGCGCGCTCCCGACCGTCGCTGATAGTCCGCGAACAACCCGCTGAAGTCGGTAGGGAAGATGTGTTACAATCGCGCCGTTCCGCAGACGATCAATAGGATTTTTTCGACGATTGGAGGTGGCTGTGCAGATTACTTTCAATCGATGCCATATTGGGCCTGAGCGAAGGCGCCACGGCCCACCGGCCGGCCATCGTCCCTTAAAAATATTGCTCGGATCCTGGCGGACTCCGTTTGTCCGGGCGGCGACCCTCCTGCTCGGTCTGCTGTTCCTGTCACCGCCGGTGCGGGCGCAGGAACCGGCCGCCACGGCCGGGCCGGCGCTGACCCTGGAACAGGCCATCGCGCTGGCCACCCGCGCCAACCGGCAGGTGATCGGCGCCCGGCTGGAACTGGATAAAGCCGAGGCGCAGATCGCTGCGGCCAGGACCCACCGCTTCCCGGTTTTCTCCCTGAGCGTGCTCGGCTCCCAGCGGCTGACTCCCATCAGCTTCGAGTTCCCGCAAGGGGCCTTCGGCGAAATCGGCGGCGTGCCCATCCCCGAGGAGGACACGATCTACGAAACCGACCAGAAGCTCATGGCCGTCATCCAGGCCCAGGTGGCCCAGCCCATCAGCCAGCTGTATCAGATCGGCTTGGGGATCCAGCAGAGCATCGTGAACCGGGACATCGCCCGGGAAAAGCTCCGCCAGGAGAACCAGGCGGTGATCAACGCGGTGAAGGATGTGTTCTACGGGTTGCTGCAGATCCAGAGCGCCATGGACGCCGTTCGGGACGAGATCGCGTTCTACACCGAATTCGAGCGGCTGGTGGGTGACTGCGTGACGCAGGGGACGGCGCTGTCGGCGGACCTGCTGGACGTCCAGGCCCGCCTGGCCCAGGCCCGGTTCGATGCCGGCAAACTCGATGACAGCCTGGCCACCCAGAAGGAGGCCCTCAACGATCTGCTGGGGCGCGACATCCGGACCGATTTCCGGGTGGAGCCCATCCCCGAACCCGTGCCGCTGGAAACGGAGCTGGAACCGGCCCGGGTCCGCGCGCTGGCGCAGCGGCCGGAGCTGCGGGAGGCCCGCCTGCGGGTGGACCAGGCCGAGCTGGACCGGCGCCTGAAGAAGGCGGAGTACATCCCCCAGATCTACCTCTCCCTCGATTATTCGTCGTTCAACAACGTCGAGTTCCTGCCCCAGAACATGCTGACGCTGGGCGTCCTCCTGAAGTGGGACATCTACGACTGGGGCCGGAAGAAATACGAGCTGACCCAGAAGATCAAGACGCGGCAACAGGCCGACGAAGCCCTGCGCGAGACGGAGGCCCAGGTGCTGCGGGACGTGGGGGACAAGTACCGCCGGCTCCGCCAGGCGCGCGCCCAGCTGGACGTCAGCCGGTTGGCGGAGACGGCGGCCCGGGAAAAGCTGCGGGTCGCGCGGGACTGCTACACCCAGCAGACCGCCCTGCTCAAGGACGTGCTGCAGGCGCAGGCGGTCGCGTCGGACGCCACCCGCCAGTACCACCAGGCGGTGCTGACCATCTGGTCCGCCCGCGCCGATTTCGAAAAGGCGCTGGGTGAGGACTAGGATGCCGCCGTTTCCCGAGAAATCCATGCGGAGAACACCGATGAAAACCATATCATGCTGGCTTCTGATGATCACCCTGGCGGTGATCGGCGCCCTGGCCGGATGCGGCGGCAAGCCCGTGGCGGAAAAACCGTCCACGCCGGTCCGGGTCCAGCCCGTGCAGACCTATTCGACCAGCGGCACCGTGCGCTACTCGGCGGCGATCAAACCGGAGGAACCGGTGCAGCTCGCGTTCAAGAACTCGGGCTACATCGTGGCGATCCACCAGGTGCGGGGCGTCGACGGGCGGCTGCGCAACGTCCAGGCCGGCGACTGGGTGGCGGCCGGAACGGTGCTGGCGCGCGTGCGGGAGGACGACTACACCGCCAAGGTCCAGCAGGCCCAGGCCCAGGTGGCGGAGGTCCGGTCGGCCATCAGCGCCGTCGAATTCCAATTGGTCGGGGCGAAGGCGACCCAGGCCAAGGCCGCCCTGGACTACGAACGGGCCGCCAACCTGTTCCAGACCCAGAGCCTGACCAAGGCGGATTACGACCGGGCCCGGCAGCAGTTGGACACCAGCCAGTCGCAAGTGGACGCGCTGCAGGCCCAGCTCGAGGCGAACCGGGCCAAACTGGATCTGGCCAAGGCCCAGCTGGACGCGGCACAGATCGCGTTCGCCGACTGCGCCCTGAAGGCGCCCCGCCGGGGGCAGGTGCTCCAGCGCGACGTGGAGATCGGCGACCTGGCCGGGCCGGGCACGCTGGGCTTCGTGCTGGCCGACACCACGCGGGTGCGCGCCGCCTTCGGCGTCCCGGACCGGACGCTGCCGAAGGTGAAGCTGGGCAACGAGCTGGTCATCATCACCGACGCGCTCCCCGGGCGGGAATTCACCGGACGGATCACCCGGATCGATCCGGCGGCCGATCCGACCACGATGGTGTTCGAGGTGGAATTAACCCTGCCGAATCCGCGCCATGAACTCAAGGTGGGAATGGTGGCTTCCCTGGCGCTGGTCGAGGAGACGGTCACAGAACCTGTGCCCGTCGTCCCGCTCAACGCCATCGTCCGCCCCAAGGGGAACCCGGACGGGTTCGCCGTCTTCGTCGTGGAGGACCAGGCCGGCCGGAGCGTGGTCCGCTCCCGCACCATCACGCTGGGCGACGCCTTCGGCAACCTGATCGCCGTCAAGGGGATCAATCCGGGTGAGCGGATCGTCGTCACGGGCGCCAGCATGCTCGCGGACGGCGAAACGGTCCGGGTGCTGCCCTGAGTGGCGGAGGGGAACGCATGAGCCACGGAAAATCCACCGAAGAATACGTTCAGCATACCCACAACACCGCCCGGTTCTTCACCGAGACGCGCCAGGTCGCCTGGGTGCTGCTGCTGGCGACGATGATCTGGGGCGTGTATTCCTATTTGAACATGCCCGAGCGCAAGGATCCCGACATCCCGGTCCGGGTGGCCCTGGCCATCTGCCCCTGGCCCGGCGCGGCCGCCGAGAAGGTGGAAGACCTGGTGACCCGCAAACTCGAGAAGAAGATCGCCGAAAACTCCAAGGTCACCAAGATCGAGTCCATCACCCGGAGCAGCGTCTGCGTCGTCACCATGGAGTTGGACGAGAACATCACCGAGCGGGCCAAAGAATTCGACGACATCAAGGGGAAGCTGGACAGCATCACCGACCTGCCGCAGGGCGCCGGCCCCATCCAGTTCTTTAAGGATTACGGGGACACGGCCGCCCTGATGCTGACCGTTGCCAGCCCCAAGGTGGACGAAGTGGAGATCGCCGTGCGGTCCCAGTCAATCGCCCGGGCCATTCGGGAGGCGCGGGCGCAGGCGGCCGCGGCCGCCGGGCAGAAGCGCACGACCATCGTCCTCTGCTTCCCGCAATCGTACGGGACGCGGATCGTCGACCGCAGCATGCTGGAGTTCGAGCGCGAGCTGCGGGAATCCAAATTCGCCGCAGACCCGCGCCCCATCCAGGGACCAGGTTTCGCCGGCTTCGATTTCGAGTGCGCGTACAACGAACGAGAACTCAGGGCCCTTATCCGGGAACGCATCAAGGCGCGCCTGACCGATTTTCATCCGGATGTCTGGGAACCGCTCGTGGTGGAGAATCCCGAGGAGACGCGGGCCAAGCTGGCGGCCGTCGCCGGCGACAAGTACACTTTCCGGCAGCTCGACGATTACACCGATTTGATCCAGAAAACCCTGCAAACCGTCGAGCCGGTTTCCAAGATCGACCGCTCCGGCATTCTGAACGAGCGGGTGTTCCTGGAATATTCCCAGGAACGACTGGCGTCCTCCGGCATGCAGCAGAGCCAGATCGAGCAGATCCTCAACGCCCGCAATATCATGCTGCCGGGCGGCGTGCTGGAGACCAGCGGCAAGAACATCATGATCAACCCCTCGGGGGAGTTCAAGAGCGAGGGGGAGATCGGCGATGTGATCGTGGGCTCCACCGACGACGGCTCGCCGGTTTACCTGCGCAACGGCGCGGACATATTCCGCGGCTATGAGAGCCCCCCGTCCTACTTGAACTTCTTCACCATCCGGGATGCCGCCGGACGGTGGCAGCGTTCCCGCGCCATCACCCTTTCGGTCCAGATGCGGGCCGGCGAACAGATCGGCAAATTCGGCGAGGAAGTGGACGTGGCGCTGGGCGAGCTGCGGAAGCTGCTCCCGCCGGACCTGATCCTGGCCCGGACCTCCGACCAGCCGCTGCAGGTGACCGAGAGCGTGGAGCTGTTCATGGACAGCCTGTACGAGGCGATCATCCTGGTGGTTCTGGTGGCGCTCATCGGATTCTGGGAATGGCGGTCGGCGGCGCTCATGGCGTTGTCGATTCCGCTGACCCTGGCCATGACCTTCGGGTTCATGCATCTGCTGGGCGTCGACCTGCAGCAGGTGTCCATCGCCTCGCTCATCCTGGCGCTGGGACTGCTCGTCGATGACCCGGTGGTCGCCGGCGACGCCATCAAGCGCGAGCTGGACGCCGGCCAGCCGGGCATCATCGCGGCGTGGCTGGGACCCACGCGGCTGGCCCACGCCATCCTGTTCGCCACCATCACCAACATCGTGGCCTACCTGCCGTTCCTGCTGTTGCCCGGCGACATGGGCCGGTTCGTCTACAGCCTGCCCATGGTCCTGGCCTGCTCGCTGGTGGCATCGCGGCTGGTCTCCATGACCTTCATCCCGACGCTGGGCTATTACTTCCTGCGTCCCAGCCGGAAGCCGCCCCTGCCCATGGAGGAACGCCGCAAGAAGGGCTTCGCCGGCTGGTACTACCGCGTGGGGACGCTGGCCCTGAACCACCGCTGGAAGACGCTGCTGGTCTCGTTCGTCTTCCTCGGCCTGGGGGTGTTCCTGATGACCCGGCTCAAGGATGAGTTCTTCCCCAAGGACCTCTCCTACCTCTCGTTCGTGGACGTGTGGCTGCCGGAGGACGCGCCCATCTCCGCCACCGATGCCGCCGCCCACCAGGCCGAGGCGGTCATCCGGCGGGTGGTGGACGAGTACGGCAAAGCCACCCCCGAGGACGGCCAGCCGCGGCAGGTGCTCAGGTACCTCACCACCTTCGTCGGCGGCGGTGGGCCGCGCTTCTGGTTTTCGGTGAGCCCCGAGCAGCGCCAGCTCAACTACGCCCAAATTATCATCCAGGTGGCGAACAAGCGGGACACCATGCCTCTGGTGGCGCCCATCCAGGCGGCCCTGGACGAGGCGCTCCCCGGCGTCCGGGCCGACATGCGTCAATTGGAGAGCGGCCAGCCCATCGGCACGCCCATCGCCATGCGGATTTCCGGCGAGGATCTCCAAACTCTGCGCGGCCTGGCGGAGCAGATGAAAGACATTTTCCGGTCCCATCCGGCCACCACGCGCATCCGCGACGACTGGGGCGCGGAGAGCTTCTATGTGGAGTTGCGAGTGGACCCGGACCGCGCCAACCTGGCCCGGGTGTCCAACCTGGACGTGGCGGTTTCCTCCACCTCGGCCATGAGCGGCTACCCGCTGACCACGCTGCGGGACGGCGACAAGCAGATCCCGGTGGTGGCCCGGCTCCGGGCCGACGAGCGCGCCAGTTTCTCCGACATCCAGAACCTGTATGTCTACTCGATGACTAGCTCGCAGAAGGTGCCGCTGCGGCAGGTGTCGTCCACCGTCGTCCAGATGGAGACGGAAAAGGTCCGCCGCCGCAACCAGTTCCGGACGGTCACCGTGTCCTGCTATCCGGTCGCCGGCCAGCTCGCCTCGAAGGTGGTCAAGGACATCGGGCCGAAACTGGAGGCGTTCGAGCAGGACCTGCCCGTGGGTTACAAGATGGAGGTCGGCGGGGAAAAGGAGCAGAAGGACGAGAACTTCGTGGAGCTGCTGGTGATCCTGGCCATCTGCGTCGCCGCCATCTTCCTGGCGCTGGTGTTCCAGTTCCAGAACGCGGTCAAGCCGTTCATCGTCTTCTCGGCCATCCCGTACGGCATGGTGGGGGCGTTTGCCGGCCTGGTGGTCATGGACGCGCCGTTCAGTTTCATGGCCTTCCTCGGTTGCATCAGCCTCATCGGCGTGATCGTGAGCCACGTCATCGTGCTGTTTGACTTCATCGAGGAGAAGCACGCCGAGGGCGAGCCCATGCGCCTGGCTCTGCTCGATGCCGGCATCATCCGGCTGCGGCCGGTGCTCATCACCGTGGGCGCCACGGTGTTCGCCCTCTTCCCCCTGGCCATGCACGGCGGCCCGCTCTGGGAGCCCCTCTGCTACGCGCAGATCGGCGGCCTGACCGCGGCCACGTTCATCACCCTGATCCTGGTGCCGGTGATCTACTCCATCGTGGTCCTGGACCTGAAGCTGGTCAAATGGGAGGGCCCCAAGGAGTAACGTCCGGCCGCCGAATTCGGATCGCCTCCCTCACGAGCCGCCCTGAGGCGGCTCGTGTCATGTCCGCCCGGATTGGAGCACTCGGCGAACCGCTTATGATTCGCCGCGGCGCGGGATCACACCCGCAGAAAGAAAGAGAAAGAAAGAGGAGAAGAAAGAGGAAAGAAAGAGGACATCCAACGATTGGGGAGAAGAAAGAGGACATCCAACGATGAGGAGAAAGAGGACATCCAACGATTGGGAGAAGAAAGAGGACATCCAACGATTGCGACGCGAGAGAGGAGATAGGAATTGGGATGCCCTGCATTTCCAGACACTCGATGTGTTAGGTCGAGAACAAGGGCGACAGAGTCCCTCTAGCTTTGTTGGAGCTCAGAGAAATGGATAGACAAGTTCAGACTGCCGTTCAGGCTTCTGAACATGCTCAGCATGAGCGGGGTAAATTCAGCAGCGTCCGGCAGGCCGCGATCCCCTGAAACCATCGCCGACCGGCTGTTTCGGCTAGCATCGCCACCATGTCCGGTCGACCGACGAGCCGGCGGAAGTATCTTTCGTATCCATTTACCGCCTCCACCCAATTCGCCGGTTCCAGGCCCAGTCGCTCCATGATAGGTGCCAACTCTCGTGGGATCACGCCGGGTTTGTCTGACCGGGCCACTCGACCCGCAGTGTCCAGCAGCGTCAGGTATTCATTCAAGGTCAGCCGCCGGAATACTCCCCGCCGGTCGGCGGAGTCTGTCAGCGGGCATAACCAGTCAGTCGTTGATCCCTCCGATGTGAATGTTTCGTCCCAGCCCGTCGTCGTCTGCTGCCTGGCGATCCTCTGCTGAGCGGAGGTATAGACACTCGTTTCCGGCGTTGCCGCTAATCCCGCGCGGATAGGGTTCAGGTCCACATACACCATGGCCGTCAGCACCGCGGCTTCATCCGCGAGGGCCCGGCACTTGAACCGCCCCTCCCAGAACCGCCCCTTGCACCCGTCTTCGCGGTTGGCCCGGCGGGCGATGTACTCGTCCAGACAGCGCATGAACCAGCTCAAACTGCACAATCTCTGACGCAGCAACGCCACTCGACCCCGCTGCCTCAGCACTGCGGCGATGTCGACGTCTGACGGTTCTGACTCCTCCGCTCGGCGCATTCGTTTGGATGGGAACAGAATCAACCATCGTCGGACCACCTCCTGATCCGCCCAGTTGCGCACAAGATCAGGCAGTGTTCGCAGCAGCGTGTGCAGATGATTGTTCATGATCGCGTAGCCTAAAACATCGAGGGCGAAGATCATGGCCAAGAAAGCGAGTCGTTCCCGAATCCAGTCCTTCCGATGGTCGTAGTTCCGACCACTGGCTGCGTCTTGCCCGCACAGCCAAGCCTGCCGCACGCATCTAATGGTGCAATGGTATGCCCCTGCCACTCCTTCTGGCGCAATGTCGCGCCGGGCGATCGTCATGGGTCACCCCCAGAGAAAATGCTCTCACCCATACAAACGATCGAATTGGCTGCTGTTCAGGTTTTTTTGAAAAAAATAGGAAAAAAGTGGATGTCCTTTTTTGGAAAAAAGTGGATGTCCTTTTTTCTTTCCCTTGTTTGTCTTTTCTTGGTGGATCTGTCTATAGTGAATTCTGTGTTGCAACGCGTTGAGGAAATTAGAGAGTGTCCGGATAGATCCGCAAAGCGACGAGGAAATAGTTGGGTGTCCAAATATCTCCACATCCAAATATCTCCACAAAGCGACGAGGAAATAGTTGGGTGTCCAAATATCTGCAACGCGTTGAGGAAATTAGAGAGTGTCCGGATAGATCCGCAAAGCGACGAGGAAATGTTTGGGTGTCCAATTATCCCAATTATCTGCCAAATATCTCTGAGTCGAATACGTCTGGCGGCTAAAGCTGACGCCGGACATCCGACGTCTCGGCCACTCGTCATGACGAATCCGCAGAACCTGACGCGGACGCCCGAACACGGCCGTACTGGAAGGTTCGTAACAGGCGCTCCAGCGGGCCATACTCGAGCTTCCTGAACCACAGGCGGCTGAGCCAGAGTTGCAGGCTGAACAGCGCCAGCGCCAGGAGCACGTTCACCGCATAGCCGGTCTTGCCGTACAACCCCAGTCCATAGGCGTAGAACAGGGTGGTGCAGACCACCGACTGGAACACGTAGTTGCTCATGGCCATGCGCCCTACCGGTGCGAACAGCTGCCAGAATGATCGCCCGATTCCCCCGTAGTACATCACGGCGATCGCGGTGACGTAGAATACGCCGAGCGCGGGTGCGCCGATCTCCTGACCGACCAGGGCCAGCAGCTCCAGGACCGGGCCGCCGCCCGGCGGGGCGACGGCGCCGTAGAGGCTCAGGGCGTTTCCGGCGAGGCCGACGGCCAGCGAAATCCACATGGCCTTGCGGATGACGCCGAGGTTGTCTTTCAACGCCTTCACGATGCCCGTCTTCCAGCACCAGATGCCCAGCAGGATCATGGCCAGGAGTTTCCAGCCGACGTACAGCAGCGACCAATACTGGGAGATCGTCTCCCGGAATCGGTACCGGAAGATGTCGGACAGGCTGCCGTGTCCGTAGGCCCGCACGCTTCGCTCGTTGTATCGCCGCGTCCGCTCACGCAGCATGGTTTCCTGTTCCTTGAGTTGTTCGGCCTGGACTTGGGGATCCGCGGCGGGTTGCTGGAGGATGGCGGGCGCCGACACGATGACGGGAACCAGCAGCACGGCCAATGCCGCCGGGAGGATCCAGGCGGGCTTGAAGTAGCAGAAAGCCAGGGCGAGAACACCCAGCAGAGCGTAGTTGCCGATGTAGTCCCCGGCGTAAAACAGCAGGGCGTGGCTGATGCCGATGGCGAACAATCCGATCAGCCGGCGGGAGTAGAGCGGCACGAACCGGCCCTGCCGCGCCCGGGTCCGTTCGAACGTGATGGCCATCCCCACACCGAATAGCAGCGCCAGGATGGAGAAGAACTTCTCGGAAACCAGGAAACTCGTCACGAGGATGACATAGTAATCCGACTCGCTGAGCGTGCCGCCCCGCAGGTCGAAGATCGTCCGAACCGGATGGCTGTAGAACTGAACGTTGATGAGCAGAATCCCGAAGATGGCGAATCCCCGAACGATGTCCAGGATCGAGATCCGTTCGGCGGGCTTGACTGGGCCGGTGGTCATTATGGGTGCCTCCGATCGCACGTGTCTGAGTGACGGGCTGTCAGGATGTCCGCTCTTTCAGCTCCAGCACCCGGCAGGGGCAGACGAAGACGCACAGCGAACAGCCGTCGCAGCGGTCCGCGTCGATCACCAGGTTGTTGTCCGCGACGGTGATGGCGTTGGAGCCGCCGTCGGAGCAGGCCAGGATGCATCGCTGGCACAAGGTGCATCGCTCCGGCTGGGCTTCGTAGGCCAGCAGCGGCCCGGACCGGTCGAGGTCGCCGTGGGCCACCAGCCGGGGGAGGGCCGCGCCGCGGAAGCGGGCCACGGAGTCGAAACCGCGGCGCCGCAGGTAGGCGTCCAGCCCCTTGATGAGCGGCAGGATGATGGAATACCCGCCCAGCATGACCGCCGTGCAGATCTGGACGGCGCCGGCGCCCACGGCGATGTACTCCACCGCGTCCTCCCAGGTGGAGATGCCGCCCATGCCGTACACGGGCAGGCCGTCCGCTGCGGCGGCGATCTGGGCCACCGCCCGGAGTCCGATGGGCTTTACCGCTTTTCCCGAGTACCCGCCATAGGTGGAGTAGCCACGGACCGATGGGAGCGGGTCGAATGTCTCGATGTCCACGCCGATGAGGCACTGGACGGTGTTGATCGCCGCCAGCGCGTCGGCGCCGCCGGCACGGGCGGCGCGCGCCGCCGCGGCGATGTCACCCGTGTTGGGCGTCAGCTTCACGATCACCGGAACCCGGGCCACGGCCTTGACCCAGGCGGTGATCCGCTCCACGAGATCGGGATGCTGCCCGATGGCAGCCCCCATGCCCCGTTCCGGCATCCCGTGGGGGCAGGAGAAGTTCAGCTCCAGGGCGTCGGCGCCGGCGTCCTGCAAGGTTTGGGACAGGCTCCGCCACGATTCCGGACGGAGGTCGGACATGAGGCTGGCGATCAGCACCTTGTGGGGATATTCATCCTTGGTCTTCCGGATCTCATCGGTCCAGTAGGTCACGTCCCGCCGGGTGATGAGCTCGATGTTCTCGAAGCCCACCGGCATGTTCCGGGAATCGCGCAGGATGCCGAAGCGGGGCGAGACATCACGTATCTCTATGTCGTCGGGCTTGATGGTCTTGGTCACCGCCCCGCTCCAGCCGTAGGCGAAGGCCGTGCGGATCATGGGCCCCGTGGCGGTGGGCGGCGCCGAGGCCAGGATGAAGGGATTTTCGAAGGTCAGCGGGCCCAGTTCCACCTTCAATGATTCCGGACTTTTCATGATGCCTCCTGAGTGGCAACCGTGCTCAGCGGTGGAAAGGCTCAGCGCCCGGGACGACCGTCATGGATCGGGTGTTCTTTTGTTCCGATCCGTCCGGAACGATCGGAAATTGAACCGGCACGCGCATGGCCCGATGCCTGCATTATTACCACATGCGGCGACGGTTCAAGTACAATATATTTATTGCAACGAATCGCCGGCACAGCCGATGAATTAGGTAAAGTCCTGGCTCAGGAGGCATCATGGTGGATCGCATCGATGGCGGGGCGCAGGGTCCTTCAGGTGTGGATGGGCTGAATGCCCGTACGGAAAACGGCGGACTGTCTCAACTAACCACGGTCCGGGAGGGTGAATCCCGGCTGGCCCAGGTGGCGGAGCGCCTGAACATTCCGGAAGCCTCGCTGCAGGCGGCCAATCCCGGAATCGGGCTCGCGGGTGAGGTAACCGCCGGCCAGGAACTCCGCCTACCCCGGCTGACAGCTCCAGACGTCGGTCCAGGCGCGTCGGAGCCGCCGGCCATCAAGCACGAACACATCGGTGATAAACGATGGCAGGGCAATGTCTGGGAAGCAAAGCTGTCGGCCCGGTTGCCCCGAACGGATTCTGAATCGTTAAAAACAGGCGCCGGCTTCGAGGATCCGCTCACGGCTTTTCCCAAAGGCCCGGCTGGCTTCGAGGACCCGTTAACGGCCCGTCCGAAGACCGGCTTCGAGGATCCGCTCACGGCTTTCCCCAAGGCCCCGGCCGGCTTCGAGGACCCGTTGACGGCTCACCCCAAGCTCGGCTTCGAGGATCCGCTCACGGCCCGTCCGAAGACCGGCTTCGAAGATCCGCTCACGGCTTTTCCCAAAGCCCCGGCCGGCTTCGAGGACCCGTTGACGGCTCACCCCAAGCTCGGCTTCGAGGATCCGCTCACGGCCTTTCCCAAGGCCCCGGCCGGCTTCGAGGACCCGCTGACGGCCCGTCCGAAGACCGGCTTCGAGGATCCGCTCACGGCTTTTCCCAAGGCCCCGGCCGGCTTCGAGGATCCGTTGACGGCCCGTCCCAAAATCGACGCGAATTTCGAAGACCCGCTGACAGCTATGGATGCGCCTAAAGGCCAAGACAAGATTTGAGCCGGCTTCGCCACACCTGAAAGCAGGTGAGGGAAATCGTTTACCATCCGGGTTCACCGCCGGCTTCAATTGGATTTCTGAGTTTTGCCGGCAGCCGGGATCTTGACGGTCGCCGTCATCCGCTTTCCGGTGCGTGGGCTGTTGAACGACAGCACGGCGCGGTTCCCCTCGACGGTCAGGCATGGGTCCAGCGCCTCGAGGTCGGCCAGCTCGGCGGAAGGGCCGGTAAGGCCGATCCGCCGCCAGGCGGCGGGCTCGGCGAATTCCAGCGTCGCATACGGTGGCAGGTAGCGGATCCGCTGCTCGCCGATAGCGCCGTTGGCCGTGTAGCGACGGGCGTTCGGCGAATAGATCAGGGTGCCCTGGCGGGTGTCGAGCCGGAAGTCCAGCCGGTCCCGCCACCCCTCCAGCGCGAGGCGGGTGCGGTTGCGATTGTACTCCAGGCTGTCGGTGCGGCGCTGGCGCCGGTACTCGGCCTGCGCCTCCCAGCGCTGCTTGCCCGCGGCGACCCTGACGTACCACCACGTGTCCTCGTAGTCGACGGCCATCACGGTCTTCCCGTTGTTCCCGACGCTGAGCAACGGTTCCACCGGCTGCAGCAGAATCTTCGCGGGCGGGAAGGGCTCACCGCCCAGGGGCATGACACCGCCCACGAAGGTCACGGTGACGGGGAGCGCAACGCCGCCCACCATCACCGCTTCCTGGTGGGGGCGGTCGAAATCGAACCGTCCGCCTTCGTTGAAATCCAGCGGGACGGCTCCACTGCACGCGCTGCCGCTGTGAAAGAGCTGCCGGCGCGTCAGCCGGTCCCCGGCGCTCTCGGTGGTCTGAATGTCCCTCGCTTGGATCACCTCCTGGTCCCAGACCTCGTAGTTCACCGTTGGCCGGGCGGTGACGCAGAATACGGGCGCGTTCACGCCGCCCGCGATGTGCTCCGTCAGGAACTTGTCCACCTGGGCCCAGTTGGCGTCATCCCGCCGCATCTGCACCGCGAGCTGCGTGGGCCGCGTCTCGGTCATAAACGGGGCGGGGGCGCTGAGCCGCGGATTGACGATCAGGCTCGGGCGCACCGACATCCGGGTCACCCAGTCGGTGCAGGCGCCGGCCATGACCGTCCAGGTGTAGTCTTTTTTGTCCTGGTATCCTCCCCGCAGCTCCACGGCGTCCCAGGTGTCGGTCCCCGAGCCGGGCCCGTCCAGGAGAACGGATGTCCACGGCGCCACCTGGAACGGCTCGGGCTGGCTCATGTAGCCCACGCGGACGACGCTGATCTTGCCGAGGGTGCCGATCATCTCGTCCATGGGCGCGAAGATCACCCCCTTGAGGATGAACCAGGCGACATCGAACGGATCGATGGGGTTGGGGATCCCGTCCGGCAGGGCGAGGCTGATGCTCATGGAGACGGCTTCCGCGGCGACCTGACCGGCCGTCGACGGCGGGAACGCGACGAGCCAGAACAGGCCGATGACGTCGACGGCGGCGCCGCCGTACAGGTCGATCTTCATTTCGACGCTTTCGAGCCGGGCCTTCTCCCGGAGCAGCGCCGCGCTGAAGACATCGGCGGTGATGCGCCAGGTCACGGGCGCGGCCGCCGGCCCCAGCGTCTTGACGCGCGCGGCGGCCTGGAGCACCCGCTGGTGCGACGCCGAGATGCTGAGGATCGCGCCGCCGCTCAGCGGATCGCCCTCCTCGCCGGCCGGGGTCGCGTAGGCGGCGATGGGCGTGGTCGAGCCGAGAAACAGGGCGCAGCTCACCAGGGCGCCCCATTTTTCGGGTGACCAGCCGCTGCGGGCGTGCGCCGCGTCGGACAGGTCGTTCAGCGGCCCGCGCGTCCAGATGCGTTTCAGCCGGCCCACCTGCCAGGAGCGCAGCGCCAGGTTGCGGGCCTTGTCCTCGTAGGTGAACAGGCGGCTCTTGGGCCGCACCCCGCCCATTCGCACGTAATCCTCCGTCTGCATCTCGCGGGGCGGGCTCGGGTCCTGAGCCAGGGCCACGAGCGCCGGGATCTCCCACTTGAGCACGAAGTGGGAGCAGTCGCGCGCCATGTAGAGAAGGAAGTGGGCGCGGGCGTGGTTGTCCGCCGGGCCCCAGTAGTCGCTTTCGACGCCCATGGTGCGGTAGGCCACGGGGATGTAGTCGGCGAAGCCGCGCCGCTGGATGCTGGCCGAAATCTGGGCAAAGTCCATGCGGTCCGCGCCACGCTCCTGCGCGCCCAGGAAAACGGCGAGTCCGACGAGAAGCGTCAGCCCGGCCAGAAGCCGCACCGCTGAGATGTGCGCTGTGTTCATTGAATTCGATTATGATGCGCCGCCGGCGGATTGTCAATTTGGGCAGGCAGAAAACAGAAAATCGATCCTGTGCTCATTCACTCGCCCACGGGGGAATATTGGACATCTGATAATCTGTACGGCCGGCCGGGGCTGCCGGGACGGTGCAGCAATATGCGGTATGGAAAAGATGGCTGTCCTGATCTGCTGCTGTGGGAAACTGGACATCCAAACATCATCGCATTCAACTCCCGGACACCCGGGTACCCTCTGGTCCCGGCGGGCGAACAAAGGCTGTGAATGCCCATGCGCAACGGAAAAATTGGCCGTCCCGTATTGTTCTGATCTGGATTGGTTCCCCCGATCTTCCCCCGGGTTGATGTCTGAAGACCTGGACACCCAAACACCAGGACATCCGGGCCTAGGCATCCAACGGGAAACGGGACAACCAACTACTCAAACACCAACCAACGCCAAGACGCCTCATTCATCCAATTCAACACATCCGGGCGTCACCGGCGAACGGACGGACGCGGCTTGTGATGGGTAGGGCTTACAGGAGGGAATCTTGGGTTTCCGGAAGTGTCCAGAATAGATCAGGAACATTGGGCCTCCAGAATTCCACAATCGGATTCAGCAGAATCTATGGGTGTCCGGATTGAGACGCGGTGACGCGAAGATAGCACTCGCGTGTAATCGATGCGCTTGCGCGTCCCGGCGGTCGTCAACTTGGGTGAGACATCTGCATTCGATGGTGAGGACGGAGGAATCAACCGCCCAGGGCGATGGTGAGGGCGACGAGGGTGCAACCCAGGGCCACCATCCATAGACCCATCCGCCACGGGCGGTGGCCAGCGTACCGTCCGAGGGCATGGCCGCCCAGGAAGAGCATGCCGACAGCGATCCCATTGGACACCCGGAGCGCCCGGTGGACTTCGTCAATGAACAGGAAAGGCACCACCACCGGAAACGTGGACAGGAACACCAGCAGACACACGCTGAACGCGCCGAGAAAATCACTGGCGCGCAAGCGCGGCCGCTCGGGCGGATCGGGCAGCTCGACCAGCTTGCGCCTGAGGAATTCGAATTGGTCCGGTCCCAGGATGGCGGAGATCGTGGGGGGCAGCGCATCGGCGATGAGCCGCTGGCCCGCTCCCGGGTCGGCGGTGCGGCGGATGGCGTGGAGGACCTTGAGGTTGCGGCCCCGTTCCACGAGGCCGGCGGTGAGATACATCACGGCGTCGACGATCCCCCAGGCCAGGTTGCAGCCGATCGCCCCGACGAGCAGATCCCGGACCTCGGCCCGGTCGCCTGAAGCGACGCTGATGGATCCCGTGAAGGTCAGGGCCATGATCAGTCCGAACAAAATCTCCGAGATGCGTTCGGGGGGATCCAGGATATTGGGCAGGAAGCGGGACTCGGATTCCGGCATGGAGCACTCCCAAGGAGGTATCGCACAATCGGCCGAGTTACGGCTTGGCCATCGGCGACCGGCCACACAACCTCGGATCCGATGGCATGATTGTATCAAAAGGGAAGGCCGCGAGGTATCCGGTTCGCAAGGCGACCGGCACTCCCCGGGCGGATTGAACCATCGACCCCGATCCGTCTTCTAAATCGGTAGAGGGAATGCCAGCGGCGGGACGACAACGCGGATTGGGGAGGTGGACGATGCGTTTCAATCCCTGCACATGGGCGATGGTGTACATCCTCTCGGTGAACATCGGCTTGGGGATGGCCGAAAGCCGTCAGTCGGCCGTGCCGGACTCACGGCCAGAACACGTGATGAAGGTTACCGTGGACCTGGTTCAGGTGGACGTGGCCGTGACCGACGCCAAGGGCCGGCCGGTGCGCGACCTGAAGGCGGAGGATTTCCGGGTGTACGAGAACGGGTCGCTCCGGCCCGTCGTGTACCTGCGGTACGTGCCCGAAGCCGTTGGGCGGCCCGGCGCGCCCGGCGCCGAACCGGCCGGTCTTGAAGGAACAGCCGGATCTGGCGCTGTCCGGGGATTGGGCATTGGCTTGGAGCCCACCCACATCGTACTGGTGGTGGATGACCTGGGGCTCCGGTTCACCAGCCTCGCCAACACCCGCCGGGTGCTCCGGCGCTTCGTGGATGAGCAGATGCGCGACGGCGACCGGGTGGCACTGCTGTGCACCGGAAAGAACCTCGGGGCGTTTCAGCCGTTCACCACCGACAAGGAACTCCTGCGGGCAGCCATCGGACGACTGCGATGGAATCCGTTCAGCCGAACGGGCCTCAGCGGGGCGGTGGCGGCGGAGGAGCTGGAGATGGCGCCGCTGTTGAGCGTGTCCGGCCGCACGCGGAGCCTGCAACGGGAACGGGCCTTGTGCGAATATGCCTATTTCCGGGAGCAGGTGGCCGTGGCCGGGACATTCAATGCCCTGGAGGGCGTCATGCAGAGCCTGTCGGCCATGCCGGGGCGGAAGGCGGTGGTCCTGCTGACCGACGACATCCCCATGCAGCCCACGGGATCGCGGTTTCTGGACTACCTCTCCCGCTTCCACCGGCTCATTGACCAGGCAAACACCGCCGGGGTGCGCATCTACCCCGTCCGGCCGGGCGGATTGGAGACACGTAGCATGACCGCCGATACGGCGGGCAGGGAACCTTATTACGCCCAGGACAGCTTCGAAGCCCGGGAGAGGCAGCTGCGGGCGATCGAGAAAAGAGTGTATGCGTCGCCCGGCTACGAACAGCCGGGCCTGGCCGTTCTGGCCAATTCGACCGGCGGCGCATGCTTTAACGCCAACAACGACATCAACAAGGCGCTGGATCTCGTCCTGCAGGCCCAGGGCGGCTACTACCTCATTGGCTACACGCCCTCGGAACAGGCGTTCCAGAACGACGGCGAGCGCCCGCGGTTCAACAAGCTGAAACTGGAAACCGTCCGGCCCAGGCTCAAGCTGAGCTACCGCCGCGGCTACCTCGGCCTCGACGAAAACGCCCGCCGGCCGGCCACCCGGTCCCGGCTGGAAGCATTGACCCAGGCGCTGGTCCGGCCGCTGGCCGAAGACCCTCTCGCCCTGGCGCTCGATGTGGTGTTGGACGACGCACCGCCCGTCCTGAAGGCGCAGGTCCGTCTCGATCCCCATCGGCTCCGGTTCGTCCGGAACGACGCGGGCGACTATCAGTCCACTATCGACATGCTGGCCGTCACCCTGGACAAGAACGGGAACCTGATCGACCAATCCGACCGTGTGTTCACCGTTTCATCACCGCCGGATCAGTTCGAGGCGGCTCGGTCGAAGGGCCTGACGCTGCCGTATGACGTGGCGCTGCCCGAGGCGGGCGGATACCAGGTCCGGCTGGCGGTGCGCGACGCCGAATCCGGCCGGACGGGCACGGCGCTCCGGTACGTTGAACTCAAGTAACCGACCGCCCGATTAAACCTCTTGCTTCCTTAGCCGTGGTGTTGGATAGGGCCACCGGAACGCGGCCAACCGACTGCAGATCCAAAGCCCGCCAGCGGCAGTTTCCGGATCAGAATAACTGGACATCCAAGAGAATAACTGGACACCCAAGCATCAAGATATCCGATTCGGAATACCGGACACCCAATTGCGAGAATGGGACACCCAACCATCAGGATGTCCGACCCAAAACATCCGGGCGGGTTCCGCGAGAATAGGACACCCAACCATCAGGATGTCCGACCCAAAACATCCGGGCGGTGTCCGAAGGCCAGATTCGCTCTGTTTGGATGTGCGGAAACCTGCGAAATGCACTATTTGAGTGTCCTGTTCTGTCCTGAGCTGGAATGGGAATATGGGCTGTCCTGATCTGTCCTGGTTTGGCCAAATCTAAGGGTGTCCTAATCCTTGCTCTTTTGTTTGGGCCTGGAAAAGATGATGGAGATAATACCCGCAGCAACGAGCCCCAAGCCGGCTAAAAGATTGAGGAAAAAACCGGGTTCCGGAGGCCTACCCGCGAAACGGCTTGTGATCATGAAGGCGGGGACGAGGCTGCTGAGAGCAGTCGTCAGCGCTGCGCCTCCTGAGAGCCATCCGAGCAGGGCTCTGTTTCCCAGCCGGCCGGTTGGGGAAAGAACAAACCTTCGGACGGTAAAGAGAATCAAAACAGTAGCGGCGCTGAACAACAAAAGTATGAGGAACACGAGAGCCGCGTGCTTGGAGGCCGGCTTTGAAAGAATTCTGCTCCACATGTAGAAGCCGCTTTTGCTGGAAATAGATGCGCCCCAGATTTTCACTGCGCCGACCCAGGGGAGGAAATAGCTGGTCACAAGGACCAGGATGAAAGCCGGGCTGATGGCGTCCATCCAGAAGACGTTCTGATGAGTGTCCTGTTTTTCTACTTCCCGGACCATTCTCCCTCCCGCAGACATATTCATGGCCTGACTGACTGATTGATTCTGATGTGTGGATAATCGTGTGAAAGTATAACATATTCAATAGATGAGATTCGAGAATAACAGGCATGACAATAAAGGGTGCGGATTGAATATTATCCCAATATAATCAATAGGATAAATTCCGTCTGATGATCTCCGACAGTAACTCCTTGGTGCCCCGCCGGTTTGATCTCTGGGGCATTCTGTGTCCCGGGCGTCGGTTGGACAAAACTGGACAAAACTGGACACCCAAACACCTGGCTGACCGTCGCGATATATCCGGGCGGCGGTCGACGTCCAGGTAGACGATGTTCGGATGGGCGGAATCCTGCGAGTTGCACTGTTGGGGGCACGAGTCTGTCCAAATCGATGGGTGTCCATACTTTCTAAAATATTGGATGTCCTCAATTCGTATTTACTCCAATACTTGATTGTCCTGATCTGAAATGTGGAATTTGGGTGTCCGGAGCTGCTGATCGGTGATCCTGATTTATAGAATTTGGGTGTCCTGATTTGCTGATAGAATTTGGGTGTCCTGATTTGCTGATTTGCTGATTTGTCCTGGTCTGCGTCTGATTTGCGCCTGGTATGCTGGGCTGTCATGCTGTTTCGTCGATTGTCGCGATGGGCCCGGGTCCTGGGTGAACGGGAACCGGGGGATTCAGGCCGAGCGTTGCCCTTTCGGTGGATATGCGGTTACAATCGGCTCCGAGGTTCGCGGCACGATCACACGACAGCCGCCCGACGGATAGCGCGACTGGATAAGACTGCACCGGAAACCGCGGGAGCCGGAGGACGCATGGAGCCAGCCAAGGCCGACCGGATCATCCAGCTGGCGCTGGTGCGCGGGCACCTCTCCGCTGCGGCGCTGGAGCAGGCCCGCCAGGACCGCGCGCCGTCCGACGACACCCAGCCGTCGTCCGGCGCTAACCGTCCGCACCCGGACGCTGCGGGCCTGCTCGACACCCTGGTCCGTCGCGGCTGCCTCGACGAGTCGCTGGTCCGCCGACTGGCCGAGGAGCTGGACGGTGCGCCGCGCACGCCCCCGCCCAGTGGCCCCGCCTCCGATCCGACCCCCACCGCCCCGGCCGGCGACGGCGGCGATCCGGCGTTCGGCGCACGAATGGCGGAATGGGACCGCTACCGGGTCATCCGGCTGCTGGGCCGCGGCGGCATGGGCGAAGTGTTCCTCGCCGAGGACCCGCGGCTCGGGCGCCGGGTGGCCATCAAATTTCTGCACCGCGACGATCTGGAAACGGTCGAACGCTTCCTGCAGGAGGCGCGCATCCAGGCCCGCGTCCAGCACGAGCATGTCTGCCGCGTGTACGAGGTGGGCGATCTGGAGGGGCGGCCCTTCATCGCCATGCAGTACATCGATGGTCCGTCCGTGGCCGCGCTCCGCAACGAACTGGGCTGGGAGGAGAAGGTCCGGATCGTCATCCGGGCCGCCGACGCCCTCCAGGCCGCGCACCGGGAAGGGTTGGTCCACCGGGACGTCAAACCGGGCAACATCCTGGTGGAGCGCCGCACGGACGGCGCCCTCCACCCGTATGTGGTGGACTTCGGCCTGGCCCGGGAGCTGTCGACCTCCGGTCTCACGGTCACCGGCGCGCTGCTGGGCACGCCGGCCTACATGTCGCCCGAGCAGGCCCGCGGCACCCGGGAGGGTGTGGACCGGCGCGCCGATATCTACGGCCTCGGCGCCACCCTCTACGACCTGCTGGCCGGCGTTCCGCCCCTGACCGGCCCCACCGCCCTGGCCACCGTCGTTCGGATCATCAGCGAAGAACCGGTTCCGCTGCGTAGTCGGATGCCCGACCTGCCGCCCGACCTGGAGACGGTGGTCATGAAGTGCCTGGAGAAGGATCCCGCCCGTCGCTACGATTCGGCCTTCGCCCTGGCCCGGGATCTGGAAGCGGTGCTGGCAACTGAGCCGATCCTGGCCCGTCCGCCCAGCCTGCGGCAGCGGGCCGTCAAGCTGGCGCGGCGCCACCGGACGCTGGCCGCCGTGCTCGCAGCCGTGGCCGTCGTCACCGTGGTGCTGGGCGGCTGGCTGGCGGCGGAAAAATGGCGGCTACAGGCCCAGGCCCGGCGAGCCGCCGAATTCGGTCAGGAGGTATCGGCCATCGAGCAGGCGCTCCGCGTGGCCTACTTCGCCCCCACCCACGACGTGACCGCCGAGGAGCGCGAGGCACGCGCCGCCCTGGTGCGCCTCGAGCGCCAGGCGGATGCCATGGCCGACGCCGCGGCCGGGCCGGGCCACTACGCCCTGGGCCGCGGTTTCCTGGCCCTGCGTGACTGGGCGGCGGCCCGCCGACACCTGGAGCGGGCCTGGGACGCCGGCTACCGCGGCGGTGAGGTGGCCGCCGCGCTCGGCCAGGCGCTGGGGGCGCTGTATCTCGAGGAGATGGACCGGGTGCGCCGAATCCGCGGCAAGGAACTGCGCGAGGCGCAGGAAGCCGCTGCCGGCCGCGCGTTGCGCGAACCGGCTCTCGGGTACCTGACCCGGGCCCAAGGGAGCGCGGCCGGGGCGTCCGACTACGTGGCGGCAACCCTGGCGCTCCACGAGTCGCGCTGGGACGAGGCGCTGGTCCGCGCCCGCCGGGCGGCAGCGCGTACCCGATGGTTTTTCGAGGCCTGGGTCCTGCAGGGGCGGGCGCTGCAGTTGCGGGCGGGCGATGCCAGCGGCCGCGGTGACCTGGCGGCGGCGAGCCGCGACCTGGACGCCGCGACGGCGGCTTTCGACCAGGCGACCGCCATCGCCCGGAGCGCGCCGTCCGCCTTCGTCGAGCGGGTGGTGAACGCGGCGCAGCGCCTGGAGCTGGAGGCGGTGAGCGGCGGCGACGTGTCCACAGCCTTTGCGGCAGGTCTGGCCGCCTGGCGGCAGGCGGCGGCGGTGGCCCCCCACGACAGCCGCCTGCACACCCAGCGGGCCGTCCTGCAGTGGCGGCTGGCCGAGTACCAGGCCAACTCCGGCGAGGACCCGGCCCGCGCTCTGGATGAAGCCGTGGCGGCCGCGCGGGACGCGGTAAGCGCCGATCCGGCCAACGATGACGCGCACCTGAACCTCGGGCAGGCCTGGTGGCGGCGGGCCGAGCACGACCAGGGCCGGGGCGTGGATGCCCGGCCGGCCCTGCGCGAGGCCGTCGTCGCCCTCACGCACGCCGTGGAACTCAATCCCAACTCCTCGGGCGCCGAGAACAGTCTGGGCCTCGTGTACTGGACTTTGGCCGACACGGAGGCGGCGGAAGGGAAGGATCCGCGCGCCAACCTGGAGCGCGCGCTGCGGCACCTGGACGAGGTGATCCGGATCAACCCGCACCTGGCCACCGTGCACAGCAACCGCGGCGGGGTCTACAGCTCCATCGGCACCTGGGAGATCACCCACGGCCTCGATCCCTCGGCCACCCACGCGCGGGGCGCCGCGGCTTGTCGCCAAGCCATGGCCATCAATCCGGCGCTGCCCCATGCGTGGATCAACCTGGCCAACATCCAGCTCCGGCAGGGGTCCTACCTGCAGCAGTTGAACCAGGATCCCCGCCCCCTGTTCCGGGAAGCGATCGAGGCGTACCGGAAGGCCATCGAGCTGAACCCGCGCTTCGCCGCCGGTTACACCAACCTGGGGACGATCTACCAGCGCCTGGCCTACCAGGTCCTGCTGGAAGGCGGCGATCCCGCCGCCCACCTGCGCGATGCGGTCGCCTGGTACCGCCGCGCCCAGGAGGTGAATCCGGGCAATCTCACCGGTTTCGTCAACGAGGGGGCGTCGCATACCATCCTGGCCCGGCACCTGCTGGAGAGCGGCCGCGATCCGACGGCGGAGCTCGCTGCAGCCCGGGTGGCATTGGCCAAAGGCCGGGCAATCAATCCGAACAGCCCGTCGCTCCACCGCGAGCGGGCGGATGCGGCGCTGGTCCAGGCCCGGTGGAACGTCCGGTCGGGCGGACGGCCCGAGGCGGCGTTCGACGAGGCGGAGCGCGCCGCCGGCGAAGCGCTGCGCCTCAACCCCGACAGCGCCGACGCCGCGCTCTGCCGGGCCCAGGTGCGGCGGCATCGGGCGGCGTGGGAGCTGGCGTGTCGCCGCCCGCCGGAGAGCTGGATCAGTGGCGGAATCGCCGATGCCACGCGGACCTTCGCGATCGACCCGGAACAGTTCGAAGCATTGGCGGTGCGCGCCGCCCTCCGGTTGCTGCAGGCGCAGTCGGAGCGGAATCCGGAAGGAGCGCGCCTTGCCGCGGCGGCTGCAGTGGCCGACCTGCGCGCGGCCCTTCCCAAAGGTCCTTTCCTGGACCGCAGCCTGGCGCCGCTATTGGCCGAGGCCGAGCGGATGGCCGGGGGAAAAATGAAGTCAGGAGATGGGAGATAGGGGGTTTGAAGCTTCTCCGGCTCGTAATCGTAACCGTAATTCGTAATCGTAATTCGTGATCGTAATCGTCATCGAGACTCGAGACTGGAGGCTCGTTCCCGTAACGCGGACATCGGACTTCGGAAATCGGATATCGGACATGTGAAATCGGACGTTGGACCTGGATTCTGAGCCCTGGATCACGGAGCCCAGATCCGAGACCCATTCACCGATTCACCCAGTTACCCATTCATCCATTCACCCATTCAGCCATTCACCGACACACCTCGATGCATGCGCTGCGCTGCCGCCACCATGATGGAATGGCGTCGCGGCGCTGCCGGAGCGTTCGGCCATCTCAGGCCTTGACGGCCCGGATGGTGAGACTGGAGGCCACGCCCGCCAGCTCGTCACCCACCTCTCGGGTGACCGGATCGGTGATGCTGCCCCCGGCCGTGTAGGTGACGTCATTCAGGATCTCCACCTGCGCGAAGCCGGCCGTCCGGATGGCTTCAAGGTAGTCCTCGCGCCGCAGCGCCCCGGCGATGCAGCCGGCGTAGAGTGCGTCGTTGTTTCGGAGCGCCGGCGGCAGGTCCCGGTTCAGGACGATGTCGCTCACGATCATTCGCCCGCCGGGCTTGAGCACCCGGAACACCTCCCGGAACACCGCTGCCTTGTCAGGCGACAGGTTGATCACGCAGTTGGAGATCACCACGTCCGCCTCGGCGTCCGCCACAGGCAACGCCTCGATGTACCCTTGCCGGAACTCGGTGTTGGCCAGCTCCGTGGCGGCGGCGAACTGCGCGGCGTTGCGGCGGGCCAGCGCCAGCATGTCGTCGGTCATGTCCACGCCGATGACCCGTCCGGAGGCGCCGACGATCCGGGCGGCGATGAACACGTCCCGGCCGGCGCCCGAGCCCAGGTCCACGACCACGTCGCCGGGACGCACCGCGGCGAACGTCACAGGGTCGCCGCACGACAACCCAAGGTCCGCCTGGGGCAGGCCCTTCTCCATCGGAGCCGCCGCGGGCGATCCGCAGCAGCTCTGCGGACCGCAGCAGCAGCCGGACTGCTGCCGCGCTACCGACGCATAGGCCTGCTGCACCATGTCGCGAATGTCTTTCTTTTTATCCATGAGTGTTCTCCTGTTATAGACCAGCCGGTGTGGACACCGCGCCGGCGCAGCGGAAGTACTTCCCGCGGATCTTGAAGGCCACGTTCACCAGGGCGATCATCACCGGCACCTCCACCAGCGGCCCGATCACGGCGGCGAAGGCCTCGCCCGAGTTGATGCCGAACACGGCCACGGCCACGGCGATGGCCAGCTCGAAGTTGTTCGACGCCGCGGTGAACGACAGCGTCGTCGACTGTCCGTAGTCGGCGCCGGCCCGCTTGCTCAGCCAGAACGACACCAGGAACATGAGGACAAAGTAGATGAGCAGCGGGATGGCGATCCGCACCACATCCAGAGGCAGCTTGACGATGAACTCGCCTTTGAGGCTGAACATGACCACGATGGTGAACAAAAGCGCCACCAGCGTGATGGGGCTGATGACCGGGACGAACTTCGCGTCGTACCACGCCTTTCCCTTGAGCTTCACCAGGACCAGGCGGGTGAACATGCCCGCGAGGAACGGGATGCCGAGGTAAATGAACACGCTCTCGGCAATCTGGCCGATGGAGATGTCCACCACCGAGCCCTTGAGGCCCACGAGCGGCAGACCGACGGTGATGAACAGGTAGGCGTAAAGAGAGAAGAACAGCACCTGGAAGATGGAGTTGAACGCCACCAGACCGGCGGCGTACTCGCGGTCGCCCTCGGCCAGGTCGTTCCAGACAATGACCATGGCGATGCAGCGAGCCAGCCCGATGAGGATCAGGCCCACCATGTACTCGTGCTTGTCGGCCAGAAACGCCACCGCCAGCCCGAACATCAGCACCGGGCCGATCACCCAGTTCTGCACCAGCGACAGACCCAGCACCTTCAGGTTCCGGAACACCCGGGGAAGCTCCTCGTAGCGCACCTTCGCCAGCGGCGGGTACATCATCAGGATGAGCCCCATGGCGATGGGGATGTTGGTGGTGCCGGCACTGAACCGGTTCCAGAAGTCCTTGATGCCGGGGTACAGGTAGCCGGTGGCCACCCCGACGCCCATGGCCAGGAAGATCCAGAAGGTGAGATAACGATCCAGAAAGGACAGTCGCCGGGAGATGCCGTCAGTCATGGAGTGTTCTCCTGAATCAGTTTGAATTGCGAATCGTCGGGCGGCTCACCGCTCGTGGAGCGCCTCGGGCAGTCTCTCCACAAACCGCCGAATCTCGTCGCGGACCCGCCGGTAGTGGGCCATCGCTTCCTCGTCCGAGGCCGCGTCGCACGCCAGCGCCGGCGGGTCGTCGAAGCCGGCGTGCATCCGGCGGACGTGGCCGGAGAACACCGGGCAGGTCTCCGCCGCGTGGCCGCACACTGTGACCACCCAGTCGAAGGGCCCCGGCGGCAGCTCGACCACGGTCTTGGACCGCTGGCCGGAGATGTCCACGCCCGCCTCGGCCATGGCCCGCACGGCGCGCGCGTCGAGGCCCCTGGCCACCGTGCCCGCCGACCAGGGCTCCAGCACGTCGCCCTTGAGGTGCCGGGCCCATCCCTCGGCCATCTGGCTGCGGCACGAGTTGCCGGTGCAGAGGAACAGGATCTTCATTTTGTCCATTTCGGCGGCTCCTTTGGATTCACGGGTCGTAGCTTGCATGAACACTGCCCTCTGAGTTCGTAGTTGGGATCCCGCAGGACCGGCATCCCGTCCCGAACCCAGTCCACGATGCCGCCGATGATCCAGGTCACGTCCGAAAAGCCCTGTTCCGACAAAAAGCGCGCGATCTCCCGACTGCGCACGCCCACGTTGTCCAGCACGATGAGGGCGGCGTCCCGGGGGATGTCGGCCCAATGATCCATAAATGTTTTGTGCGGGAATTGGAGGATGGCAGGAACGTCGGGAACCCGGTAGTTGGTCTCATACGCCTCGCGAATGTCCAACAGCACGGCCCCCCGGTGGAGACGCTCCAGCGCCACCCGTGGCGAGACTGCCGAGGATCCGAGGCCGGTTGGGATGGACGTGTTCATGCTTTCTCCTTGACCTGAATCATTCGGATGCGTTTGCGCAATCGCGCACAAGTCACTCCGCCATGAACCGGTCGATCGCATCCTGCACGTAGCGGGCGAACTCGGTTTCGTCGCCATCCACCAACTCCCAAACCCGCTCAAGTTTCGCGTAGCCGGCCACTTTGTCGCCGTTCAGGCGGGCGACGGCCAGGGTGGAGGTCTCGAGCTCGAACTCGTCGGAATAATGCCGGTGTTCCGGCCGGTCAATGTCTACGGCCCGCCACTGGACCTTGCCCTGCTCAAGGTAGTCGGCGTAGGCGTCGCGGACCGCCTCGGCTGCCAGCCGCTCGATCTTCAAACAGGTGGGGCACCGGAATTTGCCGTGGAAATAGAACACCACGTAGTGCGGCGAAGCCGGATTCGCCGGTTCGGGCCGGGCGGTCGCCGCCAGGGCGGCGAGCCCGCCGACGGCCGCCAGCCACAGGCCCAGGCCCAGCGCCGCCGTCAGGCGCCGGCTCATCGCCGCACCGCCTGCCGCCGGCAGGTTGCGGCGGGCGTCGTCGAAGCCGCCGCGCATTCGGATGTCTCGGCGGGGTGGCGGAGGCAGCTCAGGAATGTCGTCACGCAGGGAAGGGTCAGGTGGTAGTACACCCACTGCCCTTTCTTTTCGTCGGCAATCACGCCGGCGCCCTTGAGCACCGATAGGTGCCGCGAGACGGTGGACATGTCACCGCCAACGATCTCGTGGAGTTCGCAGACGCAGCGCGCTCCGGCGGCAAGCGCCTCCGCCACCGCCAGGCGACTCGGATGGGCCAGCGCCTTGAATACGAGCGCCTCCTTCCGCAATTCGGTCCAGTCCATTTTCACTTCAGCCTCCACGCAGATGAATCAGGCGGTGTAGACCAGGTACACGCCGCCCAGCAGCACCAGCACGCCGCACACCCGCCGCAGGATCACCGCTCCGCGCGACCGCTCGTTCCAGCGCAGGTACCGCTGCACCACCTCGGTGAAGGTGCCCGCCGCCACGATCACGCCGCAGTGCCCCAGGCCGTAGCAAGTCAGCAGCAGGGCGGCGAACACGGCGTGGGTCGCCGCCATTTTCACCGTCACGGCCAGCACCGGCGCCATGTAGGCGAAGGTGCAGGGCCCCAGGGCGATCCCGAAGACGAGGCCCAGGACGAAGGCGGCCAGCAAGCCGCGGCGCTTGAGCGCAACCTGGCCGGGCCCGGAGAAGGGGAGCGGGATCACGTCCAGCAGGTGCAGTCCCACCAGGAAAAAGATGGCCGCCACGGCGTAGTTACCCCAGGGACCCACGTCGCCGAGCATCCGGCCCAGCGCGGCCGTGACGGCGCCGATCAGGGCGATGGTGACCAGGATGCCCAGACTGAACAGCCCGGCGATGGCGAACGCGCGCCGGGCGGTTTCCACCCGTTGCTCGCTGATGAAGCCCACGATGAGGGGAATGCTGGCCAAGTGGCAGGGGCTGAGCAGGATGCTGAGCACGCCCCACAGGAACGCGGCCGCCAGGGCCACCGGGATTGAGCCTTCCACCGCGTGCGTCAAAGTGGTGAACAGCGATTCCATGTGCCTGCCTCAGTCCGAACCTTGTCGGGTGCGAAACGTCGCTCCCGATGATCGATCCGGTCAGAACGTGATCCCCTTCTCCTTGAACCGGGCCAGGATGTCCTCTTTGGGGTAGAAACCCACGTGGCGGAAGAATTCCTTGCCGTCCGCGTCGTAGAAAATCTGGGTGGGGATGCTCTGGATGCCGTACTGCTCGGCGGCGCCCGGATTTTCCCAGACGTCGATGAACTCCACGTCCAGCCGGCCCTGGTAGTCCCTGGCCAGTTCCTCCAGCAGCGGCGCCATCATTTTGCAGGGAACGCACTTTTTCGCGCCCAGGTCCAGCAGCTTCGGCAGCCGCTTCTCCGGCGCGGGCGGGGCCGCGGCTGGAGCCGGCGGATCCGGCTTCGCCGACTGGGCCGCGTTCTGGCCGGAGGTGTTCGAACGCGCAGCCGGCGGCGCCGTGACGGGTTTGGTCTGCGCCGCTGTCCGAACCGCCGTTTCCGATGCGGGGACCGCGGGCTCAGCCGGGGACGCCGGTTGTTCCACCGCCGTCTGCGGTGGCGCCGCGGCCCGGGGTTGCGTCGACGCGTCCGCCGGCACGGTGGGTGCCACCGGCCGGTGCTTCGTGGCCAGGATGACTCCCACCACGGCGACCAGCGCCGCGACGATCAGGATCTTCCACCCGTTGGTCTTCATGGTCTCCTCCGTCGGGCTCAGTGGCTCAAACCAAGATCTTTTTAATATCGTCAGCCGAAAGCAGTTTGCCGGCTGACTTGACCACGCCGTCCACCGCCAGGCCCGGAGTCATCATCACGCCGAATTTCATGATCTCGTTGATCTCGGTGACTTTGACCATCACATACTCGAGGCCCAGTGCGTTGGCGGCTGCTTCGGCGTTTTCGGCCAGTTGTCTGCACTTCGGGCAGCCGGTGCCCAGGATCTGGATTGTCTTCATGGTCTTCTCCTTAGGCGAAAAGTGCGCCATAGATCATTCCGGTAACGGTGGCCATGGCCACGACCAGACAGACGAACACGGCTGTTTTTTTCGTGCCCATGACGCCGCGCAGCACCAGCATGCTGGGCAACGACAAAGCCGGTCCCGCCAGCAGCAGTGCCAGCGCCGGCCCTTTACCCATGCCCGAGCCGATCAGCCCCTGCAGGATGGGCACCTCGGTCAGCGTGGCGAAGTACATGAACGCCCCGGCCAGCGAGGCGAAGAAGTTGGCGGTCAGCGAATTGCCGCCCACAGCCGCCGACACCCACTCGGACGGGATCAGTCCCTCCTGGCCGGGCCGCCCCAGCAGGAAGCCGGCCACCAGCACGCCGGCCAGCAGCAACGGCAGGATCTGCTTGGCGAAGTTCCAGCTTTGGCTGAACCACTCGCCGCCCTCTCCCGAGCCGGTGCTGGCTGCCCATGACAGGCCGATCACGCCGGCCGCGAAGGCGATCATGGGCTCGTGCGGGAAAATGGCCGCCAGCGCCGCCGTGGCCGCTCCGGCCAAAACCACCTTGAACCAGGCCAGCCGGATCCAGAACACCAGGATGAGCCCGAGACCCGCCGCGCATAGCCCCGTCAGGAGCCACTTGACCGAGTGGACGGCCACCCAGAAACCGTCCGCCTCCGCCGGTTTGCCCCAGTTGGCGAAGACCAGCACGCCCACCATGGCGGCGAAGAAGAGCGCATTCTGCCAGAGCGGCCGGCCGGCTTCCGGCTCGGGCAGATCCGCCTGGTTGTTCGCCTTCTCCAGCTCTTCCTTGCGGAAGATGAAGTGCATGGCGAGGCCCACGAATACCGAGAACACCACGGCGCCCACTGCCCGGGCGATGCCGAGCTCCAGGCCCAGGATGCGCGCCGTCAGGATGATGGCCAGCACGTTGATGGCCGGCCCCGAGTACAGGAAGGCGGACGCCGGTCCCAGCCCCGCCCCCATCCGGTAGATGCCGGCGAACAGCGGCAGCACCGTGCAGGAGCAGACCGCGAGGATCGTCCCCGAAACAGACGCGACCCCGTAGGCCAGCACCTTGTTCGCCCTGGCGCCGAGGTACTTCATGACCGCGGCCTGGGATACGAACACGCCGATGGCCCCGGCGATGAAAAACGCGGGCACCAGGCACAGCAGCACGTGCTCCTGGGCGTACCAGCGGACCAGATACAGCGATTCCCAGACCGCGGCCTTGAGGCGGGTCCAGCCCTGCAGGTATTCCACCGGCAGGTAGAAACAAACCAGAAAAGCGACCGTCAAAAAAGTCAGGTTTTTCCACTCGCGCCGCCACATAATTTGGTTATTTTACAAAACAACCAAATATTGTCAATCAAAATATCCGATCCCGGTTTCAGGAAGCTGTCGGCGAGGTTCAATCTACAAGGGATAGGGCTGGTAAACCATGCTATAATCCGGCTGATCCAGCGTGTGGGATTTCGACTAACATGATCAAAGATATCGTCCGTGAGGGCGAAACGAGCGAATCAGCGGACACCGTGTTAGATTCTGCTTGCCTGGACAGGCGGATCTTTGATGTGGTCGATCTGAGTCGGTCCGGTCATGACGTTCCGTTCTGGCTCACCCGAACGGGTGCCGAGCGGCTCTTCGCTTTGGAACTGTTGCGCAGGGTCTGTTACGGTTATGATGAGATTGCCGAAGGACTTCAAAGAGTTCTAGTCGTTGCTGAACGCGACGGGGGTTGACTACCAGTTGGTCGGCGGGTAGGCGATTGCTAGGCACGGGTATCCGCGGGCGACGGGCGATCTCGATATCTGGGTGGCGGCTTCGACAGACAACGCCCAACGACTCGTCACTGCGTTGAAACAATTTGGCTTCAACACACCCCAACTCTGCCCGGACATTTTCCTCGACCCGAATAAAGTGATTCGAATGGGAAACCCGCCGTTTCGGATCGAAATCATCACATCCGCTTCAGGTTGCCGTTTTGAAGACTGCCATGGGCGTGCCGTCCGAGCCGTCATCGACGATGTGCCGGTTCCGGTCATCCATCTGGAGGACCTGAAAGTCAACAAGCAGGCTGCCGGCCGCCTAAAAGATCTGAACGATTTGGAAAACCTGCCCTGATCGAATCCTGATAACTCCAGCGGCAGTAAGGTGTCGGGGAGACTATGGCATGGCCGGCAACGCGACGGTGACGGTGGTGCCGGCGCCGGGCTCGCTCCGGATGTCGATGGCCCCGCCGTGCTGCAGGACGATGTTCTTGACGATGGACAGGCCCAGGCCGGTGCCCCCCGTTTCGCGGGAGCGGGACTTGTCCACCACGTAGAAGCGCTCGAAGATCCGCGGCAGGTGCTCGGCGGCGATGCCGATACCGGTGTCGACCACCACGACGACGGCGCGTGATGCGTCGCGGCGCAGCCGGACCGTGATCCCGCCCCGCTCGGTGTAGCGGGCGGCGTTTTCCAGCAGGTTGACGAAGACCTGCTCCAGCATGAAACGGTCGCCTTGAACCCGGGGCAGGTCCGGCGCCGCTTCGATGGCGAAAACAAGGTTCTTCCTGGCCAGCAGGGCCTGAAACAGCCGACCCGTGCTCTCGGCCAGCTCCCGCAGGTCCACCGGGCCCAGATCCAGCGCCTTGGCCGGCTGCTCCAGCCGGGCCAGCAGGAGCAGGTCGTCGGTGATGCGCGCCAGGCGTTCGGCGTTGCGCCGGATGATCGCGACGTACTCCCGGTTCAGAACCGGTTCCTCCTCCAGCGCCTCGGCGAATCCGCGGATGGCGGTCAGGGGTGTCTTGAACTCGTGGGAGATGTTCACCGCCAGCTCGCGTTTGATCTCCTCGAGGCGTTTGCGCTCGGTGATGTCCACGAACAGCGCCACCGTGGCGGCGTTTTCAGGCAGGGGATTGAAACCGCAGAGGAAGGTCCGGTCCCCCAGGGCGATCTCCTCGGCGGCGCCGGCGCCGGTGGCCTTGACGGCGCGCAGGCCCTCGGCGAACTTCGGCGACCGGACCACCTCCCAGTACGGTCTGCCCGGTGCGGGGTCGCAACCGAGGATCCTCCAGAGCGCGTCGTTGGCGTGAGCGATTCGGGCGTCGGCGTCCACCACCACCAGACCCTCGCGGATCGAGGACAGGATGACGCGCGACTCCTCGCTCCGGCGCGCCGTCTCCTTGAACAGCCGGCTGACCTCGGCGGACATCCGGTTGAACGCGTCGGCCAGGGCTTTCAGCTCGTCGCGGCGGTTCAGGAAGACGCGGGTGTCGAAGTCGCCCTGCGCCACCCGCTCGGCGGCCCAGGCCAGCTTGCGCACCGGCCGGGTCAGCAGCCGGGCGAACAGCAGCGCCAGCAGGAGCGCCAGCAGCAGGCTGACGCCGGTGATGCGGAGGATGGAGCCCAGGAGCTGCTGCCGGAGGGCGACGACGCTGTGCAGCGGCTGGCTCACCCGGATCACGCCGCGCACCGGCCCGTCCTCCGGAAAGGTCCGGGCGACATACAGCAGATCCTCCTTCAAGGTGTCGCTGTGGCGGACGGCGCGCCCCTCGCCCTGCGTCATGGCGCCGACGATCTCGGGGCGGCTGCCGTGGTTGTCCATGCGGGGCGGGTCAGCCGACGAATCGGCCAGCACGACGCCGTCGGGATCCACAAAGGTGATGCGGACCAGCAGCCGGCCGCCCAGGATCTTGACTTCCCGGTCCAGCCGCTCGCGGTCGCCCGATTCCGCGATCGGACCCAGCTCCCGGCCGATGGTCTGGCAGAGCGACCGCAGCTTGGCCGACACGCTCTCCAGGTTGTAGTCCGTGATGCGGCGGCTCATGAAGTAGAGCCCGCCCAGGGCGACGACGGCCACCACCAGGACGTAGCTCAGGAAGAGCTTGACGGAAAAGGGAATCGTCTTCATTCCTCGATCTTATACCCCACGCTGCGGATGCTCTTGATGTATTTGCCGGCTGCGCCGAGCTTGTCCCGCAGGTTCTTGATGTGGACGTCGATGGTGCGGTCCACCACGTACTTCTCGTTACCCCAAAGCGCATCCAAAAGCTGGTCGCGGGAAAAGGCCCGTCCTTTGCCCTCCAGCATGACGCGGAGCAGACGGAACTCGGTGGAGGTCAGCTCCACGCGGCGGCCGCGGACGGTGACGGTGAACGCCTCCGGATTCAGTTCCAGCAAACCGGCCAGCTCCAGGACGGCGCCGGCGGTGATGGGCGTCTTCTTCCGCCGCAGCAGGGCGCGCACCCGCGCCAGCAGCTCGCGCGGCGAGAACGGCTTGGTCACGTAGTCGTCAGCGCCGAGTTCCAGACCCAGCACCTTGTCGGTCTCCTCACCCTTGGCGGTGAGGATCAGCACGGGCATCTGGGCGGTCTCGGGGGCGGCCCGGAGCTGCCGGCAGATGCTGAGGCCGTCGGTGTCGGGGAGCATCAGATCCAGCACCACGGCATCCGGAGTGCGCCGCTTCGTGTGGCGCAGGAAATCATCCCCCCGGGTGAAACCCAGTGTCTCCAGCCCGCCCTTGTCCAGCGTTTCGGTTACCAGCTTGAGGATGTCGGGGTCGTCTTCGACAATGGCTACGATTTCCCTCGGACTCATGGGCAACACCTTCCTCCCGGCGCTCAGGGCTCGTCCCGGTGGCCGTGCTTGACCACGCGGCCCTGCACCAGGTAAATGACGTTTTCGGCGATGTTGGTGGACAGGTCCGCCGCCCGCTCCAGGTTGGCGGTGACGCGCATGAGGTGCAGCGCCCGCTCGATGGTGGTGGCGTCGGATACCATGTAGGTGATGAGCTCGCGATAGATCTGGTCGCGGTACTCGTCGATCCGGTCGTCGCGGGTCAGGATGCCCTCGGCCAACGCGGCGTCCTCGCGGATGAACGAGGTGATGCTGTCCCGGAGCATGGCCCGCGCCTCGGCGGCCATGTTCGGGATGTCCACCAGCGGCTTGACCGGCGGGCGCTCGATGAGGAACAGGGCGCTCTGGGCGAGGTTCACGGCGTGGTCGCCGATCCGCTCCAGGTCCGTGGCCATGCGAAGGGCCAGCAACACCAGCCGCAGGTCCCGGGCCCGCGGCTCGTGCAGGGCGATGATCGTGGCGCACTGCTCGCCGATCTCGATCTCCAGATCGTTGAGGCGGGCTTCGCTCACCGTGAGGAGCTCCCGCAGCAGCCGGCCGTCCTGCTCTTCCAGGCCCCGGATGCTCTGGTCGATCATCTCCTCGGCCAGATTGGCCTGCTCCATGAGCCGCTCGCGCATCTCCCGAATTTTCTCAGCCAACATCCGTGTATCTCTCCCTAACCGAATTTGCCCACCAGGTACTCTTCGGTGCGCTTGTCCTGCGGCACGGTGAAGATTTTTTCGGTGGTATTGTACTCCACCAGCTCGCCCAGGTACATGAACGCCGTGTAATCGGACACGCGGCTGGCCTGAGCGATATTGTGGGTGACCAGGCAGATCGAAACGCTCTTCTTGAGCTCCTCCATCAGCTCCTCGATGAAGGCAGTCGCCTTCGGGTCCAGGGCGGAGGTGGGCTCGTCCAGGAGGATGATCTCCGGGTTCATGGCCAGCGCCCGGGCGATGCACAGGCGCTGCTGCTGCCCGCCCGACAGGAACGTCCCCTTTTTGTGGAGGTGGTCCTTGACCTCCTCCCACAGGGCGGCCTTCCGGAGGGATTCCTCGACGATCCGGTCCGCCTCGCCCCGCTTCATCCGGATGCTGTTCAGGGTGTAGCCGGCGATGGCGTTTTCGAAGATGCTCATGGTGGGGAACGGGTTGGGGCGCTGGAAGACCATGCCGATCATGCGCCGGACTTCCGTGGGTTCCATGGCGTAGAGGTCCTTGTCCTTGAGGAACACCTTGTTTTCCACCCGGGCGCCGGGGATCAGCTCGTGCATCCGGTTCAGGCAGCGGATCAGGGTGCTCTTGCCGCAGCCCGACGGGCCCATGATGGCGGTGAGCCGCTTTTCCGGAATGGCCATGGTGACGCTCCTGAGCGCCAGTTGGCCGCCGTAGTAGGCGTTGAGGTTTTCCGTTCTCAGAATTGGATTTTCCATCGCGTGATCACGACCCTTGAAATGATGTTGGTGGCGAGCACCAGCACGATCAGCACCACCGAGGCGCCCCAGGCCTGGGCCTGGAGATCCTGGTACGGACTCATGGCGTAGGTGAAGATGGTCAGCGGCAGCGAGCCCACCGGCTTGAGCGGGCTGAATTCCAGAAAGCGGTTGCCGAAGGCGGTGAAGAGCAGCGGCGCCGTCTCGCCGGCGATGCGCGACACGCCCAGCAGCACCGCCGAGATGATGCCTGGCAGGCCGCACGGGATAACGACGCGCAGCACGGTGCGGTAGTGGGGCACGCCGAGGGCGAGCGACGCTTCCTTGATGTGGGCCGGCACCAGCTTGAGCACCTCCTCGGTGCCGCGGACCACCAGCGGCAGCATCATGAGCGCCAGCGCCAGGCCGCCCGACAGGGCGGTGAACTTGCCCATCACCCGAACGAGCCACAGGTAGGCGATGATGCCGATGACCACCGAGGGCATGCCCTGCAGCACGTCCACGGCGAGGCGGGTGAAGTAGGCCAGGCGGGACTGGCGCGCCTCCGACAGGTACACCCCGGCCGCCACGCCGATGGGCAACGCCATCGCCGTCGCCAGTGTGACGAGCATCAGCGACCCGACGATGGCGTTGGCAATGCCGCCACCCGTCTCGCCGGTGGCCTTGGGCGTGTTCACGAGGAAATTCCAACTGATCACCGGCAGGCCCTTGACAAACACGTCGATAAGAATGAGAAACAGCGGCAGCAGCGCGCCGAAGGCCAGGCCGTAGATCCCGGCGCGGAAGAGCCCGTTGAAGAAGAGCCGGCGTCTCAATTTCGGTTCGCGCATGTCAGGCCTGCACCGTCATTTTCTTGATGATATAAGTGCCGATGAAATTGATCCCGGTGGTCACCAGAAACAGCACCAGGCCGACGGCCACGAGCGACGAATAATGGATGGCGGTAGTGGCCTCGGCCAGCTCGTTGGCGATGACGCTGGCCATGGTGTTGGCCGGTGCGAAGAGATTGGCGGGCATCTCGTTCGTGTTGCCGATGACCATGGTGACGGCCATGGTCTCGCCCAGCGCCCGGCCCAGCGAGAGCAGCACGCCGGCGAAGATCCCCGACCGGGCGTACGGCACGATGACGGAGCGGACCACCTCGTAGCGGGTGGCCCCGAATGAGTAAGCCGCCTCCTTGAGGTCCCGCGGAACCAGTTCGAGGACCTCCCTAGCGATGGAGGCGGTGTTGGGGATAATCATCACCGCGAGCACCAGTGAGGCGGTGAGCACGCCCACGCCGTAGGGCATGATCTCGATGCCCAGGCGCTGGCCGAGGGGCATCAACTGCATCTCCACCTCGCGGACCCACGGCACCAGCACCATCAGGCCCCAGTAGCCGAAGATGACCGAGGGGACGGCGGCGATGAGGTCCACCAGGCTCTTGAACACGTTGGACAGCCACCGGCCCCGCAGGAACTCGCCGAGCAGGATGGCCATGGACAACGACAGCGGCAGCGACAGCGCCAGCGCCAGGAACGAGGTGGCCAGCGTGCCGGCCAGGAAAGGCAGAGCGCCGAACTCGTCGGTCACCGGGTTCCAATGGCTGCTCCACAGGAACCCGGGACCGAAATGGCGCAGAGTGGGGGAGGCGCCCCAGAACAGGGTGATGGAGATCACCAGCACGTTCAGCCCGACCAGCCAGGCCGCGAGCTGCAACAGGTTCCGGAACAGCCTCTCCCGCCTCATGCGCGCTCCGCCGCTTACTTCAGGATGGGCTGGCCGTTGAAGGTCACGGACTTGATGATCTTCTCGGCCTTGGCCTTGACGTCACCGGCCAGGGGGGCGTACAGCAGGTCGGCGTTGTACTTCTGCCCCTCGTGAGTCATCCACCAGAGCAGCTTGGCCAGCGCCTTGGCCTTGCTCGCCTTGCGGTTGCCGTACGCCTGCTCTTTGTAGACCAGGATCCAGGTGAAGGCGCTGATGGGGTAGCCGTCCTTGGTGTCGGTGTCGGTGATGGAGACGCGGGTGTCGTCGGGCATCGAGGCCCCGGCCGCCAGCGACACGCTCTTGATGGACGGGACGATGAAGTTGCCGGCGCGGTTCTTGACGACGGCGTACGGCAGGTTGTTCTTCTTGGCGTAGGAAAGTTCCACGTAGCCCACGGCACCCTTCATCTGCTGCACCAGGCCCGCCACGCCGGGATTGCCCTTGCCGCCGAGGCCCAGCGGCCACTTGACCGCGGTGCCGGCGCCGACTTTTTCCTTCCAGTCGGGGCTGACCTTGCTCAGGTAGTCGGTGAAGACGAACGTGGTGCCGCTGCCGTCGGAGCGGTGCACCACCACGATGGGGTCGCCCGGGAGCTGCACGCCGGGGTTCAGCCCGGTGATCCGGGAGTCGTTCCAGCTCTTGATCTGGCCGAGGAAGATGCCGGCGATGACGTCGGGGGTCATCTTGAGCTGGGGCTTGCCCGGCAGGTTGTAGGTGACCACCACGGCGCCCATGGCGGTGGGGATGTGGAGCAGCGGGTTGTCGGGGGACTTGGCGAGCTGTTCGGGGGTCAGGAAGGCGTCGGTGCCGCCGAAGTCGACGGTTTTGCCCAGGATCTGCTGGATGCCGCCGCCGGAGCCGATGCCCTGGTAGTTCACCTTGTTGCCGGTCTGGCTGTAGTAGACGTCGAACATCTTGGAGTAGAGCGGCTCGGGGAAGGTGGCCCCGGCCCCCAGCAGCTCCTCGGCCGCCAGGGCCGCGCCGCCGAGGCACAGGACCGCCAGGATGGTCAGGATCGTCGAAACTATTTTCATGATTCCTCCTGTTTGATTTCTTGATCATGAGATCCGGGCGGGCCGTCGAGCCCGCCCGGATTTCATCAGAACTTGTATTCCAGGTCGACTTGCAGGCGCGTCCAGGGATCCCGGACCAGCTCCAGCACCGGGTCAGTAGACCAGCAGGCCACGCCGAGAGTCAGCGGGTTGTAGATGTTGTACTTGAACTTCAGCTCCGAGCCTTTCCGGTTGCCGAACCCGAAGTCGCTGTCGGTGAAGGCGCCCACCACCGCGTTGGGTTCAATATGGGCATAGCGGTACATGATGGACCAGTCCTTCTGGGCCTTGTTCTTGCCGATGCCGCCACCCACGCTCCAGGCGGTGTCCTGGTCGCCGTACGGGCCCGAGGCGTCAAGGTTCTGGGCGTAGTCCACGAAAAATTCCAGCGGATAGCGCCACCCTTCGTACTTGACCTGGGCGAGGAAGTTCAGGATGTCGAAGTCGCCCGCGTTCAAGTAAGCCGAGCTTGTGCCGCTGCCGGTGACGGTGTTGCCATTCGGATACTTGTAGTTGATGTCGTAGCGGATGTAGTCGTAGTAAGCCAGGTTGAGCCCGACGGTCAGCTTGTCCGCTTTGATTTTGGCGCCGCCCTGGTAGGCCAGCACGTACGCGTCCTGCTTGCTCGAGTTTTCCTTGATCATCATCTGGCCGAAAGTGACATATGGTTCGAAGGCGCCCCATTGGTGGGAGAGGCGCTGATAGAAGCCTTCGGGGTTCACGTCGGTGTCCCAGATCATAGGGGAAGACACCCAGCAGTTGGCGAACTTGCCGCCGCCGAAGGTGAAGAAGTGGCCCTCGATGTCTGGCGTCCAGGTGAGGTAGGCCTGGTCGATCCAGACGTCCTTCCGGTCGAAGCTGTCAGTGAGGGTCTGATTGGTGGAGGTGGGATCCAGGCCCATGCCGGAGGCCAGCTGGAAGAATCCGGTGACGCCCCAGCCGATGTTCTTGCTGACCTTGAAGCGCAGACGGATTCGCTCGCGGTTGCGGTCCTGGAAGGCGCTGTCACTGTCATAGTACGTTCCTTCGTACCGCAGCCGGATGTCGCCGCCGAACTTCCAGCCGGTGAGCCCATGGCTCTTGGTTTCCTTGCCGATTTCCTTCTGGGCGGTTTCCAGGGCGGTCTTCTTGATCTCCGCCGAGGTCTCCTTTTTCTGTGCTTCCATCGCCTGCTTCATCTCCTCCAGCATGGCCTGCTGGGCGGCGATCTGCTCCTCCATCTTCCGGATCTTCTCGGCCATTTCGTCCGAGTCGGGCTGAGCCCAGGCAGGCGCGGCCAGGAGGACCAGCAGCGCCGCCGCCAGAATGACACGCAGCATGCTCATCGCGATGACTCCTTGAATTGGATTTGGGATCGTCCACATGTCTCGCATCAGAGCGCGCATTCTGGCCCCGGGCCGTTAATTTCAGATATGGATTGAATCAGATTGGGAAAAGGAAACAATGTGGGGACGGTTAAAATCCCGTTAAGAAAGCGGCAGACGGCCACCCGTTGGCGGATGGCCGTCCGATGGTGTTCAAGATGCGGTCGGGCGGATCAGCGCCGAGCCGGCCGCGGGCCGAAGAGGTACGACTGCGGGAACAGTTCGTTGCTCGCGAAGGAGCCGTCACGTTGACTAGGCTGGCCGGTCGTCGGCGTGAGCACCAGGTTCCACTCGCCCAGCCCTTGGAAGAAATGAAAGTGATAGCGGTACGTGGCCGGCTCCAGCTCGGCCGGGACCGCGGCGCCCTGCGGCTGGCCGGCCTTGTTGCGCAGGATGCGCCGGGCGGTGCGGGGCGTGACGGTGAGGGTGTCGCCGGCGACGCGGTAGGCGCCCGTCTCCTCGTGGAACCAGTATTCCAGGTGCTTGTTCATGGACCAGAACTCGCGGGTGAAGGCGTAGGTGCCGTCCGGATGGAATACGTAGGACCAGCGCGTGTAGCCCTGGTTGCCGATCTTGGCGATTTCCGCGGCGGTGGGGTTGTAGCCCCAATTGGAATAGGACGACACGGACTTGTACCATTCCCGGCCGACCAGTGGAGGGTAGCCGCCGGCGGCGGCCGGCGCGGCGGCCACCGTCGCCGCGGGGGCGGTTTGAGGCGGCGGTTCGCGCAGCTGGATGCTCTCGAGGAACGCATCCACCTTCGGCTGGAAGCGCTGATCGTTGAGGTTGACCAGCACCGACACCCTGACGCCGTGGCCGCTGAACACCGCCAGCAGCGAGACGAACCCCTGGGTGCCTTCGGCGTGGACCGGGGCGGAACCCGCCACGAGCGTCCAGCCGCCGCCGTGGTCCGCGGTTTCAGTGCTGAGATCGCCGATGACGCGGTAGCGCTTGGCCACGATTTCATCCCACTCGGCGGCAAAATCGCGGGCCGCGTCGCCGCTGCCGGGCGCGCTGCGGTAGACCGCCAGCTGGAAGAACGCGTTGCCGGCGGTTTCGGTGAAACCCACGTGGTCGCTCCCGCTGCTGCGCTGTCCGGCCGGCGTGGCGAAGGTCACCAGGTCGAACGTCTCGGTCCGGGCCAAAGCGGCGGGCACCATGCCCCACAGGACACAAGCAGTCAGGGCGGTCATCATATATTTCATTGAATACTCCGATTGGCGGTATCGTCGAGCCGCGGCTCACTTATCCACCTTAGAGTGCCGCCGGACACCGCCGGATTCGGGGAATCGGGCACGCGCCGGTGTGGCGCAGGCGTCGTGTGGCGCAGGCGTCTCGCCTGCCGTCACGCGTGTTCGATGAACGCGCGCCCGACGCGCGCTGGCTAGCGCGGAGCGCTGTGGAGTGCGCAGGCTGGACTGCGCTTTGGATCGGCGCGGGACGCGCCGGTATATTCCGGCCGGCGGTCGCCAGTGTTTGTCTGTTCCGGAATCCAAAGCGGTGTCGAGCCACCGCATATCAGTAAACAGTGATCAGTTAGCGGTGAGTGGCGAACAGTGGAGGGCAAGTGCGATGGTTGAATGCGAGCGCCACGATTCAATGATCCGGTGAATCCGCGATCCCGCCCGCGCCATCCGGAGTGGCGTCATGCCGCCGCACTCCAGACCGTCCGGACCGGATCCGGATCAGAGGCGGTTGGTGTTGAAGGTGTCGCCGCGGTTCATGTCGCCGGTCTCATAGCCGAGCCGGAACCAGCGGGCGCGCTGTTCGGATGAGCCGTGAGTGAATGAATCGGGTACGACGTAACCCTGGCCGGCCTGCTGCAGGCGGTCGTCGCCGATGGCCGCGGCGGCATTGATGGCCTCCTCCAGGTCGCCCGATTCGAGCAGGCCCCGCATCTTCTGGGTGTGGTGGGCCCAGACGCCGGCCAGGAAGTCGGCCTGGAGCTCGAGCCGCACCGAGAGCTGGTTGGCCTGCTCCTTGCTCACCCGCTGCTGGGCCTCGTGCACTTTCCCCAGGATGCCCAGTTGGTTCTGCACGTGGTGGCCGATCTCGTGGGCGATCACGTAGGCCTGGGCGAAGTCGCCGGGGGCGCCGAAGCGGTTCTGCAGGTCATGGTAGAACTGCAGGTCGATGTACACCTTCTGGTCGGCGGGGCAGTAGAAGGGCCCCGTGGCCGAGCCGGCCATCCCGCACGCCGATTGGACCTGTCCCGTGAACAGCACCAGCTTGGGCGCCTGGTAGGTCATCCCCTCCCGCCGGAACTGGTCCACCCAGACATCCTCGGTGCTGGCCAGGACCACCGAGACGAATTCGGCCAGCTTGTCCTCTTCCGGATTGGTGGCCACCTGGCCGCCCGAGTCGCTCGACATGGACGTGGTGCCCACCTGCTGCAACAACTGGATGGGGTCGGCGCCCATGAGCAGGGCGATCACGATGAGCGCGATGCCGCCCAGGCCGCCGATGGCCAGCCCCGCCGGCCGCACACCGCGCCGGTCTTCGACGTTGTCGCTGCGTCGTTCGCCTCTCCACCGCATCGTCCACCTCCAGTCGCAAAAATCCTGACTGCCAATAAGATGCCACAATAATTGTACTCTAAAAAACACGACCTGTCTTCGGGTGATGCCGGGACGGGCAGTCGGCT
>Ga0209605_1000187_pt1 | contig 85236 bp, 71 predicted proteins | sample AD_UKC035_MetaG_FD_184408 | JGI IMG/M metagenome (GOLD analysis project Ga0209605, IMG submission 184408) | Active sludge microbial communities of municipal wastewater-treating anaerobic digesters from USA - AD_UKC035_MetaG (SPAdes) (version 2) | ecosystem: Engineered > Bioreactor > Anaerobic >...
GTCCATGAGGTTCCGCAGGTCGTCCCGGATGGCGTACATGTTCTCCTCACCGCCGCGGCCGAGCAGGTCGACGAACACCCGCTTCTCCTCTTCGGCCACCCTGGCCTGGCTCAGCTCCGCAAAGGCCGCTTCCTTGGCGCAGTAGGCTGCGGCCAACGTCCCGGTGATCTTGCCCCAGACCAGGCACTCGGCCGTGGAGTTGGAGCCCAGACGGTTCGCGCCGTGCATACTCACGCAGGCGGCTTCGCCCGCCGACCAGATTCCGGGCATCGGTGTGGCGCCGTCGATGTCGGTGTGGATGCCGCCCATGGAGTAGTGCGCCACCGGCCGGATGGGAATGGGCGCGTCGGTCGGGTCAACACCGATGAACTTCATGCAGATCTCGCGGATCAGCGGCAGGCGGTCCTTGATCCGCTCAGCCCCGAGATGGCGCAAGTCCAGGTGAATGTAATCCAGGCCGCGGGGGCCCTGATAGCCCTTGCCGGCCTCCAGTTCCTTGATGATGGAACGAGACACCAGATCGCGCGGCGCCAATTCCATTTTCTCGGGCGCGTACCGTTTCAGGAACCGCTCGCCCTCGCTGTTCACCAGGTAGCCGCCTTCGCCCCGGCAGGCCTCGGTCATCAGGATGCCCGACGGGATCAGGCCGGTCGGATGGAACTGGAGAAACTCCATGTCCTTCAGGGGCAGGCCGGCCTTGAAAGCCAGCGCCATGCCGTCGCCGGTGACGGTGTGGGCGTATGTGGTGAATCCGAACATCCGTCCCGTGCCGCCGGTGGCGATGATGAGCGCTTTGCCCTGGAAGGCCAGCAGCTCGCCGGTGGTCATGTCAATCGCCGTCAATCCGGCGAACCGGCCGTCCGCTGTCTGGATCGAAGTGACGAACGTCTCGTCATACCGGCTGAAATTGTTGTACTTCAGCAGCGTGTCATAAAGGGTCTGCATCTCGAAAAAACCGGTCTTGTCCGCCGCGTAAACCGCCCGATTGAAGGAGTGCCCACCGAACGGCCGCTGGGCGATCCGGCCATCGGGGCGTCGGGACCACGGGATGCCCCACTTGTCCAGCAGTTGGATTTCAGCCGGCATCATCTCCACGAAACGAAAGACCGCATCCTGGTCGGCCAGGAAGTCGGAGCCCTTGACCGTGTCCCACGCGTGCAGCTCCAGGGAGTCGCCCTCCTCCGGCCGAAGCACGGCGGCGGTACCGCCTTCGGCGGCCACGGAGTGGGAACGCATCAACTGCACCTTGGAGATCAGGCCGATGTTCAACCGTCCCTGAGTGACGATGGACGCCTCCAGCGCAGCCCGAAGCCCGGCCAGGCCCGAACCCAAGATCAGCAGATCATGACGAATGGTTCTAGCCATCGCGCGCCTTCCTTGTTGAGATTTTCTCGAATCTTAAGTGGAACAGCAGCGCCAAGTCAAGGCCTTCCCCTTTTCACTCATCAAAAAACAGGTGCGCACCGGAAGGTGAGCGGCTATAATCGGGCCACACAATTCTGGCTGGACACTGAGGGACCATCCGACGCTATGCCAACCCTGGACGAAGAATTGGCGGAACTCGAAAGGCGGATCCGCCAGCTGAAAATCGAGTACGACATCTTCCTCATCGGCGGGAAGAAGACCCCGCCCCGCAACCTTCAGAGCTCGGTGGATACGATGATCCAGCGTCTGCTCGAGGAGAAGCGGTTCGCATTCGCACAAAAATTCAAGTTCCAGACCCTGGTCGCCCGTTACAGCAGCTACCGCGAGCTCTGGCGGAAGAAGGGCCAGGAGCGCGAGGAGAAGGGCATCCTGCGCAGCGAGGAAGAGCTGCAGGCCATGATCGAACACGGGCTCACCCGGCCGCTGGAAACCACCCCGCCCGATAAATTCGTGCTCGTCACCGACAACCCCGCCGCCGAACCCCAGCAGCTCCAGGCTATGTTCGATTTTCTGAACGAGGCCCATCGCCGGGTCGGTGACAATCCGCCGAACATGGACTTCGACAAATTCCGGAAGCTGATCGAAACCCGGACCGAGGAGATCCGGAAAAAATACAAGTGCCGGTACGTCGAGTTCTCCGTATCTGTGGACAGCGACGAGAACAAGGTGAAGTTTGCAGCCAAACTGAAAAAATAAGACGACCGCAGCGAAAAGGATTGCAACCCTACCGCCCCGTGCGGTATCAATATGTGCTCCGAAAAGATAGTTATTGTGCTAACATGTTTTTACTAGTTTCTGATTGATCAAGGTTGAGGGTATCACCATGAAGAAATTTATGCTGACTCTGACGATCCTCGCCGCGCTCGGTGCCGGCGTGGCGGCCCAGGGCGGACCGTTTTCTGGCAACGCCGAGGTCCACATCCAACTCACCCCGGCGACACCCGCCATCAACAGCACGTTCGAGGTGGACGTGTACGTGGACTTGACCGGGATCACCGGCTCGGGATCCACCGCGGCGGCGCTGGGCGGATTCGCCATCCCGGTTGCCTTCGACAACTCACGGCTGACTTTGATTTCTGTCGAGGCGGGCACCAGCGGCTCCTTCACGGCCGGCGACCTGGTTTTCACCGATCTGCCCCGTGCCAACGCCCGCGGATTCGTCACCGTGGTGAACACGCAGACGGCCTCGGGCACGCCGACCGGCATCGTCCACGTGGCCACCCTGACCTTCCAGACGGGTCCCCAGGGGGGGAGGGTGCAGTTCAATGTCAACTCCGCCCGAACGATCCATGAGGGATCGCTGGCATCGACATACACCGCCGCCAACGGCGGGCCGGATGAGATTCCTTACGACGATGAGGCCCCCTTGGTCACCATCGCGACCGGGGGCACCTCCTACAGCATCTACTATCCAGTTTTCATCTCCGGCGACGCCGACTTCATGGGCGTCACCGTGGTCAACGAGGGCGTCGCCACGGAAAACCTGAACTTCCGGGCTTACAATCCCGCCGGCCAGCTCATCACCCAGGCCGGCATGACCAATCCCAACGTGAGTGACAACCCCCTGGCCCCGCTTCAGCAGTACGTCCGCATGAGTCACAACCTCTTCGGCAGCTCCGGCGCGCTGGACATCGAACACGGCTGGATCGAAGTAACCGCCAATGAGCATAACCTGAGCGGCTTCTTCCTGATCGGCCATTTTGAGGGCGCGGACATCACCCAGATGGACGGCGCCGAGGTGGGTCACCAAGTCGCCTCCCGGGTGATTTTCCCGATCCTGGGCAAGGACGCCGCCCGCGACACCGACCTGTACGCGATCAATCCCGGCACGACGGCCGCCGCCGGCAACCTGCTGATGAAAGACAATCTCGGCAATACCGTCCAGACCATTCCCGTCAACATCCCGGCGCACGGCGTGTACGAGGGCACCTTTACCGCGAACACCCTGGACCGCTACTTCGACCTCACCCTGACCTCCGGCGAGGTGTTCGGCTTCCAGTGCTTCGGCAACGCCAACGCCCTGGCCGGCCTCAACGCCCAGGCGGCGGCGGACACGACGGCCAACATTCTGTACGACGCCCATTTCGCCTCCGGCAACTACGGGATCCGCTACTTCACGGAAATCAATGTGATCAACGCCTCCGCCCAGGTTGCCAACCTCACCCTCCACCTGATCAATGACGCGGGCAGCGAGATCGTCACTCCCGTCGCCCGCACCCTCAATCCCGGCGCCCAGCTCCGCGTGATGGGGCACACCCTGTTCGGTTTGCCCGATCCGCTGACCGCCGCGGATGGTGTGAGCGGATCGGTCATGATCGAGAGCGATCAGGGGGTGGTTGGATCCATCACCTTCGGCGATGCTCAGAACGGCCTCTTCCTGGCCAGCCTGCCGTTGCTGTCCACCTCGGCCGCCAAGCGCGAAATCTATCTGGACCACGTGGCGATCGGCCTGATCGGCACGGTCAACTACTGGACGGGCATCGCGCTGGTCAATCCCAGCCGGACTCGCACCGCCTCCATCAACCTCCAGCTTTACGATCAGAACGGCAACCTGACGGCTCAAACCGCCACGCCGGTCGAGCTGGCTCCCGGCCAGCGCACGTCGCGCATGCTCCCCAGCTTCTTCCCGGGATTCAGCGGCAACCAGTTCGGCGGCTTCGTCCGACTGACTTCGGATGTCGAGGTGTTTTCCTTCATGCTCTTCGGCGACGTCAGCCTGAACTTCCTCGCGGCGGTGCCGGTTCGGTAATCCGCCCGCGTGACGCACTGAGAATCCCCAAGCCCCCTGGGTCCGCCCAGGGGGTTTGTGTTATCCGGCAGGCGACATGCGATTCAACCGGGAGTGGACGATCTTCCAACGCAAGCAGGCCGACGACTGTCTGGTGGGCGTGGTCTACCCGGCCGCCTACGCGGTGGGGATGAGCAACCTCGGCTTCCAATGGGTGCTTCGGCAGCTGGACATCACCCCGGGATTCTACGGCGAACGGTTTTTCCACGCGCCCGATGCCGCGGCTCCCCGGTCGCTGGAGGGTCGCCGGCGTCCGGGCGACTGTCACCTGCTGGCGTTCTCCGTGTCGTTCGAGACCGACTACCTCGCCGTGCTGCAGTTCCTGGCGGCCGCCGGGCTGCCGCTCCAGTCCGCCCGGCGGGACCGGCGGCACCCGCTCGTGGTGGCCGGCGGCGCCGCTCTGCAGGTGAATCCGGAGCCGCTGGCGTCGTTCATGGACATCATCGTGGTGGGTGAGGCGGAAACCGCCTGGGCCGAGCTGTTGGCGGCGTACCGCGACACCGCCGACCGCCACGAGCTGCTGGCCCGCCTCGCCGGGAAGCCGGGATTCTACGTCCCCGCGTGGTGGGAGATCAGCTACGGCGAAGACGGGGCGATCGTGCAGCAGGAGCGAACCGCCGACGCGCCAGCCGGCGCCGAACCGGTGGTCCGCCTGCCGGTGCTCACCGCCGATGATCTGGCTGCGCTGGAACCACCGTTCACCAACCTGCTGAGCACCGGCACCGAGTTCGCCCGGACCCTGCTGGTGGAAGTCGCCCGCGGCTGTCCCACCGGCTGCCGGTACTGTTGGGCCGGTTACCGGTATCGGCCGGTGCGGCCTTTCGCCGAGAGCCGGATCCTCGCGATCGCCGATGCCGCCCGCGGCCACACGGACAAGATCGGCCTCGTCTCGACGGCCGTCGGCCAGTATCCCGCTCTCGCCCGCCTGATGACCGACCTGCGCGGCCGCGGATTCCACCTCGGCCTGTCGTCGCTGCGGCTGGCGGATCTCAATCCGGAGCTGCTGCGCATCCTCGCCGAGGGCGGCGAGGACACGATCACACTGGCGCCGGAGACGGGCAGCGACTCCATGCGCACCCGGCTCAACAAGCCGTTCACCAACGAGCAGCTCCTGAACGGCTGTCGCACGGCCCGGGCTGCGGGGATCCGCCGCGTCCGCCTCTATTTCATGGCGGGTCTCCCCGGTGAGGAACCGGCTGACGCCGACGCGGCCGCCGCGCTTGCCGAAGCGGCCGGCCGGGCCCTGACCGGCCGCACCGGGGATGGCCGGTTGCCGGTGACGGTGTCGCTCTCCCCGTTTGTGCCCAAGCCCAACACCCCCTTTCAATATGCGGCGATGCCCCCCCTCCCCGAGCTGCGGGCGACGCTGCGCCGATACGCCGCCGCGTTGCGCCGCCGCGGAATCGACGCGCAGATCGCTTCCGCCCGCGATGCCCACCTGCAGTGGCGCCTGGCCACCGGCAGCCGGATGACGGGTCAACAGCTGTCGGCGGTGGCGGAAGGCACGGCCGATCCCGCCGACCTGATCGTTGAACGCAGCGCCGTCGCGGCGCGCCCATTCGTCGCCACGCCGGGCCGCCGCCCGCCATGGACGGTGACCACATGGGGTTTATCGGAGGACCATCTCGTCGAAGAATGGCGCCGATTCCAGTCGGGCGACCTCACCCCTCCTTGCCCCAGTCTCGCCGGATGCACGCGGTGCGGGATCTGCGGAAGCACGGATCCGTCACCCGACGCCCTCCCACATCAGCCCACGGATTCTGAATCCACCCGGTGAGCGCCCGCGGCTCGCTTTTGCCTCGTCACCTACAGGCGGAGTCTCCCGCATCTCCCTGTTCACCGGTCACTGTTCACTACCCGCTATTCCCTGCCCCTCTATGGCAACCCCAGATGCTTGTGGAGCTGGATCTGGAGTCGGACCGGGAGGTGGTCCTCCAGGATCCAGCGGGCCAGGTCTGCCGGCGAAAGTCCGGGGGTGGCGGGCGCGAACAGCGCTTCCACACCGGCCGGCAGTGAATGGGTCGTGAGGTATTCCCGCGCCCATTCGTAGTCCGCGCGATCGATCAGCACGAATTTCAGCTGGTCCGGCGGCCGCAGCTGGTCCAGATTCTCCGCCCGCATTCTTTGAGCCATGCCGGACCCGGGCGTCTTGACGTCCATGATCCGGACGACGCGGCCGTCCACGACGTCCAGCGGCAGCGACCCGTTGGTCTCCAGCAGCACCCGGCGGCCATCGGCCAGCAGCCGGCGGCACAGCTCGGGCACACCAGCCTGGAGCAGCGGCTCGCCGCCGGTGATCTCCACCAGCGGGCAGCCGAAGGCGGCAACCGCCGCGACCACTTCATCCACGGACATCGCCCGGCCGCCCGTCCGCGCGGCGGGCGTGTCGCAGTAGCGGCAGTCCAGGTTGCATCCGGCGAGGCGGACGAAGGCGCAGGGGCGCCCGGCGAACGTGGATTCCCCTTGGATGCTGAAGAAGATTTCCGCGACAGCCAGCCTCACGACAACCTCTCAAGCCGGCGGATCGGATAAAAAAGGCCTGCGTGATGCAGGCCGTTTATCTGGCGGAGAGGGGGGGATTCGAACCCCCGGTACCCCTTGACGGAGTACAACTGCTTAGCAGGCAGCCCTGTTCAGCCACTCCAGCACCTCTCCTCGAAAGATCGCTCTCGGGCTCCCCCTTATAGCACAACCCCCCGGACGCTTCAACCGAAAACACGGCGGGACACGGCGGCCGCCGCGGCGCATCCATCACCGCTCCGCGGCGGCGCCGGCCGGCGGCTCGATGATCTCGTGGCGGTTATTCCGGCGGGCTGGCGTGAAGCCGGCGTCGCGAATGAGGCGGCGGAGCTCCGCCTCGTTGGTGCGGTTCACGATGCCGGTGGCGGCCACGACGTTCTCCTCCAGCATCACCGAGCCGATGTCATTGGCCCCGAACGCCAGCGCCACCTGGGCGATCTTCAGTCCCTGCGTCACCCACGACGACTGCACCGACCGAAAGTTATCCAGGTAAACCCGGCTCAGGGCTAGGAAGCGCAGGTACTCGACGGCGGTCGCCTCCGGCCCGCCTTCGTCCCCCAGGTCCGTGCGGGCGCTTTGGAACGTCCACGGAATGAACGCAACGAACCCGCCGGTCCGGTCCTGCAGCCGCCGCAGCGACTCCAAGTGGTTCATGCGGCTGGCCAGGTTTTCGCCGCAGCCGAACATCATGGTGGCGGTGGTGCGGAGCCCCAGCCCGTGGGCGGTTTCCATGACGAGCAACCACTCGGCGGCGGTGCACTTGCGTGGACTGATGCGGCCGCGCACGGTGTCGTCGAGGATCTCGGCGCCGCCACCCGGCAGGGAGCCCAGGCCGGCGGCCATGAGCCGGCTCAGACACTCCTTCAGGGTGATGCCCGAGACGGCCGCGATGTGGACGATCTCCGGCGGGGAGAAGCAGTGCAGGTCGACGGCGTAGCGCTCGCGGATGCCGCGCAGCAGCGTCTCAAAGAAACGGATGTCGAGACCGGGATGCAGGCCGCCCTGCATGAGGATGCCCGTCCCGCCCACGGCGAGCGTCTCCTCGATCTTCCGGTAGACGGACGCCGGCTCCAGGATGTAGGCATCCGCCGCGTCGGGGTCGCGGTAAAACGCGCAGAACCGGCACTTCGAAGAGCAGACGTTGGTGTAGTTGATGTTCCGGTCCACCACGTAGGTGACGGGCCGGTCGCCCAAAAGCCGTCGGCGCATGCGGTCGGCCAGGTGGCCCAGCTCGTGCAGGGACGCCCCCTCCGCCAACCGGACGGCGGCGGCGCGGTCAAGGCGCTCCCCGCGTTCGATGCCGGCGAACACGTCAGCCAGCATGGGCCATCTCCAGATCGGGGTCGGCCGCCACAAGGCCGTCCTCCCGGCAAAGTTGCAGGAACTGTCGAACCGAATCCAGCTCGGGTTCACCCAGGTGATAGGACAGATTTTCGCCCAGATAGCGGCGCAGCTCCGCCGCCGGCCGGCCGAGCCGCGCGCTGAACTCGGCGGCGATCTCGTCGAGCCGGCGCAGCCCCTCGGCCTTGCTCGCCGCCAGGAAGCGGGCCAACTCCGGGTGGCAAGCCTCCCGGCGCACCGCCCAGACGGCGAAGACGAAGGAGCGGCCGGTGTACTCGCGCCACAGGTTGGCCAAGTCGTAAACCTCGACCCCGGCCGTCGCATCCGTCAAAGCCTGGTCGCCGATGATCAGCGCCGCCTCGCGCCGGCCGAGCGCCGCGGGACGCATCTCACGGACCTCCATGGCAGGCATCGCCGCCAGCCGCCGCTTCAGCAGGACGTGCAGCAGCGCCACCGACGTGCGGGAGTGGGGGCTAAGCCAGATCCGCTCGATCTCCCGCAGTGGCGATCGGCTGGCCAGCACGACGCTGCGCACCGGCCCCGGCGAGGCGATGGCGATGCCCGGCAGGACGACCAGGTCCGGGATGCGCACGCACTCCACCACCGGCAGCAGGCCGCCGTCCGATTCGCCCCGCCGCACGGCGTCGGCGCAGCGAGCCGGCTCCTGGAAGCTGACGCTCAGCCAGGGCGGAAGCGCCCCGTGGCGCAGCCCGTAGACGAGCGGCGCCGCATTGAGGAACGACACGGCTGACAGGCGGGTGTGGGGAGGACCGGGCATCGGGTGACCGTCCGCGCAAAATCAAGTCCGCATTGTAGCCCCACCCCCTCCCCGAAGGCAAACGGCAAACTTTTTTCCGAACACCTGCCGACTCATCCGTTATTAATTAATGAACGCCGATTCGTCCCGGAGTCACGATGCCCCCCAACCCGTCGCACGCAGGCCCTCTGGTGGAATCACGCAATCTTCTGCTCCTGCATGCCCTGCCCGGTGCCGGGCCGCGCAAGCTCATGGAGCTGGTCCAGCGGGCGCCTTTCCTCCTGGCCGAGCCGGTGGACAAAAACTTCTGGCTGTTCGTGCAGCGGGAATCGGGCATCGCCGTCACCCGCGCCGAACAACGCGCGCTGGAGCACCGCGCAGACGGCATTCTGGACCGCGCCGCCCGCGGCGAGTTCGCCCTGCTCCACTGGTTCGAGGCGGGCTACCCGGAGCTGCTCCGCCACATCTACGATCCCCCGCTGGCGTTGTTCGTGCGGGGCGATCCCACGCTCCTGAGCGGCGACTGTCTGGCCGTGGTGGGCGCCCGGCACGCGTCGGACTACGGCGTGGCGGTGGCGCAAGAGTTTGCGTGCCGGCTGGCCAACGCCGGCCTGGTGATCGTCAGCGGCCTGGCCCTGGGTATCGATTCCGCCGCCCACCTGGGTGCGCTGCAGGCGGCGGGCGGCACCGTCGCCGTGCTCGGCTGCGGGATCGACATCGTCTATCCCAAGCAGTCCGCCGCCCTGCACCGGCGGATCCTGGAGCGCGGGTGCCTCGTCAGCGAGTTTTCGCCCGGGCTGTACCCCTCGCCGCAGAATTTTCCCATCCGCAACCGCATCATCAGCGGCCTGGCCCTGGGCACCCTCATCGTCGAGGCCACGCAGCGCAGCGGCTCGCTCATCACCGCCCGCCTGGCGTTGGAGCACGGCCGGGAGTTGTTCGCCGTGCCGGGCCCCGTGCACAGCCCCCTGAGCGTGGGCCCCAACTACCTGATCAAACAAGGGGCCAAACTGGTGCAACTCTGGCCGGACGTCCTCGACGAGCTGCCCCGGCCGGTGCGGGAGCGTCTCCGCCCGGCCGCCGGCGACCCGGCGGCGGCGGAGCGCCCTCTCGGCGGCGGTGCGGAAAATCTCCGTTTGACAAATGACGAAGAGGCGGTATATAAACACGTGCTTTTTGACCGGAAGGTCCACCTGGATGACCTGTTGCACCGCACGGGTCTATCCATGGGGAAACTGGGAGCCGCCCTGCTGCAACTCCAGTTCAACAACCTGATCCAGGAACTTCCCGGGCAGTATTATCTCCGGAGTGTGAGGTAGCGCTTGAAACCCAAGTCCCTTGTCATAGTCGAATCCCCCGCCAAGGCCCGGACCATCGAACGGTACCTCGGCGGCGAGTACACGGTGCTCGCGTCCGTGGGCCATATCAAGGATCTGCCCAAGAAGCGGCTCGGCGTCGATCCCGCCCACGGCTTCAAGACCGACTACGAGATCATCCCGGGCAAGGAAGCGATCGTCAAGAACCTGCGCAAGGCCGCGGACAAGGCCGACGTGATCTACCTCGCGGCAGACCCCGACCGCGAGGGCGAGGCGATCTGCCAGCACATTTTCGAGGAAATCGAGGCGGCCAACGACAAGGTCTTCCGGGTCATGTTCAACGAGATCACCCGCGACGCCATCCGCCAGGCGTTCCAGTCGCCGGGCCGGATTGACGAGAACCTGGTCAAGTCGCAGAACACGCGGCGCATCCTCGATCGGCTGGTCGGCTACAAGATCAGCCCGCTCCTGTGGCGAAAGGTCCGGCGGGGGCTGTCGGCGGGGCGCGTCCAGACGGTCACCCTGCGACTCATCGTGGACCGCGAGCGCGAGATCGGCGCGTTCCAGAAAGAGGAATACTGGGTGTTCACCGCCCAGCTGGAGGCCGCCCTGCCGCCGCCGTTCCGCGCCAAGGCCATCAAGCTGGACGGCCAGAAGTTCGTCGTGCGCACCGCCGATGAAGCCCGGGCGCTCCGCGGCGAACTGGAGGCGGGCGCCTTCGTCGTCGAGTCGGTCCGCGCCACCACCCGCAAGCAGCACCCGCAGCCGCCGTTCACCACCAGCAAACTGCAGCAAGAGGCCAACCGCCGCTTCAAGCTTCCGGCGGCCAAGACCATGCAGATCGCCCAGCGGCTCTACGAGGGCATCGACCTCGGCGATGGCAGCGTGGGTCTCATCACTTACATGCGCACGGATTCCACCCGCGTCGCACCGTCGGCGCTGGAAACGATCCGGTCCTACATCCAGGACACCTACGGCAACGAGTACCTCCCCGAGAAGCCCCGGAGCTTTTCCAAGGCCGACCTGGCGCAGGATGCCCACGAGGCGATCCGGCCCACCGACATCGCCCGCACCCCGGCCTCCGTGCGCACCCACCTGAAGGCGGACGAGTACAAGATCTACACACTGATCTGGCAACGCTGTGTGGCTTCGCAGATGGAACCGGCCCTCTTCCGCCACACCGACATCAAGATCGCCGCCGGCCGCTGCCTCTTCCAGGCCACCGGCGACGTGCCGCAGTTCGCCGGTTTCCTGAAGGTTTACCAGGAGTCGGCCGACGAGGATGTTGTGGAGTCCGACCCGGCCAATCCCAATTTGCCGCCGGTGGAGGCGGGTCAGGTGCTGCGCCTGCAGCAGCTCCAGACCGAACAGCAGTTCACCCAGCCGCCCCCCCGCTATACCGAAGCCACGCTCATCAAAGCATTGGAGGAGAAAGGCATCGGACGGCCCAGCACCTACGCCCAGATCGTGACGGTGATCCAGAACCGCCAGTACGTGATCAAGGAAGACGGACGGTTCCGGTCCACCGAGACGGGCGAGATTGTCATTGACTTGCTGACCCGCAGCTTCCCCGACCTGTTCGACTACAACTACACCGCCACCATGGAGCAGAGCCTCGACCTCATCGAGGCGGGGAAGCAGAACTGGCTGGTGGAGCTGCAACGGTTCTACGGCGCCTTCGACGGCACCCTGCAGAAGGCCGAGGCCGAGATGTCCAACCTGAAGCGGGAAAAGATCCCCACCGACGAGCGCTGCCCCAACTGCGGCGCCGGCATGGTGATCCGTTGGGGCCGGTTCGGCAAGTTCATGGCCTGCGAACGCTACCCGGAATGCCGCACCAGCAAGCCGGTCACCAACGGCAACGGCAACGGCGACGCGGCCACCACCCCGACCGCCAAGGTTCCGGCCCGGGTGCTGGACGAACAGTGCCCCGACTGCGGCAAGCACCTGGTGGAGCGGTCCGGCCGGTTCGGCAAGTTCATCGCCTGCAGCGGCTATCCCAAATGCCATTTCAAGAAGAAGCCCGGCATCAACATGCCGTGTCCGCAACCCGGTTGCAGCGGCGAGATCGTCATGCTCAAGAACAAGCGGGGGCGCATCTTCTACGGCTGCTCCAAGTACCCCGCCTGCACCTTCACCAGCTGGCAGCGGCCGGTCCCGCGGGCCTGCCCCGCCTGCGGCAATGCCTACATGGTGCAGAAGCAGACGAAGAAGGACGGCCCCTTCCAGGAATGTCCCCGGCCCGAGTGCCGGCACCGGCTTCCGGGCGAAACCAACGGGTCGGACGCGCCGCCCGACGGCAACTCCTGAGGGCCTCCGCCTTGTCAGCCGGCGTGGATCCATGATATAACGGGGCTGATAATCCGGCGAGATCCACCCATTCACGCATGAGCACGGACATCGTTGCACTGGTTACCTGGGCGCTGCTGGCCGCCACACTGGCAGCCCTGGCGCTGTATTCCGTCATCGAGAACGTGCTGTCGCGTCTCACCCGCGTGGACATCAAGCTGCTCATGGACCGGCGCAAGGGGTTGGGCGAGGACCGGTTCGTCACCCAGTTGCACCGGGGGAAGTACCGCGTCCAGATCCCCCTGCAGCTCTTCGTCCAGTCCATCCGCGTCGCCACCGGCCTGCTCATCCTGATCCTGTTGAACCTGCACCAGGTGCCGTACGCCGCGCCGCTGGCGCTGCTGGCAACGGTCGCCGGGCTGTTCTTCCTGTCCCACTGGCTGCCATGGGCCGTCACCGGAACGGAGCCGGAGCGCGCCCTGCTGGTGCTGTTGCCGTTCCTGCGGCCGGTGCTTTTCATCGGCATCCCGCTCACCTACCCCATCATCCTCCTGGCGGCCCGGCGGCACGCCGCCTCGGCCGACAACGAAGCGGGCGAGGACGAAATCACCGACGAGGAAGTCCAGGCCTTCCTGGACGTCGGCGAAGAGGAGGGCATCTTCGAACAGGAGGAAAGCCGGATCATCCAGCAGGTCGTCGAACTGGGCGACACGATCGCCCGCGAGATCATGGTCCCGCGCACCGAAATCGTCGCCATTCCCGTCGGCGCCACGCAGGAGGATCTGCGGGCGCTGATCGTCAAGTCGCGCCACAGCCGGATCCCGGTCTATGAGGGCACCATCGACGCCATCGTCGGCGTCATATATGTCCGACACCTGCTGGCCAGCTACTCGGCCGGAGATTCGGGCACATCGTTCAAAGGCCTGATCCGCCCCGCCCTTTTCGTGCCGGAAACGAAACGGGTGGCCGAGCTGCTCCGCGAGATGCAGGCCAAGGGCGAACAGATGTGCATCGTGGTGGACGAGTACGGGGGCGTGGCGGGGCTGGTCACCCTCGAGGACATCCTGGAGGAGATCGTCGGCGAGATCCGGGACGAGGATCAGCCGGTGGAGGTGGACATCCACCCCGACGGGGACGGTGCCTACACCATGTACGGCGACACCGACCTGTGGGACGTCCAGGAGACCCTGGGCGTGGACCTGGATGAGGAGGGATACAACACCATCGCCGGCCTTATCATCAAGGAACTCGGTCGTCTGCCGAAGTCCGACGAGACGCTCCGGATCGACGGCCTGGAGATCCGGGTGCTCGAAGTCGACAGCCGCAAAATCCACCGCGTCCGCGTCCGCAAGCTCGATGCCGGCCGCTAGCCACCATCTGCAACGCGCCCTGCGCCTCGCCCGGCTAGGGACCGGACGCACCGGTCCCAATCCCATGGTTGGCGCCGTGGTGGTCCGTGACGGGGCCGTTGTCGGGTCGGGCTACCACATCTATTCCCAACTCTGGCACGCCGAGCGGGTGGCCCTTGATGTGGCCGGTCCCGCGGCGCGCGGCGCCGACCTGTACGTCACCCTGGAGCCGTGCTGCCACCATGGCCGCACACCGCCGTGCACCGACGCGATCCTGGCAGCCGGGATCCGCCGGGTGTTCTGCGGCATGGTGGACCCCAATCCCCTCGTGGCGGGCGGCGGCATCAAGCGCCTGCGGCGTGCCGGCATCGATGTGACCGTGGCCGGCGACCCGGAGCCGTTCCGATCCCTCAACCGCGGCTTCATCAGCCGCGTCACCCGGGGCCGGCCCTGGGTGACGCTCAAGGCCGCCGCCACCCTCGACGGCCGCATCGCGCCTCTGTCGGGACACTCCCGCTGGATCAGCGGCGAGCGGTCCCGTCGCCATGCCCACTGGCTGCGCTTTCGTCACGACGCCATCCTCACCGGCATCGGCACCGTGCTGACCGACGACCCGCTGCTGACCTGCCGGCACAAGCGGCCGCGGGAGCAGCCACCGTTGCGGCTCGTGATCGACCCGGCCCTGCGGCTGCCCCCGGAATCGCGGCTGGTGGCCACGGCTTCTGAGGCGCCGGTCTGGGTGTTCTGCGCATCGGCAGCGCCACCCACGGCCCGCGATGCCTTGGCCGCCCGTGGTGTGACGGTGGTCCCTGTCACGACGGCGGGCGTCGGCGGACTGGATCTGGCGGCAGCGCTCCGTCACCTGGCTGACGCCGGCGTGTCCTCGGTGCTGGTGGAGGGCGGCAGCCGCACCACGGCCGGCTTCATCCGGGCGGGGCTGGCCGACGAGTTCTGCCTCTATTTCGCGCCGATGATTCTGGGCGAGCGGTCGCTCCCGCTGGCGGGCGACCTGGGGACGCTGGAACTGGACGGCTGCCCCCGGCTGGACATCCGCCGCGTCCGCCCGCTGCCGCCCGACTGGCTGTTCGAAGGGTATTTCTGCGTCCCGCCCGGCGACGCGCCATCCGCTCTTCCAACCCGCTGAAGCCAGGCGGACGGTCGGGTCCCGGGCAGACTTTCCGCAGGGGAAACAAACGATGAACACGGTCTATTTCAAGAATCTTCAGCGCCAGCACCGGATCGACACCAAGGCGTCCCGCCGGCTGCTCCTGAGCGCCATGCGCCGGCTGGACGTCTCCGGATCCCTGCTGACGGTGGTATTCTGCCGCTCGGAGCGGATCCGGGAGCTGAACCGGTTGTACCGCGACCTCGATGAGCCGACCGATGTCCTCTCGTTCCCCGCCACCGATTCCGGCGAAGACGGGCGAACCTATCTGGGGGACATTTTCATAGCGCCGGAAGTGGCGGCCGAGTATGCGCGCCAGGGCGGGATCGAGCTGGCCGACGAGCTGGCCGTCCTGCATCTCCATGGCCTGCTGCACCTGCTCGGATATGACCACGAGACCGACACCGGCCAGATGCTGGCGCTGCAGGCCGCGCTGGAGCGGGAGCTCAGACCACGAGGACCGGCACGGTCGACCGCCGGATGACCCGTTCCGTGGTGCTCCCCACCACGTAATCCTCGACTTCGTCGTAACCGTTGTTGGACAGGATGACCAGGTCGATGCCCGCCTCCGTGGTGTAATCCACGATGGTCGCCGGCGGCGCGCCTTCCCGCAACGCGATGGTGACTCCGGGTGCGCCTTCATCCGGCAGGGCAAACAACCGGCGGATCTTCGCCTCCATTCGGCCCTTCGCCTCGGGGTCCAGCTCAAAGACGGACTCGACACCGCCGGCATAGTAGGCGGGGTGGAACCGCGCCTCCACCGCATGCAGGAGATGGATTTGGGGATCGCAGTTCCCCCGGATGAGGGGGAGCCAGCGCATGGGCCGGACGGAATTGGCCGAGAAATCGGTGGGGACGAGGACGTGGTCCAGGTGCAGGTCCCGCCCGTCGGCCGTCAGACAGGGCCGCATGCCTTGCCGCACCAGCCAGGCCGGGCAGGGGCAGCGGCGCAACACCGCCTCGGCGACGCTCCCGAACACCACCTGCTCAAGGCTGCGCCGGCCGTGGGTGGACATCACCATCAGGTCGATCGCCTGTTCGGCGACGTAATCCATGATCATGGACGGAACGCTGAATCCCCGGCGCGTTGCCTGGATGGTCCGGATGCGGCCGCCGCCGGCGGCGCCGGCCAGCTTGTTCCGGGCCTGGTCCTCCTCGGCGTCAAAGAACCGCGCCAGGGTGGCGAACTCTTCGGCGACACGCTGTGGATCGTAGGCATGGGGTGTCACCGCATGGAACACGTGAAGGGTGGCACCGGACCTGGCGGCCAGCGCCGACGCGTAGGGCAAGGCCGCCTCGGCCGCTTCGGAGAAATCCGTGGTGAACAGAATGTTCCGGAGTTGGGGATCGCTCATGGGGCACCACCTGCTGTTTTTCAGCATTATAGCGGAGCCCGGACCCGGCGACAACGGCGGCGTCCGCCGGTCGCCCTGACCAGAGGAAATCAGATTTCCCAGCGCAGCAGGGTGCTGCCCCAGGTGAACCCGGCGCCGAAACTGGCCAGGACGATCCAGTCGCCTTTCCGGATGCGGCCGTCCCGGGCGGCTTCGTACAGGCAGATGGGAATCGTGGCGGAGGTCGTGTTGCCGTAGCGATCGATGTTGACGATCACCTGGTCGTCGCGCAAACCCAGGCGTTCGGCGCACGCTGAGATTATCCGCAGGTTGGCCTGGTGGGGAACAAACAGTTTAAGCTGCTCCGAGGCCAGGTTGTTCCGCCGCAGGATTTCCTCAGAGGCGCTGGCCATCTCGGTGACGGCAAATTTGTAAACCTGGCGGCCCTCCTGGTGGATGACATGCATCTTCTTGTCCACGGTCTCGTGGCTGGGCGGGTTGAGGCTGCCGCCGCCGGGCATGTAGAGGAACTTGCCGCCCGACCCGTCGGTACGGAGCACAAAGTCCATCAACCCGACCTCGTCTTCGCCTGCCGGCTCCAGGAGTGCGGCGCCGGCGCCGTCGCCGAACAGCACACAGGTGGCCCGGTCAGTGTAGTCGACGATCGAGGACATCGTCTCGGCGCCAACGACGACCACCCGCCGGTGGACGCCCGTTCGGACGAACTTCTCACCGACGGCCAGGGCGAAGATGAATCCGGAGCACGCGCCCGACAAGTCGAACCCCCAGGCGTTCTTGGCGCCGATTTTCTCCTGGACCACGCATGCGGTGGAGGGGAAGAACATGTCAGGGGTCACCGTCGGGATGATGATCAGGTCGATGTCCGCGGGCTCGATGCCCCGGGCGCTGCACAAGCGGAGGATGGCCTGGGCGGCAAGATCGGAGGTGGCCTGGCCCTTCTCCACGATGTGCCGCTCATGGATGCCGGTGCGCTCAAGGATCCACTCGTTGGTGGTGTCGACAATTTTCTCCAGATCCGCGTTCGTCAGGACGCGCTCCGGAACGTACATGCTGATGCCGGAAATCTTGACCTTATATTCGCTCACGATGGCCCGCCTTTCGGGTGAATTTTTGAAAACCCAGTTTGTATCAGAATCGCCGGAGCATTTCAACCCTGAATTTCCGGCGCGGCCTTGCTCCCGTCTCGATGCCGCGGGCCCACCGCGGCCTGCCGCGGGAGGAGCGGCTTGCCCGGATCGCCAGAAAAGTAAAGTCCTTTCGCCTTTTTTTGATAGAATGACATCTTTCATCTTGGCCCCGGGACTGTTCGGATGAGCAGCGGCGAAGCGGAAGAGATCCGGCGGTTTTTGGCAGGCGACGAGGGCGCGTTCCAGGCGATCATGAATCGCTGGCACCGGCCCATCGTCAACTTCCTGTACCGGTGCACCGGCAGCCAGGATGATGCCGCCGAACTGGCCCAGGAAACCTTCCAGACCGTCGCCCGTCGACTCGGCGATTTGAAGGATCCCGCCCGGTTCTCCTCGTGGATCTACAAGATCGCCCTGAACCACTCCCGGATGCGGATGCGCAAGCAGCGCAACCGGCAGATGGAGTCGCTGGATGCTCAGACCTTTGAAAACAACGAGCCGAAGGACAGTTACCAATCGCTCACGCTCAACACGTCGCTCTCCCCGGAGGAGCGTCTGTCCAAGCAGGAGATGGCCCGGGTGGTCCGCCAGGCGCTCGACCGGATCGAGCCGAAGCAGCGCGAGGTGATCGTGTTGAAGGAGTATTCCGGACTGCGGTTCCACGAGATCGCCGAGGTGCTCGACGCTCCGATCTCGACGATCAAATCCCGAATGTACCTGGGGCTGGAAAGCCTCCGGCGGGAAATCATCAAAATCATTCGGCCATAGGTGCGCCATGAATTGCGATCAAGCCAGAGAACATTTGCTGGATCTGATGTACGACGAGTTGCCCCCGGGCGCCGAGCGCGACGCCCTGGACGCCCATCTGAGCGGCTGCCCCCGCTGCCGGACCGAACTGGACGAACTGGGCATCACCCGTCGGTTTCTGGCCGCCTGGGACGACGCCGTGCCGGCGGCTTCCCGCCGCCCCCTCGCCCCCGCAGCCGCGGCCGGCCGCCCGTTGCTTCATTTTCCACGGATCTCCTGGCTCACGGCCGCCGCCGCCCTGCTTGTGATCGCCGCCGGCGTCCTGGTGGCCGTCACCCCGGTGCAGATCCGCTACCACGACAACGCGGTGGAGATCCGCTTGGGCAGCACGCCGGCAGCACCGACTGCCGCCGGCTCGGAATGGCTGCGCACGGTGGACCAGATGATCGCTGAAAGCGAAACCCGGCAGATGGGCCGGTTCATGGACGCCATGCAAAATGTCCATTTCAGGCTCGAGGATGAGCGATACCGCGACCGTCAGGCCATTCAGCAAGGTTTCGATCTGGTAAAGGAGATTTATATGGACCAGATCGAGCGCAACAACCAGCTGCTGGAACTGTCTCTCCAGCAGGCGGACTACCGCACCCGAATCCAACCCCGTTGAGGTCGTCATGATGCGCAGAAGCTATCTACCCGCTGTGTTCTGCCTGATCGTCGGGCTGTCCGGCACCACCAGCCTCCATGGCGCCGGCACACCGGCCGTCGATCTGAACCAGCTGCGGCGGGAGTGCGAACTATTTGAGAACATCCTCAACACCTCCCTGCGCCAGAACATCCAGAATCCCCTCTTCATCGCCGAGAAGGTGCGCGGCGCGTACCTGGAAGGCTACGGTGTCACCTTCACATACACCGTCAACCTGAACCGCTCGATGATCCTGTTCCCCAGATCCACCCAATCCGCGACAACCCAGTCCGGCAACGAACCCGATCTCGGGAAGACAGTTCAGATCCTGCGGCGATGTGCCGCGGAGGTGTTGAGCCAGTACGGATCAGCCTTCCGGCAGTTGCCCGCCCAACACAAAATCAGTATAATCGCCCACGTTCTTTCCCGCTCGGTGGATCCGAATGTGCAATCCGGGCACGTCTTGGTCGTTACGGCTACCCGGAACGATCTGGACCAACTCCAGCGTGCCCGAATCAATGCCGATGAATTCAAAAAGAGGATCGTCTACCTTGAGTATTAAACTGTCCGACATCAAACAGAAGAAAAAGATCGGCGATATCCTGGTGGAAAAAGGGCTGGTCAGCGCCGACGAGCTCAAGACCGCGCTCAACCTGCAGAAGGAGTCGCGGGAGAAGATCGGGCGGATCCTCTGCGAACTGGGTTACATCTCCGAGAAGGATCTGTTGCAGGAGCTGAGCCTGCAGCTGGAGATCCCCATCCTGATCCCCGAGATGATCCCGCCGGTTCCGGTCATCGAGAACACCTTCAGCATCAATTTCATGAAGTTCAACCGGTTTCTCCCGGTCCATTTTGAGGGCGGTCTGCTGAGCATCGCTTGCGTCTATCCCAACGACTACGCCCTGGTCAATACCATCCGCCAGCTCACCCAGCACGAGATCAAGACTTACCTGGCGGTCGAGTCGGAAATCATGGACCTCATCGACCGGCTGTACGGCGGCGCCGCGTCCGACATGGAACGGATTATTGAGGGCATCGGTGACGGCGAGATGGCCGGTCTCGAGGACGTCGAGGACATCGAGCACCTCAAGGATCTGGCCTCGGAGGCGCCGGTCATCCGTCTGGTCAACCTGTTCCTCCAGAAGGCCGTGGAGAGCCGCTCCAGCGACATCCACGTGGAACCCTTCGAGAAGGAGTTCAAGGTCCGGTTTCGCATCGACGGCATCCTCCACGACATCGAATCGCCGCCGAAGCATCTCAAGGCGGCGATCATCTCCCGCATCAAGCTCATGGCCAAATTGAACATCGCCGAGCGGCGGCTCCCCCAGGACGGTCGCATCAAACTCCGCGTGCTGGGCAAGGAAATCGACCTGCGCGTCTCGACCCTGCCCACGCTGTTCGGCGAGAGCGTCGTGCTTCGCATTCTGGACAAAGGTTCGGCTGCCCACTACGACCTGGCCAAGCTCGGTTTCCTGAGCGACACCATGAACGCGATCCACACGATCATCCGCCGTCCCTACGGCATGTTCCTGGTGACGGGCCCAACCGGCAGCGGCAAGTCAACCACGCTCTACGGCTCGCTCAAGAAGATCAACCTGCCCGATAAGAAGATCATCACCATCGAGGACCCGGTGGAGTACCAGATTGAAGGGGTGAACCAGATCCACGTGAATCCCCAGATCGGCCTCACGTTCGCCAGCGGCCTGCGCCACATCGTGCGCCAGGACCCGGATGTGATCATGGTGGGCGAAATCCGCGACCTCGAGACCGCGGAGATCGCCATCCGGGCCGCTCTCACGGGCCACCTTGTGTTCTCCACCCTGCACACGAACGACGCGCCGGGTGCCATTGCCCGCCTCATCGACATGGGCGCGGAAGACTACCTGCTGGCGTCCTCGATTCTGGGCATCCTGGCCCAGCGCCTGGTCCGGGTCATCTGTGACGAGTGCAAGCAGCCGGTCCGGCCCGAGTCGGCGCTGCTCAAGCAGTTCAATTTCCCGAACGACACCATGTTCTTTGAGGGAAAGGGATGCCCCAGTTGCGCGGGCACCGGTTACCACGGCCGGATCGGGATCTTCGAGCTGATGAACATGACCGAGGAGGTCAAACACCTGACCATCAGCCGCTCGCCGGCGTCCGAGATACGCAAGATGGCCATTCAACAGGGCATGCGCACGCTGCAGGAGGACGGCTTCCTGAAAGTCAGCCGGGGTATGACCACCCTCGCCGAAGTGCTGCGCGTCACGCAGGACGTGTAGGCGAACCGCACGAGGGATCATGACGGCATTCAGCTACAAAGCCACCACCCGCGACGGCAAGGTCGTCGAAGGCCTGATCGAGGCCGAGAACGAGCGCGCGGTCCTGGTTAAACTGCAGGACCTGGGCTATCTGCCGCTGCGGATCACCGCAGGATCGAAAGGCGGCTCCTCCATGTTCGCCTTCAATTTTTCGGCCCAGCGCCGGCGCAAGGTCCGCACCAAAGACCTGCTGATGTTCACCCAGGAGCTCAAGACTCTGCTTCGAGCCGGACTCCCGCTGGACCGCAGCCTGATGATCCTCGAGCAGCTCACGGAGAAGGGCGTGTTCCAGGAGATCATCCACGACGTCATCGGCAAGATCAAGGGTGGCAAAACCCTGGCCGACGCCATGGCCGATCATCCCGACGTGTTCCCCAAGGTCTACGTGAACATGATCCGTGCGGGCGAATCCGGCGGCGTGGTGCCGCAGGTTTTGGAGGAAGTCAGCGCCTATCTCGAGCGGAGCGTCGAGCTCAGGACCTACCTGGCGACCTCGCTGATCTACCCGGTCATCGTTTCTTCGATGATGATCGTGTCGCTGCTGGTGATGTTCCTCTTCGTCATCCCCAAGTTTGCGCAGATCTTCGAAAGCTCGCGGGCGCCGATCCCGCTGCCCATGCAGGTGCTGATGACGATCAGCGATTTCTTCACCGGCTGGTGGTGGGCGATCGTGGGCGTCCTGGTCCTCGCCGTCCTGGGCTTTGTCCGCTGGCGCCAGACACCCCGGGGCCGGCGGATCTGGGACGAGCGGCTGCTCCGGACGCCCGTCTTCGGGCGGCTGGTCAGTCTGGTGGAAGTTGCCCGGTTCAATCGGACCCTGGGCACCCTGTTGCAGAGCGCCGTCCCGCTCGTCCAGGCGCTCACGCTGGTCAAGGAGATCATCAACAATCAGGTCATTGCCGAGACCATCGAACCCATCAAGAATGGCGTCAAGAAAGGCGACGGGCTGGTGGGCCCCATGCGAAAGACCGGCGTCTTCCCGCCCCTGTCCCTGCACCTGATCGAGGTGGGCGAAGAGACCGGCAACCTGGCCGCCATGCTCACCCAGGCCGCCGACGTGTTCGAAAACGACGCCCGGGTGGAGGTCAAGCGGTTGATCGGCCTGTTCGAACCCGCCATGATCCTGCTGATGGGCGTGGTGGTGGGCCTGATCGTCATCACCATGGTGTTTTCGATATTCAGCATCAGTGAGATTCCGATGTAGGAGAAGCTATGAGCGAGAAACGGGAGCGTCGTCGGCAGCACTGCAGGGGTTTCAGCTTGATCGAGCTGATGGTGGTGCTTGTCATCCTGGGTTTGATTGTCGGCATCGTGGGCCCGAGTGCGTGGCGCCGGCTGACCCAGGGCCAGAAGATCGCAGCCAAAACCCAGATCCAGCAACTGGAAGCGTCCCTGCTCAGTTTCAGCACCGACATGGGCCGCCTGCCCACCACCGAGGAAGGGCTCAAGGCGCTGGTCGATAACCCGGACGGCTCGGAACTATGGGCCGGCCCCTATCTGAACAAGATGAAGGTGCCCAAGGATCCCTGGCAGGCGGAATACGTGTACACCTTTCCGGGTTCCCACAACAACGAATTCGACCTTTACTCCAAGGGACAGGACGGCCAGGCGGGGACCGCCGACGATATCACCAACTGGGAGTGATCCATGAACCGGCGCCGCGGCGGATTCACGTATGTGGAGGTGGTGGTGGTGCTGGCCATCCTGGCCGTCACCGGCCTCGTCGCCTATCCGCCGCTGCGCGCCACGCTGGAAAAAACCCGGATGGAGAGCGCCGTCCGGGAGCTGGCGGCTCTGTTGAAATACGCCCGGGAAAAATCGATGGCCGAACAGGAGACCGTAGCCGTGGTGCTGCGCAAACAGGAAGGCGACCTGACGATCTTCAATCGCCGCGGCCAATCCATCAAATATTATCGCCTGTACGACAGAGTCACGTTCGCCCGCCTCTTCCTGGACGGGCTCGACGTGGCGGACAATCGGACGGTGGTGTGGTTCTACCCTGACGGACGCAGTACGGGTGTCGCCATGGTCGTCCGCCATGACAGCGGCCGCCAGCTTCGGCTTAAAACCGACATTCTCACCGGCAACACGCGGATCTACGCCCCCGGTGAAAGCGGGTTTGATGATGACGTGTTCAATCCCTGACAACCGGGAGACCGAACTTCGCCTTCGCCGCCGGCGTTCCGACGCCGGTTTCTCCTTGTTGGAAGTGGTGATCGCAGTGGTGCTGGTCGGGGTGATCTTCGGCGCCATCATCCAGGCGTTCTCATACTCACTCCGGAACATCAGCCAGGTCAACGTGTATCAGATCGCCCTCCAACTGGCGCAGAACAAGATGAACGAGCTGCTCATCGACGAGAGCATCATTGAGGATGGCGCGCTGGATGGATCGTGGGACGACAATTACAGCTGGCGCGCCGTGATGGAAACCCGCGAAGTGGACGATCTGACCGTCGACAAAAACCGGCTGACGACCCGGCTGCTCCACATCCGGCTCACCGTCACGTACACCAACGAAGGCCGCCGCCGGGAGGTCCGGCTGTTCACCATCAAGCTCGTGCCCAAGCCGAGCGTGGGCGAGCCCGGCCGGCTCTCGGGGAGGAGGACGCCCTATGGCCGCTAGGCGCACGCTCTCCCCCAGAGGATTCAGCTTGCTGGAAGTGCTGGTGTCGGTGACGCTGTTCGCCATCATCTGTTCCGTGCTTTACTCCGGATTCTCCATGGTCACCCGCAGCTGGCGCCGCGGCCACGAGAACATCCAGCAGAGCGAGCGGCTGCGCAGTGTGTTCGAGCTGATCCGGCGTCAGGTTATCTCCATCTACCCGGTGGTACCGGTGGAGGAGGACACCGAGGCTGATCTGGCCCAGCCGGGGCCCCAGCGCATGATCGCCGCCAAGATCCCCTACTTCGTGGGCAGCGACCAGCAGGTCGCCTTCGTCACCCTGTTTTCGCTCCGGCTCAACGCCATTCCCGGCCTCTGCTTCGTGGCTTATGGTGTCGAGCCGTCCCCGAGCGGCGACGGGTTGGCTCTGGTGGAACTGGAGAAGCCGTACACCGGCATCAGTCCGCTGGCGGCGGACGGCGTGTCGTCGGCGCCGGAGAACATGTATCGCTACACCCTGCTCGACCGTTTGGAGGAAGTCTCGTTCGAGTTCTACGGCCTTGACCTGTCCCAGGCCGGCGTCGTGCCGGAGGAGGAGCAGACCAAGCAGTGGTACCCCACCTGGAAGGTCGAGGAGATGGGCGACCTGCCGGAAGCGGTCCGCATCCGCTACCGGTTCATGCCCGAAGCCAAGATGCGGTTCCCGGAAGGCGAAATCCTTGTCCCTATCCGGAGCAAAGGCAACCTACCCGCCGGTCGGGTGCCGCGGAGAATGCCGAATGCGACGACGTGAGCGCCCCGCGCGGGGCTCGGTTCTCATCGCGATGCTGTGGATGCTCATGGCCATGAGCATCCTGTGCATCAGTTTCGCTAAGACGGTCCGGGTGGAAGCCAACGCGGTGTCCAACACCCGCGGCCTGACCCAAGCGTACTACCTCGCCCAGGCCGGCATCTCCGAAACCATCTACAAGCTGGTGGTCTACCGCCTCGAAGGCGGCGTCTCATCATTCTCGGCCGAAGCCGAGCTGGAACCCCGTGACATCGATCGCGGTCGGGTGATCCTTCACACCGACGTCGCCGACGTGACGGTGGAGATCTTCGACGAGGACGGCAAGATCAACATCAACCGCGCCAACAAGGACCTTCTGCTCAGCCTGCTGCTCGGACTCGGCTTGGAGGACAACCGCGCCGACATCATCTCGGACTCCATCCTCGACTGGTGCGACATTGACGAGGACTATCACGCCAACGGAGCGGAATCGGACTATTACCTGGGCCTGGAAAATCCGTATGCCGCAAAAAACGGCCCCATGGACACCATCGAGGAGCTGTTGCTGATCCGCGAAGTCGACTCCCAGCTCTTCTACGGCTACACATACGAGGATGAGTCCGGCTCGCTGCGGCACATGCCGGGACTTAACCAATGCGTCAGCGTCTATGGCTCCGGTTCCGGTGTCAACATCAACTCGGCGCCGTACACCGTGCTACTGAGCATCGGTTTCCCGCCCGAGATGGCCCGCCGCATCATCGCCGAGCGGCAGGAGCGCCCCTTCAAGGACCAGCAGGATTTCAATACGCGCGTGCCCGAGTCTCCCGGCATGGAACAGCTCAAGGCGCCCATTGTGACGCGTCCCCCTGTCCAATCCTCATACTTTTCGCTGATCTCCACCGCCAAGATGCACAACTCAAAACTCCAAAAGACCATCCTGGCAATTGTCCGGCTCAACCCGCGCTTCCCGCTCAAGCACAGCATCGTATACTGGAACGAGAACTATCAGACGCAGACAGCCGATTTCGAACTCATGGAGGAACAGGGATTGCCATGATGTACCTGAAAAAAGCCATCGGCGTGTTCATTCACGACGATGATCTGGACATCGAGGTCGTCGCCCGCAGCTTTGGCGACATCCATTTTCTGGGCGGCCTGACTCTGAGCGGCCTGTCCCAGAAGGATCCGCTGGTTTTTCGGTCGGAGCTCGAGGATTTCTTCGCCGGCCTGAAGATCAAGCCGGAAAACGTGGTCGTCGGCCTCGCGCCCGACCAGCTCGCGTTCCGGCGCCTGGTCCTGCCCGCCGAGGCCGAGGACAACCTGGAACAGGCGATCCGGCTCCAGATCATGAACGTGGTCCCCTCCGACACCGATGAGTTCTGCGCCGAAAAAATCGTTCGCCGCAGCGCCGACGGCAAATCCTTCGAGGTCGATCTTTACATCATCCCCCGCGAGCGCGTGCGCAAGCTGCTGGACTTGTTACGGCAATTGGGCCTGGCCCCCCAGGCACTGACACTCACCGCGCTGGGTTTCGAGCGCCTGCTGAAGAAGGACGGCCCGGCCAACCAGCACCCGGTGTTCATCGCCGATCTGGATTTGAACAATTTCGCCGTCCACGTGTTCCAGGGCGGCCGGTTCACATACTTCAAACTGGCGTGGATCAATCCGGCCAACAAGAATCTTCAGAACGTCCTGAAGGAAGTGGAGCGCTGCGCGTCGTTGATCCAGCTGCCGGACGACCAGGACATCGACGTGATGCTCAACATCTCCGACTCCAACTGGCAGGATCAGCTGGTTGAGGGCGAATACCCCTTCCTCCGCTATCTCAAGGAATGCTCCCCCTTCCCGGAGCGCACCACGCTGAACCTGAAGCCGCTCTCCGTGGCCCTGCAGGCGCTGGAGCACAACCGCCGCTCCTTCAACCTCATCCCCGCCGAATGGCGTGAAAAATCGTCCTCGATTAGTCTGGTGCCGACCCTCATTCTGGCGGCGGGGTTGGTTCTCCTTCTGGGGATCAGCTTCACCCGGGTGTATTTTCAGGAGTCGTCCTACAACGACCAACTCCAGCGGAACCTCGCCAAGATCGAGCGCGAATATCGGAGCACGATGCAGTTGCGCCGGAACATCGTCCGCGTCCGCAACGAACTGGACACCTACCAGCGCGTGATCAAAAGACCGATTTCCGACCTGGACATTCTGCGCGAGCTGACCGAGAAAGCGGGGGACAAGACCTACCTCAGCGAATACGTCCGTGCGAACAATCTGATCGTCAGCGGGTACACCGACTCGGTGCTGGATCTGCAGACGCGATTGACGGCCATCCGGTTTTTCAAGGGCGTCAACCTGCAGGGATCCATCACCAAAACCAAGGAAGGACTCGAGCATTTCCGCTTCGAGATCCAACTGCTGGAGGAATGACGTGAACATCTCACGCAGGGATCGGCGGGTCATCCTGATTGGCGGCGTGATTGTCCTGCTGGTCGCGGCCGTCTGGTACGGAATTCTGCCGCTGATTGAATACGCCCGCCAGCTTGAGAACGACAAGAATCAGCTTGAGGGCGATTTGATCCGCAAGGCGGAAATCATCCGCCAGAAGGATGACTACCAGCAGTCGCTGGCCGGACTGATGGCCGCCGAAGACCGCTTCCGGTCGATCATGATCGAGGGCACCGATCCCGCCCAGGTGACATCCGAGCTGCACCGCGTGGTGAATACGCTGGCCGAACAGCACGGCATCAGCGTCTCGCGGATCGACGCTTCCCTGAAGCCCGAGCGGTTCGACACCGAAACGGTCAAGCAGAACCCGTTCATGGGCAATTTCCTCAAACTGCGCGTGCGGGCGTCGCTCAAGTGCACCCCCGACAAACTGATGGCGATGCTGGCGTCGATCGAAGGGCATCCGAAATACCTCGCAGTGGAACGTCTGGAGGTTCGGGCCTGGAACGTTCGACCCGACAAAGAGATCAATCCGGATATCGTCGTGATGACGCTCATATTCAAACCGGACGAGAGCGGATCCGATAAAAAGAAGCCTTCCAGCCAGGCCCGCCTGGCCGGAAACTCCTCGGGAGGCCGATCATGAAACGACCCATCATTTTGGCAAATATCATCCTGATTCTGTGCATGGCGGGGCTGACTTACAAGCTCAAATTGGACTGGGATCGCTGGAATCAGCAGCACAACATTCAAAAGCTCATGGAGCGGGTCAAACCGCAGGCGCCGGAATTCCCGGCGGTCGACGCCCAGCCTGTCCGAACGGCCATGTCGGCGGCCGAGTTGAGTTACATCTCCGACAACAACCTCTTCCACAAGGATCGCAACATGAACCTGCCGAAGATCGAGGATCCGGCGAAAACCGTCATCCGCCTGAACAATCCCCCAGAAATCATGGGGGTTGTCGTCATCGAGGGGCGGAAGTACATTCAAGCGCGATCCTCGAAAGGCGGAGGCGAGGGCAACCGTGCCGTGCAGCTCGCGGAAGGCGACAAATGGGAAACCATTTGGCAGCTCGACGCCATCCTCGACGACCGAATCGTCCTCGTTTCCGGCGAAGCCCGCCAGGAAGTCCTGTTTCACGATCCCGACAAGCGCCGGCCCCAGAAAGCGGCGGGTCCCAGTCAGGCGAAAGGGAAATCCGCCATCCTGACCATCGGAGGTACGTCCAGCTCCTCAGCGGCCAGCCGACCAGCGACGGCAGCTGCTGCGGCCGACGTGACACCGCCGAAAACAACGGCTGCTTCCGTGTCCTCCCCGGCATCCGAGCGAAGCCGGACCAGCAACAGCCGCGATTTCCTGAATCGTCGCTCCAGCTCGTCTCAACCCAGCAATCGAACCGGTGCAACAAGCACCAACACGTCGCAGCGGAGCAGCTTCTTCCGTGCCGGCCAGCGCAGGCCTAATTAACCCGCGCCCATCGGTCAATCAAGTATAGGAGTTTCATATGATGAATCGCGTGATCCTGATCCTGGCGCTCGGCGCACTCCTTCAGTTCCTCCCGGCGGGTCCGGTCGCAGGACCGACCGCATCAGCCTGGCCGGGCGGAACCGTCTTCGCTCAGGACTCCGAGCCCCAGGATGAGCAAACCGATACTCCCACGCCGAAAACCGCCGAAGACATCAAGAAAAAGCGGGAAGAGATGCAGAAGCGTCTGAACGCCATCCGCGCCCAGCGGTCTACCCGGCAAAATCCGCCCAAGGCCGGCGAGGAGGCACCGCGCCGAGCGCCAATCCCGATCGAGGCCCAGGCGCCCCCTCCGGCCGCGCAAGCCCAGCCTCCCGACGTCCAGGAACCCAAGCCGGAAGGCGCCGAGGAGACGGCAGCCGCCGCACAGGCGCCGCCGACGCCGGCCAAGGTCAATGTCACTGCTAAGGGCGTCAGCCTGAAGTACGACGACGTCGACCTGCTCGACTTCATCGATATTGTTGCCGGCATTCTCAACCTGAGTTATATCGTCGATCCGCAGGTCTCCGGCCGTGTCAGCATCAACATGAATTCGCCCGTGCCCCGGGAAGCTCTCTATGACATCTTCATCGATATTCTGCGGATCAACGGAGCGACGATCATCAAGTCGGGCGATATCAATCACATTGTCCCCATCGAGGAGAGCCGGCAGTACCCGGCGGCTATCGAAAAAATCGACCCCGACTACACCTCCGAGGGCAATGATCTGACCACCGTCATCACCCCAATCGAGTTCGTCCCGTCCGCCGACATCGCCAAGCTTCTGGATGAGTTCAAGACGGAAAAAACGCTCATCATCAATTACGACACTTACAACCTGCTGGTCCTGACCGACTTCAAAGACAATTTACGCAAGCTCCTGCATATCATCAAGATTCTGGACGGCGGCTTCTTCGAAGTCAACAAAGTCGAGCTCATCACCGTCAAGTTCAACAAGGCAGAGGACCTGGCCAAGGACCTGGAAGCGGTGTTCAACGCGGGCGGCTCCTCCAGCGGCATCCGGTTCATCGCCGTGCCCCGCATGAATTCGGTCCTGGCGGTCTGCCGGTCCCCCCGCGCACTGGAAACCGTTTACAAGTGGGTGGAAAAACTGGACATACCATCCTCCGGTGGCAATGAGACATTCGTATACAAGGTGGAGAACACGACCGCCACAAACATCGCCGACATCCTGGGTCAGCTGTTCGCGGATCAGGGAGCCCAGGTGGGCACTGTGTCGGCCCCCCAGCGGGCGATCCAGACCGGTGAGGGCGGAGCGGAACGATCCACCGCCAGCCTGCCCTCCGGCGGCCAGACCATCAGCCCGCAGCTCAAGGGTACCATGCGCGGGAGCGAGCGCGGTCCGATCCAGGGTCTTTCCGGCGGCGTGAAGATCATCGTGGACGAACTCAACAACAACCTGATCATCCACGGCACCCAAGCCGATTACGAATTCTTGCTCAAGACCATTAAAAAGCTGGATGTCCTGCCCCGTCAGGTGCTCATCGAGGCCAAGGTGATCCGGGTGGACTTGAGCGATTCGCTCAAGATGGGCGTCAACTATTTTCTGCAGGAGCGGTCCGGCGCCTATCCGCCCACAACCGGCTCCATCCAGTGGGGCGAAAGTGCCGGTTTGAACATCAGTACCATCGCGGTGTTCGGTTCCCGTGAAATCAAGGCCCTGCTCGACACCCTGGAGACCATCTCCAAAATCCAGGTTCTGAACAGCCCCTCCGTTCTGGTTCTGGACGGCAACGAAGCCACGATCAGCGTCGGCACCGAGATCCCCATCGCCACGAGCACATACACCAACCCGTGGGCGAACAATCAGGACCCGAATTACAACATCACCAACACCCAGATCCAGTACCGCTCCACCGGCGTCAACCTCAGCGTGTCGCCCCGGATCAGCGCCTCCGGAATCGTGACCCTGGAAATAGCCGTGGAGGTCAGTTCACCCGGCGACAGCGCCGGCGGGCTGGGTGGCTCCCCCCCGATCAACGCGTCCAACGTCAACTCCACGCTCGTGGTCGAAGACGGCAAGTCGGTCCTCATCGCCGGACTGATCAAGGAGGAAAACACTAACTCACGCAGCGCCGTGCCGCTCATCGGCCACGTGCCGATCTTCGGTTGGCTCTTCAGCTCGACCACCGTGTCGAAGGCACGGACGGAGCTTATTGTCATCCTGTCGCCCCGGGTGATCCACACGACTCAGGATGCCACCGACGCCACGTATCAGGTCGTCGACACCCTGTCCAATATCAACAAGTATTTGAAGAAGAAATGGCCCCAGGGCCAGTTGGGCGTGCTCCGTGACACTTCGGATACCGCCAAAAAACTGGAAGAAGCATTGAGAGAAGGACACAAGCCGGAACAGCCGGAACCCGAATCGAACGAAAAAAAGCAGGATACGCCGCCACCGGCAGAGAAATCGCCGCAACCGCCTGAGCCGCCGCCGGATGAAGCGGACCCGCCGTCTCGTGTCCACTGATCGACGCGCAAGCCGGAAACGCCTGACAGGGTCCCCCGGGACCCTGTTTTGTTTGACGCAGAATTTAGCAACTTTTCGAGTGGTTTATTATCTCTATCGTATGGATAATGTTGATCTGTGAAATTTCGCCCGAAAACTGCAGTAGCTTAAACCGTTGAATGCCCAAGACCTCCAGTCATTGATTCAGCAGGCTCAAGATGGCGACCGGGATGCGTGCCATCTGTTGTACCAGTTTTTTGTCGCCCGAATCTTCAATTTTGTTTTGGGCATGGTACGCAGCCGGGAGGATGCGGAAGATGTCACCCAGGACGCTTTCATCCAGGCATTCAACAACCTGCTTCACCTCAAGGACTTGGGTAAGTTCGAGCAGTGGTTGTACCGCATCGCTCGCAATGAGGTGTACCAGCGTTTCCGGAAGAAGAAGGTCCAAGAGGTGATGCTGGAACCCGAGTTTCTTCCCGCCGAAGAGGCCGGCGGAAGGCGCCCCACCAGCAATCCGGAAGAAGAGGTCCTGACGGTGGAACTGGAGCAGGTTATTCAACGAACGCTCACCGAGTTGCCGCCGAAATTACGTGAGGTGTTCATCTTGTCCGTGCTCCAGGAATTGAGCTACAAAGACATTGCAGGCATTGTCGATCGTTCGCTTTTGTCGGTGAAGACGGACATTTATCGGGCTCGTGTTTTTGCCAAAGAGATGATTAAACGGTATTTGACCCAAGGTTAATGAAATGAATCGGCTGCCATTGCGTTATCGAATTCACTTCCTGGTCGGGGACACCCGGCTGGGTCGGAGTGTCTTCCGGCGCGTTGAGGAGTCGGCCGACATTCGGCAACTCCGACAAGACGAAGCGGACTTGGACACTTTTTTCCGGCAGCATTTTCGGGCAGCCGAACCGGCAACCGACATGTGGCCGCAGATCGCTCGCCGGCTGGACGAGCCGGGCACGCGCCCGCTTCCTTTCGCTGCACCCCTTCGCCCGGCACCCCGGACGATCCTTACCGCCGCCGCTGCCGTATTGCTCGTCACCGCTTTGGTCTTGCTGACGCCCTGGTCTCCCGGCCCTTCGCGTCAGGAAATTCTAAGCACCATCGACAGTCGCTACCAGACCATCTGGGCGGTTGACGCGGCCTCACAGACGAACCCGTTCGACGGTAACGGCATCCTTGAATCCACCGCGGATGAGAATCCTTTCCAGGCCGCAGGGGGGCCGGCCGCAACCAGTCTGCGGCTTGACGAAAACCCGTTCCGGCGATTGATCCAACAGGATTAAGGCTCAGGAGATTGACATATGGACGCTGCAAATCAATTCCAAAGAACCGGCAAACGGATGCTTCTGTTTGTGGCCGTTCTGATGATCTGTTTGGTGAACTACAGCCCGGCTGCTGCGGGTGATTCGGCTGCTGTTGACGCCAGGACCGTTAAGCAGTTATCCATTGCCGAGACGCAGCACGAGATCATCCAACTCCTGATTCAGAAGGGCGAATACGACAAGGCCATCACCGAGCTGCAGGTGATTCTCGATCTTAATCTGCCGGTAGCCTTTGAAGAGGCGATCTTCAAGGAAATCGTCATCGTGACCAAAAAGTTGTATGAATCGGGTCAAAAGGAGCATGCGTACGAGGTCCTGGAACTGGGTTTCAATTCGCTTAAAACAAAGGATTTCCGGGCCCGCGTGTTGAACGTGAAAGCCGGTTTGCTGAAGCGTGACGGACGATTGGACGAAGCAATCCAGACCTACAAACAGGAAGTGGAACTGCGCGAGAAGAAAACTGGCAAATAGTCAAACCTGTTTCTCAGCCGACCGGATTTAAATTCCCAAAATTATTATTTTTTTCTTTACATAAGTTTTTTTTGGTGTCAGAATAAAGTCGTTATATTAAACGGACGGGTCTTCTGTGACCACGAAACGACTGGTTGTCATCGCAAGCGTGATCCTGCTGACTGTGATCGTCAACGGCGGTCGTCCGTTCTCTTTCCCGCATAACGGAGCGGCGCTGCCCAGACACCACTTTGACGTGGCAACCGTCGGTTCAGACCTCGGGTCTGCCGCCGAGCAATCGTTGCGCGCTGCCCTGCTCTTCCAGTCCGTTCCCAATTTCCAGCACGTGGCCGGCCCCACCCTGCAGGATCGGCGTTCCCCGGCCGGCTCCGTCGCCGCCTATTTGCGCACCGATCGCTCGATCGTCACCATCCCCAGCACGACGTCCGCAGCGGGCCACACGCCCACCACGCTCGCCGTGAGCCACCGCCCCAGCCCGGCTCCGACCCGTATCGGAAAGGTGTCCGACAGCTTCGTCTCCGGCGATCCATCGGAGATCACCGAGCCTGTCGTACCCATCGCCGTGCTGGCAACGCTGGTCAATGAGGATCCGTGGAACGGCGCCTTCGAGCCCAGCGATGACAATCCTTTTACCCAGGTGCTTCTGCAGACCGATCCCGAACCGGACAACTCGGCGCACGATGCCAACGGCAGTGCCGATGACGGCTCGGACGCCTCTTCTCATGCCGGCGACGAGTCGTCCGGCGACGATGGCGCCGATGCAGCTTCGGAGACCAGCGACACTGACATCGCATCCACGGTGGAATCATCCGAAGGCGACCCGGAGTTTGTGGTGTTCCACCGCTCGGCGGCCGGCCAGACGGTCAACCTGGTGACCAAGCGGATTGACGAGCACCATTTCAAGATGGACAACGGTGCCGTCCTGGAGATCCAGTTGTGCGGCACCTTCCTCGATCGGCGCGGCGATCCCTGCTTCCTGCTGTTCGACGACTTCAACAACGACTTCCTGACGGACGCCCTCAACATCCAGCAATCCAACGGGGCTTGCCGGCTCTTCCTGAACACGGGTGCGGAACTTGCCCCCATGCGTGCGTTCACCCCGGACAACCGGCCTCAGTTCGGTACGCGGCTGCCCTTCTTCGAACCGGGCAGCCGGCAGCTGACTATGTACTGCCCCGAGAACAACGTGCTCGATATTTATGAGGATTGGGGAATCGGCCGATTCGAGCTGTCCGTCAGCATTCCGCTCGCGTACAAATACGATGGCATAGCCAGTTCGGATTTCAACAATGACGGATTCGGTGATCTGGTCCTCCAGAATTTGAAATACAACCGGGTGAACTATCTCCGGAACATCAGCGGACAGGCTCTCCAGTTGTTGGCGACACCACCGCCCTTCACCCCGCCGACTTTGGTTCAATTCTCTCCCTGGCCGGGTCGGGCTGCCGCCAAGTTCTGGCTGTGCGACTACAAGGATCAGCTAATGATCTATCCGGTGATCAGCGGCCCCGGCCGACTGGCGGCATTGCTGAATCGCCTCGAAGCGGACAACTGCCTGGTTGTCGGTGACTTCAATCAAGACAACCGAATCGACTTCGCCATCGGCCGGATCTCATTCTAACCGGGGCGTGATGGCCCAGCTCCCCCGTGTATCCATCCTGATCCCTGTTTATAACGAGAAGGAGTCCCTTCCGGAACTCCACCAGCGGCTCGTGACGGTCATGGTGGAGCAAGGCGACCCGTTCGAGATCATTTATGTCAACGACGGCAGCACCGACGGATCGGCGGATGTCCTCGACGCATGCTTTGCCGGCGACGCGCGCGTTCAGGTGATCCACTTCCGCAAGAATTTCGGCAAAGCCGCCGCACTGTCCGCCGGCTTCTCAATCGCCCGCGGTGTCGAACTGGTCACCTTGGACGCCGACCTACAGGACCTGCCCGAGGAAATCCCCCGGTTTCTCGACAAGCTCCATGAAGGCTACGACTTGGTCAGCGGCTGGAAATATCCCCGGCGCGATCCGTTGAGCCGGCGGCTGGCGTCACGGATCTACAACCGGGTCACCCGATTCCTTTCCAGAGTGCCGCTCCACGACATGAATTGCGGTTTCAAGGCGTTCAGTCGGGAGGCCACCCATTCCCTGCGCCTCTACGGAGAGCTCCACCGATACATCCCGGTCATCGTCCACAGCAAGGGATTCCAGGTGGGTGAAATCCAGATCGCGCATCACCCGCGCCGCTTCGGCAGTTCCAAGTACGGTCTGTGGCGGTTCATCAGCGGTTTCTTCGACCTGATCACCGTGCTCATGCTGACCCGGTTCATGTCGCGCCCGCTGCACGTGTTCGGCCTGATCGGATCCCTGGCGGTGCTGGCCGGCGGCGCCACGTCTCTCTACCTGATCATCAGCCGGCTGTTCGGCGAATACCTCAGCAACCGCCCACTGTTCTACCTGGCTCTGTCGGTGCTCATCGTCGGCGTTCAGCTGGTTTTCTTCGGCCTGCTTGCCGAGATGATCGCCCACTCGCGTGACACCGAGGCTCACTACTCGATTCGGGAGCACAAGCGTCACCAACCACCCGCCGGCGAGGCTGACCCTTGACCCTGGGCATCCTCGGCCCGTTTCCGCCGTTCCGCGGCGGCATCGCCACGTTCAACGTCCACCTCTGGACAGAATTGCACAAACGGACGCGGTGTATCGCCTGGAATTACCGGCGGCTGTACCCGCGGTCGATTTTCCCGGGTCAGACTCAGCTCGACGAGAGCCGACTGCCGTTCCAGGTTCCGGCCGAAGCCGTGTTCGATCCGTTCCGGCCCTGGCACTGGCCGGCCGGCCTGAACGCCATCGGCCGTTCAATGCCCCGTGCCCTGATCGTGGCGGTCTGGACGCCGCTGTTCGCGCCGTCGCTGGCGGTGTTCCTGAATCGCCTGCGGCGACGCACCCGGATCCCCCTGGCCGCCGTCTGTCACAACGTGCAGCCCCACGAGAGCATCCCACTGGGCGGAATATTCCAGCGTCGGTTGCTCCGGGCCATGGACACGGTGATTGTCCACTGCCGGCGCGACCAGGACGCACTCGCCGGTGCACGCCCAGGACAAACCGTGATTGCCCTCTACCATCCTCTCTACGAGCAGTTCCCCGGTCCCGCCGATCTCGACCGGAATGACGCCCGCGCCCGGTTGGGTCTGGCGGATTCCACGCGCCGACTCATCCTGTTCTTCGGCCTCGTGCGCCCCTACAAGGGACTGGACGTGTTGCTGGAGGCGTTTCGGATGCTGTCCGCCACCGATCCGGACGTGAGCCTGATGGTGGCGGGCGAGTTTTACGAAAAACCCGAGCGCTTTGAGCCGCTGCTGGGCGAGCTCGTCCGCAGCGGGCGGCTCATCCTGCGCGATCGGTTCATCCCCAACGAGGATGTTCATCTCCACTTCCGGGCTGCCGATCTGGTGGTCCTGCCCTATCGCCACGCGACGCAGAGCGGGATCATTCCGCTGGCCTACCAGTTCGGCCGCGGCGTGGTGAGCACCCGGGTGGGCGGTCTGGCCGAGATGGTCGCGGATGGGGAATCCGGCTATCTCGTTTCGCCGGATGATCCGGCTGCGCTGGCCGAGGCCATCCGACGATTCCTGGCTCGGCAAACTCACATCGAATCGCACGTCCCCGGATTCGCGGACAGGTTCCGCTGGCCCGGCTACGTCGACGCCCTGCTGGCCGCCCTCCCCCCGCCGCCGAGCAGCCCCTGATCCACCGCTTGCAATCCCCGCTCCATTCGTTATAATGGTCAGTTTCATTAGACCCGGACGTCACATATGAACGGTTACATCGACCTACACCTGCACTCAACCTTCTCGGACGGCGCACTCACACCCGCCCAGCTTGTCCATCACGCGCTGGACGCCCATCTCCGGGCCATCGCCATCACCGACCATGACACGGTGGACGGCAACACCGAAGCCCTGGCCGAGGGACAAGTCCGGGGGCTCGAGGTGATCCCCGGAGTGGAGTTGTCGATCGCCTATTCCCGGGGCGAGCTGCACATCCTGGGGTACTATGTGGATCATCTCGATCCGGCCCTGCACGAGGAGCTGCGGCGACTGCGCGAGTACCGGCGGCGGCGCAATCCCCAGATCATCCGCAAGCTGGCCGGACTGGGCATCGAGCTGAACCTTGAGGCGATTCGGGCAAAGATCAACAACGGCAACGTCGGCCGTCCCCACATCGCCGCCGCGATGGTGGAGTCCGGGTACGTTCGGTCGGTCAAGGAAGCGTTCAACCGGTATCTGCGCAAGGACGGACCGGCCTATGTGCCCAAGGAGATGCTCTCCGCGCCCGAGGGCATCCAGCTGGTGCGGCGGTTCGGCGGTGTCCCCGTACTGGCCCACCCCCTCACCCTGGAAATCCAGGATCCCACCGAGCTGGCCGACTTTCTGAGCCAGCTCAAAGCTGACGGACTGGGCGGCATCGAAGCATACTACCTGTCGGACAGCCGGTGCCCGGTGGAACTCTACCGGGAGCTCGCCCAGCGTCTGGATCTCTGTCTCACCGGCGGCAGCGATTTCCACGGTCCCGTCAAGCCCGAGGTGGCCATCGGCACCGGCCGCGGCAAGACCCGCCTCCCCTATCATCTCGTGGAAGAACTGAAGGCGCGCCGGCCTCCCGCCCCGGCCGCCGTGACGTCCGACACCGGCGGATCATCCACCCGACAGAACCTCTGAGACGTCTCCCCACCGCCCGAGCAGCTGAATTTCCCGTTCCAACTCAAGCCCCGTACGATCCTGCACCACCTGTTCCACTGACCGGATCAGTGCCAGCACGTCGCGGGCGGAGGCGGCGCCGCGGTTGACGATGAAATTGGCGTGGCGCGGGAATACCTCGGCGTCGCCTATCCGCATACCTTTGAGGCCGCAGGACTCGATGATCTTCCCGGAGGGTGTGCCGGTTCGGTAATCATTCTTGAAGATGCAGCCTGCGTTGGGGAACAGGAACTGGCCCATCGCCTCACGCCGGCGCTGAAAATCGGACATCGCCTCGCGGAGGCTTTCGGGATCGGAGCCGGCTTCCAACCGGAGATCCACCTCGGCCACCCATTCCCCGCCCGCCTGGAACCGCGAGCGCTTGTACGCGAACCCGCATGCGGCCGCTTCAAACGTCGCCTCATGTCCCGCCTGGTCCACTCCGTGCACGCGGCGGACGACGTCGCCGATGGACCGCTCGTAGCAACGCGCGTTCATGAACACGGCGCCGCCGAGCGAGCCCGGCATGCCATGGAAATTCTGCAGTCCGGCCAGCCCGCGCCCGGCGCAGAACTCGCACAGGTCGCTGATCCCGATGCCGGCCTCCGCCCGGACCTCGGCGCCGTCCGCCTCCACCCGGCGCATGGCCGTGGTTACGATCACCGCACCATCCACGCCGGCGTCCGCCACCAGCACATTGGACCCGCCCCCAAGGATCGTCAGCGGCAGGCTCTGGCCGATGGTCCAGCGGACCGCCGCCACGAACCCTTGGGCGCTGTCCGGCAGGAGCAGCCAGTCGGCCGGGCCGCCGATCCGGAACGTCGTATAAGGCGCCAGTGATTCGCGTCGCCGGAACGGCACCGGAACATCCACCTGTTGTTCGTTCATGCCACGCCTCCCGCGCGGTCATCTTACCACCACCGGAGCCGCGGGGAAAGGGCGGGGGGCTGTGCTATAATGCCGATTTTCATGCCGGTTCCGGCGAGGAGCGCCCCATGCCCCCAGTGCACCGACACCAATTGCCCAACGGCCTCACCGCCCTGGTGATCGAGGACCACCGCCTGCCTGTCGTCTGCAGCACCATCTGGTACCGCGTCGGCACCCGGGACGAGCCCAAGAACCAGACGGGGATTGCCCACTTTCTGGAACACATGATGTTCAAAGGGACGGCCCGTTTTCCCAAGGGCCGTATCGATGCCATCAGCCTCCAGCGGGGCGGCAACAACAACGCCTTCACCTCATACGACTGCACCGGCTACTACTTCACGTTCGCCGCGGACCGCTGGGACGTGGCCCTGGACATCGAGGCCGACCGGATGCGACACCTGAACCTGGATCCAGTTGAATTCGAGGCGGAGCGGCAGGTCGTGCTCGAGGAGCTCACCATGGGCGAGGATCACCCCTGGGAGTTCCTGCGACGCAACGTCCGGGCCCTGGCCTACTCGCGTCATCCGTACCGCCACCCGATCATCGGCTGGCCCGAGGACGTGGCGGCGCTGACGGTGGAGCAGATGCGAGCCTTCCACCAGCGGCACTACCAGCCGGGAAACGCCGTACTGGTCGTGGCCGGCGATTTGAAACCCGCCGACACGTTCCGACGCATCGAAGACCGCTTCGGCCCGATCCCCGGCCGCCCGACGCCGTTGGCCGTCCTGCCGCCGGACGGCCCCCCCGAAGGCCGGGTCCGCTTCGCGGCCTCCCGACCGGTCCACGTGAGCCGGATGTACATCGCATTCCACGCGCCGTCGGTCCGTTATCGCGGGATCTACGCCGCCCACCTGCTGTCCTACATCCTGGGAGAAGGCAAAACCAGCCGTCTGTACCGCCGATTGGTGGAAAGCGACCAGACGGCCACCTCCTCCGCCATCCACTTCGAAGACATGCTGGACCCGGCGCTGCTGGGCGTGGCGGTCCAGCTCAAGTCCGGCGTCGCCCCCGCCGTTGTGGAAGCGGCCGTATTCGAGGAACTCGACCGCCTGCGCACCGACGGCGTCACGCCGTCTGAACTGGCCCGCGCACGGCGTCAGCTCACCGCCGACACCGTCTTCGACCAGGAGGACGTCTCCAGCCTGGCGATCAATTACGGCATGTACGAGTGCATCGTCGGTTATCGCTACTACGAGCAATTCCTGGAACGGGCCCGCCGGGTGACAGCGGTCGACATCCAGGCCGCCGCCCGGGAAATCCTCAACCCGGCGGCCTGTGTGGTGGGCTGCCTGGAGGAATCGCGGAGCGGCCCGGTCGGCACCAAGGAGGAGTCGGCGGACGAACCGCTGGAGCTACCCGACCTGCGCCAGGGCTACCGGTTGCCCGCGCCGCCGACCGTGGCCCGGGTGGTGGCCGCTCGGTGCACGGGCAGCGGACCCGCTGTCCGGCTGCCCATCGAATCCCACCGGCTGGCCAACGGCCTGACGGTGCTGGTGTGCCCGCAACATCACATCCCCGCCGTCCTGCTGGGCGGCGTGGTTCAGGTGGGCAGCCGGGAGGATTGTCCCGGCGCTGAGGGGCTGGCCCATCTTGTCGCCGGGATGCTGGACGAGGGGACGCCGACTCACGATTACCGCCACATCGCCGAGCTGGTGGATGGTCTCGGCGGCACCCTCGAGACGTTCAGCAACCGGGAGTCGTCGGGACTGATCTTGAAACTGCTCAAAACGGACTTCATGACTGGTCTGGATCTGCTGGACGAGCTCCTCAACGAGTCCCACTTTCCCCCGGACCGCCTGGAGCTGTCCCGCTCGCAACTGCTGACCCACATCGCGGCCCTGGACGACCGCCCCGACTATGTCGGCTCGCGGGAGTTCAACCGCGTGGTCTTTCACGGTACGCCCCTGGCCCATCCGGTCCACGGCTCGCCGGACACGGTTCGGAGCTTCACCCGCGCCCAGCTTCGCCGCTTCCATCGCCGTCACTATACGCCGGCAAACACCATCATCCTCATCGCCGGAGATGTGGATCCCGCCCGCGCGCTGCGCGAGGTGGCGGCGCGCTGGCGGAAGCGGCCCGCCGGAATCCGGCCGCCCCGACCGATCATTCCCGTCGAACGTCAGATCCGGCGCGTCGAGCGGACGGTCACGGTCGCCGACAAGGAGCAACTGCACATCTTCCTCGGACACCTCGGCATCGCCCGAGCCTGTCCAGCGTTTTACCCGCTGCTGCTGCTGGACATCATCCTCGGCGGCGGCCCCGGCTTCACCTCCCGCATTCCCCGCAAGCTGCGCGACGAGATGGGGCTGGCCTACACCACTTATGCCACCATCACCGCCACCGCCGGCATCGATCCGGGGCGGTTTCTCGCCTATATCGCCACGTCCCCGCGGCACCGCAACGCGGCCGTCCGTGGCATTCTGGATGAAATCCGGGCTGTTCGGGAACACCGGGTGAGTCGGACCGAACTGCGAGCGGCCAAGGACTACCTGACCGGCAGCTTCGTGTTCAATTTCGAGAACATGGGGCTGATCATCAACTACATGCTCACCGCGTGGATGCACGGGCTCGGATTCGACTACTCCGAGCGTTTTCCCGCGCTGGTCGAGACGGTCACCGCCGCCGACGTCCTGGCCGCCGCCCGGGAGCATCTGGATCCGGACCATGTGACGATCGTGGAAGTCAGGCCGAAGTCGCGGACAGGTAAGCCCCGGGCACGAGGTAATTGACCACATACTCCCGGACGGCCGCCTCGAGCGGCGTGCCGCTCTCCTTCCAGCCGGCCTGCCCCAAGCGGGCCAGCTCCGCCTGGGTGAAGTACTGGTAGCGGTCGCGCAGCTCTTCCGGCATGTCGATGTATTCGATCCGCGGTGGGCGATCCAGCGCCGCGAAGATGGCCCGGGCCAGATCGTTCCAGGTGCGGGCCGCGCCGCTACCCACGTTCAGAATGCCCGCCACACCGGGGTGGTCGAGGCAGAACAGGGTCATGGCCACCGCGTCCTTCAGGTAGATGAAATCGCGCTTCTGCTCGCCGTCGGCGAACTCCGGCCGGTGGGAGCGGAACAACCGGATCACCCCGTTGGCGCGGATCTGCTCGTAGGCCTTCAGCACGACGCTCCGCATCTCCCCCTTGTGGTATTCATTGGGACCGAAGACGTTGAAGTATTTCAGGCCGGTGATCGTCTGCAGCAAGCCCGCCCGCCAGGCCCACAGGTCGAACAAATGCTTGGAATAGCCGTACATGTTGAGCGGTTCCAGATCGGGCAGCAATTCCTCTCGGTCGGCGTACCCCCGGGAGCCGTCCCCGTATGTGGCCGCACTGGAGGCATAGATGAATCGGATGCCCCGTTCCACGGCGCAGGTGGCCAGATGCTTGGTATACTCGAAGTTGTTGCGGATGAGGTAGCTGGCGTCGCGTTCCGTCGTGTCGGAACAGGCGCCCAGGTGGATGATCGCCCGGGTTCCCGCCGGAATCTGCCCCTGTCGGATCCGCTCCAGAAACGCCTCTTTCTCCTGATAGTCGGCGAAGCGCAGCCCGCGCAGGTTCCGCCAGCGGTCATCGGCGCCAAGGCTGTCCACAGCCAGAATCCGCTCCTCACCCCGTCGGTTCAACGCCCAGATGACGCCGCTGCCGATCATCCCCGCCGCGCCGGTCACTACGATCATCGCCGCCTCCGTTCCCGGGTTGCCGACGCTTGACATCTTATCCTATTTCCGGATCCTTGCCAACACGGCCGGGACGGCTGGCCGGCGCCCACTTTCCAGCTTGCATCCGCTCCAGTCTGTGCTAATATTGGCGGCTTACAGACTGGTCCGCAAGGGAGAAGACGGAGGATGAACTACCTCGAAGCTGCAATGAAGATCCTGGAAGAAGCCGGCCGCCCCCTGACTTCACAGCAGATCACGATGACCGCTCTGGAACGCGACTGGATCGAGCCGCAGGGGCCCGAACCCTCCTCGATCATGAACGTGCTGATCATGCAAGACTTGAAATCCCGCGGCGTGCGGTCCGATTTTTCCCGGGTGAGTCCCGGCACCTACACCCTGCGCAAGCTGGTGTACAAGAACGCGCCCGAAACAGAGGATCCGCCCCCGCCGCGGGCGGTGCCCGCGCATGCCGACAGGCCCCGCCATGCCCCCCGGGCCGACAAACAGCGGCCGGAGGGTCATCGCTCCCAGTCCAACCGTCCGGCATCCGGCAATCGCGAGATGGTGAACCGTCCCCAGCGGCATCATGGCGGGCAGTCCCGCCCCCACCCGAGCATGAAACGCCCCGAGCCGGCTCGTGCCGCCGGCGGCCCCAACGTGGACCGGAAGGAGCTGTGGGAACTGATGGAAGCGCTGGGCACGGTGATGGGGTACAAGGTGCTGCCCGTTCGTCTGGCGGACAAAACGACCAACTGCATGGGCTGGCACATCGGCGGCAACCCCGAACTGGCCTACATTCTATGGGTCGTTGAGGGCACCGACATGAACCAGGGGATCCGGGAGCTGATCGGCCTGAACTACCACAAGGTGATGATCATGGCCGACGACGACAATCTGGCGGCCGCCCAACAATTCATCGAAGGGCATGCCGACTGCGACAAGATCGGCCTCGTCTCCCTCCAGGTGCTGCGCGACCAGGCTCGCGCCGGCACCCAGTACATGGAGTTTTATAACACGTTGTGCGATTGCCGGCCGCTGGGCGACCGGAAGACCCCCCTCGTCTCCTGAACCTTACCGCAGCCGGCTCTGTGCCGCGGGGGCCGGTCGCCGGCGCTCCCGCCAGACCAGCCAGAACGCCTCGGCTGCCGAGTACGCATACACAACCCCAAAAGCCAGGCAGGTCACCAGGAACCGTGTCCGGTTCCGCGCCATGACCTGATGGGTGATGTCCAGGGACAGGCTCAACATGCCGGCCGGGTCCAGCGGCGGCTCCTCCGGCATCAAGGTCAGGATGTCCAGGTAGGCCGCCACCAGGAACACCGCCAGGATGCCCAGCGCGAGTCCACCTTGAATGAAGCCGGCCAGCCGGCGGCCCAGGCTCCATTGCCCCAACCCGGGACACACCAGCAGCGAAAGCAGCACCGGGGTCCACGGCCAACGCGATTTCGACAGGTTTGTTCCCGGCGGCGTCATGGGCGCCCCTCCTGCAGGCTGTCCGGCCTCATTCCCGGAACGGGACCGCATCATGCGGCAGACTCCCTCGCGGAGCCCGCAGATACGCGAAGGGGGATTCATGCAGCAAATTGGACACCCGCGAGGTGTAGACATCGGCGTAATGCTCCACCTGCCGGGCGAGCAGACTTTTATCGTTGCCAGCCCGCATGAGCAGCCCCCACGTGTGGTTGCGCAACTCGCCGCTCTCCCTGGCCAGCGGGCTGATCTGATCGTCGAGCGCCTCCAGCCGGCTGCGCAGGGCGCCGATCTCCGACCGCAGCCGCTGGGGATCGGCGACCGGAGCCGGCCCATAGGCCAACTCGGCCCGTTGCAGCTGGATCCGCAGCTGGGCGTGGCGGTGTTCCAGCGCGATCTTAACGTCCATGAGCTGGACCAGCTTGTCCTGATGAGGCTGGAAGGCGGACAGGGCGGCCAACTCCCCCTCGAGCTCACGCAGGATAAGGGCGGTCCGCCAGCGCATGATGTCCTTGGACACGTGAACGTCGGTGAAGATGTGGTCGCCGACAAACAGGATCTCCTCGCCGGACACGCCGAGATACGCTTCGACCTGCCGGGCATCTCCGCCCACATACACGCCGGGCTTGCAGATCCCGCCGGGACACGGCTGCAGCAGGCCGTCCGGGGTGGCCAACTCGAACAGCGGCATCCGATGGCTGAAGAAATCCGGCTTGCGGGCGGACAGGATCACCAGTTCGAACAAGTCACGCCACGTCTGCCCGGCCGGCAGGTGCCGGTCGAGGGCGTGAGTCATGATTCGCCGGGTGTAGGGCCACTCGGAGTTAGTGATGAGCAGGAGTCGTTTGCCCGCCTTGAGCTGGTCCAGCAGGGTCAGGACCAGTTCCGGATCCGTCTCCACAAACTGCTCCGGACAGCTCAGGATCTCGGCTTTCAGCTCCCCCTCCATGTGCGCCTCGTCCAGTCGCCGTTTGACCTCCCAGTACAAGTCGGCGTAACCGATCGCACCCGGCAGCAACCCTCGGTCGAGGCGGTCCACCAGCTGGGCGTACATGGACGCCTCGGACAACGAGAACAGCGTGTTCAGAAACACGAAGCGGCGGTCCGACAGCTCGACCTCCGTCCGGCCGTACACTTCGCGCTGGGCGTCGAACGGCATCGGCCGGGTTCCGTGGCAGGCGCGGGTGACGTAGCCGAACCGGTTGGCCTTGATCAGGTTGCCCAGTTTCGTGTCGATCAGGAGGCCGCGGATGACCTGTTCCGGGTCGAACCGCACGTCGCCGACCGGCCAGCCGAGACCCGCCAGCTTGTCCCTGAGCGTCAGAAACGCCCGCTGCTCCCATGCCTCGACCTGGTAGTGCACCAGGGTGTAATCCATGTCGTATCCCACGGCCCGGATGCTGCGCAGGTTCAGCGTGCGGTTGCAGTAAACCCGCCGTTCCGGCGGGGGCATGGCGGAGATGTTTTCAGGGGTGGTCATCACGGATTCCCGGGGCGGCAAGTCGGCGGTGCAGTCGGCGCACGGCGCGGCCACTTGGTCCGGGTCGCGGCTATCGGCCGGATCACTTGGTCTGCCGTATCTTCTCGACGTCGCCGGCGTGGAAGAAATGAAGCTCCAGCTGCGGGTCGTTCATCAGCGTGTGCGGCATCCGCGCCACCTCGCGGGTGACTTCACGGATTTTGCCTTCCTTGGCCCATTCGTTGAGCTGCTTTTTGGACACGCCGAAGCGCTTCTTGATGGCCACGTGAGACAGATACAGTTCGCCGTTATCCATGTGTTCGTGTTTGCTGCTCATGGCGGTTGTGCCTCCTTCGCCGTCGGGGCGGATTGAAACCGGACCCGGGGAGCTCCATCCAATTCCGTGGTAAGATGATATCCTAATTTGCACAGCCGCCCAAAGAAAAAGATGGCGAACTTGGAAACCAGACCCGTCGAGTTTGACGAGGATGCCCTCAGGCGACAGGAGACGCAGCTGGACGCGATCCTGGCAGCGATGGGATCTGCGCTCATCGCCTTCAGCGGCGGTGTGGACAGTACCTATCTGGTCTGGGCGGCACGCCGGGTGTTGGGGGCGCGGGCCGTGGCGGCGACCGTGCTGAGCCCCCTGAATCCGCCCGGCGAGCCGGCCGCGGCAGTTGAGACCGCCCGCCGCATCGGCATCCGCCACGAAACGGTGGCATTCGATCCGCTCGGACTGGACGCGTTCCGCACCAACCCACCCGACCGCTGCTATCACTGCAAACTCGAGCTGATGGAACGTCTGCGGCTGTTGGCCCGGGATCTCGGTCTGGCCGTAGTGGCCGACGGCGAAAACGCGGACGACGCCGCCGACTGGCGTCCCGGGCGACGGGCCACCGCCGAGCTGGGCGTCCGGCATCCTCTGGTCGAGGCCGGGCTGGGCAAGGACGCCATCCGCCGGCTGTCCCGCCTGGCGGGCCTGCCCACCGCGGACCGGCCGGCTCTGGCCTGCCTGGCGTCCCGGATTCCGTACGGCACACCCATCACGGCCGACCTGCTGGAGCGGATCGGCCGCGGCGAGGCGTTCCTGTTCGCCCAAGGCTTTTCCAACTGCAGGCTGCGGCATCACGGCGACACATGTCGCATCGAGGTGCCGTCCGACGAGTTGCCGCTCCTGCTGGAGCGAACCCGGCGGACCGCGGTCATCGCCTGCCTCCGCGCGCTCGGATACACGTACATCACCCTGGACCTGGAGGGGTACCGCACCGGCTCGCTCAACACCGGGCTGGCGGGTCGCCTCTCGGAGGAAACACCATGAAACGCGCACTGGTCCTGCTGATTCTGTTGGCCGCGACGGCCACCACCGCCGCCGGAACCGGCCCGGATCTGTCGGCGTGGGCGCCGCCGGACTGCCAACTGATTCTGGAGATCCAGCACCTGGACGAGGCCATGGCGCCGCTGGCCGTATCCGGTCCGGTCCCCGATCCCGCCATCCTGATCCAACGGCTGTGGCCGGAGCTCCGGCTCCCGTGGGCTCCCGCCGAATGGCCGGCGACCGGTCCCGATGACTGGCGGTCGATGTCCGCGCTGATCGCGGTCCACCGCCCCACGGGCGCACCGGCGGAATCCGCCCGTGGCCTCCTGGTCTTGGGCTTCGGCACAGCGGACCTGTGCCAGCGGTTCGCGCGGCAGCTCCAGCCGCCGGCGGGGACCGCGGTCTCCATCCGGACCGTGGGCACTTATTCGGTTTATTCCGCCCCCGAACCTGCTGGATTCCTGGTTCTCGGCGCACAGACTGTCGCCTTCGGCCGCGGCTACGACGTTGCCAAGCTAATCACCATCCCCCGCGGCCAGGCGGTCCCCGCGAACTCAGCCAACTCCGCCCTGCCCGGCTTTCCGGCCGACTCCTTCCTCCGTCTGCGGCTCAACCTGGCTTCCATGGGGCTGCTCTCCGACGACACCATGCGGGCCGCCGCCGAGCGGATCGTCCGGGAACTGCGACAGCCGGCCGATGCTCCGGACGCGGGCGGGGCTTCGATCTCGGCATTCCGCAACTTGTTTAATCGGACCACTCCCGAACAGATGACGGCATTTCTGACCGGCCTTGGATTGGACAGTCTGCGCGACCTCACCCTCACCCTCAGCGGCGACGCCGATCGGATGGGCCTGGCGATGGACCTGGCGATCGACCGCGAGCCGGGGCTGGTCCAGGACTACCTGGCGGGGATGCGCGACCGACAACCGGTGGCGTGGCGTCTCCTCCCGGCCGACACCCTGATGGCGATGGACTCCGTCATGGACGCGCCCCACCTGCTGCGCCTCCTGCGTGCGCATGCCCGGAACACTCTGGGGACGTCCGGCGAGACGGTGTTCCTCGGGTTGGAGCTGGCCGCCCAGGCCCGCCTGGGCCTGTCGTTCTCCGATCAGCTCCTGCCCCTTGTGGGCGCCGAATGGGGTCTGGCCGTCCTGCCCGGCGCCCCGGATGACTCCCCCCGACTGGTGGGCTTCTGCGTTCCCGAGGATCCCGCCATGCTAACGGTGGTGCTGGAGCGGGTCGCCCCGCGCCTGCCGATGGGTGTCACCCCGCCCGCCTCGGGTGGCGAGCCGTTCTACATCCTGAACCTGAACCCGCAAGCCGAGAAGCCGTCACTCACGTACCTGCTCCAGACGGGGCCGGCGGTCTTTGTCAGCGACCGCCCGGAAGCGCTGCGGCAGATCCTGACCGCCAGCCGGTCCGGCGCAACGTTCAACCCGTCCGTTCTTCAGGACCCCCCAGCCGGCGTTCGCCGCATTCAGATGCTGTACGGACGGGCCGACCTGTCCGGCTCGTTCGGGCGCGGTGCGCCCGCATCCGGCGTCCCGTTCCTCGGCCAGACCTGCCTGTCGGACAGCGGCTTGTCCGCCGGCTTTTTACTGCCCCGTTCGGCGTTGACCGGTCTCGTCCAGCTTCTGCCCGGCCTGCTCTCCCGGGTTCCGTCCGGTCCCCCAGCCGGGACGGACGCGGCCCCGCCGCCTGATGCGGCCGGTCCCCGGCCATAATCCACCCAGGAGTTGTACCGCATGAAACCGTTTCCCGGCGTCGACTTTTTCAGATTCGATGCGCTGTTGAGCGATGAGGAGCGGATGGTGCGCGACACGGTCCGCCGCTTCACCGATGAACAGATCAAGCCCGTCATCGAAACCCACCACCGAGAGGGTCATTTTCCCGTCACCCTCATCCGGCCGATGGCGGAGCTGGGGCTCCTGGGCGCGAACCTCGACGGCTACGGCCTGCCCGGCCTGGCCGGCGCGGCGTACGGGCTGATCATGCAGGAACTGGAGCGGGGCGACAGCGGCATCCGCTCGTTCGCCTCGGTGCAGGGGGCGCTGGTCATGTACCCCATCCATGCCTTCGGCTCGGAGGAGCAGAAGGCTCACTGGCTGCCCCGGTTGGGCGCCGGTGAAGTCGTCGGCTGCTTCGGCCTGACTGAGCCCGATTTCGGTTCCAATCCCGGCGGCATGACCACCCGGGCCGAAGCGACCGCCGACGGGTTCGTGTTGAACGGTTCCAAGATGTGGATCACCAACGGCGATCTGGCCGACGTGGCCGTGGTCTTCGCCAAGCTCGACGGCGAGGTGAACGGTTTCCTGGTGGAGCGCGGCACGCCGGGTTTCGCCACCCAGGAGATCAAGGGTAAGTTTTCGCTGCGGGCGTCGGACACCGCCACGCTGTTCTTCGAAGACTGCCGGATTCCGGCGGCCAATCGCCTGCCGGGCGCCCGGGGCCTGAAGACCGCCCTGATGTGCCTCACCCAGGCCCGCTACGGCATCGCCTGGGGAGTGATCGGCGCCGCCATGGAGTGCTACCACACCGCGCTGGAATATGCCAAGGAACGGGTCCAGTTCGGCGGGCGGCCCATCGCCGCCCACCAGCTTGTCCAGGAGAAACTGGCCTGGATGATCACCGAGATCACCAAGGCCCAGTTCCTCACCCTCCACGCCGCGCGGCTCAAGGACGCCGGAGAGCTGAAATTCCACCACGTTTCGATGATCAAGCGGAACAACGTGGACATGGCCCTGCAGTGCGCCCGTCTGGCCCGGGACATCCTGGGAGCCGCGGGAATCGTCGATGACCATCCGGTCATCCGGCACATGCTGAACCTGGAATCGGTGCGCACCTATGAAGGCACTCACGACATCCACACCCTCATCATCGGGCAGCAGATTACCGGGGAGCCGGCTTATGGCGAGTAGAAGGAAGGCGCCGGTCTTTCAAAATTTGGGGATTTTTGGTTGGATGGGTCTTTAAAGGTGGGTTTAAGGGTTGATAAACCTTGACTTGTTTTTTGGCTTTGAAAGACCGGCTATACAGTTAGATGACGTCGCGGCCAAAAAGTTTAGCGGAACATCCCATTATTTTTATCTACCGGGAGAGCGCCGGACAATCTATTGGTATTGCGACAGTTACAATGATCGCCCTTGCCCGCTGACCTGATTTCTGTTAAGTTGGGGCCTTCGGATTCCCTGAAGGCGGGAGGCTGTTTGAACGAACAGGAACTGCGGCGGCTGCTCGAATCGCTCCAGCAGGGTGAGATCCCCGTGGAGGGCGCCTTGGAACGCCTGCGGCACCTGCCGTTCGAGGATCTCGGCTTCGCCCGGGTGGACCACCACCGCGCCCTCCGCCACGGATTTCCGGAGGTCATCTTCGGCCGCGGCAAAACCGTGGCCGAGGTGACGGCCATCGCCGAGCGGATCATCGACCGGACCGCCAATCTGCTGATCACCCACGCCACTCTCGAGATGTTCGAGGCGCTGAGCGCCCGTTTCGACCGCTTGACCCACCACGCCCGGGCCCGCTGCGTCACCCGCTGCACCGACGCCACCGACCGCGGGCGCGGCACCATTCTGATCATCACCGCCGGCACCGCCGACCTGCCGGTGGCCGAGGAAGCCATGGTCACCGCCCAGATCATGGGCAACCGCGTGGAACTGGTGGCCGACGTGGGCGTGGCAGGCATTCACCGCCTGCTGAGCGTGCGGGAACAGATCGCCGCCGCCTCGGTGGTCGTCGCCGTGGCTGGCATGGAGGGCGCCCTGCCGAGCGCGGTGGGCGGCCTGGCGTCCTGCCCCGTGATCGCCGTTCCCACGAGCGTCGGCTACGGCGCGTCCTTCGGCGGCGTCGCGGCGCTGCTCGGCATGCTCAACTCCTGCGCGTCCAACGTCGCCGTGGTCAACATCGACAACGGCTTCGGCGCCGGCTACGTCGCGGCGCTGGCCAACCGCCGCTGAACGGCGGTCCGCCCGAACCCAACTGAGGAGAGCGTCATGTCCCACACCTTCGACGTGCCCGCCACCCGCGTGGTGGACCGCTTTTTGCGCTACGTCCGAATCGACACCACCTCGGCCGAGGACTCCCCCCACTTCCCTTCCACCCCCGTGCAGCTCGACCTGGCCCGGCTGCTGGCCCAGGAACTGCAGGAGCTCGGCCTGACGGACGCCGCCGTGGACGAGCACGGATACGTGTTCGCCACGCTGCCCTCGAACCTGCCAACGCGGACTGCGAAAAAGATCCCGGTCATCGCCTTCATCGCCCATGTGGACACCTACTTCGGCGTCAGCGGCAAGGATGTCCAGCCCGTCGTGCACCGCGCCTACGGCGGCGGCGACATCGCCCTGCCGGGCGATCCCGCCCAGGTCATTCGCGTGGGCGAGAACCCGGAGCTGTCCGATTTCGTCGGGGAAGACATCATCACCTCTGACGGCACCACCCTGCTCGGCGCCGACGACAAGGCCGGCGTAGCCGAAATCATGGCGGCGGTGGAATACCTGGTGCAGCACCCCGACATTCCGCGCGGCACCATCAAGATCGCCTTCACTCCCGACGAGGAGGTGGGCAACGGCACGAAGCACTTCGATGTGGCCAAGTTCGGTGCGGCCTTCGCCTACACCATCGACGGCGGCTACCCCGGAGAGGTCGAGAGCGAAACCTTCTGCGCCGATACCGCCATCATCCAGTTCACCGGACGCGACGTGCACCCCGGATACGCCAAGGGGAAGATGGTCAATGCCGTCCGCGCCGCGGCCTATTTCGCCGGCCTCTACTCCGAGGAATCGCTGCCGGAAACCACCTCGGACCGCCAGGGGTATATCCACCCGTATCAGATCGAGGGAAACGTGAGCGCCGCCAAGCTGACCACCCTGATCCGCGACTTCAGCGTGGAGGGGCTGGAGCAGTTCCGCGACATCCTCAATAGCTACGCCGCGATCACCCAGGAGCGTTTTCCCGGTATCGGCGTGAACATCGAAATCAAGGAATCGTACCGAAACATGATCTACAAGCTCCAGGCGGAGCCACGGGTCATGGATTACGCCATCGAGGCGGTGCAGCGGGCCGGCCTGGCGCCCATTCTGAAGGCCATCCGCGGGGGTACCGACGGATCGCGTCTCAGCTACATGGGCCTGCTGACGCCCAACCTGTTCGCCGGCGGCATGAACTTCCACAGCAAGCAGGAGTGGGTGGCTGCCGGGGCCATGGTCAAAGCGGTGGAGACGATCCTTCACCTGATCCAGATCTGGCGCGAGCGATCGCTGGATACACGCTGACGCCGCACCCTGGCGGCGGTCGGGCAACCGGACCCGTTTCATCCCGACGGCGGCCGATGGCCCGCCCGGGGTCGAGGAGGTGCTGTGGTGAAAATCTACACCCGAACCGGCGACGCCGGTCAGACAAGCCTCTTCACAGGCGAGCGCGTTCCCAAGGATCACCTGCGGCTTCAGGTATACGGGACCCTGGACGAGCTCAACGCCGTGCTGGGCCTGGCGCTCGCGGCTGAACCCGGAGCGGAGGTCGCCCATCGCATTCGCCGGCTGCAGACGCTCCTGTTCATCCTCTGTTCGGATCTGGCCACGCCGCTCCCCGCCCGCGGTGAGGCTGACCGCGTGACCCGCATCGACGTCCGGCACATCCGCCACCTGGAAGCGGACATCGACGCCATGTCCGCCGCGCTGCCGCCACTCGGTCAGTTCATCCTCCCCGGCGGCTGCGCGGGCGCAGCCGCACTGCACCTGGCCCGAACCGTCTGCCGGCGGGCGGAGCGCTGGCTGATCCGCCTGCGGACCGAGGTCGAGCTCGGCGACCACGTGCCGGTGCTCGTCAACCGGCTGAGCGACTATCTCTTCACGCTGGCCCGCTTCGCCAACCTCGAGGCGGGTCGCGGCGACGAGTTGCTCGACCGGGTGTTTCCGGAGATCGACAACCTGTGACCCTCCCCTCGCGGCAGCTTGACAACCGCCGGAAGGGACGGCTACACTGCCTCCACCCCGTCTCCCGGCAGACCCGATGACCTTGATTCTTCTCATCTACAACCTCGCCCTGGTCCTGCTGTTACCGTTGGCCTTCGCTTATTTCCTCATCCGACGCGCCGTCAAGAGCCGCGCGTTTGCCGGCATCGACGAACGCCTCGCCCTCCGGTTGCCGCCGGCGCCAGGCGACGGACGAGACACCATCTGGATCCACGCGGTGAGCGTCGGCGAAGTGCTCGCGGTGGCACCGCTGGTGGAGCGCATCCGCCGCGATGAGCCGGGCACCCGGATCTACCTGTCCACCATCACCCCAACCGGACAAGCCACCGCCCGAAAGACATTCGCCGACACCGTCGTCCCCTTCTACTGTCCGTATGACCTGTGGTGGCCGGTCCGGCGGGTGTTGCGGCGTATCCGGCCCCGCCGGCTGGTCATCGCCGAAACGGAGATCTGGCCCACGCTGCTCGCCGCCGCCCGCCGCCAGGGCATCCCCGTTCACGTGGTCAACGGCCGCATCTCCGACCGTTCCCTGCCCCGGTACCGGCGGGTGCGTACGCTGCTGCGCCCGTTTCTGGGCATCCCGGATCACTGGTTGATGCAGACCGAAGAGGACGCACGGCGCATCCGCGAACTGGGCGCTCCGCCCGGGCGCATCCAAGTGGCGGGCAACCTGAAATTTGACTCCCTCCGGCTGATTCAGCCCAATACGGCGCTCACCGCCGCGATCGGGGCCAGCTGGGGAACCGACCAGCCGATCGTGCTCCTTTGCGGCAGCACCATGGAAGGCGAGGAGGCCCTGCTGGCCGACCTGTACGTCCGCCTTCGGACGAGCCGGTCGGCGCTCCGGCTGCTGGTGGCGCCACGGCATCCCGAGCGGTTCGGCCGGGCGGCCGACGCGTTCCGGCAGCGCAACCTGCGTGTGGCGCTCCGTTCCCGGCTGACCCCCGGCGGAGCGGATGGACCGGCGGACGTGGTGATCCTGGACACGCTGGGCGAATTGGCCGGGCTCTACCCGGCAGCCGACCTGGTCTTCATCGGCGGCACCCTGACGCCCACCGGCGGCCACAACGTGCTGGAACCAGCCGCCGCCGGCCGGCCCATTCTGATCGGTCCGTCCATGGAGAACTTCCGCGAGATCGCCGCGCTCTTCCGCCAAGCGGATGCGCTGGAGCAGGCCACCGACGCCGACGATTTTGAGCGTCGGCTGGCCCGCCTCCTCGACCATCCCGACGAGCGCGCCATACTGGGTCGCCGCGCCCTTGAATTGATCCGGTCGCACCAGGGGGCCACCGACCGGTGCTGGGCGATCATCCGCGGCCGGATACCTGAAGGGAGCACGACGCCATGAATCCGTACGCCCCGCCCGCGGCGCTCGCACCCGTCCTTCGCCCCGCCGCCTGGATCTACGGCCTGGCCACGGCGTGGCGCAACCGGCGGTATGCGGCCGGGGATCGGCCGACGGACCAGCTGGCGCATCCGGTGCTCGCGGTGGGCAACCTCACCGTGGGCGGGACGGGCAAGACACCGGTGGTGGCGCACCTGGCCGCCGAGCTCCAGCGGCGCGGCTGGCGCCCGGCGATCCTCAGCCGCGGCTATCGCCGGCAGGGTGAACACGGCGAGACGGTCGCGGTGGTGTCCGACGGCACGACTATCTTCCTTGGTCCCGGGGACGCGGGGGACGAACCGGTGCTGCTGGCGCGGCGCCTGCCCGGCGTCCCGGTGTTATGCCACCGCCACCGCGGTGTCGCCGGCCGTTGGGCCGAGGCCAACCTGGTCGTGAACCTGTTCATCCTGGATGACGGTTTTCAGCACCGAGCGCTCCACCGGGACTGCAACCTGCTGCTGCTCGACGGCGCCGAACCGCTGGGCAACGGCCGGCTGCTGCCCGCCGGTCCGCTGCGGGAGCACCCGCGCGGCATGCGCCGGGCGGATCTGATCCTCCTCACCCGCTGCGCGGCGCCCGCCGACGCGCTGCCGCCGGACGCGGCGCGCCACGCTCCCGGCGTGCCTGTTTTCTCCTCGGAGTTCGACCCGGCCGGACTCGTGGATTGGGACGGTCGGGCCGCCGGGGCGATTGAAGTCCTCCGCGGTCGGCGTGTTGCGGCTTTCTGCGGCCTGGCCCGCCCCGAGACGTTTTTCGGAATGCTGGAGGCGGCCGGGATCGCCCTCGTCTCCCGACTGGCCTTTGCCGATCACCAGATCTACGACGCGGCTGCCCGCGAGCGAATCGCGGCGGCCTGCCGACGCGACGCGCCCGACACGCTCCTCACCACCGAGAAAGATCTCGTGAAGCTGCCACCCGGGCCCTGGCCGTGTCCCCTCCGCGCTGTGTCCATCACCGTACGCGTTCACCAGCCCGGCTGGCTGGACGCCGTCGAGGCCCGGCTGACCACCCGGCAGCCCGGAAAATAGAAATCCAGGATGACGTCCGCCGATGCCCCCGCGCGTGCCATGGCCACCGCCCCGGCCAGACATAATCCGGCGTTGTGTCCGAAGCCGCGGCCGGTGAACCGCAGCCGGCTCCCATCGGGCCGGACCTGGAAGCGGTTGCTGCGGATCAGGTTCCACCCGAAGGTCCGTCCGCAGGCGATTCGGAACTCCTCCACGGGGATCCGGCGTTCGCCGCAATCGCCCGTCAGCACCACCACGGGAGACCGCCCGGGCGGCTCCTCAACCCGGATCCACGCGGGTGCGAGCCCGCCGAGCGCCGAACCGATTTGCGACAGGAAATCCGGACCGGCCACATCGGCCGTCCAGACCGCGTCGGGATTCTCCCGGCAGCGGTCACAAGGCCGGACGGGACCGGTATCCGCCGCCCCCGGCCAGATCCAGGCGGCGGGGAGCGGCGCTCCCCCGCAACAGGCGGTAAACGGCGCCATGGCCAGCTGACCGTCCCGGACGAGCACCGCGTCACGCAGCGGTTCCAGCGCACGGCGGACCGCCAACGCGCCGTTCTCCTCGCCCTGGTACAGCATACAGTGGGTGTTGTCGCACAGGTCGCACCCTTCGTCCGCGTGGCGTCCCCGCCACCGGAGCGCCTGGGTGCGCACCGCCGCCGCCAGCGCCTGAAGCGCTGCCGGTGGTGCGGCCGTCCCCAGCTCGGCCGAGACGACTCCCGCCACATAATCCTCGAGGGGCCGGTGCGCCACGAGTTGGAGCCAGTCGCCTGCGGCCGCGGGCCGAACGGCGACGGTTCCGCGAAACACGCGGCGGAATCCGTTCGCCAGCCGGATTTCGATCCGTCCGTCGGGGACCACCGGCGTCACCACGCACTGGCGGCCATCCTCCCGAGTCTGTCCGACGCGCATCGCTCGCACCCAACCCCCATTCCGGCTGAGCGCGACCGCCGCTCCCGGCGGCAGGACGCGCCCCGGCCCGTCGCCGTCAGCCAACCTGAAACTGGCCGCATCCACGGCCACCAGTTCGACGGCCTGCGGATGGAATAAGCCGAGTACGTCGATCCGGACAAGAGGTGTCGGGGTCGCCCCCCCACCGCGGGTCGGCGCGGCGCTGAGCAGCGCCAACAGCACCACGACCCGGCCGACGGCCAATGCTCCGCGGCTCATGGCATCATCCGTCGCCACCGACAGAAGTCGCGCAGCACATCGCCGGCCAGGGGCGCCGCCGTGGACGCAGCCATCCCCCGGGGCACGAACAGGGCGATGAACGCCCGGGGGTGTCCGGTCGGCCAGAAAGCCACAACCATGCACACCGCGTCGGGCCGCCGTCCGGCGGTGTCGCCGTACGGAGACTGCGAGGACGAGGTTTTGACCCACAGGTCAGCGGAACCGAACCGCTGGGCCAGCTCCCTGGCGGTGCCGTCCGCGGCCGCCGCCTGCAATCCTTTCCGCACGGCCACCAGGGCGGCCGGATCCCCCACCGGTGGGCCGAGCACCAGCTCGCGCACCCCCGTCCCGGCCCCGGCCGGCCAGTCCACCCGGCGGCCCAGCACCAGCGCCGCCAGCGCGCGGCTCCAGGCGTCGAAGCTCAGGCTTCGGGCGGTCAGGCGGCCGGCGATGAAGGTGTTCTGCCACTCCTCCGCGGCCGCAGATCCAGTGATCGCGTCAGACCAACCGGCGGGGAAAAACGGCGCGTTCACTTTCTGGTACTGGCCCGGTTCCAGGCGCGGTGTCACGCACTGGAACCATGCGTTGCAGCTTTTCGCCAGCGCCTGTTCCAGGTTCAGGCGCCCATGGCCGGGACCGTACCAGCACCGATGCAGGGGATCCCGCCAGCCTTCACAAAGATGAATTTCGTTTTCGTCGGTTTTCCCGCAGACCAGCAGCGCGTAGGCAAGGAAGGGTTTGACCCAGGAGCCGGCAGGCACCCGGGCGTCGCCCACGGCCGTTGTGCCCGCCGAGTACAGCCGGCCCGCTTCCAGATCGCCCAGCAGGGCGAAGGCGCCGGGCTCATCGTCCACACGGCCGGCCCAGTCTCCGGGGGCCGCGCCGGCCGCCGCCGCGGCGCCGAGCGTCGCGGCGAAGACCAGGACGGTCAACCGTCGGCCACTACGGAACGGCCAGGTAATCGACACGCTCGTAGATCCCCGTCGGCGCCTTTTTCTGCACGAAACGAATCTGCTCCACCGCCTGGAGAACGCTCAGCAACGACGGCACCACCCGGATCATGAAGCGGGGGGCTCCGTCGGACGGCTGTTCCGCCGCGGACTGCCCCATGTCCGTCAGCAGCCGGCGGTACTTATCCCCGGCGGCCGCCAGGTTCCAGCCGGCGGCGGCGTCCACGCCATCCGTGGCTGCAGCCAACCGCCGCGCTTCGGCGAGCATCGGGGCGGAAGAGGCGACGAGCAACGTACCCGGCGCCGCCTCGGCCAGCCATACCTCTGCGGGCTCGCGGCAACGGAAGACGCCGGGCTCGGCCTCCGTCCACGCCACCGCCGCCGGATTGGTCAGGTAGGCGGCCGCCAGCGCGCGGGTCAGGGTCTCCCGGAACCGGCCCGCCGAACCCGCCGCGTTCTCGCCGATCAGAGCCAGCCCGCCGCCCGGCATGCTCCACGTCCGGGAGCCACCGGTCTGCGGCGTATCCCATACCCAGCCGCTCCGCCACGGCCCGGCAGCAGCCAGATAGGCGTCGAGCTCCGCTCCGACACCGGCTGCACCGGACCAGAGCGTATCGGCGGACACGTCGGGTGACGACTGATCGATGACCTGCTCAAAGTCGGACGTTTCAGCCGCGGCGATCTTGTAGGCGGTTCCCTGATACAGTGTGTGCGGCACGAGTTCGGCCTGCCGCTCCGCCGGCAGCCGCAGAACTCCTTCCAGCAGCAGTTCCCGGATGCCGTCCGCCGCCGCCGACCGCCGCACCGACCAGAAGGGCGCGGTGACGCCCGGATTCAGCGCCGCGGCCGCCGGAAACGCCGCCGGCCCGTCCGCCGCCGTCAGCAAGAGCCGCTCCTCGGTCCAACCGGCGCCGGCGCGCGCAATCACCAGCAGCGCCCGGGCGCAGCCGGTCCAGTCGCCGTCCGGGCCGTGGATCCAGTAGCGGTGGTAATACGACGTCTTGCGGATCGCGGCCAGATCCAGGTCCAGCCGCAACGCGTACGGCCGCATCGCGGCCGCCTCAGGAAAGCTCCAGCCGCCGCCCTCGCGGCGCAGGCGGATCACCTCGCGCAGCAGACGGTCCGACGTGGCCAGGTACACCGTGGCCCCGTCGCGCCACAGCCCGAGGAACACGCCGTCGTCCTCCAGGAATCGCCCGCGGTAGGCGGTACCCTTGGCGTCTCGCGCCTCCAGCGCCGCGGCGACGGCGTCGGCGGCCGCCCGCCCGGCGGGTCCCGCCTCCACCGCCAGGAGACCCTCCCGCCGGCCCGGGTCGTACACGGCCAGCACCGCCCGGCGGGCGTCGAGCTGACGCAGGAAGCTCAGGTCCAGCTCCCGGCCCGCCAGCGCCGACAGCTTGCCCAGCCGGTCCTCCCACTTGAGGAAAATCCGCGACCGGATGAACAGCTCCCGCGCCGCGCCGGCCTCCCAGGTTTTCCTGGCCGAAGAGGCCTCCCACTGGGCCAGCAACCCGCTCAGGTCGGAGGTCTCGGCGTACAGCATCGCCCCGGCCGGGATTACCGGCGCCGGCGAACCCGCATCCGCCGATTGGCCGGCCGCGCCCATCGCCGCCACCAGAACCAGGATCCCCATCAGCCGTACAATGCCTCTCATGATCCACCTCTCAGTCGCTCAGCTGGTGATCCAGCTGGAAGCGGGCATCCCAGACCCGGCGCTGGCGGGCCTTTTCCTCGAGCAGGACGAACAGCCGGTCGGTCACACCCTGCCGCGCGGACGCATCCAGCCGCCACGTCAGGGCCCTCAGCCAGACGTTCTCCAGCGCTCCGCGCAGGTTCAGCCGGTCCATCAGGTCCTCGACCACAACCAGATCATCCGGTCCGCGGGCTTCCCGGGACAGGAATTCCGCCAGACCGCTCCCGACATCGTCGCCGGAGTCCGGATTGTCCCGGGCCATCAGGTGTTCATAGTTCAACGCCGCCTGGTTGACCAGCGTGACCGCCGTCCGCTCCAGGCCGGCGGGCACGGCCTTCTGGAGCAGCGGCAACACCGGCTCACTCTCGGTCCGGGTGCGGAACAACACCGGCAGGTATTTGGCCTGCAGGGCGGTGTTGCCCGCGCCCTCCGCCCGCTCCACGAGCCACCGAACCAGCAGGCGTGCGTCGGGATAGCCCGCCAGGTCGGCCTCCGCCGCGGGGAAGGCGGCCGGAGCGCCAAACTGGAGCGCATGCAGCCGCAACGCCAGGAGACGGCGAACTTCCGACCAGCCGGTTGACGGCGGGGTGATCGGCACGCCCCTGGCCAGTTCGGCAGCCCACGGGCGGTCCTTCAACCCATACCGGATGACGGTTTCGATGGTCTCGGTTTTCGCCTCCAGCGGGACATCGGGCCGGTCCAGATACGCCAGCAGCCGGGCGAGGGTGACCTGCCGGTAGTCGGCGGCGAATTGCATCCGCAGTCGGTAGCCGTCCGCAACCGGGGAACCCCGGTCCAACCCCTCGAACACGGTCAGGACGGGCTCCATCTGGTCATACCGATCGTGTTCCGCCAGGAACAGCATGATCCGGCGGGCCATCTCGAGCCGATCTGCGGCCCGATTCATGGCCTCGCGGAAGCGGGCGGCCATCCCCGTCGCGTCGCCCCGCTCCGCGTCGTACACCGCTACCAGGAACAATTCTTCGGCAGTGGGATAGCGATCCTTGATAGCTGACAGAACCAACTCCCGCGACAGCTCCGCCGCCCGCACAGTCCAGCCGAAGGCGCGCAGGAAGCGACAGTTCAATTCGCCCCAAGATGTTGTCCCTCCGGGCTGGGACTCGATCCACACCCGGAAGGCTTCGGCCGGCGGCGGCCCGCCCGTCGGTTTCTGGCTGTTCAACCAGTTCCACCAACGCCGCCAGTCCGCCGGGGTCAACCGGCCCACCGTCTGCGACAGGGTCTCGTCAACGCACAGCGTCGCCCGCTGGAGGCTCAGGCTATCGCCTGCTTGAACCGGTGGCCCGGCCGCGCCCCAACTCCGCACCAGGGCGGCGAGACGGGCCTCGCGGCCCAACGTGCTGTCCTCGGACGCCAATTCAGCCGCCAGAGCAGCCAGTCGGCCGTCCGTGTCCACGGCCGCCAGGTTGCGGTTCAGGCAGAACTCCAACGCCGCAACGGGCCGCGCGTGGCGCCGGACACAACCTTCCACCACCGCCCATCGGTCCGTCGGCGGCAGGGCGAACAGCAGGACCATCAGCGCGTCACCGGACGGTCCGTACTCCTCCAGCGCCCCCTGGCTGAACATGACCCCGGGCCACTTGTCACGGAACCGCGCCAGGAGCCCATACCGCTTGCCGATGCCCACAAGTTCCAGTCCGTTGCCGGGCAGAAAGTTACCGATCTTGTCGGCGGTCAGCAGATCGAGGAGCTGGCCATACGCTGTCGTTACCGCCCCGGCATCCGAACCGGCGGCGGCCAGCCGCAGCCGGCACCAGGCGTCGTCGAGCGGCCGCGACTCCATGGCCGTCAGCCACGGCAGGCAACGCCGCGCCTCGGCTGTCCGGCCCTGGGCCAACAGGCGCGTGAAGAGGGCTTCATACTCGAGCCGGCGGTGGTTGTTGCGTTCCAGCTCCGCCACCATCCACACCGCTCCGGAATCCGCCTTGCCCGAGGCCAGCAGCCAATCGCCGTACCGGGCGGCATAACGGTACCAGTGGGGCGGCATCAGCGTCGTGTCGTCCTCGTCGGCCGTCTCCAGCAGATCACGCACCGGCGCCAGACGCAGGATACGGTTGAACGGCTGCTCCGCCCCCAGCGGGCTGCCCGGACTCGCCGCCAGCAGGGCCGTGTGAGCGTCGCGCCAGACCGGACTCCCGTCCGCGAACACTGTCTGCAGGGAGCGGGCGGCCAGGGCGTACTCCTTCTTGGCCGCCAGGAATTCCACAAACGTTCCCTTGTGCCACTGAACACCGCCCAGATCGGCTCCCAGCTCCGCCAGCCCGTCCTGCCGGGACAGCAGCTCGAAGTACCGCCACGCCTCCTCCAGCCCCGGCTCGTGGTCCGGATTCCGGTAGATCTGGCGCAGCCGCTCCAGCTCCGCCGGAGTCCTGGCCTGGAGCATCTCCAGCCAGGCCTGCTCCGCCTGCAGCCGCCGGTAGTCCCAATCGCCGGGGCCGATCCGGGTCAGGATCACGTCGTTCAGTGCGGACAGCTCCGCCCACATGCCCCGGGCAAACAGGTATTCGCGGATGCGCCAGTTGACGTAGTTGCCTCCGTCTTCTCGAACCTTGCCCAAATAGAGCGGTCCGAGCAGTTCCGTGATCACGCCTTGCTCCGCCGGCTGGATCAGGACCTCCAGGGTGCTGTCCTTCAGCGGGCCGTTGAGGTACCCGCCCAGGCGCGTCTGGAACTGGCGGACCACCGCCTGGCGGGTCTCGGCCGGCAGGGTTTCTCTCAAGCCGGCGCCCGCCAGCGACAGCCACGCCGCAGCGCGCTCGATCTCGTTCCGGCGGACAGCCCCATCGACGATCGCGAGCAGACGATCCACCAACTGGGGCATCCGGCTGGATCGGGCCGCGATGGTCATCAGGCCGTTGCTGTCCAGATCCCACGCCAGGGTGTCGTCCAATTGCGCCGTCTGCAGCAGTTTAAGGACCGTATCCACGGCCCAATCGGACCGGTGCCATTCCGAATAGAGGAGCATTTCAGCCATCGCCTGGCGGCGGGGCATGTCGGAATAGGCCTGCGCGTACTGCCGAGCCAGTTCGCGCGCCTCGCCCTCTAATCCCGCACGCCATGCGGCAGTGGCCGCATCCCACAGCCAGTCGGGATCGTTGTAGTTGAGGCGGGCCAGCTCCAGGCAGCGATCCTTCATCGCCCGCCAGTCGCCCATGAGCTCCAGCGGCCGGAGCGCTTCGGCGCCCAGATCGGTCCGCTGCGGCACCACCTTCAGGCACTGAGCGTACAGCGCCGCCGCCGCCTTCGGGTTGTCCCGCAGCATGTCCAGCCGGGCCAGCACCAGCGGCCAGCGGTAATCGGACGGGCTGTCGGCCGCGGCCTTCCGGAAATAGCCCTCCAGCCGGGGGAGCAACTCCGCCCGCTGAGCCGCCAGCACGGCCCGTTCCAGCACGTTCCGGTCCTCGGGCACGAGTTTCAGGATCTCATAGTATTCGTCCACCGACTGGACGCGGTCGCCGGCAGCCCACGCCGCCGCGGCCACACGGCTCCGCAAGTCCACCGCCCGCTCCTTCCGCGCGGCGGGATCGGGAACGAGGGACCCGAGCCGCGCCAGCGTCCGCCGGATCTCCGGGATAGCGGCGGCCGGCTGGCCGGCTGCCGTCAGGGCGGTCCAGCGGAGTTCCATCACCGCCAGATCGTCCGGCTCCACGTTGAGCCATTCGGCGGCCACCGCCGCGGCCTCCAGCGGTTTCCCGTCATCGGTCAGGATGTGGATGAGCCGCTCGGTGAACTCGCGCCGGTATGGCGCCACGGCCCGCGGCAAGGCGCCACGGAGCACCCCCGCCGCCCGACTGCGCCGGTCGAGGTTGACGTAGGTTTCCACCGACCGCCGGATGACGCCCAGGTTAACAGGGTGTTCGCGCACCAGCTCGGCCAGTGCGCGGTCCGCCTCATCACCCCGGCCGTCATCCACCAGTTGCTGGATCCAGGCAAAGTTGGCGCTCAGCCGTTCCGCGCCGGGCGGAGCCAGCTGCACCAGAAGCCGATAACCGCGCATCCGGTCGGCGGCGGCCAGCAGGTCGGAGAGCTGGCCCAACGCCTCGCGGATCGTGTCGGCCCCGGCGGATTCCGTCACCAGCGAGGCGGCCCACTCTGCCAGCGGAAACTCATCCGCCAGATTCCACTCCTGCAGAAAATTGCGCAGGTTGTTCAAATACTCCACCGGCTTGGGACCACGGCGCAGCCGCTCGGAAACGGCCTGCGTGAAGATGCGGCGGTTCTCCTCCTTCTGGAGCAGCTGGTTGAGGCGCGACCGAGCCTCCCAGTGCCGGTCGCCCCACGCCAGCGCCAGCTTGAGATATTCGGTCATGGCCGCGCCGGTCTGGCCGTCTTCTTCCAGCAGCACGCCCATCTCGAACGGGAACAGGTTGGGGTCATCCCGGCGCTGACGGATCTCCCGGATCACCGAACGCGCCTCGTCGAACAGATAGTAGTCCCAGAACACGGTGGCCACGTTCAGCCACTGGTCGGGATCGTCCGGGTACAATGTCAGCACCTGCCGCCAGCGGCGCGCGCCGCCGGCCACATCGCCGCCCAGGGCCAGGCAGTCGCCGGCTTCGATGAGCATCTCGCCCTGTCGGCCGGTGCGACGACCCAGGTCCGCCAGCAGATCCGCCGCCTGCGCGTAGCGGGCGGAATCCTGGACGCCGCCCGAACGGAGCAGCTCCGCGGCGCGGCGGGCGATGGTGTCGTCACCCGGATACAGTTCCACCAGTCGCCGGTACAGCGGGGTGGCCGCCTCGAACCGACACCGCCAGATGTTGGCTTCGGCGCCCAGGTAGATCTGCAGCGGGTCGTCGCCGGACGATGCGGCGGCCAGCACGCCATCCAGCAGGTTCCGGGCGGTCAGGTCCTGGAAGTAGCGGTCGCGCGCCTCGGCCGAAAGCATGAAATAGGTCGCCACGAGCTGCCGGTAACGGCCCGCGTCCACCTGGCTGGCCAGCCGCATGGCTTCCACCTGGAAGCGGGGATTGAGCGGGAAACGGTCGAGGGCGGCCGTCGCCACCTCGAGGGCATACCGCCGGTAAGGTTTTTCGCCCAGCGGTCGGGACGCCTGGGGGAGCACCGAGCCGATGTACGATTCCAGGCTGGAGCCGTCGAACGTCTGCACCAGCTTGGCGGTGAGTTGTTGGAACTCCTGGATCCGCTTGACGCGGATGTAAAACCGGGCCAGCCGGTCGAACCAGCCGGAACCCTCGAACTGCTCCGCGGCCCGGCGGTACAGCGCCTCCTGTTCCGCCGCCAGATCGCCCGATTCGAGGAGGCTCGCCAGCTTCTCATACAGCTGCTCGTCCTGCGGGTGCGCGTCGATGAGCCGGCGGTACACCGCCACCGCGTCCAGCAGGCGCCGGCGGTTCGTCAGGAAGTTCGTCAGGGCATCCAGCGCCTGCCACCGGTTCCGCCGGGGCGCCTCGTCGCCCACCGTCCAGTACTCCAGAGAGCTTGCGCCGAGCGGCGCGGCGGGTTGGGACTGGCCCTCCACCGCCACGGCGTGACGGTAGCAGCGCTCGACGGCGGCCGCCGCCGCGTCGCCGCCGTCCGCGGCGGTCTCGGCCGCCTGCAGCCACAGTCCGCGCCGCAGGTCGGGATCACGCGCCGCCTGCGCCAGCTCCTCCAGCAAGGCCAGGGCGCCCGTCCGGTCCCCGGTCCGCAGGTAGAGCGGGGCCAGGCCGGCCCGGTAGCGGACGTAGTCGTCCGGCGCCAGGCCCGGTCGGAGCTCGGCTACCACCGCTTCGGCCCGTCGGGCCAGAAAATACGGCTCGCCGGCCCGTTCCAGCTCCCGCAGCTCGCTCGCCGGATCCACGCCGTTGAGCAGGATGGAAAGCGTGCCGTTGAGGAATCCCGGGTTGGCGTCGGCGGTCACCAGGGTGGCCAAGCCGCCCAGCGACTGGGCGGTGTACCCGTCCACGCCGCTCTCGGGCGCGACCAGCAGGCGATACGCCGCCCGAAGCGCTTCCTCGCGGACCAGCGCCAGAGGCACGCCGGGCACGCGCACCGTCTGACCGGCCGGGGATGCCAGGTAGAAGCTGTGAAAGTACCGGAGAGCCTCGGCGTCGTCCCGGCAGCGGTGGGCCAGAATGCCCATCACCGCGAGCTCCTCGCTCCGCCAGGCCGCCGCCGGAGCGGTGGCGCCCAACCGGGTGTTCCGAATCAGCCGGTAATCGCGCAGGAGCGAGGCGGCGCCGCTCAGGTTGTCGCGGAACATCTGGGCGTGGTACAGGCGATAGACCGCGCCGGCGTCCAGCGGATCGCGCCGCAGCCGCTCCTCGGCCTCGCGCAGCGTGTCGGGCCACAGCCTGGCTTTCTCCAGCGCCTGGAACAGGTGCCGGATCGCCGCCGCCTCCATCAGGGGGTGGAACTCCTTCTCGAACAGGGCGCGGACCGCCGCCGTTTCGCCGCGGGCTGCCATCGCCCGCGCCTGCAACGCCGTCACCGTGTCACGATCATCAGGGAACACCTGCCGGTATTCGCCCAGGACCGCGGCGAGCGTGTCCCAGCGCGCATCGGCCAGCAGGGCTTCCAGCCATGACTGGAAGACGGCCGCCTGGTCGGGGTGCCCGCCGAAAGCGGCGATATGCCGGCGGTGCAGGGCGTCCTGTTCCGCCGGCGTCAGCCCGGCCGGGACCGCCAGGCTCATGATCCGGTTCCACACCTCGGCGAGGCCGAGCGGCGCCTTCTCCCCTCCGGCCAGGAGGGCAACGGAACGCTCCAACAGCTCCAGCTCCGAGCGGGCCATGCCGTGCCGCCGGTGGAACGCCGCCAGGCAGGTCACGCCTTCCGCCGACGGGCCGGTTCGCTCGTTCCAGCTGCGCCAGACGGCTTCGGCCTCCTCCAGCCGGCCGGTCTGCTCCAGCAAGCGGGCCCGTACGGGCAACCGCCAGTTCTCGTCGCCGGTCGCCAGCAACTCCAACGCGCGTCCCGGTGGAATGGGCACGAGGACGCTCTGCCCGTCGAGAGCACGCCGCTCGTAGAGCGCGGCCAGCTCCGGCGAACCGCGCTCCAGGTACTCGGGCTGGATCAGCCGCAGGCACTTCCACGTGCCGGTGTCCGAGGCCAGGAAAGCCAGGCCGGCGGCCAGCAGAATGGTGCAGAGCGCGATCTTCTTCATGGCAGGATCCTCACTTGGTAATCCTTCCGATACACGTTGTGGGCCTGGTCCTCCGCCACCAGGGACAGCATCCGCATCCCCGGCGCCGATCCGGCGGGCACGGGCAGCGTGCCCGTGCAGCAACGGTCGGCGGCGCTCCACGCCAGGCGCACCCGGCCGCCCCCCTCGATGGTCGCGGTCAGATGGCGGGTGTCCGGCGGGGCGTCCACCTCGAGCCGGAGCCGGGCGCCGCCCGCGACCGTCTCCACCGTGTTACGCCACCGCACCGCCGGCGCCCGGCTGTCGATCACGAAGCTCTTCTCCTCGCGATACAGCCGGCCGCCGCCGTCCCGCAGGATGATGAGGCAGCGGTGGGTGCCGTCAGCCACTTCGGTCGGCACGAAAAACCGCGCCTGCCACACGCCCAGCGGCTCGATCCACCGCATGGGCAGCGTCTCGCCCCACGGGAGCCGGACCGTGGCCGCCACCACCGACGGATCGGCAGCCACCCGCAACACCGGATCCTTGGGCTGGATGACCCGCGGTCGGAGCAGCGACCGCGGCGCGGCCAGGAACGACGTGTACGGGGTGACGAACTTGTATTTTCGTGACAGCTCGATGATCTCGCGGATGCTGGCGGCGTCCTCCCCCTCCCGGTTGATCCGGTCCAGCAGGAAATCCACCCGGGCCCGGGCCCAGACGCGCGGCAGCAAGTTGTGGTCCAGGTTGCGTTCAGGCAGGACGGCCGCGACCGTCTGCTCATAGGCGGCGCCGTCCGGCGCCGCGCCGCGCAGGCGCAGCGTGACGTCGGGAGCCGGCTTGTAGCGTCCCACCCACGTCCCGCTGGCGGCGGCGAAGATGCTCACCGGGTGAGCCGGGTACACGCGGTTCAACACGCCGGCGCCCCCCTCGAGGCTCAGCCCGCCGTAAGGCTCCCGCCCGAAACGGCCCACCTGCAGCTGCAGGTCGGTGGTGATGTCCTCGCGGCTGCCCAAGGCGAGGACCTGGCCGCCGGTCCAGCCGGCCAGAATCTCCAGCAGCGCCCGGTTGGCGTCGTCGCCGGTGGCCACACCGTGCACCTTCACACCGCGACCCTGGAAGAGCGGCTTGACCTTGTCCAGCACGGCGGCATTCTTGACGTGGTTGGTCGTGGGCATCCAGTCGCCGATCAGCACGAGGTGGCGGTCCGGCGACCGCCCCTGCGCCGCCTGGGCCGCCGCGGCCTCCAGGGCGGGCACCGGATCGGTGCCGCCGGTCAGGTAACCGCCGAGGAACACCTCCAGCGCGCGGCCGACGTTCTCCGGCGTGGCCGCAACCGGCTTGGGGAAAACCGGCCGGGCCTTCTCACCGAACAGCACCAGATTGAAATCGTCCGTCGGCTGCAGCGCCCCCAGGTACGCGCGCAGGGTCTCATGCGCCTGCTGGAGTTTGCCCCACCACATGGACAACGACGTGTCCAGCGCCACGATCGCCGTGACCGGCCGTCGGCCGGACGCGGGCGAGGCCGGGAACAGGTGGTCCAGCAGGAAGTAGCCGTCGTCCGTCGCCTCGCTGGCCGGCCGGTCCTCCGCCGTCAACGCCCGTCCCGCCAGCAGCTCGGACTCCCGCCCCCGCCAGGTCAGCCAGACAGATGACGATTGGCCGGCGTCCACCGTCCACTTGAAGCCGAAATCCTCCGTCAGCACGACGTTGCGGCCCTGCCAGGCGCCTTCGACCCGGTTGGCGTCCGGCTGGCGCCACGGCAGCGGGTAGGCGGCGGCGGCCAGCGCGAAGTCCCGGATCGCCCGCCCGTCGGCCACCGCCAGCTCCACGCTCAGGGAGCGGACAGTCTGTGCTGGGAAAATCCGGCTCTTGAGCGGCAGAACCATTTCCACCCGCCCGTCCTGCACCGCCAGGTGCTGCTGGTATTCCAGCTCCACCCGCTTGAAGCCGCGGGGCGGTATGGGCGCTACCTTGACCGTGAAGAAGTCGGCGGGAATCTCCGACTCCTCCCCTTCGCCGCCCATCTGGAGCAGGCCCGGATCGATGGCCTGCGCGGCCAGGTCCCGGTAGATTTCGGCGGCCTTGCGCTTCTCCAGGATCACGCCGGGGATGCGGGTGACGCCGTCCCAGATGGCAAAATCGCTCAGCGACGCTCCCGGCGGAAAAGAGAAGAGATAAGTCCCCTCCAGGATCCGGTGGTCGTGGCTGGCGTAATACTGGGTCATCCGGACGCGCATCAGGCCCTGGTCCACCTCGATGCGGACCTGCATCTCCTCCAGGCTGAGAATGGCCGGGTCCGGCTGCGACTTGACGGACGATGGGATCAGCACCCCGGCGTCGGCCAGGGGCCACGCGCCCAGCAGGACGGTCCAGATCAGCAGCCAGCGGAATCGGGCTCTGTTCATGACGCATGCTCCGGTTTCAAGAATTCGGCAGACAGGGGTACACGCAGCACCCCGTTGTCGGTGGCGACATACAGGGTGGCGCCGTCGATCAGAACGGCCTGCACGCTCCGCGACGGCAGCGGCAGATCCAGGCGCTCGGCCTGCAGGCGGGCCGGGTCGAGCCGCCACAGTCCCTCCTCCAGCGTGCCGGCCAGGATCCACGAGCCGGCGGCGCACAGCGCGTTGGGATTCACGTTGAGCTGGCGGCCGGCGCCACGAAATTCGCGCCAGGTACCGTCCGGCGCCAGCAGCTGGATCCCGCCGCCGTACGTGCCCACGACCACGCCCTGGGCGCAGGCCTGCAGAGCGGTGATCCAGTTGACCCGCAGCGGCGAGTTGTCGGCCTGGTGGACGGCCGCCACACGCTCGCCCACCATGACGGCGAGACCGCCCAGCGTGCCCACGTATAAGCGGCCCTCGCGCTGGACCGCGCAGTACACCTTGTTCGACGGCAGGCCGTGCAAGGCGTAAAACAGCGCTTCGGACCCGCCGCTCAGGACCGACAGCCCCTGGCCGTGACACACCCAAGTGGCGCCCCCTGCGGGAATCACCTGGTTGATGTAAGCTGAGCGGAGCGGGCTTTCCGCCGCGCCCGCCGGCTGGGTTCCGGCGGCTCCCACCGTCCACACTCCCTGGGCGGTGCCCGCCCAGAGGCGTGCGCCGTCCCAGGCCAGGTGGTTGATCGTGTTCAGTGCGGGGGTCTCGATACCTTCGCGACGGCGGCCCGCCCCGTCCCGCGCCTCGATCCCGCCGTCGAAGTATCCCAGCCAGACCGACCCGCCGCCGGCGGCCAGAGCCATGACCGACGGGCTCGCAAGCTCGCCCGCCGGCACCTCCACGGGACGGCAGTCTGTCGTCCCGGGCGTCCAGCGGAAGATGCCGCGGTCTGTGAGCAGGTCGATCTCCACCGGCCCCGCCACGGCGCTCCGGACCAGGCCGGGCGCACCGATGGGGGTGAAGCGCCGCCGGCCGGCGCTCCAGTCGGACCATGCGGCGGCGTAGACCTGGTCCTCGATGCAGGCGCAGATCACCTGTCCGGCGCGGTGGCCGGCGAACGACACCGGCCGGCCGGGGAAGAGCATCTCGATGAAATCGCCCGCCGGCGACAGCACCGCCAGTCCGGCGTCGGTGGCCGCCAGCAGCGAGGCGTCGGGCAGCGCCTCAAGCCCGGCGACCGATTGCAGGGGCGGGAGCGCCCCGCCCGGCCGGATCAGCCGCCCGTCATCCAGGCGGTAAAGCCCGTGGCGGAAGGTCCCGAGCACCGGCCCCCGGCGGCTCATGACCACCGCCGCCACTCCGTCGCCCCGCAGGCCGGGGAGCGCTACGGCCCGGAACCGCCCCGCCTCCAGCTCCAGCAGTTGGCCGCGGCGGGTGGCGCACCAGAGCCGCCCGGTTCGGCCGGGCGCGAGCGCCGTCACCCAGTCCGCCGACAGGATCGGCAGGTTGAACCGTTCCACCGTCCGGCCGTCCCAGCGGGCCAGTCCGCCGCCAAGGCCCAGGTAGAGCCGGCCGCTCAGCTCCGCCATCGCGGTCACCCGCCCCACCGGCAGGCCGTCGAGGACGCTCACCGACTGCCAGCCGGCGCCGCCGTCGCGGCTGGCGAGCAGGCCCCGATCGCCGCCGTAGACCAACCGCTCACCGAGACGGGCGCCGGCCCGCCAGGAGCGGCCGTCGGTCCACAACTCAAAGCCGGCGCCGGCGGGCACCGCGGCGGCCGCGCCCCACGGCGCCGGATACCACGTGTCGCGCGCGGTCTCCTCCGCCAGCTCCAGGCGCCGCTGGAAGACCAGGTACAGCGTGAAGCAGGCGATCAGGACCGTCGCTGCCAGCGCGATGAGCGGACCTCGCAACGGATGTCGGGCAGGAGATGTGTCCATACAGCTACTGCCATTATAGGGCACCCCATTCGCGGATTCAACGCCGCGGCCTTCGCCTTGGTCCGTTCGGCCCGTTCTGATATAATTCGGTTTCTTTACCGACCCGGCGACCACCGCCGGACGGGGGGAGCATCCGGTCCCATGACGATCAAACTGATCGCGCGTAACAAAAAGGCGTTCCATGACTACGAAGTCGTGGAGAAAATAGAAGCCGGCCTGGCCCTCCAGGGCACCGAGGTCAAGGCGCTGCGCGAGGGCCGGATCAACCTGAAGGACTCCCACGCCAAAATCCGCAACGGCGAGATGTGGCTGGTGGAATGTCACATCAGCCCGTACACCCACGGCAACATCCACAACCACGACCCGATCCGCCCGCGCAAGCTCCTGCTCCACGGCACCGAAATCCGGCGGCTCATCGGCAAGGTCACAGAGAAAGGCATGACCCTGATCCCGCTGTCAGTCTACTTCAACCCCAAGGGCCGGGTGAAGGTGGAACTCGGGCTGTGCCGGGGCAAGAAGACCGTGGACAAACGCCGCACCGAGCAGGAGCGGACCGAAAAACGCGAGATCGAGAAGATCATGAAGAACCGGGGGCGGGAATGAGGCGGTCGCTGTTTCGCATCATCCTGTTTGCCTGGATCGGCGCCGCGACGGCGATATCGGGTGCGGCGCTGGACCTGATGGACCGGGGCGCCTTCGCGATCTATCGCGACGGTCGTCCCGTGGGCAGTGAAGACTTCCAGATTTCCCTGCTGGACGGCGCGGGCACCGTCCGGGCCGCCACCACGCTCCGGGTGTTGCAGGACGCCCTGACCCGCGACATCGTCCAGACCAGCACCCTCGTCCTGGACCGCAACCTGGTGCCCCGTTCCTATCAGCTCACCAGCCAGGTGGGCGTCATGAAGCAGAGCCTCCAGGTGGAGTTCAGGCTGCGGCTGGCCATCTGCCGGTTCGATCTCGGCACATCGCAGAAATCGGAGGCGGCCGTGCTGGCTCCCGACGCGACCATCCTCGACGACAACGTGTTCTGCCACTGGGCGATGCTCCTGTCGCGCTACAACCTGGAGCTCAAGGGCGCCCAGACCGTCCAGGTGTTCATCCCTCAGATGGGCGAGCGGGGAACCGGGCCCATGGTGATCGAGCACCTCGGTCGGGAGCGTGTCGAGGGTCTCAAGGGGCGGCCGCACCGGTTCCGGGTCCAGAGCACCCAGCTCACCGTCAACGTCTGGTACGACGACGGGCGCGTGCTTAAAATCCAGGTACCGGGGAACCGGGCGGAGGTCGTCCGCGTGCAATAACCGGGGACACGAAGAAACGCACCGCCATGATCATCCACACCGAAACACACACCTACGAGACCACCGGCCGCACCGATATCCTCGACCTGACGGAAGACGCGGCGGCGTGCGTCGCCGGATCCGGCGTGCGCCGGGGCCTGCTGACGGTCAGCGTGCCTGGCTCCACCGCCGCCGTGACCACCATCGAATATGAGGACGGCGCGCTGGCGGACCTGCGCGAAGCGGTGGAGCGGCTGGCGCCGGCCGGCGCGCCGTACCACCACGACCGGCGCTGGGGCGACGGCAACGGCTACGCCCACGTCCGGGCGGCCCTGCTGGGCCCCGCCCTGACCCTGCCCGTCGCCGATGCCCGGCCCGTTCTCGGCACCTGGCAGCAGGTCATCCTGCTGGATTTCGACAACCGACCCCGCCGGCGGTCGGTGGTGTTCCATGTGATGGGGGAGTGAATGATCCGACTGCTCGCCGTCTGCCACCTCGCCTGTCTCGCCGCTGCTCTGGCGGCCGCCGCACCGGCCGACACCGACGGCAGCGCGCCGCTTCGGGGCGTCATCCGCCAGGCGGACGAGCGGACGTGGCTGGCGGCCGACGACGGTCGCCGTCTGCTCATCGAAGGGGACGGGGCGATCTGTTTCAAGTACGCCAACTACCGGATCGAGGTGCTCGATCCCCGAATCGGTGCGGACGCCACCCTCCAGTTCACCCACTATCGCATCTTGGCGGGCGACGACGGCCAGGCGCTGGACTTCCCGCCGCGCAAGATCCTCAATACCAAGAACCGCCAGCCGTACACCGAGTTCCAGTTTGTGCACGTGGGGCCGACCCTGCGTTTCACGCTGTACCTCGCCAACCGCAGCGACAAGCCCCTGCGGGTCCGCTTTCCGTCCAGCCAGAAATACGACTTCGCCGTAATGACGCCTGACCAGCAGACCACCCTGTGGCGGTGGTCGTGGGGGCGCAACTTCGAGATCGGTTACAGCGACCTGATCCTCGCGCCCGGCCAGCAATACACATTCACCGAGAAGTGGGAGTACCAGCGCGATTACGTCGAGGACGGCGAGTACATCGCCTTCGCCGAGCTGCACTGCCTGCCCCACGGCATTCTGACCGACGTCCAGAAGTTCATCATCCAGACCAAGCTCCACCAGCTGGGGATGCAACCCTACTTCCTCCCGCTGGAGCTGAACAACACCTGGACCTATCGCGCGGCGGACGGCGGCCCTCTCCTGAAGAGCCAGATCACCGGACTGGCGACGGCCGGCGGTCGGGAATACTACGTCATCTCGTTCTTCCCCGACGCGGACTGCCTGGACGACGCCGGCGAGCCGCATTTGGGAGACAGCCGGTTCATCCGTTGGGACCCGGCCACCGCCGAATATCGGGAATGGACACCGCAGGGCGAGCGCAGTCTGCTGGGGGTGGGCGGGACGCGCCGCCTGCTGCCGGCGGAAAAGCCCGCCAGCACACCGGTGGGCCAGTTCACCACCTGCCTGGAGTACCGCGCGCTGGAGGATCGCACCTGGAAACTGCGCGGCCTGATCGTGCCCGGACTCGGCCTGATCCGCGCCGTGGTGCCGCGCGAGGACCGGCCGCCCGTGGAGCTGGAACTCGTGGATGTGGCCCTCGGCCCGGCGGCGCGCCGTCCGGAAGCCGCGCCGCCACCCGCCGTCCCCGGCGACGCACTGGGCGACTTCCGGCTGCTGTACCGCCGCACCGGCGGGCTGCCGCCCGAGGACTTCCTGCTCAGCCTGCGGTCCAACGGCACCCTGGTGGTCCTGGAACGGGGCGCCATCACCCGCCAGGCGGTGGTGTCGGCCGAGCGTCTCTGGGCGCTCATTCAGGTGATGGACGGGGCCGGACTGTTCCAGCTCAACGAACGGTACGGCGACGGTGACATCGACAATCCGCTGACGATCGAACTCGGCGTCGTGTTCGACGGGCGGACCCGGCAGGTACGCATGCGGACCAGCGCCAAGGACAAGCCGCCGCAGGCGTTCTGGACCATCGTCACCGAAATCGAGAACCTGCTGAAAAGCCTACCGTGAGGGGGAATCCGTGCGTCAAGTCGTCGCTATTCTGCTTCTGGCCGCACTGGCGGTCGCCCTGCCCGGACACCCGCGGCCACAGGAACCGGAGAAGGCCGCCGACACGGTGACCACCGGCGTGTCCATGGTGCTGGTGAACGTGACGGTGCTCACCAGCTACGGCTTCCCCGTCGCCGGGCTCAAGGCGGACAACTTCAAGGTGTTCGACAACGGCCAGGAGATGGCCATCACCGCGTTTCAGGAAGCCGCCCAGCGCCTGAACATCGTCATGATCATCGATACCAGCGGCAGCACCTACAAACAGATGAGCCTGATCAAGCAGGGCGCCATCGACTTCCTGCGCCGGCTGCAGGACACCCGCGCCCAGGACCGCCTGGCCATCGTCCACTTCAACGACGACATCAGCCTGCTGGCCGACTTCGAGTTGGGCTGGCGCGAGAAGGCGGCCCTGGTGCAGGACCGCCTCGACGCCATGGGAGGCACCGCCCTGTACGATGCCATTTTCCTCTCCACCCGCGACGTGATCCAGCGGACGCCCGGCCGACGCATTGTCGTGCTATACACCGACGGGATCGACAACAAGAGCCTCAAGGATTTCAGCGACGCATTCACAGCGGCGCTGGCTTCCGACGCCACCTTCTTCATCCTGACGGTGGACAACATGAAGCAGGCTCTCGCCGATGCCAATAAGGACATCTACCAGCTGTCCCGCCGCCAGTACTACGAACACGCCCAGGGCGAAGCCGCCAGCCGCACCGGTCGTGTGGAGCCGCAGTGGACCCAGTCCATGCACCAGCAGTACCCGGCGCCGGCCGTGCTGGAGACCTCGTACCGCCTGGCTCACCAGCGGCTGGCGCGCCTGGCCGAGACTTCCGGCGGCAAATTTTTCAAGGTGAGTTCGTATGAGGAGCTGCCGGGCATTTACCGCGCCATCGCCGCCGAACTGCCCTACACCTACACGCTGGGCTACCAACCCGATTTCGCGACATTCAAACCGGGCGAGTTCCACACCATCGAGGTGCGCGTGGACGATCCGGCGCTGCGCCCCCGCTACCGCCGCGGCTACTACTACAACGCGCCGCCCGCCGCCGAACCGACCAAGCCATAGGCGGAGTGGGCCGGACACTCTCCCGGCGGGACGTCTGGCAGCACGGCACGACGTGGTCGGAAATCCGTTCAGCGACAGCCACAGCTCCCCATGTTTCGGTGGATTCAATGAAGAGATCGTCCACCATTTCCGGCTGATCGGCGAACGGACGCCGGGGCCGCATCCAATTACTCATGCCCAGACAATCGGCTGGCCGCGGCTATTTTCCCAGCACGAGGTCCGCGGCGTCGATCCTTCCATCGCCATTCAGGTCACCGTCCAATCCTGCCGGCAGCGGCGAAATTTCCGCCAGGTACCGTGCCAGGTCCAGGTAGATGGATCGTTCCTCCCGGATCACGAACGGCTCCAGGGTAAGCTCCACGATGACTCGGTCGGGGTCACCTGACGGGGCAGAGGCGAATTGAATGTCGAAGCTTGTGATAAGGGAGGAACCCAGATGAGCGGTGACCACACCGGTCAAAGGCGGTTCGGCGGTGATGAGATGGAACGATCGCCCGCCCATGTCGGAGCCGCCATCCACGTCCAGCCAGTATTGTGCTCGCTGGGCGGGTTCCCCGGTCGGCATGTCGCCCCAGATCTCGCTCTCATCCACCGACAGCTCGGCGGCGGTGTACGGATCCGTCTCGAAGACGCACCAGACGGGGTCGCCGAGAAATCCTGTGGTCCGGTCAGCGTCGGGATGGCCCAGATACACATTGAAATGGGCGTTTTCGGTCCCGTGGCCGCTTCCCCGTGATCGCAGGATCACCAGCCAACCGGCCGGGTCTTCGATCTCGTATTCTATGGCGTAATAGATGTAGCCCCGTTCGCCCGACTGGTCGGCAGCTACGGAATATCGATACTGCCGGGCTTGCACCTGAAAGCCATAGTCGGCGTAGATATGTCCCGTCGTTCCGTCGCAAGGGATTGCCAGCGGCTGATGGGCGAGCACTTTCGCCCCTGGACATACATTCGGGTATGTGAAATACATGTGCCCGTATGTGCTGTTGACACCCCAACGGCCTTCAACATAAAAGAGCGCGCCCGAGGTGTTCAAAGGGCTTTCCTGCCCGATCAGAACGACATCCCCGCCCGGTTCGGTTGACACATGAATGGGACCTGGATTGGCTCCGAAAGAAGCGGTCAGGGTCATGTCAGCCGATACATTCTGGATGGTGAGCGGGTTTAATCGTGTGTTGGCAAAGCCTCCCGGACCCGACCAACAGAAGAACAGATTGCCGCCATCAGCCACTGCTCGGACCGGCGTACAATCGCCGCCCGGCGGCACCGTCTGTACAGTATCCCCCTGCAGCTGCCCGGGTCCAGACACGAGAAAAGTGACTGTATAAGCAGTTACCGGAGAAGATAATATTGTCATAGCGAGCAAGCCAGACAAACACAGATAGAGGGCCGATCGACGCGTGTTGATGCCGCCGGTACGAGCATGATGGCTGATCATCTATTTCTCCTTGGTGATCATCCGCAATATCGACGATCCATCCGTCTACCCGATTCATCAGTCCCGGACAAACCGCAAACAGTTTGCCAAATCGGGTGGTTGCCCCCGACGGGCCCGGTCCGCCAGCACACCAGGATCGGGCAGTCGCTCCAGCGGCGGCGCCAGTGTGACGTTCTGGCCGTGCACCACGGCTGGATCGGGCGCGGCCGGCAGATGCAGCGTCACGCCTCGCGCTTCCACAACCGGGAAATCGGTTCGGGTGACGTCGGGTCCGGTTTCATAGCATACCAGTGCACTGGCGTTGGTGACGATGCCGCCCTCGAGACGGACCCGCGCCAGCGGACTGACCAGACGCAACCACGCACCGGCCAAACGGTGCTCGGCGAGCAGGCAGTTCGCGACCGTGGTCTGGCGGGTGAACCAGGGTTCCAGGGCATGGGCAGCCGCGTTGCCTGAGAACACGCACCCCTCCAGCCGGAGCTCCGCCAGGTTGGCGCGTCCCGTCCGCGGCGTGGCCAGCAGCGGGGCCCGCCCCTCGACGCGGTTGCCAAGCAGCCAGGTGTGCCGCAGGGTCGCCCGGGCAGCGGAATCGCGGGGTCCGGACGCGGTGATAAGGACCAGCGGCGCGGTACCGGTGGGATCCTGGCATTCGTTGTCGATGAGCGCCAGGCGGTCGCTCGTGAATTCGGTCGCCACCCGGACGTCCAGGGTGGCGGCGGGACGGCGATTCCCCTGCAGCACCAGATTGCGGACGGTGACCCGGTCCGCCGCCAGCTGCAGCGCGATGCCGTCGAGGACGACCGGCGCGTCGCCCTCACCGGCCACCACCAGCTCCATTCCATCGGGGCCGCGGTCATCCCGCAGCGACAGGGCGAACGCCCGATATTTCCCGGGCGCGATGGTCAGGTTGAATAGTCGGGCACCGGCAGCCACGGCCCGCGCGAACGCCTGTTGCAGGGGTTGCGCGAGATCCTCGCTGCACAGCGCCCGGAAATTCGTTTCTGCACTCAATCCGGCCGCCTCCTGTTCCGCCGCCGAATGCCCGGCCGCTCCCATCGATGCGGCAACGCAAGCACCCAGCCACCCGAAAAGCATCAGGCGCCACCGCGTCCCGCCCTGGAGCATCCCCGGGCCGCTCAGTCGTCCTCCTCGGCTTTGCCTTGAAAGACGGTTGTTTCGCCCGTGGTGAAGGTTCCCTCGCCATGATGGTCCCAGAACGTGTCGGTGCCATCGCTGTAGCGGGCGCCCGAGCCGGAGACGGCGCGGGGCAGAGTCACGGTGCGGCCGTCGGGTAGGGTGACGGTCACCGTGTCGGCGGCGTTGTCGAACACCGCGACCAGGCGCTCGCCGGTCGCCGAGACATAGCGGGCCTCGATCCGAACCTGGTCCGGAGCGACATCGGAAAATGGATCGTCAGCCGTCGCTTTTTCTTCCGCGGCAGGTGGCGCCGGAGCCGGCGTGCAGGCGGCCAACCCCAGAGCGACAACGAGAAACACGGTTGCGGAAATCAGGCGCATGAAACACCTCTTCATGATAAGGATCGAAAGGATTGCCTTTCCAAGCATACCACAGACAGGATGTCGCCAATGAGGCGGGAACTGCGCTCCCAGCATTTTCCCGCAACTCAAGTCGTCAGCCGGACGACTCGGGTTTGCGTATAATGAAACGACCATTCAGTATCATTGAGGAATCGGATCACCATGTCCCGGGTCAACCGTCACCCGCCCGTCCACTCCGTCAACCAGGCCGCCTACGATGCCGAGGCCGAGGCCACCGGCTGGCTCGGGCCCGAGATCGCCTTCGCCCTGATGCATTCGTACCTCGTGCCGGGCCAGGCGGTCCTGGAGATCGGCATCGGCACCGGGCTGGCGGCGATGCTGTTCCACAAGGCCGGCCTGGTGGTCCACGGCCTGGACCTTGATCCGACCATGCTGACCGCATGCCGCCGCAAAGGGTTCACCCACCTGATCCGTCACGATCTGCGCCACATGCCCTACCCCTACCCCGCCCGGAGCATGCACGGTGTCGTCTGCGTGGGGGTTTTCCAGTTTTTCCGGAGGCTGGGGCCGGTGTTCCGGGAAGTCGGCCGGATCCTGCGTCCGGGCGGATGCTTCGTGTTCGTGGTCGGCGACCGGGCCGGCTGTGACCACACATCATGGGTGGTCGAGGCGGCGCTTACCCACACCGGTCGGCCCGTCACCATGTACCGCCACAGCGAGCGACAAATCATCGGCTGGCTCACCCCGGCCGGACTTGTCCCGCTGGACCAGGTGGCGTTCACCATGTTCATGGACCGAGCCCGCACCCGGTCCTTCCCCGTTCGAACCTATCTGGCGCAGCGAAAGAACACGCTGAATCCGGATTGATACCACCGGAAAAACTCGCACCCTGCCCCGGCCGCGGCGCACCCCTCTCATCTACTGCGCATCTTAGAAAACGATTCCACCGCCGCGCAGACGGTGAAATTCACAGGCGCAACAGTAACGACTTCGACCGGGAGGCGGTCATGACGGGTCCGGGGCGTATCTGGCTGATGGTGTCCGCGGCGACCGCCGCAGCATTGAGCTGGGTGTTGTTCATCGCCGTTGCGCGTCCCGGCTGGGCCGAAGCGGCGCTCGAACGCACCGGCCGCGGGACATCGGAGGAAAACATGGCGGACTCAACCGTTACGGTTCGGCTCATGGGTGACGACGGACGGCTCACGGAACCGGTGACGGTGCCGCGGGTGGTCAAGAGCGACGACGAGTGGCGGCGGCAGCTCACACCCGAGCAGTACCGAATCACCCGCGGCAAGGGAACCGAGCGGGCGTTCTGCGGGCGCTTCCATGATCACAAGCAGCCGGGCCGCTACGACTGCGTCGGCTGCGCCCTGCCGCTGTTCGACGCCCGGGCCAAGTTTGACTCCGGCACCGGCTGGCCCAGCTTTTTCCGGCCGGTGGCGGCCGAGAACATCCGAACCGAAACCGATATCAGCTGGGGCATGCTCCGCGAGGAGATCCTGTGCGCCCGCTGCGGCGCCCATCTCGGCCACGTCTTCGACGACGGCCCGGCGCCCACGGGACTTCGTTACTGTCTGAATTCCGAATCCCTCATCTTCGTTCCCGACTCCCGGCAGTCGAAACCATAGGATTCCCGCCGGCGGTTGGAGTCGCCGCGTCAAAAAACGGACATTGGATCGGGCGGATAAACCACCGGCACCCCGCACCCCGGCTCGCCGTTTTCGAACGCCTCGATCTCCGCCCCGTGACGGAGGATGAATTGGATTTCGTCGATCCCCTCCAGAAGCCGGATCTGATTGAACGAGTCCAGGGAAAAGCTCATCACCTGGCCATCGGGCGCGATCACCGTCCGGGCCGTCAGGTCGACGGTGAGGCGCGCTTCCGGATCGTTTCTCGCCCACTCCACCAGGCGGTGGTGGAAGTCACCGGGAACGACGACTGGCAGCAGTCCATTCTGGAGGGCGTTCTGCCGAAAGATGTCGGCGAACGACGGACAGATCACCGCCCGGAATCCGAACTGAACCAGGGCCCACGCCGCGTGCTCCCGCGAGCTGCCGCAGCCGAAGTTCTCGCCCGACACCAGGATGACGGCGCCGGCGGCATCGGGCCGGTTGAGGACGCAATCGGCCCGCGGATCACCCGCGGCGTTGTACCGCCAGTCGTGAAACAGGCACGTCCCGAAGCCGTCCTTGCCGACGGCGGTGAGGAAGCGGGCCGGCATGATCTGGTCGGTGTCCACGTGATCCACCGGCAGGACCAGATAACGGCTGGCCAGCGGCGACGGAAACACAGACCGGGCCATCGCTCGAACGGGATCGTCCATCTCACGCCTCCAGGAAAATCCGCGGATCCGTCACCACTCCCGTGACCGCGGCCGCGGCGGCCGCCGGCGGACCGGCCAGCAGGGTGCGGCTGCCGCTCCCCTGCCGGCCCTCAAAGTTGCGGTTGCTCGTCGAGACGCACCAGGCGCCCGGCGGCACCCGGTCGCCGTTCATGGCCAAGCACATGGAGCAGCCCGGCTCGCGCCACTCCGCCCCGGCCGCCCGGAACACCCGGTCCAGGCCCGCTGCCTCGGCCGCCCGCTTCACGGCGCGGGAGCCGGGCACCACCAGCGCCCGCACGCCGGACGCCACGCGGCGGCCGCGGAAGACCGCGGCCGCGGCGGCGAGGTCTTCGAACCGGCCGTTGGTGCAGCTCCCGATGAACACCGCGTCCACCGGGTGGCCCAGCAGCGGCCGTCCCGCCGGCAGGCCCATGTAATCCAGCGCCTTCTTCAAACTCCGCCGGATGTCCGCATCGCTCACCCCGTCCGGATCGGGAATGGTTCCGGTGATGGGCATGCCCATGGCCGGGGTGGTGCCGAAGGTGATCATGGGTTCCACCACGTCCGCATCGAGAGAGACCGTGCGATCGTAGACCGCTTCCGGATCCGACGGCAGGCGCCGCCAGGCAGCTACCGCGGCTTCCCACGCCTTGCCTTGCGGCGCGTGCGGCCGACCGCACAGGTATTGGAACGTGCTGTCGTCGGGCGCGACGAGGCCGGCGCGGGCGCCCGCCTCGATGGACATGTTGCACACCGTCATCCGCTCCTCCATGGACAACGCCCGCACCGCCGCCCCGGCATACTCGAGCACGTACCCGGTCCCGCCTCCCGTGCCGAGCGCCGCGACGAGCGCCAGCACCAGGTCCTTGGCGGTCACCCCGCATCGCCGCCGGCCGGCGATCATCACGCGGCACGTCTTCGAGGGCCTCTGGAGCAGGCACTGGGTGGCCAGGACCTGCTCCACTTCCGACGTGCCGATACCGAAGGCCAGCGCGCCGAACGCGCCGTGGGTGGCGGTGTGGCTGTCGCCGCACACGACGGTCATCCCCGGCAGAGTCAACCCGAGCTCCGGACCGATGACGTGCACGATACCCTGGCGCGGGTGCCCCGGACCGAAGCAGGTGATGCCATGACGCCGGCAGTTGGTCTCCAGCGCCGCCACCTGGGCGGCCGCCTGCGGGTCCGTCGGACCGTCCAGGGGGCCGGTGGGCACGCTGTGGTCGGCGGTCGCCACCGTCCGGTCCGGCCGCCGCATCCCGAGACCCCGGCGGCGGAGCCCGGCGAACGCCTGCGGCGACGTCACCTCGTGGACGTAGTGGCGATCGATGTACAGGATGGCCGGCGCTTCGGGCGGCTGGACCACCACGTGGGTGTCCCAGATCTTCCGGTACAGGGTGCGCGGCACGCTCATGCCGCCCTCCGCAGGGCGGCGCAGACGGCGTCGCCCACCGCGGCCGTCCCCGCCGGCCGGTCCGGCCGCAGGTCGGCGGTCAGGACGCCGGCGGCGATCACCGCGCCGATCGCCCGCTCCACTGCGTCCGCCTCGCGCCCCAGGCCGAAGCTGAACCGCAGCAGCGCCGCCACCGAACCGATGGCGCCGAGCGGATTGGCCGCGCCCCGCCCCGCCAGGTCCGGCGCCGAACCGTGAACCGGTTCGAAGAGCCCGGCCCGGCCGCCGCCCGGACTGATGTCGCCCAACGAGGCCGACGCCAGAAGACCGATGGATCCGGCCAGCACGGCCGCCTCGTCGCTGAGGATGTCACCGAACATGTTCTCCGTGAGCAACACGTCGAATCGGCCGGGGTTGAGGATGAGCTGCATGGCGCAGGTGTCCACCAGCATGTGCTCCAGCCCGACATCCGGAAAATCCACTGCCACGTCCTCCACCACCCGGCGCCAGAGCCGGGAGCATTCCAGGACGTTGGACTTGTCGACGCTGGTGATCCGGCCGCGCCGGCGCCGGGCTCCCGCGAATGCGATCCGGGCCACCCGCTCCACTTCCCCGTAGCTGTACTGCATGGTATTCACCGCCTCGGCCGTCGGGCCGTCGCCGAAAAGTCCGCGGGGCCGCCCGTAGTAGAGGCCGCCCGTGAGCTCCCGCACGATGAGCAGATCCGTGCCGGTCACCACCCCGTCCTTCAGGGGCGATGCGCCGGCCAGCGGCGCCCAGGCCCGCACGGGCCGCAGGTTGGCATAGACGCCCATTGCCTGCCGCAGGTCCAGGAGGCCACGTTCGGGACGTCGGTCCGGCGGCAGGGAATCAAACTCGGGCGACCCCACGGCGCCGAGCAGCACTGCCCCGGCGGTCCCGGCGCGGGCGCGGGTTTCCGGCGGCAGCGGCTCGCCGGTGGCCGCAAGGGCCGCGCCGCCGATCAGCCCCTCCGCTGTGTCCAGACGGTGGCCGGCAAGCGCGGCCACCGTCTCCAGCACCTTGACCGCCTCGCGGGTGACTTCCGGTCCGATGCCGTCGCCGGGCAGGACGAGCACGTTCAGATCCACGTCCGCCTCACAGGTAAAAGGAGGGCGCCAGGGTCCAGTCGTCCGGTTCCGCTGCTTCCGGAGCCGGCGCGTATTTCCAGCGCCCGAACAGGACATTCCGGACCAACTGGGCGATTTCGTCATCGGTCAGCCCCTTCTTCCGGTCGGCCGCCTGGGTGAACGCGCGATACACGACATCCAGCTGATCGTGGGTGAGGTCGAAGCCGAGATCCTCGCAGCGGCGGTCCAGCGAGTGACGGCCGCTGTGCTTGCCCAGCACGATCCGGCTCTCGGGCACGCCCACCTCCGCCGGATCGATGATCTCGTACGTGGTGCGCTCCTTGAACCAGCCATCCTGATGGATGCCGGCCTCGTGGGCGAAGGCGTTGGCGCCGACGATGGCCTTGTTGGGCTGCGGCCCGAAGGTGATCAACTCGGTCAGCAGTCGGCTGGACGGGTAGAGTTGCCGGGTCACCACCCCGGTGTCAAACGGCAGTGCGTCCTGGCGCGCCTTCAGGATCATCACCACCTCCTCCAGGGAGCAGTTGCCCGCCCGTTCGCCGATCCCGTTGACGGTGCACTCCACCTGCCGGGCGCCGGCGCGGACCGCGGCGAGGGAGTTGGCCACCGCCAGCCCCAGGTCGTTGTGGCAGTGCACGCTCACCGTGGCTTGACCGTCGATGGCGCGGACCATGCGGCCGATGAGTGCGGCGTACTCCTCGGGCAGGCAATGACCCACCGTGTCCGGCAGATTGACGGTGGTGGCTCCGGCGGCGACCACCGTGCGGCACACCTGTTCGAGGAAGTCGGGATCCGACCGGGCGGCGTCCTCGGCGGAGAACTCCACGTCATCGGCGTAGCGGTGCGCCTGTTCCACGGCGGCGGCCGCCTCCGCCAGGGCCTGTTCCCGGGTTTTGCGGAGCTTGTACACCAGGTGGATGTCGCTCGTGGCGATGAACGTGTGGATGCGGGGCCGGCGCGACGCCTCCAGCGCCCGGGCCGCCCGCTCGATGTCCCGCGGACACGCCCGGGCCAGCGCGGCCACCCGGGCGTCGGGCAACTCGCGGCAGATTGCGGCCACCGCCTCGAAGTCGCCGTCGGAGGCGATGGGGAAGCCCGCCTCCAGGATATCCACGCCCAGTTCCACGAGCTGGCGCGCCATCCGCAGTTTTTCCTCCGTGAACATGCTGCAGCCCGGCGCCTGTTCACCGTCGCGCAGCGTCGTGTCAAAAACCGTGATTCGTTCGCACATGTCGCCTCCCGGCACCGGCGGCATCGACTCGGGGCAGACCACCGGTTGCAGAATTTCCGCCGATGGTGACAGGAGGCTGAATATATGTCAAATTTATAATTATATTATTATATATAGAATATTTTTATTACATAAACCATCGTGATACCCATGCACACGGATAGTCATAATTTCAAACTTTATCAATGACTTCATGCGTTCTTTTCATTGGATAATCGGGTCAGCGATCCCCCATACTCGGTCATATTGCCAAAGAAACCGTCCGGGATCTTTGATCGATGAAAAAATATACTTGATTTATTGAATACTATATTTTAATAAATATCGTTTATACATTGCAACCAGGAGCCCTGAATCATGGACCTGCACACAATGAAAATTTTCATGGCCGTGGCCCGGGAGCGCAGCTTCTCGCGCGCGGCGGAAAAGACCCTGCGCACCCAGCCGGCGGTGTCGTTGGCCATCCAGCGCCTCGAGGGCGAGCTCGGCGAAAAGCTCATCGACCGGACCGGCAAGGAGCCGGTGCTCACCGACGCCGGCCGGATGGTGCTGGAGTACGCCAACCGGTTCGAGAATATGGAGCACGAACTGGAAACCGCCTTGGCCGAGCTCCATGACGTCCGGGCCGGGCGGCTGAGCATCGGGGCCAACGAGTCCACCACCCTGTACCTGATCGGCCACATCATGCAATATCGGCGGCTGTACCCCCGGGTGAAGGTCCAGGTGCGGCGATGCCTGTCCAGCAAGATTCCCACCCAGATCGTCGACGGCGACCTGGAGCTCGGCGTCATCAGCTACTCCCCCGCCGACGACCAGCTCCAGTCAGCGCCCCTGTTCACCGATCACCTCGCCTTCGTCGTCTCGCCCCGCCACCGCTTCGCCCGGCGCAAGTCCATCCCCATCGCCGAGCTGGGCATGGAGACGTTCATCGCCCACAACGTCCACTCCCCCTACCGGGAGCTGGTCCTGCAGACCTTCCAGCGCCACCGGGTGCCCCTGCACATGGACCTGGAGATGCCCACCATCGAGACCATCAAGATCCTGGTGCAGCGCGATGAGGGCGTCGCCTTCCTGCCGCGGATGTGCGTGGAGCAGGAGCTGCAGCAGGAGACGCTCCGGGCGATCCGGGTCAAGGAGCTCGACGTGGAGCGCCAGATCCGGCTGGTCTACCCGGCCCGCCGGCAGCTCAGCCACGCCGCCACGGCGTTTCTGGAGTTGGTGGGGAAGAGGATTGAGGAATAGGTGAGTGGGTGAACGGGTGAATTGGTGAATCGGTGAATCGGGAAAGGAGATGAAGCAGTTTAAGGGGCGGGGGTGAAGGCGTCATCGCGGAGGCGCCAGCGCCAGGTGCGCATTGGAGGTTCGCTTCTGGACTCATCATATCCGCCGCGGCGCGATTCCCGGTCGAAGCGGATGAAATCGATGGCCGAGCAGAATTCGATGGTGTCGGATTCGATCCACCGCACGTCCTCGATGGCGAGCGGGTAGGGATCGACGGTCTTCTCCGCCGGCAGCCGCTCCCCCGCCCGGCCGCCGCCGGTCACGAGATCGGCCACCCGATAGACGGTCACGACCGGGTGTCCTTCCCCCACCGACACGATCGCCGCGCGGGCGCCGTCGGGAGCGATGGCCACGGACTGGATCTGCGCCAGCACGTCCGTCTCCGCCCGCACGAGGCGGAGGTTTTCCGCCGCGTCCACCCAACCCAGCACGTCTCCCTCCTCACAAGCTACCACTGCCAGTGCCCGGCACGGCCCGTCGGCCACCGGGTACTCGCGCACGTTGCGGTACCCGGTCCCGCACGCCGCAAGGCTCAACACAACGATACCGGCCAACAGCGCGGTCCGCCCCGGCGAAGCGCTCATCCCGTTCTCCGGCCGTCGGAATGAACATAGCCTATCTCGACCACCGCCCAAGTCAAGGG
>Ga0209605_1000188_pt1 | contig 84968 bp, 78 predicted proteins | sample AD_UKC035_MetaG_FD_184408 | JGI IMG/M metagenome (GOLD analysis project Ga0209605, IMG submission 184408) | Active sludge microbial communities of municipal wastewater-treating anaerobic digesters from USA - AD_UKC035_MetaG (SPAdes) (version 2) | ecosystem: Engineered > Bioreactor > Anaerobic >...
AGGCGATCCGGATCGCCTGGGAGCTGGGCGCCGACCTGATCAAAACCTACTACACCGGCCCGCGCTTCAACGAGGTGGTCGCCGGGGTGCCGATCCCGGTCTTCGCCCTCGGCGGGGCCAAGTTCAAAAACGAGGCCGACGCCCTGGCCCTGGCCCGCAATGCCTTCCGGGCCGGCGCCGCCGGGCTGGTCTTCGGCCGCAACGTCATCCAGGCCCGGAAACCGGACCGGTTCATCCAACAGCTGAAGGCGGCCGCGGCCGTCTGAAAAACGGCTCTCATCAGACCTCGAAAAAAGGAGATGACATGAAACCCCGGATCGGGCTGATCGGCCTGACCGCCGAACTTTACCGCCGGAAGGTCCCGGAGCTGGTAGCCGGACTGGAGACCTTCTCCAGGGAACTGGCCGGCCGCCTCGAACGGGAACTCGAGCTGACCCACGTGCCGGTCGTCTGCACCCGGCCGGAGATGGAGGCGGCCGTCGAAAAACTGGCCGCCGCCGGCGTCGACGGGGTAATCCTGGTCTTCCTCTCCTACAGCCCGAGCCTGATCATCGCGCCGGCGCTCAAAAAACTCGGAGGCCGGCCGATCCTGGTCTGGAACACCCAGAAACTGGAGACGGTCGGAACGGAATTTTCGGGCGCGGACATGTTCAAAAACCATGGCATGCACGGCGTCCAGGATCTGGCCAGCGTCATGCGGCGGGAAGGCCTGGCCTTCCACCTGATCACCGGCCACTACCGGGACGCCGCGGCCCGGGCCGGGGTGAACGACTGGTGCCGGGCGGCCGCCGCGGCCGGCCGGCTGGGCCGCGCGCGCCTGGGCCGGCTGGGCGGCCGTTTTGAAGACATGGGCGATTTCGCCTGGGACGACCGCCGGCTGCGCGAACAACTCGGACCGCAGGCGGTCGACCTGCCGGTAAGCCGTCTGTCCGAATGCTCACGCGCGGTTCCGGAGAAGGAAATCCAGGGGCTGGTGGCCGCGGAGAACCGGCGTTTCCGGGTGGACCCGAAGCTTGACCCGGCCACCCGCCGGCAGGCGGCCCGCCTGGAACTGGGCCTGCGGCGCCTGGTGGCCGAAGAGCGCCTGAACGGACTGGGCATCAATTTCATGGCCTTCGAGGGAGCGGAGGGGGCCGAGGCGATTCCCTTCGCCGCCATCTCCAAGCTGATGGCCGAAGGACTGGGCTACGGCGGCGAGGGCGATATCCTCTGCGCGGCGGCGGTGCTGATTCTGCACGGCCTGGCCGGCGCCGGCAACTTCGTCGAGATGTTCACCACCGACTACCGGAACGACCGGATCTTCATGTCCCACATGGGCGAAAGCAATCCCAACCTGGCCCGCGACCCGAAATCGGTCCGGCTGGCCCGCAAGGAGATGTCGCTGATCAAGCCCGGCCTGGCCACCACCAGCCTGCTCTTCCAGCTCAAGCCGGGGCCGGTCACGCTTCTCAACCTGGCGCCCGGCCGCGACGGATTGAACTTCATCATGGCCCGCGGCCGGGTCCTGGCCAAACCCTGGTTCCCCGGGCTGGACGTTCCCAACTTCATGCTGAAAATCCCCGGCCGGGTGGAGAATTTTCTCACCGGCTACAGCCGGCTGGGGGGCACCCATCACCTGGGCCTGGCTTACGGAGACCAGCGGCCGGCCCTGCGGCTGCTGGCGGAACAACTTGGCCGGCCGGCCTTCGAAGTCGGAGAAGAAGGATAAAAGATGGCCGATCTCTTCCTGGGCTTCGACAGCGGCACCACCAACACCAAGGCCTTCCTTTACGACGACCGGCTGGTCTTGAAGGCCGCGGCCGCCCGACCGACCGGCCTGAAATTTCCCCGGCCCGGCTGGGCCGAACAGCCGGCCGATGACTGGTTCCTGGCCCTGGCCCGGAGTCTCCGCGGCCTGAAAACGCGCCTGGGAACCATCGGCCTGGCCGGCAGTTCCCAGGGCGGCACCTTCGTTCCGCTCGACAGGAACGGGCGCCCCCTGCGACCGGCCGTCACCTGGCTCGACAACCGCGCGCCCGACATCGCCGCGGAGCTCAACCGCCGCTTCGGGGCCGGCCGTTTCTACCGGAAAACCGGCTGGCGACTCTACGGCGGCTCGCCGCTCACCCTCTGCCGCTGGCTGCAGCAGGAGGAACCGGAGGTCTGGCGGCACACCCGGCGGCTGGCCTTCGTGGCCGATTACCTGAATTATCGACTCACCGGCGAATTCTTCCTCGATCCGACCTCGGCGGCCATGACCAATCTCTTCAACATCCGGACCGGCCGCTGGGATCCGGAACTGCTCGACCTGGCCGGCCTGAAAAGCTCAATGCTGCCGGAGGTCATCCCGGCCGACGCCTGCGGCGGCCGGCTGACCGCGGCGGCCGCCCGCCAACTGGGCCTGTCCGCGGGCACGCCGGTCTTCGCCGGCGGTCACGACCAGTACTGCGCCGCACTGGGCGCCGGGGCCGCGGCGGCCGGAACCGCCCTGGTCTCCTGCGGCACCGCCTGGGTAATCCTGATCACCACCCGGCGGCCGGTCTACGACCCGGCCCGGCGGCTGGCGCCCGGGCCGCACCTGCTGCCGGGCCGTTTCGGCCTGATGGGTGCGGCCAGCAACGGCGGAATTCTTTACGATTGGTTCAGCCGCAACCTGAAACAAACCCGGCCGGCCGAAGGCGAAACGCCCTCGCCGGTCCTGGTCCTGCCCAACTTCATCCGGGGCCGGGGCGGACTCCTGAACCTGGGCCTGGCCGACGGACCGGCCGAGATCCTCCGGGCGGTCATGGAAACACTCGGCCTCCAGATCCGGGAGTACCTGGATTTAGCCGCCCCCCGGCTGGGCGGGGACCGGGTCAGAAAACTGGTCGCCATCGGCGGCCCGGTCCGGCAAACCAGCCTGCCCCGCCTCCTGGCCGACATCACCGGCCTGGAAGTGACGGTGCCGGAGATCAGCGAGGCGGCCGGCCGCGGCGCGGCCCGGCTGGCCCTGGCCGGCCTCTCCGGACGCCATCCGGAGAGCCGCTTCAAATTGGCCGGGCGCCGTTTCCGGCCCCACCCCGGCCGGACCGAAGCTTACGTCAAAAAATACGAACTCTACCGCCGTCTCAAGCGGCAACTCGAAAAAGAGGGAGAAAACGATGGCTGAATGGTACTCCGACTACGTGCAGAACCCACCCCGGATAGTAAGCCCGGAACTGCCCGGGCCCCGATCCCGGGAGATCCACGGCCGGGCCGAGAAGTACATGAAGGGCTTCTCCTCCCAGGTCCAGCTCTTCCCGGTCGTCTTCGAGGAGGGGCGCGGTCCTTTCCTGCGCGACGCCGACGGCAACACCTACATCGACTTCTCCTCCGGCATCTACGTGACCGGCTGCGGCCACGCCCATCCCAAGATCGCCGAGGCGCTCAAGCGGATGGCCGACCGGCTCTGGAACGCCCATGACTTCACCGCCTCGGTCAAAGTCGAGGCGCTGGAACTGCTGGTGGACGTCCTGCCCGGGGACATCAGCGGCGTCCAGTTCTATTCCGACGGGACCCCGGCGGTCGAGGCCGGCCTGCGGGCCGCCCGGGCCATCACCGGCCGCTTCGAGTTTCTCTCCTTCTGGAAGGACTTCCACGGCAAGACGCTCGGCTCGGTCTCCCTGGCCGGCATGAGCCCGGACAAGGGCATCCGCTCCCCCGGCTTCTTCCTGGCGCCCCGGCCCAACTGCTACCGATGCCCCTTCAAGATGGAGCATCCCGCCTGCAACCTCTACTGCGTGGACTTCACCGAAAAGGTGCTCCGCGAGGAGACCACCGGCCGGGTGGCGGCGGTGGTGATGGAACCCATCCAGGGCTGGGCCGGCAGCGTCTTCCCGCCCGAGGCGTTCATCCCGGAACTGAAGAAGCGCCTCGAGAAGCTGGGCATCCTCCTCTTCCTGGACGAGATCCTCACCGGCATGGGACGCACCGGCGATTGGTTCGCCTGCGACCATTACGGGGTGGTGCCGGACATCATCACCCTGGGCAAGGGCCTGGGCAACGGTTTCCCGGTGACGGTGATGGCGGTGCGCGAACCCTACAAGGAGCACCTGGAGAAGATCAGCGCCTCCTCATCCTTCGGCGGCAACCCGCTGGCCTGCGCGGCGGCCCTGGCCACCCTCAAGGTCATCAAGGAGGAGAAGCTCCTGGAGAACGCCCGGAAAATCGAGGCCGTGATCATGAAGCGGCTGGAGGCGATGAAACAGAAGTACCGCATCGTGGGCGACGTCCGCGGCCGCGGCTGCCTCTTCGGCGTCGAGCTGGTCAAGGACAAGCAGAGCAAGGAGCCCTTCGAGGCGGCCGGGAAGCTGGTCTACCAGAAGGCCTTCCGCAAGGGGCTGGCCTGGATACCGGCCGGCCACATCCTGCGCATGTCGCCGCCCCTGGTCATCAACGAGGAGCTGGCCCTCAAGGGCGTCGGGATGATCGAGGAGGCCATCGCCGAAACGGAGCGGGAACTGCTTTAAGGCTTCGGCGGAGAAAACCGCTTCGAAGCAGTCCCGGGCGGCCGGAATCCTGACGGCCGCCCGGGGCCGGGAAGCCCGGGCCGTCGGTCCGCTTGAAGAAAGGAAGAAGCCGATGCCTTTCACTCCGTTCCACTTCGGACCCGGCGCCTGCCTCGCCCTGCCCCTGAAAGAACGCCTCGACCTGCCGGTCTTCCTGCTCTCCAACCTGGCGATCGACCTGGAACCCCTGGCCGTGATCTCATTCGGCCTGAAGTATCCCCTCCACGGTTACGCCCACACCCTCCTCTTCGGGAGCCTGGTGGGAATCGGCTGGGCGGCCCTCGCCTTCGCGGGTCGAAGACACCTCCGGCGGCTGATGAACCGCCTGCGCCTCCCCTACCGGCCGGATTTTCGGATCATGGCGATCTCCGCCCTGCTCGGCGCCTGGTTCCACGTCCTGCTGGACGCCCCCCTCTACTCCGACATCCGCCCCTTCTATCCGCTGACGGCCAACCCGCTCCACGGAAAAATCAGCGGCGGCGCCGTTTACCTGGTCTGTCTGCTGGCCTTCATCCCGGCCGCTGTCCTCTACCTCCAGGCGGCCGGCGGTAAAAGGGCTGAAAATGATCGGGCGGGTTTGGTCAAAAAGGAATAAAGCGGAAATAAGTTCTTATCAAGCCGGGGTTATCTGAAAACGGTCCAGGTCGAGGCCGGCCTCCCACTGGGGCAGGCGCGGCGACGGACCTTCTATCAACACCAGCTCCTTGTCAGCCAGCGAGTTTATCTTCGCCCAGAGCGTCGTGTCACCCCAGAACTGGGGCGGGGTGTCGCCGGCGGCCGCCGCCGCGAAGATCTCGCGCGGCCGGTTCTTCCCGTTGCGGACCGCCTCCAGCGCCAGCCGTTCCAGCCGGCCCAGGCCGTCCGCTCCGTCCGGCTGTTCCTGCAGCCAGCGGGCCACGGCGGCCGGCACCCAGGGCAGGGGCGCGCCGACGCCGGCCGCCAGTTCGGCGAAGGCCTGTTTATCCTGGAGGGCGAAGGCCGCATCCACCCGCTTCGCGAAGAGAAACTGGGCTTCGGTCACCGGCCGGCGCCGGCCGTACACGGAGAGCAGCTGGGCGGCCGTCAGCTGTCCGAGACCGTGGAAGGGAACAATGCCTGGGAAAGCGTCCAGGCAGAGCAATTCGACATTTTCGGTCCGGTTCAGCTCCAGCAGGCAGACCAGGATGTGGACGAGCATGGACTGGTCGAAGAGACAGGCGTCAAACCAGAGCACGATCCTCCCGTACCCGGCTTCCGTTCGGAGCCTGGCGTACTGGCAGCGGAAGGACTTCAGGATTTTCTCCCGGCTCAAACCCCGGCCGGTCTGCGCCTCGATGAACCGCGCCCGGGCGGCCAGGATCGCCTCGTCCGGCCAGCCGGGCCGGCGGGGGCCGTCGTAAAGGATGTCGTGCCAGACGAAGATCTCACCCTCGAGGCCGGATCGGGCCAGAAGACCGCCGGCGCAGTCGCCGCTGGTCAGGTGCAGTATTTTGTTGAGAGGCATGCCCGGTCTCCTCAAGTAATCAGTCCGGCCGGCCAAACCGGGACCCCGAAATCACAACGCCCCCGGTGGAAGACCCGCCCGGCTGCAAAGGCCTCAATCGAACTTGAACCCTTTTCGGAAGACCCCCAGGCAGGCATCCACGACCCTGGGATCGTAAAGCACGCCGCGGTTTCCGGAGATTTCTTCCAGGGCATTCTCAGTACCCACCGCCAGCCGGTAGGGACGATGCGAAGCCATGGCCTCCACCACGTCGGCCACCGCCAGTATTCTGGCTTCCATGATTATCTGGTTCTCGGCCAGCCGGTTGGGATATCCGGAACCATTCATGCGTTCGTGGTGCTGCAATACCGTAAGCGCGACCGGCCAGGGAAATTCAATGCCGTACAGGATGTCATAACCGGCCTGGCTGTGGGGCTGGATCATCTGAAACTCCACCTCGGTCAGCTTGCCGGGCTTGGTCAGGATTTCGACCGGTACGATTATCTTGCCCACGTCATGAAGCAAGCCGATGACCATCATCTCCTTTTCCAGCGCCCCCGTCTCCCGGGCGATGGTCACCGCCAGCCTGGCCACCCGGCTCTGGTGTCCGGCCGTGTACGGATCGCGCATTTCACCCATTTTGCCCAGGGCTTCGATCGTCTCGTCTATCATTTTCTGCAGCTTTTCGTAACTGGTCTGCAAACCCGCCTCGGCCCGCTTCCGCTCGGCAATGTTCTGTTCCAGCTTTCGGTTGACCTGCTCCAGCTGCTCCATCTTGTCTTCCAGCTTGCGGATAATCGCTTCATTGTATTGCCTCAGGTAAACGGTCTCCTCTTGGGACTTCTTGCCCGCGGGCCGGGGCGGCGTCTTCGGAACGGCCGCCGCGCTCTGCCGAAGGGTCTCCTCGATGATCCCCATCAGCGAGTCGGGCTCCGTCGGCTTGACGACAAAACGCTCCGCGCCCAGGCTGAGCGCGAAATCCCGATCCCGCTCGTCGGTGTAGGTGGCGGTGTAAAAAAACAAACGGCACCGGCTTCAATCGCTCGTCCTTCTTCCAGTTCCGGCAGAGGGCGAACCCGTCCATCACCGGCATCAGGATATCCGAAATAATCAGATCCGGCGGCTGCGACCGGGCCTTTTCGAGAGCCTCGGCGCCGTGCGCGGCGGCAACAACTTCGTAGCCGTACCCCTGCAGCAAAGCGTTCAGGAAATAAAGGTTTTCCTCCTTGTCGTCCACGATCATTATCCGCTTCTTCATGAAGAGATCTCCTTTCAATCCTTTTCCAGGTAAGATGCCACTTCGGCCGCGAAGGTTTCCGGGTTGATCGGTTTTTCGATGTAGCCGTTGCAGCCGGCGGCCAGCGATTTTTCCCGGTCGCCGGCCATCGCGTAAGAGGTCACCGCCACGATCGGGATGGTCTTGAGCGCGGGGTTGGCGCGCAATTCGCGGGCGACCGCGTACCCGTCCATTCCGGGAAGCTGGATGTCGAGCAGGATCAACTCCGGCCGGAGGCTGCCGGCCATTTCGATGCCCCGGATTCCATCGGCGGCCTGGAGGACCTCATAGCCGCGCGCTTCGAGCAGAAAAGCGGCCAGGTAACGGTTTTGTTCGTTGTCTTCAATAAGGAGAATCCTTTTCTTCATGGGGTCTCCGCTGACGGTACCGGCAGGATGAAAGTGAAAACGCTCCCCTTGCCCAACTCGCTGGTCACCCGGATTTCCCCGCCCAGCAACCCGGCCAGCCGCCGGCAGATGACCAGCCCCAACCCGGTACCCTCGTGCTGGCGCGCGAGGCCGGAATCGATCTGCCGGAAGGGCTGGAACAATTTGCCGAGGTCTTCGGCCTTGATTCCGATGCCGGTATCGGCAACCGAGATCCGGACCGCGGTGCCGTTCCCTTCCGCGGCAAGGGCGGCCGTGAGCTGCACCCACCCCCGCTCGGTAAATTTTATGGCGTTGTTCAGCAGGTTCAGCAGCACCTGCTCGACCCGGCGCGAGTCGCTCGAGAACCTCCCGATCTCCGCGGCAATTTCCAGGCGCAGGTCAACCTGTTTCTTTTCGGCCAGCGGCCTCACGATTCCGGCGACCTTGAGAATCGAGGCCCGCAGGTCAAAAGGTTCGTTGCGTATCTCCAGCTGCTCCGCCTCTATCTTCGAGATATCCAGGACATCGTTGATCAGGGCCAGCAGGTGGCGCGAGCTGTCGCGCACCATGCCGAGCTGCTTGCGCTGCTCCTCGTTCAGGGGGCCGGCCAATTCCTGGAGAATAATCCCGGTGAATCCGATGATCGAGTTAAGCGGCGTCCTCAATTCGTGCGACATGGTGGCCAGGAAGGCCGACTTCAAGCGGTCGGCCGCCTCGGCCTTTTCCTTGGCCACCGCCAGTTCTCCGAGGGTCGCCTCCAGTTCCCGCGTCCGCTGCCGAACCAGTTCCTCGAGATGGTCGCGGTATTCGGTCAGGACCTTCTCCTTCACCTGAAGCGAACGCTGGGATTCTTCCAGGGTGGCGACCATCTGGTCGAAGGAGCTGGCCAGGGTGCCGAGCTCATCGCGTGAGGCGATGCCGATGCGGCGGCCCAGGTCACCGGTCCGGGTTATGAAATCGACCCCTTCGGTGAGCTTCTTGAGCGGATGAATGACAAAAAGGTGGAGACCCGAAAGGGTGAGCAGGCTGAGCAGGGCCAGGCCCAGGCAAAGGCTCAGAACCATCCAGAGGACGTGATCGCCGATCATTTTTTCAATGTTGGCCGCCGGGATCAGAACGACGATTCTCCAATCCTGCTCGGCAAATTTACGGTGAAAGAGGAAATGGCGGCGCCCCCGGATCTCGATGGGAGCGATCTCGCGCTCGTCCCGGGCCAGGAGGGACGGGAGCGCCGGCGCATACTCACCGATCTTCCGGCCCTGCAGGCCGGCCGCCTGGCTGGCCATGATCACGCCGTTCCGGTCAACCAGAAAAATGGTTCCGGCGGGACGGACCTGGAAGTTGACCATGTAATCGGTCAGGTTGACCAGCGTGACGTCGATGCCCACCACCCCGTACACGCGTCCCTTTTCGTCAAGAAGGGCCTTCTCGAAACCGAGGTTGATGTCGCTGGTCGTCAGGGACGGGTAGGCCTCGGTCGTAACAACCCGGGCCGGATTCTTCTTTCCCAGAATATACCAGGGGCGTTGCCGGGGATCGTAGCGGATGGGTCGGTTCCAGGGATGGGAGCGCACCATGCTGCCGTTCTCCCGGCCCATGTAAACCGAATTCACGTAAGGGTGCGTAAGCCGGTAGGCATTGAAGATCCGGATGATCTTTTTTTCGAGTTCCGAGTAGTTATACCGGAAGTTCTTTTCGTTGGCCTGCAGGAAACTGGTGAACTGGCTGTCATCCCGGGAACGGACCACCTCATTCTGCGCCAGGGCGTTGACGTCGCCCTCCACCTCGGCAAAGAAATTCTTCAGGGAGAAATCGAAATTCTGAAGCTGCTGGGAGAGGTTCGCCTGGATCAGGGCCAGCTGCTCGTTCCAGAGCCGCTTGTAGATAATCGTTCCGAAGGTGAAAATGATCAGGATGGAGGTGGAGGTGAAGATAAGGAAGAGCTTCGTCTTAAGTTTCACGCTATCGCCTCGGACACCTCAGTAAGATTGAACCCGGGCCGCCGGTCCCGGAAACGGCCTTTCACCGGGACTGCCAAAACCGGCCCTTTGCCCGGGGCTGAAAACGTCAATCGGGCTGAAAATCGGCGGCAGGCTATCTTTTAATACTATCATCCCGAAAGCCGGTGGTCAAGAAAACCAGCCTTGAAAAGTCAGGGTGATGGCTGGGGTACCGGCCCGGGGCCGGCCTTCAACCCTGTCGGCCGCCGCCACCCTCAAGGTCATCAAAGAGGAGCTGGCCCTCAAGGGCGTCGGGATGATCGAGGCGGCCATTGCCGGGACAGAGCAGGAACTGCTTTAAAAAAGAGCGGAACCGGGCGGCCGGCGAAACGATACTTGAAACGATCGGCTGACAGGCGGGAAACCGTACCGGAGGGCGCGTTTCAATCCGGCGGCGGGCCGGGAACCGAACCGTCAGGAACCAGGAGTTGATTCCGTCCCGCCGCTTAACGGATATTTACCGACCGTCTTTACGTAATTCACCAGGTCGATGAGCGTTCCCGCGGGGACGCCCACATAAGTTTCCCCGCCGATGGCAAATTCATACGCGCCGCCCGGTCCGGCCACCCTTATCGCATGCCTGATCTTTCTTTTGACCGCGTCGGTCAAGGACCCGTAAACGTCCTTGCAATTAAGACCGCCGTGAATGACGACTTTGCCCTTCATGGCCGCAACGGCGGCGTCGATGGAACTCCAACCGCCGATGTCCATAACGTTCAGCTTGAATTCCTCGCAAAACGTCTTGAAGTTATGGTCCGAGGGACCGTCGGTATGCATCGAGCGGCCTTTCAACCCGTATCGTTCGTACAGGGCCTTGTCGTACGAAAGGACCTGGCAGACATACATGGCGTTGGAAATAAAACAGGTGTTGTCGTTGGCAAGCCCCAGGGTTTCGGTCCGGACGCCATAACGTTCGTCGTAATAATCAACCAGTGCGCAGAAGGTGTCAAACATCTTGGCGAACAACTCTTTCACGGTTTTCGGCTTCAAAGCCATCAACAAGTACACCCGGGCGGGTTCCATGATGGCGCAGGCGGCGGACAAAGGTGGGTGTATATTCAACCGGGGACCGCTTCTGGACAGGTTGACTCCCCTTCGGGCCGCCGCCCGGTAAAAATCCTCGAACCGGCGGTCCAACCACTCCAGTCCCTTGAGACGTTTCGGGTCCGGGACCCGCAATTCCGCGAAATCATGTTCATCCTTAAGAATGGGCACGATCCGTGGAGAAGTCCCGTCGGGCCTTTCGATCGGGCAATCGAAGACCAGGCCTTCCGAAATCGGACCGATGTCAAGGTGTATTTCCGTGTCGGTGTTATCATCCTTAAGATTCTCCAACCGCCATTCTATTCCGCGCAGCTGGGTATCCACCTGGACATCCGCTTCCTGGTAATAATCCTTGATGTTGTACCCGAACATGTGAGCGTAATAACTGCCGGCGGCGCTTATCCGGATGGGGACCCGGTCCGGCTCCCGGAATGAAAAGGATATCTCTTTGCGCCTGGACGATTCTGACAATTTAACCCGGTGTTTTTCACGCAGGTTATCCAGTATCGACATTTCCTGCTCCGTCAACAGTGATTGGAAATCGGTAACATAGGAATTGATTTCCTTTTTTCAATTCCCTTCGGCTTTTTTGAAATTTCTTTCCAGCACCTTCTTCAACTCGAAGGGATAAGGAGGGCAGCCTTCGACCTTCGGCAGACCCGGACCGCACCTTTTGACGGCGCAGTTGCCGAAGGCAATCTGCGGACAGCCGGCCACGGACGCCTCCGGGAGGGAGCCAAGGCAAACCTCAACCGGTGCGGCCGGCGGCCGCTCCAGGAATCGGCCGGAGAGGATGAGGGCGTTCAGGCAGGCGCAGCAGGCGTTCCGCTGCCGCACCCTGATATTCGGCGGCAGCAGGTTGGCCATGTTCACCTTCTTGAAGGGATGGCGCGCCGCCTCGATCCCGAGGCCGGCCAGTTCGACATCCGCCGGGTCGAGCCCGTTGACCTCAAGATACCGGGCCAGGTGGCCGACCTCTTTCAGCTCGTAATCCATGACCCGGATTCCGACGCAGTCGGTCCGCCAGGCCGCGGCGCCGGCGATCAGCAGGTCCGGCCGGACCAGGTCGCCGCCATGCGGACCCAGGCGCTCCATGCCGGTGATCGCGTCAACTATGTTGAGATGGACCGGAACGGTGTTGTTCAGGTCGACGATGGCCCGGTCGAGGCCGACGTCGTGAAAATGTTTCTTCTCATCGCCGACCAGCAGTCCCTTGAGATTCTTCAGGGCCAGGGAGACGCCGGTGGCGTAGTGGACCTTCATCTTGGGCAGGTTGATGAGGCGGTCGGCCTCGAAGACCTCCCGGGCCAGCTTGAGCTTCTCCAGCGCCAGCGGCCGGGCCACCGGCGTCTCGACGGCCTCCGACTCGTTCAGGTTGACCAGCCGGAGCCCATAGCGGCCGGCCAGCTCGGCGTACCCGCTCTTCTGGAAGAAGAAGCGGGTATTGGCGGCGTCACCGAAAGTCGACTCGGCGATAAAGACCTCCTTCGGCGCCAGATCGAGCAGAAGGCGGATAAGCGCCTCGGTAAGACCGAGGTCGGTGACGCAGTCGCCGTTCAGGTTGGGCTTAACCATGACCCGGTCGCCCCGGGTGACGAAACGCGCCAGGCCGCCGAGCCGGTCCAGGGCCTCCTGCAGTCCGGCGGCCGTTCCCCTGCTGGTGGAAACGATCGAAACCTTCTTCATGGCTCCTCCAACGGTCGGAAATGGGGAGAAACGGATTCCGGAAAGCAAAGCCGGGGAAGAACGGAACTTCGCCAAATCGAATATTCGGCGTTTCTTGCTGTTGCGTCGCCCGGGAAGCGGCCCGGGCAGTTCAGACTACGCGCCCAGCTTTTTTAAAACCTCGGCAAATTCTTCGTCGGTGGCCATTTCGCCCTGCAGGACCCGGCAGTTTTTGCCCTGCCAGTAGGGCAGCCCGGCCATGTTCTTTTGCGTTATCCTCTCCGCCAGCTTCCGGTCGTCACCGAGCTGGCTGATAAAAAACCGCACCCCGCCCTCGAAGATCTCCTCGCCGGACTTGACGCTGCCGTCGGCGTTTACGCAGTGACGGCAAAAAAGGGCGTCTTCCTTACCCCCGGCGAAATCCTCCTTTTCGATCAGCGGCATTCCGCAGGCCCGGCAAGATTTCGACATGCTTCCCTCCCTGGCAACCGCTCAATCCGCCTGACGGCGGACCCGCTTCAGTCTACCTGCGCAAAGAGCACGACGTAATTCTTCCCATAGGCCCTGGCGCATTTCGGACAGGTGGTGTATGAAAAATAGAGTTTCTTCAACTGTTTGCCCTGGCCCTTCACGTACGCCTTCATTTCTTCCGCCCACTGGCCGGCGTTTCGATACGGACCTTCGAAGACCTTCGTCAGGAAGGTGCCCGAAATAGTGGCCATCTGCGCGCCCGGCACCTCCCGGGCGACGTCGATGTAGATGTCGGAACCCCAGGTGGATTTCTCGTCGGTCAGCATCAACCGGGTTGCCCGGGCGCTGGCCTTCTCGATCAATCCCAGGTTTTTCACTATCTTCCCGCCCATATTCAGCGGAACGTGAAGGAAACTCGTCACGTGATCCTTCACGAACAGCTTCTCCCGCCAGGTGATCTCCTTCTCCTGCCAGGGGCCGGGATCGAACGGATCGCAGCAGCCGGTCGGTTTTATCGCCTGGCCTTCCATCTTCCCCCTCCTTGATCAAGCGAAAACCTTTGGCCTTCAACCTTTTCCACGCTTAATATTTTAGTCCCCTTTCGTAATTTGTCAATTGAAGATAAGATTGACTGTGGATGGGAGTGGAGGAGAAGGTCAACCTAACGGACGATTCCTGTTCATCACGGCTCTGCAACGGCGGTGAGCCGTACGCAGGAACCGATTGTTCGCTTCTCTGACTCGCCTATCTGTGGATTGCGTCGTGACAGGCTATACAGAGTGTTGTGAGATTCTGTTCCTCATTATCGCCACCTTTGGCATGGTGTTTCACATGATGAATTTCTAGGTGTCTCGGATCAGACGGATTCCATTCTGCATGGGACCAAGCGCACTTCGTGCATTTGTAACCATCACGACGCATCACATGCCTACGTACGTCGTCTGGAATCGTTCGATCGTGCTCGGGACTTTGCCTATCGGCTTGGAGAACGTAGACGCCAATGTCCAAATCAGGGCGGCCTGTTGTTTTCGTAACTATTGGCCAACCGAATTCCGTTCTCAGTTCCCGAACACGTCTAGCCCATTCCGTTTTGTCTCCGGCTACGTAACGCAGTTCTTCGTTAGTAACCCCTTGCCCAACGCTTGCGCGCATGAACTTGAGAATCTTGTCGCGTACAGACGATCGCTCCTTACGAATGGTATTGGCTAGATGCCAGCGGTATGCGGCATCGCGATCTTGGGTATCGCAAAGAAGCACATAATCATCCGGCTTCATGGCCTTCAGATCATCGGGAACTTCGTCCGATTCGGTCTCGCACATGTCTTTAATTGTTACGCCGCTGGCAATTGCCCAACCCTGCTGAATGCGTAATTCGCGTAAGCGACGAGCATATTCCTGAATTCCGGAAACGACGAGTAATTCATCACCGTTTATGATTACATTCGGGTACTTGCGGAAGTAGTACAAGATGCGATCTCTTGCTGCTGATGCATACTTCTGAGGAATGATTGCCTTACCAAGGTTTCTCAAACCTTGAAAAATGCTAACCAAGGCGAGCACTTTAGGGCGTAGCTCACCTGCACGAAGATGCAGTTCGAAGTTGCTTATCAGTTCCTCAAGCTGACATCGAATGGCTTCGGGGGTGCTGTTCGTTTCTTTTCTAGTTCTATCTCGCATTTACGAACCTTTCCAGAATCGCGAGTAACTTCGTCGGATTGCGAGTTCCACACTCCCATACCACAAGGACTTTCCATCCCAAACGAGTGAGAGCGCGGCGCACCTTCTTGTCTCTTTGAATGTTGCCGTCGATTTTCTTGTTCCAGAACATTTCGTTCGTTGTCGGACGTTTTGATCGACGACAACGCCTGTGGCCGTGCCAGAAGCAACCGTGGACAAAAATAACTTTGCCCCTCCCGGTAAGAACCACATCTGGCTTGCCAGGAAGCGCCTTGACGTTTCCCCGGAATCGACACCGCAACCGGCGCAAACATCCTCTGACAACACGCTCAGGCGACGTATTCCGCCCTTTGACGTTTGCCATTATCTGGCTTCGTTTTTCCGGTGGAAATTTATCCGACATCCCCTTCCTCTTTGGTCGCCAGTAGCGCAAACACGCAGTCGGCAATTCGGGCCGCCAGCATGGGCGGCACGGCATTGCCGATTTGTTTGGCGATTTCGATCTTCGATCCGATAAACTTAAAGGAATCCGGAAAGGATTGCAGCCGAGCGGCTTCCCGGTGTGTGATAGGCCGGTGCTGACAAGGGTGAAGATAACGTCCCTTTTCCGGTTTAAAAAACTCCGTGCGGATCGTGAAGGCTGGCCGATTCCACCAAAGCCGACCAAAAAGGTCGGTCCCTCCCTCCGTTTTTCTGATCCAGCAAGCGGGAGTCAATTCTGGTGCCCGCTTCTGCAAATCGAACCGGTTCATTCCTTCCTTGGGAATCGACAGGTAACGCTTCATGCTCATGGGCGTAGGAGTCCGTCCGAAATGCAGGTCAAGTGGTGGTGGTTCATTTCGGATTTCGGTTCCCTTCGGGGGTGGCAGATCGCCAATCGCATCGTGTACCGTTCGCCAAGGTCTAGCCCGCGAAACGTACTGATCGAATTCCTCTGAAAACAACATGCCTGTGTTTACGTCGGCAGGACGCTTATGTGTTTTCTTCGGGGGGAAAAACTTACCCGGATGTGCGAATTTGCATCCGATAATGAACGCGCGCCAGCGCGTTTGCGGCACGCCGTAGTCGGCTGCGCACAGTTTCGCAAATGCCATCTTGAAACCGAGGGAATGCGCAACCTCCGCAATTTCCTCGTATTCCTCAGAACCGAGAAGTTGCGGAACGTTTTCCATCACGAACACTTCCGCACCAGTGCGTTCTACAATGCGAAAATAAGGCCGCCAAAGTTGCTTCCGGGGATCACCTTCTCGTTGTTTGTTCAAGAGGCTAAACCCCTGACATGGCGGACCGCCGATCACAACGTCTGCTTTGGGTATTTCGTCAATTCGGTTCTCGACAATTTCCAGAATATCGTCCGTGGTGCAGTGATCCCCGAAGTTAACGTTGTAAGTTCTGGCGGCGTAGGTGTTGAAATCGTTGGCCCACACCGGCACGAAGACCTGGCCTAGTGTCTTGGTGAAGCCTAGCGTCAGACCGCCTGCGCCAGCGAAAAGGTCAACGAGTCGGTATGTCCGAACGGACTCCCGCAGTAGTCCCTTCTGTCTGGCACGATAGACCGATTCATTGTCGGCCAGCATGTCATATCGCAGGGGTTCTTTTCTCTTCTTTAGCATGGGCCGATAGTGTCAACACTCCTGCCTGCCGAACAAGTCGGGATTGAAGTGAACACCTATTTGGACAGGCAGATTAAAATAATCTGTCTGCGGCCGAAGCCCTTGTTCTTTGACAAGCAGATGGTTTTAAAATTTCTCCGAGGGCAGATATCCCAGAGAAAAGAGCAATCGTTTCCTATTATACACCACCTCCAGAAAGTATGGAATCCATTCCTGAACATCTGTGAGGTTTCCGTATTCCCATAGATAAACTCCTTCCGTTTTCAAGGTCTTGAAGAATCTTTCCGCGGTGGTGTTGTCGATTTCTTAGCGATGGTAATAAAACAATTAGTGTGAGGCAATGAGTAGCCGGGACCCGGGCCGTTATGTAGTTGTCTTTCGTCTGTTCCCCTTAAGCGGCGGTCTTCGGTGAACAGCGTCGCTACGCCCCGAAACGCAATCGGGGCTCGCTTTCAGGGGAAGGAGCTTCCCTCCCCTGATTCCCCCTCCCCGGATACGACCACGAGAAGGGGCCACTGCCCCCCTCTCTCACCCCCACGCCGGTAAAAACCACCGGCGTCGCGTAGTCCGGGTGCAAAACAAGCGAAACGAGGGAATGAGTATCCGGGGCGCGGCCCGCTTTACCAGGGCCGCGAACACGGAGAGTCCTCGTTCCCGAGTCGCGTAGCTTTTGCCCCGGACGCAGAGTGGACGCGAACCGAAAACCGCCGCGCTTTACATGCCCGCCAGCAAATCCTCGTAATTCTGGCGGCGGCGGATGACCCGGCTCTCGGAGCCGCGGACCAGCACCTCGGCCGGCCGCAGGCGGCCGTTGTAATTGGAGGACATGGCAAAACCGTAGGCGCCGGCCTGGCCGACCAGCAGGAGGCCGCCGGCGGCCAGGTCCGCGGGCAGGGGCCGCTCCCTGGCCAGGAAATCGCCCGACTCGCAGATCGGTCCGACCACGTCGAAATTCTCCGGGGCGGCCCCGGAACTCCGGACCGGCCAGATCTGGTGGAAGGCCTCGTAAAGGGAGGGGCGGATGAGGTCGTTCATGCCGGCATCCACCACCAGGAAGCGGCGGTGCGGCCGGTCCTTCCGGTAGGTGATCCGGGTCAACAGGAAACCGACCGGCGCCACCAGGTAGCGGCCCGGCTCGAAGATGACCCGCACCGGCAGTCCGTCCAGCTCGCGGCCGATGGCCTCGGCGAAGAGCTCCAGCTCGGTGACTTCCTTGTCGTAAACGACCGGGAAACCGCCGCCCAGGTCGAGATATTCGAAGGGGTGGCTCGCGTGGAGGCGCTTCGCCTCGCGGACCGCCTTCAGGTAGGGTTCGGGAGTGTCGATCTGGGAACCGAGGTGGAGGTGCAGGCCGCCGATGCGCAGCGGCCGGTAGCGTTCCGGCGCCTTGAAAATGGAAATCACCTCGGCCTCGGTCAGGCCGAACTTGTTCTCCTTACGGCCGGTGGAAATGTATTGATGGCCGCCGGCGGCGATATCGGGGTTGAGGCGCAGCAGGATGGTGGCTTTGAGCTTCCGTTCGGCGGCCAGCCGGCTCAGGCTCTCCAGCTCGGCCTCCGACTCGACGCTGAAGAAGGCGACCCCGTTCTCGAGGGCCAGGGCCATCTCATCCGGCCGCTTGCCCGGACCCTCCATAATCAGGTCGGCGGCCTCGAAACCGGCCGCCAGGGCCAGCATCAGTTCGCCGGCCGAGATGACGTCGGCGCCGCCGCCCTCGGCCCGGATGATGGAAAGCAGGTGGGTGTTGGCGTTGGCCTTGCAGCTGTAGCGGACCAGCGGGTCCAGGTCCTTAAAGGCGGCCCGGAAACGGCCCAGCCGCCGGCGCAGCCCGGTTTCGCTGTAGAGGTAGAGCGGCGTCCCGTATCGGTCGGCCAGCTCGTCCAGGAAGCACTCTTCCAGCCGGCCCCGGCCCTCCGGCCAGGAAAGGTAGTTTTCGGTCATCTCCATCCTCGTTCGGTCGCCCGCGCCGATCACGGCCCCGACGGAGCCGCCGGCGGACATGAATATTATAATTCGGGGGACTGAGCCCGGTAAAGGCCGGGCCTACTTCATCCCGAAGAGTTCTTCCTTGCGGTCCAGGTAGTAGAGGTAATCGTCGGGGTTGACGTCGGGCGGGCAGCGGTGATCGCAGAAGGGAATGTAGCCGCCGGCCTGCACCAGGGGGATCAGCCTCTCGAGACAGGCGTCGATGGCCGGCCGGCCGCTCCGCAGCTGGAGCTTGTCCACGCCGCCCATGATGCGCAGTTCGGGAGCGTGTTTAGCCAGGGATTCGGCCGGGTGGCCGCTGCTGTTGACCTCGAAGGGAAAGATGCAGTTGATGCCGCCTTCGAGGAAGTAAGGCAGCAGCGGCCGCACGTCGCCGTCGCAGTCGGTATACCAGATGTCGACGCCGGCCGCCCGCAACCGGTCGCCGAGGCGCCGATAGCGGGGCACCACCACTTCCCGGAAGAAGCGGACCGGCACCAGCGGACCGCTCTTGGAGCAGATATCCTCCCAGCCGGCCGCGAAGTCGAAATCGATCCGGCCCAGCACCTGGTCCAGGAAATGCTCGACCAGGCGGCAGGCGGTCTCAACCATCTCCTCGACCATCTCCGGGTAATCGTAAATGGCGTAGACCAGCCCCTCCATGGTAAGCAGGTCGCGAATCCGGCCGATCATCGAACCGCAATGAATGCCCAGGGGGTAATCGCGGCCGGCCGGGTGGGCCCGCTTCAGGGATTCCACGTCAACCCGGCGGGCCGGGTCGTCGAGGCGGAAACGCTCGGCCTTGCAGCGGCGCCAGTCGTCGGGCGTACGCACCGAGGCCCGGATGAAATGGGGAATGGTGTCGTGGCCGTCCCGGGGCACCTCGGCCAGCAGGCCGTCGGAGTTCTGGACGATCCGGGTGGCGGCGGTCTCCTCGACCAGGCCGGCCGGAAAGGGAGGCGAGAGCCAGACGCGGCCCCCAATGGTCTCGATCCGGTCGAAGCTGAAGAAAAGGTCCGCCTCGGCGTTGTTCTTGATTCCATTCTCCACGAAGATCGGCCAGGATTTGAAGTTCTCGTTCCAGTAGCCGAACTCCATGTTGAAGGAGCGGTCCACCGGCCGGTAATGGAGCTGGCTGACGAAGCGCTCCCGGTCGCTCATGGTCCCCTTCCACTTGGGGCGGATCGGTTTTATCTCCGGCATGACAGGCCTCTCCGGTTCAAGGTTATTCCTCGCGGCAGGCGGCCACGAAGGCCTCGATGTTCTCGGGCGTAACCTCCGGCTCCAGGGTATGGGTCGGCGCCAGGATGAGCGCGCCGTCGCAGCCGAGCGTCCGTTTCCGCTCCCGGACCACCCGCGTCACCTCTTCGGGGGTGCCGAAGGGAAAGGTGGACTGGGTACCGACGGTCCCGTCGAAGACCAGGTGGCGGCCGAACTCACGCTTGACCCGGACCACGTCCAGGCACTCGGGCTGGAGCGGGTTGAGGATGGTGACGCCGATCTCGATCAGTTTTGGGATCAGGGAGTAAACGTTGCCGTCGCTGTGGTACCAGATCTGGATGTCCGGCTTGATCCGGCGGGCGGCCGCGTAAATCCGGGCCCAGCGGGAGCCGATGAAGCGCCACCACATCCCGGGGGAGAACATCAGGTTCTGCTGGTTGGCGATGTCGTCGCCGGTCACCAGGTAATCGACGCCGGCCCGGGCGCCGACCTCGGCGATTTTCAGATTGCGCTCGGCCAGCCGGTCCAGGATGCACTCGACCCACTCCGGCCGCTCGATCATGTCCTGGAGAAACTCCTCGTATCCACGGATCTGCCAGGCATGCTCGTAGAGGTGGACGATGCCGGTCATGGCCGCCTTGCCCGCTTCGTGCGCCGCCCGGACCTTTTCGGCCATCCCGCTCTCGTCGAAAGCGCCGGCGTAGGGATAGGGAAACTCCTCCAGCTCCTTCAGGGAGGCGGCCTTCCGCAGCGGGCTGACGTAGCCGGTGAAGTGGTAGAAATGAGCCGGGATCTCCAGCACGCCCAGCTTGTTGATCAGCGAGCCCTCCGGCCACGCCTCGCCGGCGAAGTAGCGGGAAAAGTCCGGCGTCGCCACCGGCCCGGCCGGCGCCGGCTGGACCGCCGCCGGCCGGAAGCACTCGTAGTAGTCGTCAAGCCTGGCGTCGGCCGGAAGCCGGTAACGCTCCAGCAGGCGCCGGTAGAGGTCATTGGTGAAACCGACCTTGTAGAGAAATCCCGAGTGCGGCTGGTGCGCAACCGTCGCCCGGAAGATTTCCAGCTGGTTCATCGCGGTTCTCCCTTTTATCCGGGGTTTACTTTACTTACCCAGGCCGTCGAAATCCTCGGCCTGTTTCTTCTCGCGGTCCAGGCGGGCCACCAGGCGCCGGCTCAGCGGCGCCACCCGCCACTCGGCCCGTTCGGCGTGCAGAATGGCGATCAACTCCTCGAAGGCCTCGTCGCAGGCGTCGTTGGGCACGCCGCCGTTACTTCGCAACTCCCGCTCGATCCGGCCGCGCAGAAGCAGCAGCCGCCAGCGCCAGCCCCGGCGCCGCGCCTCGGGAAGTTCCCGGTCAACCTCTTCCAGCAGCCGGGCGGCGCGGCCGGAATCGCGCACCTCGGGCGCCTCTCTCTTGCGGATGAACCCGGGCGCCTGGGGAACGACGTCCCAGTAGCGGCCATGATTGGCCTCGATGATCCCGACCGCCTCCAGCACCCGTTCGACCGCCCCGGGGCCGTATTCAAAATGCGCGTACTCCCGGAGCGCCTCGAGGGCAGAGGTCTTCCGGTTCCAGTAGAAGCGGCTGATGATGACCTTGTTGATGTCGTCGTGCAGCCCCTCCGAGTAGGGGAAGCCGCCGGCGATCCGGTCGGCCGCCGCCGGCCAGAAACCCTGCAGCCGTTCCGGCGTCGGCGTGGCGCCGAAGCCACCCCAGGGCTTCATGCCGATCATGCTGATCTCCGGAAAGTTGAGGAGCGGCAGGCCGCCGGGCACCCCGTGCTTCAGGGGAAATTCGGGGAACTCCCGGTGGGCATCGGCCATGATGTAATCGACCCAGTCGGGCCGCTCCCGGAAGGCCCGGGCCAGCCCTTCCCAATCCTCCGGCTTGAAGGTCCAGGTGGAGAGGACCAGCCGGGCCGACGGGTGGTAACGGCGGGCGAGCCCGGCGATCTCCCGGCTCATTTCGATGAAGCCGTTCCCGCCCCAGGGGCGGCATTTTTCGCAGAAGCAGCTGCCGGGATCGTAGGGCCAGGTCCAGATGAAATCAAGCTTCAAACCGGCAAAGGCCTCAAATTCGCCGGCCATGTTCTTCAGGATCAGTTCCCGGCCGCCGGGCTTATTCGGACAGAGCAGTCCCGGCATGAAAGCATACTCCGGAACCCGGCCCAGTTCCCGCGGGCTGCTCCGGTAGGACTCGTTGGCAACCGTCACCAGCCCGATATCCAGGCCCAGCTCGCGCGCGAAGGAAAACAGGTGGCGCAGGCGCTCGATCATCGCCCGGCTGTCCGGGTCGTCCAGGCCCCGGTAGTGGTTCATGTCGTACCAGGCCACCAGGGCGTTGTAACCCCAGAGGACGAGCTCCTCGAGATACTTTTCGATCTCGGCCGGGGGCGCGTCGTGGTAGTAGTTGTGAAAATGGGTGGCGAAGTAGAGGCCGCGCACCGGCTTATCCGGGACCGAGGCGCCCCGCCAGGGGCCGGGCCGGAATTCACCCGGGGAGTAAACGGCCTCGTGAAGGAGGCGGCCGACCCCGTAAATCAGGCCGCGCCGGTCGCCGCCGGCGACGATTATTTCGCCCGGGGCGCCGTCGGCGATCCGGTACCCCTCGCGGCCGGCGGCCGGGTCAATCGCCAGCGCCACCGCAAGTTCCGAACCGGTTTCCGGGCCGGCCGAAATTATTTCCGCACCGGAGCGCTCGGCCAGCTGGCGGGCCAGTATGGCGGCCGGACGGGCCAGGGCCTGATTGCCGGGATCTTTCAGCCTGATTTTTACTTTCATCAAAACCGATCCTTTCGAAACCGCCGGGTTAAAGAAAACAGGCAAAGGATAAGTAAAATTTAAAGCGGGGGGGAGGGTCAGGCGAGTTTTCCAGCCCAGTACTTCAGGCGGGCGGCCACCTGATCCGGAGCGGTCGAGCCCGGCGATCGGCGGCGGCGCACCGATTCGCGCGGCGTCAGCGCCTGGAGCGCCGAAGCGTTGAAGAGCCGGGAGAAGGATTTCAGTTCCTTGAGGGTCAGCTCTTCCAGCCGCTTGCCCTGCTCCTGGCAGTACAGCACCACCCCGCCCACCAGGCCGTGCGCCTCGCGGAAAGGCAGGCCCCGGGTGACCAGGAACTCGGCCAGGTCGATGGCCGTTGTGTAGCCGGAACCGGCCGCCCGCTCCATGGCCTCCGGGTTGAGCCGGCTCTTGGGAAGCATTTCGCCCAGGATGCTAATGGAGGCCAGCACGGAATCGGCGGCCGCGAAGAAGGGCGCCTTGTCCTCCTGGAGGTCGCGGTTATAGGAAAGCGGCAGGCCCTTGAGGGTGGTGAGCAGGCTGACCAGGGCGCCAAAGACGGCGCCGGTCTTGCCCCGCACCAGTTCCGGGATGTCGGGATTCTGCTTCTGGGGCAGGGCGCTGCTGCCGGTGCAGTAGCGCGGATCGAGCTGCAGGTATCCGAACTCGCTGGTGGACCAGAGTACCAGCTCCTCGCTCAGGCGGGAGAGGTGCGCCGCGGCCAGGGCCAGGTCGGCCAGCACCTCCACCAGGCAGTCCCGGTCGCTGACCGCGTCCAGGCTGTTGGCGAAGACCCCGGCAAAACCCAGCTGGCCGGCCGTAAATTCGGGGTCCAGCGGCAGAGAAGAACCGGCGCCGGCGGCGGCGCCCAGCGGTGAAATGTTGACCCGGCGGCCGGCCTCGGCCAGCCGGTCCCGGTCACGCTGAAACATCTCCAGGTAGGCCAGGCACCAGTGGGCGAAAAGGATGACCTGGGCATGCTGAAGGTGGGTGAAGGCGGGCATGATGACACGGGGATACCGGCGCGCCCAGGCCAGCAGGCTCTTCTGAAGCTCCTTGAGGGCGGCGTCCAGCCGGGCCAGCAGGTCGCGCAGGTAAAGACGCTCGTCGAGGGCGATCTGGTCGTTGCGGCTGCGGCCGGTGTGCAGCTTGCCGGCGGCCGGACCGGCCAGTTCGTAGAGGCGGCGTTCGACCGCGGTATGGATATCCTCGTCGGAGGGCTCGAAACGAAAACGGCCGGCGGACAACTCGGCCCGGATCGACTCCAGCCCGGCGCGGATGGCCCGCCCTTCCTCGGCGGAGACGAGGCCGGCCTTCTCGAGCATCAGCGCCTGGGCGAGGCTCCCCTCGACGTCGAAGCGGGCCAGCCGGCGGTCAACCGCCAGCGAAGCGCCGAAGGCTTCGGCGCTGGCGGCCGGTTTGCATTTGAAACGTCCACCCCAAAGACGCCTGCTCTTGGCCATTTACAGTTAAAAGTATAACCCAAATATAAAACGGGCGCAAAAACGGATTACCAGGATATTACGCAGTCGGGGCCGCCCGGCGCCGCCTCGATCCGGCCGATCTCCAGGACCGGCTCCCGGAGCCCGCGCAAAACCCGGACCGCCCGGCCGGCCTCGGCCGGTGACAGGACCAGCACGAAACCGAGGCCGAGGTTCAGGGTGCGGGCCAATTCCAACCGGCTGACCCGGCCCCGGGCCTGGACTTCCTTGAAGAGCGCCGGCATCTCCCAGGTCCCGGCCTCCAGGACCGCCCGGGTACCGTCCGGCAGCACCCGCCGGATGTTGCCGACCGGGCCGCCGCCGGTGATGTGGGCCATGCCTTTCACCTTCACCTTTTCCAGAAGATTGAGAATCGTCTTTACGTAGATGCGGGTGGGGGTGAGCAGGCGGCGGGCCAATTCCGGATCGCGCTTGATTTCCTTCGGGCTGAATAGTTTTCGGACCAGCGAAAAGCCGTTGCTGTGAAGGCCGCTGCTGGGCAGGGCCAGCAACCGGTCCCCGGGCCGGATCCCGGCGCCGGAGACGATCCGGGCCTTCTCCACCACGCCGACCGCGCAGCCGGCCAGGTCGAAACCCTTCGGCCCGTAAACATCTCCCATCTGGGCGGTCTCGCCCCCGATCAGGGCGCAGCCGGCCTGGCGGCATCCTTCGACGATGCCCTTGATCAGGGCCAGTTCCCGTTTCCGGTCGAGGCGTCCCACGGCCAGGTAGTCCAGGAAGAAGAGCGGCCGGGCCCCGGCGGTCAGGATATCATTAACATTCATGGCCACCAGGTCGATGCCGACCGTGTCATAGATCCCGGCCGCCTCGGCCAGGAGGATCTTGGTCCCGACCCCGTCAATGCCGGAGACCAGCACCGGCTGCCGGTAGCGGAGCGGCTGCAGGGAAAAGAGACCGGAGAAGAGACCGATATCGCCCAGCTGGCCCTTGACCCGGGTCCGGGCGGCCAGTTCCTTGAGGGAATCGACAAAACTGCCGGCCGCCGCGATGTCGACGCCGGCCTTCCGGTAATCCATGCCCATCGCCTTGGCTCCCCTTCGCTTCCGGGCCGTTCCGGCCAACCGGCTTCCGGTCACTCCAGCCCCATCCGCTTGAGATTCTCGAGACTGATGCGGGCGCTCTCCAGGGGCGGCCGCGGGCAGGTGTCCTGTTCCACCGCGTACCAGCGGACGCCGCCGTCGCGGCAGGCGGTCAGGATGGCCGGCCAGTTGAGGTTACCTTCGCCCACCTCGGCCATGAATTGCTTGCCGGCCTGGATGCCCATGTCCTTGAAGTGCACCAGGTGCATGCGGCCGGCCAGCTTCCGGCACCAGTCAACCGGGTCGGCGCCGGCGAAGGCGACCCAGTAGGTGTCGATCTCCATCTGCAGGAAGCGGGGGTCGCTCTCCTCGACCAGGATCTGGTAGCCGGTGCGTCCTTCGAAGCGCTCGAACTCCAGGGCGTGGTTGTGGTAAAGCAGGACCAGGCCGGCCTGCTGAAAGGCCTTCCCGGCCTCCGAAAGTTCCCGGGCCGCCTGCCGGAAGCCGGCGGCGGAGGTTCTCAACTCGCCCGGCAGCTGCGGGCAGGCCACCGAATCCTGGTCCAGGAAGCGGGCCTCCTCGATGACCTTCTCCGTTTCGCCGACCAGCCGCTGGTACGGGATATGGCTGGAACAGGCGGTCAGGTTCTCCCGTTCCAGGATCTTCTTCATTGCCGCCGGTTCGATCGGGCCGACCCCGGAAACCTGGACGGCGCGGTACCCGATCCGGGCCACCTCGGCCAGGGTGCGGCTGATATCCTCCGGGGTCTTGAGTTCATTCCGGAGCGTGTAAAGCTGAAGGGCCACCTGGTTGGTCATCGCGTCATCTCCTTGTTCCAGTCAGTCGCCGGCGGCCGAACGGGCCGCCCGGATGAAGGCCTCCATCTTGAAACGGGACTTCCGGCCGGGCGCGGACTCCACCCCGCTGGCGACGTCGACCCCGTAGGGGGCAACCCTTTCAATCGCCGCGGCGACATTCTCCGGCGTCAAGCCTCCGGCCAGGAAAAACGGAACCCCCAGCGCCTTGAAGGGCGCCGCCAGGTCCCAGGGAAAGGAACGGCCGCCGCCGCCGTAGAGGCCGGGCGCGGCCCCCCCGTCAAGCAGAAAGTAATCGGCCGCCCCCAGGTAGGCGGCAAGGGAAGCCGGCCCCAGGGACCCGCCGAGCCGGAAGGCTTTGATAACCGGCCGGCCCAGTTCGGAACGGACCCGGCGGCAGAAGTCCGGGGACTCATCCCCGTGCAGCTGGACCAGGTCCAGCCCGGCGGCACGGACGAGGGCGCCCAGTTCCTCCCAGCCCGGATTGACAAAGACCCCGGCCCGAAGCGGACCCGGTCCGGCGGCCGCCATCTTCTCCAGTGCTTCGGCCGCGAGATAACGGGGACTGGCCGGGTAAAAGTTGAAGCCGACCAGGTCGGCGCCCAATTCCCGGGCCCAGTCCAGCTCCCGGGGCTGGCGCAGGCCGCAGATCTTGATCTTCATCCGGCCTTTTCGAACCGGCGGCCGGCCGCTCAGCGGACGGCCAGCAGCTTTTTGACCGCCGCCTTGATCCCCTCGGTATCGATCCCTTCCTTGGCGTAGAGCGCCTCGGGCGTGCCGCTCTGCCCGTAACCCTTGATGCCCAGTTTTTGGAACTTCACCGCCAGCCGGTTTTCGGCCAGGAAATTGGCCACAACCGCGCCCAGCCCGGTCCGGATGTGGTGGTCCTCCAGCGTCAGCAGGCAGCCGGTCGCGGCCGCCTCCCGGAGCGCCGCGATGTCGGGTTGAAGCGGGGAGGCCAGGTTGAGGACGCCCACCTCGACGCCTTCCGCCCGCAGCTGGTCGCTGGCGGCCACCGCGTAGGCGGTCATCGGGGCGCCCATGCAGACGACGGTCGCCTGCCGGCCGCGCCTGATCCAGTCACCCTGGCCGTACTCGAACCGGTAGGCGGCGTCGTAATAGGGAGTCCCGTCCTCACGGGTCACCACCGGCACCTTCGAACGGCCCATGGTCATCAGGAAGTTTCCCCAGGCGCCGGCCATATACCGGACGGCCCGGTCGGTCTGGTTGGGATCGGCCGGCACGATCACCTTGAAGCCGAAGAGATTGTTGAAGAGTCCCAGGTAATCGATGCACTGGTGGGTCTTGCCGTCCTCGCCCACGTCAAGTCCGCAGTGGGTGGAGACCAGTTTCAGGTTGGTGTGGTTGAGGTCGTTGAGACGCTCCTGGTTGTAAGTTTCGTCAACCCCGAAGGCGCCGAAATCGGCGAAGAAGACGACCACGCCGCTGGCCGAGAGGGCCCCGGAAAGGGTGGCCGCGGTATGCTCCTGGACGCCGGCCTCGTAGAAGGAACAGGGGGCCAGCTTGGCGAAATCCTCGGTCCGGACCGAGGTGGCCAGGTCGCAATCCACCACCACCAGCGGGGTTTTGTCATCCGAACCGCAGCTGGCCGAAGCGATCGACAGCAGGGCCTTCCCGAAGGCGCCCCGGTTGTCGGCACCGGAGCCGGCCGGGTAAAGAACCGGCTCGCCGAGGTTGAGGCTTACCGGATACTCGAAACGGCGGACCGGCACCTGGAAGGACCAGTTCTTGCGCAGCTGTCCCAGCCGGTCCAGGTCGTCCTCCAGGCCGAGTTCGGCCAGGGCCTTCCGGCAGTCGTCCGGCTTGAGGGCCGCGCCGTGGTACTTGGGCAGGCCTTCCATGAAGGAGATGCCCCTGGACATGACCGTCTCGGCCAGGATGACCGTCGGCTTCCCGTCGGAGGCCGCTTCCCGGCAGGCCTGGTAGATAGCCTGGTGGTCGTGGCCGTCAACCTCCAGGACCCGCCAGCCGTCGGCCAGGTAATTGCCCTTGATATTCTGGGGCATGACATCCTCGATCTTGCCGCTGATCTGGATGTGGTTGTAGTCGATGACCACGGTAAGGTTGTCCAGACCGTACTTGGCGGCGAAGCGCCGGGACTCGGCGATCTGCCCCTTGGCATGCTCGCCGTCGCTCATGGCCACAAAGACGTGGAAGCCGCGCTTCAGGATCCGCGAGGCCAGCGCGAAACCGCAACCGGCCGAGAGGCCCTGACCCAGGTTGCCGCTGGACCAGTCCAGGCCGGGCAGTTCGCGGACCACGTGTCCCTCGAAGGGGGTGTCGATCTTGCGGAAGCCGCTCACGGCCGCCTCAATGGAGAAGAAGCCCAGCCGGCCCAGCGTTGCGTAAGCCCCGGGCGAGGTGTGACCGTGGCTGATCAGGATGTGGTCGCGGTTCGGGTTGTCCGGGTCGCCGGGATCGACCGCCGCGTACTTAAAGAGAACCAGGTAGAGGTCGAGCGAGGAGATGGAACCGCCCGGATGGCCGCAGGCGGCCAGGGTAGTCATCTTCAGAATGTCCCCCTTGCAGACCCGGGAGAGTTCGGCCAGTTCCCGGAGCTGTTCGTCGGAGAGGCGTTCCGCGGCAAATCTTTCCTTGATCATCGGACCATCCTTTCGATTTTGGTTTGCATGCCGTTTCACCGCTTGGGAACCGCCACCTTCTTCAACCGCACGTAGGGCGGCAGCGGCCCGCCGGCCAGGGGCCGGGCGTAATCCAGGAAGGCCTGGGAAACATGGTTGCCGGCGGCGTTCATGAACTCCCGCGGCAGGTCCTTGCGCAGGTTGGCGATCTCCGTCAGGTCCCCGGTCCCGTAGGCCACCCGGTACTCGGCACCCGGCTGGCGCTCGATCGTGACCATCACGCCGCTGCGGCCGGCCAGGGCCAGCCGGACCGCCTGCTTGCCGACCTGGTAGGCCTCTTCCCGGTCGACCTCCGAGGCGCAGACCATGGCCATGCGCTGGATGGTGCCCGGCTTGTCGAAGCGGGACTTGAGGCCCAGCTTTTCGGCGATCAGATCGCAGAGCACGTCACCGACACCGCCCAGCTGCTTGTGGCCGAAGGAGTCGGTGTCCGTCTTGCGGCCGGAGGCGGTCACGAATTCGCCGCTCTTGTCCTTGAGTCCCTCGCAGACGGCGATCACCACCCGGCCGAGCTTCCGGTAGACCCGGTCCACGTCGCCCAGGAACTGCTCCTGGTCGAAGGGGATCTCCGGAACATAAACGAGTTGCGGGGCGTCGTCCCCGGCCTCGCAGGCCAGGCCGGCGGCCGCGGTGATCCAGCCGGTATCCCGCCCCATGGTCTCCAGGATCTTGACCGTGTCCGGGTGATAGATGGCGTCGGTGTCCCGGCCGGCGTCCCGGCCCGAGATCGCCCAGTAGCGGGCCACGCTGCCGTAGCCGGGGCAGTGGTCGGTTACCCGCAGGTCGTTGTCGACCGTCTTGGGCACGCCCACCGAGAAGAGCTCGTAGCCGCTCGACCTGGCCAGCTTGTGCATCTGGAGGGCGGTGTCCATGGAATCGTTGCCGCCGGCGATGAGAAAGTAGCGCACCTCGTACTTCTTCAGCACGTCCAGGATCTTCTGGTAATCGTCCGCCTTGAGCTTGCGGCGGCAGCTGCCAAGCGCGGCCGACGGAGTGGAACGCAGCCCGCTGATAACCTCGGGCTCCTCGGCGCGCAGGTCGACCAGGTTCTGATCCAGGACGCCCTCGATGCCGTTGACGGCGCCGTAAATCCCGCCGATTTCCTTGTGGCGCAGCGCTTCCATGACCACGCCGGCAATGCTCCCGTTGATGACCGCGGTCGGTCCGCCCGACTGGGCCAGGATCAGGTTTCCCGCCATCATGCCTCCTGTGTGGTGGTGAAGATTTAGGTGCGGAAGGGGGTCGTGCAAACCGCAGATTTTCAGGTATTTATTATACTTTAGTTCCGGGAAAGAGCGCAAATAAAAAGAGGCCCGGCCAGCGGCCGGCGCCGCCCCGGCGGCCCACCGGCTCAGGCCCCCGGCGACTGATCCAGGAAAACGGCCAGAGCGGCGTAATCCCCGGTCAGGTCGCCCAGCGGCGAACCGGTAATCCGGACCGCGGCCACCGGATCCGGCCAGGCCTCGGCGGCCACCACCCGGCGCACCGGTTCCAGGAAGAAATCGCCGTAACGGGTGGCGATGGTGCCCAGCACGATCACTTCCGGGTTGAGCAGGTTCACCAGGTTGGCCAGACCCAGGCCCAGGTAGTAGGCCGTCTCCTCAACCACCAGGCGGCCCAGCCGGTCCCCGGCGGCGGCCGCCGCGAAGACCTCGGCGGCGGTGACCGCCTCCGGCCGGCCGCCGGCCAGCGTCCAAATCCGGCTCGCCGGGAACTCCTTCCGCCGTTCCCGGGCGCGGCGCGCGATGGCCGGCCCGGCGGCCAGGGCCTCCAGGCAGCCGCGGCCGCCGCAGCCGCATTCCGGGCCGCCCGGGATAATCTTGGTGTGGCCGATTTCGCCGGCGAGGCCGGTCGCTCCCCGGTAGAGGCGGCCGTCGAGAATCAGGCCGGCGCCGATGCCGGTGCCCATGGTCATGAAGACCAGGTTGCGGACCGGCCGGCCGGAAGCGGCGCTTGCCCGGCCGGCTCCGAAGCGGAACTCGGCCAGAGCGCCGGCGTTGGCGTCATTCTCGAGGCGGGCCGGCACGCGGAAGGCCTCGGACAGGAAGCGGGTGACGGGAACCGAGGCCCAGCCGGGCAGGTTGGGAGGCGAGAGGATGAGCCCGGTCCGGCTGTCGAGCGGACCGCCGCAGGAGATGCCGATCCCCAGCAGCCGTTCGGCCGGCCGGCCGCGGCGGAGCTCTTCCAGGCGGGTCCGGATTTCGGCCAGGGCCGCCTCCGGACCGCGTTCGACCCGGGTCGGGAAGACCACCTTGGCCAGGAGTTCCCCATCCGGCCGGAAGAGCGTCGCGGCAATCTTGGTGCCGCCGATGTCAACCCCGGCGATGTACTCCATGTCTCCAGGGACCGCCTCAGAATCGGAGCTGCCGAACCCGGTCCAGGTAGTAAAGGTAATCGGCCAGCGGCACGCCCGGAGTGATGAGATGGTCGGGCGCCAGGAGAAAACCGCCCTCCTTCATCAGGGGCAAGCGCCGTTCCAGCTCAGCATCGATGGCCGCCCGCCCCTTCTCGAGGGCCAGCTTGTTGTAGCCGCCGATGATGCGCAGTTCGCGTCCGTACCGGCGCCGGAGCTCCATCGGGTCGGTCTGCCAGGTGCCGATCTCGACCGGAAACTGGATGTTGACGCCGGCCTCCAGCCAGGGGCCGATCAGCGCCCGGCCGTCGCCGTCGCTGTCGACGGCCATCAGGTGGATGCCGTGACTCTCGAGCTTGTCGCGGATCTTCCGGTAGCCGGGCGCCACGCAGCGCTTGAAGACCGACGGGCTGACGAAGGGGCCGCTCTTGCCGCTGATGTCCTCCCAGCCGAAGGCCAGGTCCGGCTTGACCTTCAGGCGGGGGACGACCTGGTCGATTCCCCAGCAGGAGAGGTCGGCCAGGGTGTTGACGACGTCGGCATAAACGTCGGGATCATCGTACATCAGGTAGGCGAAATTCTCCACGCCCATCCAGTTGCGGACCCAGCCCATCAGGGAGCAGATCCGGATGATGATCGGGCAGTCCCGGACCTCGGCCGCCCGCAGCTTTTCGTCCAGGTCGGCCGGAATCCGCTCCGGTCCGGGCTGGAGCCGCTTCTTGTACTCGGGCCAGTCCCGGGCGGTCTTGAAGGTGAAATCCGTGTAATGGGGAATGTTGCTCTGATGCTTCCAGGCCTTCTGAACCACGCCGCTGGCATCGCGGAAGACGCGGTACTCGGCGGTCTCCTCGATGGTCTCTTCGGTGAACCCCGGCCGCAGCCCCAGTTCGACCGAGACCGAGTGGCCGGTCGGCACCGCCCGGAAATACTCCATCTCCTCGACATCCGGGGGCAGGCCTTCCTTGAGCCAGCGCTCCCGGGTCTCGGGCCAGCCCCGCCAGTGGACGACCGGCATCCGATCGTGCCCCCGGTAGAACATGATGTCCCGCCAGAGTTCCCGGTAACTTTTCATGCTGCTCCCCATTACTTGGCCATCTCCGAGTAGCGCGCCTCCCGGATCACGGTCACCTTGATCGTGCCGGGATACTCCAGCCCCTCCTCAATCTTGCCGCTGATCTGGCGGGCCAGCAGCGAGGCCTCATCGTCGCTCATCGCCTCCGGCTTGACGATCACCCGCACCTCGCGGCCGGCCGAAATGGCGTAGGCCTGGTTGACGCCGCGGAAGCCGGTGGCGATCGCCTCCAGCTTCTCCAGCCGCTTGATGTAACCCTCGAGCGTTTCGCGGCGCGCGCCGGGCCGGCTGGCCGAAAGGGCGTCGGCGGCCGAGATCAGCACCGCGTAAGGAGCGGTCGGCCGAAAATCGTCGTGGTGGCCGCGGATGGCCTCGAGGACCTCCTTGGACTCGTCGTAGCGGCTGGCGATCTCGTAGCCGATCTCCAGGTGGTCCCCCTCCATCTCCTGGTCGACGCTCTTGCCGATATCGTGAAGAAGGCCGGCCCGCTTGGCCATGGTCTGGTCCAGCTTTAGCTCGCCGGCCATAGTCCCGGCCAGGTGGGCAACCTCGATCGAGTGTTCCAGGACATTCTGGCCGTAAGAGGTGCGGTACTTGAGCCGGCCCAGCATCCGGAGCAGTTCCGGATTGATCTTGTGGATGCCCAGGGAGAGGGCCGCTTCCTTGCCCACCTTCAGGGTCTCCTCCTCCATCTCGGCCTTGACCTTCTCGACCACTTCCTCGATCCGGCCGGGATGGATGCGGCCGTCGGAAATGAGGCGCTTCAGGACCAGCCGGGCAATTTCCCGGCGGTAGATGTTGAAGGCGGAGATGGTGACCGCCTCGGGCGTGTCGTCAACGATGAGGTCGACCCCGGTGGCCGCCTCGAAGGCCCGGATGTTGCGCCCCTCGCGGCCGATCAGCCGCCCCTTCATCTCGTCCGAGGGCAGGCTGACCACCGAGGTGGTCGAGGACTCGGCCTGTTCGGAGGCGCAGCGCTGGATGGCCTCCAGGAGAATGGTCCGGGAAATGTTGTTGGCCTCCTCGCGGGTCTCCTCCTCGATGCGCTTGATGCGCAGGGCGGCCTCGTGGCGGGCGTCGTCCTCCATCCGGGCGATGAGAATCCGGCGGGCCTCATCCTGGGAAAGCCCGGCCACCTGCGAAAGGCGCCGCTTCTCCTCTTCCAGCACGCCGTCGAGCTCGGTCTGCCGATCGGCCACCTTCTTCTCCTGGTCGGCGAGGGTCTTTTCGCGCTGGTTGAGGTCGGTCTCCTTCTTGTCGACCAGGTTCAGCTTCCGGTCCAGGTTGCTCTCGCGCTGGTTGAGCCGCTGCTCCAGGACCTGAAGCTGGCGGCGTTCCTCGCGCGTCTCGCGCTCGAAATCGCCCCGCTGCTTGATCAGGCTTTCCTTGACCTCCAGCTCCAGTTCCTTCCGGCGCTGGCTGATCTCCCGCTCGGCCTCCTTGAGCAGCCCCTGGCTGCGCGCTTCGGACGCCTTAAGGTTGCGGGAAGTGATCGACAGGTGAATCAGGTAGCCAAGCCCGAGGCCCAGCAAACCCAGTAGAATTTCCATGGCGCCACCTCCTCTTCGGAGGCCGCGCGGCGGGAGAAATCTTTACAAGGCGGCGTACTAAGGCCGGGTGGAACCTGGCGACGGCTCGACGCCGCCGTTCCGACGGCGCCCGCGGCCGCGGCGCGGCCCGAAGGCCCATCGGAAAGGATCCCTGGTCAAACCCGGAAAAATACGAACCATTGATATCTCTTGGTTATATTTCGCGCCTTTGTTTGATTTCATTTCCTGCCCGCGACCTCGTTAACGATTCCGTTGAGTCAGAGCTTGATAAGTGAAACGCTTTTGATTTCCTTGATCTGCCGGATCCGTTCCCGGAGCGGCTCGTCCACCATTTCGTCGACATTCAGGATCGTGATGGCCAGGCCGCCCCGTTCCTTTCTCCCCAGCGTCATGCCGGCGATGTTGATCTGGCGCGACGCCAGCAGGGTGCCGATCTGGCCGACGATCCCCGGCTTGTCCTCGTTCCGGCAGAAGAGCAGGTAACCCTCCGGCACCGCTTCGCACCGGTAACCGTCGATCTTGACCAGCCGCGGCTCAGTCTTGCCGAAGAGGGTGCCGGAGACCGAAATCGAGGAGCCGCTGTCGGAGACGGTGGCGGTGATCAGGTTGGCAAATTCCTGGGAGATGGTGCTCTTCTGCTCCGCGAACTGAATGCCCCGCTCCTGGGCCATGACCGGCGCGTTGATGTAGTTGACCCCGGCCCCCATCTGGGAGAGCAGACCCTTCAGGAAACTGTGGTGCAGGGGCGAGAGGTCAAAAGAGGCCATGTCGCCGTAATACTCGAGCTTGACCTCGTTGATCCGGCCGGGCGCGGTCTGGGCCAGGAAAAGACCCAGTTTTTCGCACAGGTTGAGATAAGGCCGGAGATACTCGAGCACCTTCTCGCTGATGGTCGGCAGATTGGCCGCGTTGCTGATGATGCCCTTCCGGAAATAGTCAACGATCTGGCGGCAGATATCCCGGGCCACGTTGACCTGGGCCTCCTCGGTCGAGGCGCCCAGGTGGGGGGTGAGCACCAGACGCGGCGTCTCCCGGAAGGCCGGATCGGCGGGCGGCTCCTCGCTGAAGACGTCCAGGGCGGCGGCCTTGAGGTGTCCCGATTTCAGGGCCTCGATGAGCGCCGGCTCGTTGACCAGTCCGCCGCGCGCGCAGTTGACCAGGAAGGCGCCCTTCTTCATCAGAGCCAGTTCCCGGGCCCCGATCAGGTCGCGCGTCTCCTCGCTGAGCGGCAGGTGCAGGGTGATGACGTCGGCGTTTTTAAGCAGGTGTTCCTGGTCCACCAGGTTGACGCCGGCCTGGAGGGCCTTCTCTTCACTCACAAAGGGGTCGTAAATCAGCACTTCCATGCCGAAGACCCGGCCGTACTGGGCCACCCGCTGGCCGATCCGGCCGAAACCGATGATGCCCAGCACCTTCCGGTAGAGCTCGGTACCGGTGAATCCCTTCTTCTCCCAACGCCCCTCCCGTACCGAATGGTGGGCCTCGGGGATATTGCGCATCATGGAGAGAATCAGCGCGAAAGCGTGCTCGGCGGTCGAGATGGTATTCCCCTCGGGCGAGTTCATGACGATGATGCCCTTGGCGGTCGCGCTCTCCAGGTCAACATTGTCCAGACCTACGCCCGCCCGGCCGATCACCTTGAGGTTATCGGCCGCGGCAATCGCCTCCCGGTTGACCCGGGTGCCGCTGCGCACGACGAGGGCGTCAAAACCCTTTACCTTCCCGGCCAGCTCGGCCGGAGTAAGTTTGCCGGTCTCCTCGACTTCAAAACCCTCATTCTTCAGTATCGCCACCCCCTCTTTCGAAAGGGGATCGGTTACCAGGACTCTGATTTGTTTCGCTTCCACTGATGTCCTTTCACTTCGGATTATGGTACACCCGGAGCGATTTCAGCCACCGGCCGAAAGGAGTACTTTTTCGGCCGCGGCCACGCCGGCGCCCGGGGTCAAACCATACCCGAGCCGGGCCAGCTGGATCTCGACCGCGGCAATCGCCTCGAGGACCTCGAACCCATCCACCCAGCCCATGTGCGCGATCCGGAAGATGCGCCCCTTCAGTTTTCCCTGGCCGCCGGCGAAGGTGATGCCCGACTGGTCGCGCAAGGCCTTGACCATCGCCTCGGCATCCAGTCCCTCGGGCAGCAGCACGGCCGTCAGGCCGTCGCTCGGATGCTCGGCCAGCAGTTTCAACCCCAGGGCGCGCATCGCCTCCCGAGTGGCCTCGGCCAGAATCCGGTGGCGGCGCCAGACGTTCTCGAGCCCCTCCTCCTTCATCATCCGCAGCACCCGGACCAGCCCGATCACCAGGGTCAGGGCCGGGGTGTAGGGAGTATCCTCCTTGGCCAGCGTCTGCCGGTAGGCGGAGAGGTCAAAGTAGTAACGAGGCGAACGGGCGGCTTCGACCGCCTTCCAGGCCTTCGGGCTCAACGCGATGAAGGCCAGTCCCGGCGGCAGCATGAAGGCCTTCTGGGAGGCCGAGATCAGCGCGTCAACACCCCACTCGTCCATCCGGCACTCCACCGCGCCCAGGCTGCTGATGGCGTCCACCACCAGCAGGGTCTCCGGGTGCTGGCGGACCGCGGCGCCGATGGCCTTGAGATCGAGGTGGGCGCCGGTGCTGGTCTCGCAGAGCGTGGTGAAGACAACCTTCACGGCCGGGTCGGACTTGAGGGCGGCCTCGATCGCGCCGGCTGACACCGACCTGCCCCATTCGACCGGAATCGTTTTGACCGCCGCGCCGTAAGCCTGGGCCAGTTCTCGGAAACGCTCGCCGAACTTGCCGCCTTCAACCACCAGGCAGTGATCCCCGGGCGAGAGGAGGTTGGCCACCGCCGCCTCCATGGCCCCGGTGCCGGATGAAGTCAGGATCATGACGTCCTGCCCGGTCTGAAAGACGTATTTCAAACCCTCGAAGGCCTCCTTGAGCAGTTTCCGGAACTGCGGGGTCCGGTGGTGAATAAGGGGGCGGGCCATCTCCAGCAGAACCTCGTCCGGAACGGCCGTCGGGCCCGGGGTAAAAAGGCGGCTCTTCCACATCGGAGTCTCCAGATTAATGGTGCGTGTCAGATATTCAAGGGCGAACTCTCCCGCTGCTCCGGGGCGGTCTCGAAGAGCGGAATCGGCTTGCAACCCATCATCCGGGCCACCAGGACATCCGGAATCTGGGCTATTTTTATATTATACAAATTTGCCGATTCATTGTAAAATTCGCGCCGGTCGGCGATTTCGTTCTCCAGGCCTGAAATCCGCTGGCGCAGCTGCTCGAAATTTTCGTTGGCCTTCAATTGCGGATAATTCTCGGAGACCGCAAAGAGCGTCTTGAGCGCCCCGGCCAGTTCACCCTCGGCCTTGAGCCTCTCCTCGAGGCCGCTGGCGCCGCCGATGACCGAGCGCAACCGGATCACCCGCTCCAGGGTCTCCTTTTCGTACTCCATGTAAGACCGGCAGACTTCGACCAGTTTCGGCAACTCGTCATAACGCTGTTTCAGAAGGACGTCGATGTTGGACCAGGCCCGCGCCACGTTGTTCTTCAAAAGGATGAACATGTTGTAGAGGCCGATCCATCCCGCCAGCAGCACGATCAGGAGCAGCGCCCCCATCACCCACCAGATAACCGACATCATCGCTTCCTCCTTTTGTCTACCCGTCACCCCGCTGGATAGCGGTCGCTATCAATTTTATCACCTGGAAATACTTCTCTCCAAAGGCCGGCTGGTGGAAGAAGTGGCCAAAGAGACCGGCCAGGTTGAAAAAGAGGAGCGCCAGCCCGAAGGCGAGGCCGGCATACCCCTTGAAGAGCAGCCGGCCGAGCAGGTCCTTCTCGCTCCGGTTGGCGATCAGGAAAGGGCGGTTGACCGACGGACGGGCAATGACCAGAGTGGCCAGCGGTTCCAGGGCCGCCTGCCGGTCGATCTTGCCGCGGACCCGCCGCTCGACATCGGCCACGGCCCGGTCCCATTCCACGGGGTCGACCTGACCGTCCCGGTTCCGGTCGTAACCATCCAGTTTCTCCCGGTCGCCCCGGATCACCGCCAGTTCGCCGGCCACCTCGAGATCGATGTTCTGGTAGCCCGGACGCTTGCGGACCTCGCCCATGATGTAAAGGTAATCGCGCGGGTAAATGGCCGATTCCAGGTAGCGGATGCTGCCCTCGGTCTGGAAGAAAATACCCTCGGCCGCCCCCGGGTAGTAGGTCTCCCAGGGCAGGTCCAGCCGGGCCTTCTCCGGGTCGACCAGGATCCGGCAGCCCTCCTCGTCCTTGAGATAGAAGGGGGCCAGTTCCAGGCCACTGTCGATCGTCTTCCAGCTGGTGGTGCTGCCGCCGCGCGCATTGTGGGTGCGAACCAGTTCCTGCTGTTTCCAGCGGGTCAGGCAGCACTCCCGGCCGGTGGCCGGACTGATGAGCGGCTGGAAGGCGTCGGCGAAGCCGTTGACCTCGGACAGGCCGAGGGCGACGGAGCGGAGTTTCCGTGAGGTGGGGATGGAAGAAATCCAGCGGGCCAGCGGCAGCCAGCGCAGGAGGGAAAAGAGAAAGAGCGACAACCCGGCCAGCAACAGCCCGCCGGTGATCAGGACCGCCATCGGGACCGCGGATTCCACGGCGGCTCCTCCGAAAAGGAGTGAGAAGAATACGAACAGGAACCCGGAGAAGATCAGGCCGATGGCAAAGAAAATCCTCGACACCCCTGGTTCCATGGCCCCTCCGGGGAGCGGCCGCCGCCGGCTTCCCGGCCGTTAATTATTGAAGATGATCTTGAAAATCTCCGAGATGTTCTCCACCGGGATGATTTGCAGACCGGCCAGTTCGGCCCTGGGTATCTCGGCCAGGTCGCGCTGGTTGTCTTTGGGAATGATGACCCGCCTGATCTGGTTGCGGGAGGCCGCCAGCAGCTTGGCACGCAGCCCGCCGATGGGCATGACCTTGCCGCGGAGCGTGATCTCGCCGGTCATGGCGATATCACCGGCCACCGCCCGGCCCGAAAAACAGGAGGCCAGCGCCGAAGCAATAGTCACGCCGGCCGAAGGCCCGTCCTTGGGAACCGCCCCCGACGGCACGTGGATGTGGATGTCCTGCCGGCGGTAGATCTCCGGATCGATACCCAGCTCCTCGTCGTGGGCCCGCACCAGGCTCAGGGCGATGCGACAGGACTCCTTCATCACCTCGCCCAGCCGGCCGGTGATGATGAGCTGGCCGCGCCCCTTCATGGTGCTGACCTCGGTAAAGAGGACATCGCCGCCGTACTCGGTCCAGGCCAGGCCGGTCACCACGCCCACCCGGGACGCCCGGTCCGATTCCTCGTTCCAGTATGAGGGCACGCCCAGATAGTGGCCGACCCGGCGCCGGCTGACCTTGACCCGTTCCGACAATTTCCGGTCGCGGAGTTCCTTCTCCTTGACGATCTTCCGGCAGATCGAGGCGATCTGCCGCTGGAGGCTGCGCACGCCGGCCTCGCGAGTGTAGGAGCGGATGATCTCCCGGATCGCCTCGTCGGAAAACTCGAATTCCCCGTCTTTCAAGCCATTGGCGGTCATCTCGCGAGGCACCAGGTAGCGCCGGGCGATCTGGAGCTTCTCGGTCTCGGTGTAGCCGGGCAGGGTAATGATCTCCATCCGGTCCAGCAGGGGCGGCGGGATGGTCGCCTCGACGTTGGCGGTGGTGATGAAGAAAACCTGGGAAAGGTCGAAATCAACCTCAAGATAGTGGTCGTTGAAGGCGCAGTTCTGTTCGGGATCCAGCACCTCCAGCAGGGCCGAGGCCGGGTCGCCCCGGAAATCCATGCCCAGCTTGTCCACCTCGTCGAGCAGGAAGACCGGGTTGCGCACGCCGACCTTGCGCATCGACTGGATGACCCGGCCGGGCAGGGAACCGATGTAGGTGCGCCGGTGGCCCCGGATTTCGGCCTCGTCCCGGACGCCGCCCAGGGAGACGCGGATGAACTGGCGGCCCATGGCCCGGGCCACGGAACGGGCCAGCGAGGTCTTGCCGCTCCCGGGCGGCCCAACCAGGCAGAGGATCGGCCCCTTGAGCGACTGGCTGCGCTTGCGCACGGCCAGGTACTCCAGGATCCGTTCCTTCGGCTTCTCGAGCCCGTAGTGGTCCTCGTCGAGCACCTCCTGGGCCTTGCGGATGTCCAGGGTGTCGCTGGTCGTCTTCTTCCAGGGCAGGCTGACCATCCAGTCGAGGTAATTGCGGACCACGGTCGCCTCGGGCGAAAGGCTCATCATCTTGGAGAATCGTTCCAGTTCCTCCAGCGCCTTCTTCCGGACCGGTTCCGGCATGCCGCTGGCCTCGATCTTCTCCTGAAAGGCCTTGACCTCCGATCCCTCGGCCTCCTTGCCCAATTCCTGCTGGATGGTCTTCATCTGCTCCTGCAGGATGTACTCGCGCTGGTTTTTCTCGATCTTCTTGATCACCTCGCCCTGGATCTGGCGCTGGACCTGAAGGACCTCGATCTCCTTGTTCAGGATCTGGAGCAGCATTTTCAAGCGCGGCACCAGCTCGAGCTCCTGCAGAACCCGGGCCTTGTCTTCCTTCTTCAGCGGCAGGTAGCCGGAGAGGGTGTCGGAGAGGCGTTCCGGGTCGTTGATCTGAAGCAGGTTGCCCAGGATCTCGCGGGGCAGAACCGGGTTGAGCTGGTTGTAATTCTCCAGGGAATCGACCAGCAGGCGCTGGAGTGCCTCCTCTTCGGTGTTTCCCCGGCGGCCGGTCTCGGCCGCTTCGACGCTCACCGCAAAGTAGCGCAGGTCCGGGTGGGCCTTATCCAGGCGCACCCGCAGGAGCGACTCCACCAGGAGTTTCAGCTGCCCCTCGGGCTGGCGGACCACCTGGATGATGCGGGCCAGCGTCCCGATCGGGATCAGTTCCTTGATGGCGGGGTCCTCGGTCTCCGGGTGGGTCTGGAAGACCAGCACCAGGAGGTTCTTGGTCTGGCTCTGGGCCTCTTCGACCGCGTTGATCGTCTTCTGGCGGCCGATCAGCAGCGGCACCACCATGCCCGGAAAGACGACGATGTCCCGCAGCGGCACCGCGGGCATCACCTTCTTCAGCTTGAGCTCGGTGACCAGGTCGTTGGTATCCGGCGGATCGGGATCTTTTTTCTTGCGGGTGAATCGGGCCATTGTTCTCCAATCTTGATGTTCGCGGAAACCGGGAAAAACCTACTTTGTTTGATTCGCGGCGGAGCTTCCGGTTACCGGACGGGCATCAAGGATGCGGTCGCAGAGCCCGTAACTGACGGCCTCTTCGGCCGACATGTAGAAATCACGGTCGGTGTCGCGGGAGATGCGGCGCACCGTCTGGCCGGTGTGCCGGGCCAGCAGGCGGTTGATGCAGTCGCGCAGCCTGAGCATCTCCCGGGTCTGGATGGACATCTCGGAGGCGTCACCCTGGACGCCGCCCCAGGGCTGGTGGATGAGGACCCGGGCATTGGGCAGGATAAAACGCTTCTCGGGGGCGCCGCCGGCCAGCAGGACCACCGCCATGCTACTGGCCTGGCCGATGCAGTAGGTGGCCACGTCGCACTCGATGTACTGCATGGTATCGTAGATAGCCAGGCCGGCGGTCACGATTCCGCCCGGGCTGTTCAGGTAGAGGTGAATATCCCGGCGCGGATCCTCGCTCTGCAGGTAAAGCAGCTGGGCCACCACCAGGTTGGCCACCGCTTCGTCAATGGCGGTGCCGATGAAGATAATGCGGTCCTTCAGAAGGCGGGAGTAAATGTCGTAAGCCCGCTCGCCGGTCTGGGTCGCCTCGATGACGTACGGTATCAGCATGCCGCCCCCCGTTTCGGAGACTGGTTAAGCCTTGACGATCCTGGGCTTCTCGATCAGCAGGGCCCGTTTCTTGAGCAGGGCCAGCGTCTTCTCGACCTGCAGCTGGGCCCGGAGATCCTCCCGGTGCTCGGCGTCAAAATGGTGCTTGAACTCCTCCTGTTCCTGTCCCGAAAGCCGGGCCAGGATATCAATCCGGTTGTCGATGTCCGCCTCGGTCACCTCGACCTTCTCCCGCGCCGCCACCTCGGACAGGACGAAGGAGGCCTTGACTTCCCGTTCGGCCAGGGGCTGGAATTTTTCCATCAATTCCTTGACCAGCGCCTCCCGCGCCTCGAGGGTCTTCTCCTTGAAATCCGGCTGGTGCGAGAGTTCGTGGCGCACCAGTTCCATGGTCCGGTTCTTCACCAGACCCTCGGGGGGCTGCAGGGTGGCCCTTTCCAGGAGCTGGTCGATGATCCGTTCGTCCTCCTGGCGCTCGTTGATGGACTGAATCTGGAGTTCCATCCGCCGCCGCAGGTTCTCCTTCAGGTTCTCCCGGACCTTGAGGTCGCGGGCCTGGACCTGGAGCTGCGGGTTGCGCGCCAGGACCTCTTCCAGGGCCTGGTCGAGTTCCGCCTCGTTCAACTCCTTCCGGTTATCCAGGGTCAGTCCTGAGTACGAATCGAGGGACACCTCCGGGGCAACCTCGAAGACCGCGGTGTAATTAAGTTTCTCGCCGGTCAGTTCCAGGTCATTGATCCGGGGATCGGCCACCGGCTTGAGTCCGTGCTCCTCCAGGGCCGCCTGGTAGGTTTCCGGCACCAACCGATTCAGAAGTTCGCGCTGGATGTGCTCGTCGAAATGGTTCCGGATCAGGTTCAGCGGGGCCTTGCCCTTCCGGAATCCCGGCAGCTGGGCCTCCTTCTGGAGCCCGGCCAGGATGTTCTCCCAGGCGCCGCGCACCGTCTCCGGTTCCACCTCGACCCGGATCTGGCGCCAGCACCCTTCCAGTTTTTTGAATTCGGTCTTCGGCATGTTTCGGCTCTCTCTTCTTTCGGAACGTTAAGAATGGACCGGCGGGCCACCCGCCGGCTGGGCTGAAGAAAAAATCGCTTGTCGTGGGCAGGGAAGGATTCGAACCTTCGTAGACCTTTCGGTCGCCAGATTTACAGTCTGGTGCGATTGGCCGCTCCGCCACCTACCCGTTAAAACCAGCTGGTAAAGGGCCAAATTTCGGCTAAATTTTATCTTTTTCCGGGTTTTTTGTCAAAAATAACGGATTTTTTGACCGTAAACAAAGGGGTAGGGTAAAATAATCGCTGGCCATGAAAAGAAAACTCTTCGCCTTCGACCTGGACGGAACCCTGCTGGACGCCTACCCGGCAATTATCGCCAGCATGAACCATACCCTGGCGCGCCTCAGCCTGCCCCAGGCCGAGCCGGACACAATCGTCCGGGCGGTGGGGCTGGGCAATGGCGGCCTGATCCGGGCCTTCGTGCCCGAGAGCCATTTCCGGGAGGCCCAGCGGATCTACCGGGAAGACCATCTGCCCCGGCTGTCCAGCGACTCCCGACTGCTTCCCGGCGCGCTCGAACTCCTGGAGCGGCTCAAGGCGCACGGGAAGAAACTGGCCGTGGCCACCAACCGGTCGCGCGAAAGCGCCGACATCCTGCTGGACACCCTGGCCATCCGCCCCTACTTTGACCGGGTGCTGGTCGGCGACGAGGTTCCCAATCCGAAACCGGCCCCCGACATCCTGCTGGCCCTCCTGGAACACTTCGGGGTGGCGCCAGCCGAAACCCTCTATGTGGGCGATATGACCATCGATGCCCAGACCGGCGCGGCCGCCGGGGTCGACACCCTGATTGTAATCACCGGCTCCTCCTCCCGGGCCGAAGTGGCCGCCGCCGCCCCTTACCGCATCATCGACTCGCTGGCGGACTTCCCGGCCGGCGAGTACCGCGATTGACACCGCCTGATGAAAAAAGATACCGGCTGCCTGGCGGTCTTCGTCACCTGCGCCTCGCTGAAAGAGGCCCGGAAAATCGCCCGGATTCTGGTGGAGGAGAAGGCGGCCGCCTGCGCCAGCCTGACCGCCGGAGTGGAGTCGCTCTACTGGTGGGAGGGGAAAATCGAGCGGGCCGGAGAGGTGCTCCTGTCAGCCAAGACCACCCGGACCCGTTTCCCGCGCCTGGCCGCCCTGGTAAGGCAGAACCACTCCTACCAGGTCCCGGAAATCATCGCCCTGCCGATCGCCGCCGGTTCACGCCCCTACCTCGACTGGATCGAACAGAGCCTCCGCTGACCGACCGCAGCCTTCCGGCCAATTCGGTTACTCTTTTCCCGTAACGGAGGCATTCCGCCTCGACCCGCCCGTCGGGCGCCCCGACTGAAACCGGTCCGTAATGATCGGAACGGGGATCCCCCTGAACCACCATCCCGTGAATGAGAAGCGCGTTAATAATGGAGAGGATGGTCGTCTCGTTCCCGCCGCCGACATGGGCCGATGAAGCGAAGGCGCCGCCGGCCCGGCCTTCCAGTTCCTTGTGAAAAACCACGCTCCGGTCGAGCAGCTCCTTGACCGGGGCGGCCATGCCGCCGTAATAGGTGGGCGAACCGATGATGACGGCGTCGGCGGCCTTGAGATCCTCGAGGGAGGTTGCCTCGACCCGCTTCAAGGCGACCCGGGCGATGAAGCCGGCCATCTCGCCGGTATGACCGGAACGCGAGTAGTAAACAACCAGGACCTTGACCATGCTCATGTCCTTACCGGGGACTGGTCCCGCGGCCCCTAATTGTTGCGCAGGCTCCGGCGCAGCGTGTAGATACAGGTGATCAGCAGGGCCAGCCAGGCGATCGCCATGAACAGGATGCCGCTCGGCCTCATATCCGCCTCCCCTCTTCCTCCGGACTTCCCGCCGCCCCGGCCTTGAGGCGCCGGTCCCAGGATTTTTTGACCAGCCAGGCCAGCCCGGCGAAGATCAGGAGCAGGAGCACCCGGGTCGCCGTGACGTAGGGAACGTTCCCGGCCGGAACCCCGTGCAGGCGGATGACCGGCATCCCCTCCTGAACCAGCCAGAAACCGAGAATGGCCAGCAGGAAGGCCGGCGTCACGTACTTGATGATAAATCGGTAGAAACGGGGCAGGGTTATGTCGGAACCGGCGTGCATCTCGGTCCAGGCCCGGTCAATGCCGAAGACCCAGGCGAAGAGGATGGTCTCGATGGTGGCAAAGAGCACCAGGCAGAAGGTGCCGCCCCAGAAATCCATCTCGTCCAGTACGCCCCGCCCCATGAAGAAGATCACCGCGTTGGTCAGCAGGAAGGTCACCGCGGCGAAGAGAGCCAGGGTGCGGCGCCGGCCGAGGTTGAACTCGTCCTCGAGAAAGGCGATGGCCGGCTGGGCCAGCGATATCGAGGAGGTGATGCCGGCCAGGAAGAGCAGGCCGAACCAGATGAAGCCGAAGGCCTGGCCGAAACCCAGGCGCTGCAGGACCAGCGGCATGGTGACGAAGCCGAGGTTGAAGGAGCCGCCCTGGGCGATGCGCGCCAGGCCGGCCGGCCCGAAGAAGGCGAAAGCGGCCGGAATCACGATGCTGCCGCCCAGGATGACCTCGGCCACCTCGTTGGTGGCCACGGCGCTCAACCCGGAGAGGACCACGTCATCTTCGCGCCGCAGGTAGCTGGCGTAAGTCAGGATGATCCCGATGCCGCAGCTGAGCGTAAAGAAGATCTGGCCGGCGGCCGCCAGCCAGACCCGGCCGCTGCGCAGGGCCGACCAGTCCGGGTTCCAGAGAAAGCCCAGCCCGTTGTAGATGCTGTTCTCCGGGAACTGCGGGTTGGGCGTCCCCAGGGTGAAGACCCGGACCAGCAGGATAATGCCGAGGAAAAAGAGCACCGGCATCGCGTACTTGCAGACCCGCTCGATGCCCCGCTGGACGCCCTGGTAAAGGATCAGGAGGTTGAGCGCGAAGGTGACCAGGAAGAAGAAGTAGGCCGGGCGGAGGCTGGAGAAGAAGTTGTTGCGGGCCAGGCCCTGGTAGCCCCGGAGGAAAAGGGTCATCGCCTCCTCGGTGGTGCAGGAATTGTAGAGGCCGGTGAGGGCGAAGAAGCTGTAGCCAAGCAGCCAGGACTCGATGTAGACGTAGTAGATGAAGATGACCAGCGGCGCGAAGATCCCGATCACGCCGAAGTACTTGATGAAACGGTTCTTGTTCCAGAGCGTCTGGAAGATACCGGGGGAGGTGCTGTGGCCGAAACCGCCGCCGAAGCGGCCGATGGTCCACTCGATCCACATCAACGGGATGCCCAGCAGCAGCAGCGCAATGAAGTAAGGTATCAGGAAGGCCCCGCCTCCGTGCTTGGCCGCCTGGACCGGGAAACGCAGAAAATTGCCGAGGCCGATGGCGCTGCCGGCCACCGCCATGATGATGCCAAGCTTACTGCTCCACCGCTCCTTCGCCATCCTTGCCTCCGTTGCTGGAAGCATCCGGCTGAGGACCGCCGGCGCCGGACTTTTCGATATAACGGCACCGCGGATAGTTGCTGCAACCCAGGAACTTGCCGTATCGGCTCTGGCGCTCGACCAGCCGCCCCGTCTTGCACTTCGGGCAGGGAACGGTCCCGGCGCCGGGGGACCCGGACGGCTTCGCCCGGTAGGCGGGGCGTTGGCCGGCCTTCCCGAGATTCCTGGTAAAGTCGCAGGCCGGGTACCCCTCGCAGCCGAGGAAGGTCCCGAACTTGCTCTTCTTGAGCACGAGATTCTTGCCGCACTTGGGGCAGACCTCGGCCGGGGCCGGGGCGGCCGGAACCTCGCCTTCGGCTCCGGCCGGCGCCTCCGGTTTCGAAGAGCGGGAATGCCAGCGCCCGGCCTGGCCGATATTCTTGGTGAAGTCGCAGGCCGGGTACCCCTCGCAGCCGAGGAAGGAGCCGAACTTCTTGCTCTCCCGCAGAATGAGCGGTTTGCCGCACTTGGGGCAGACCTCGCTGGAGGTGACCGAGATGTTCTTGGTGAAGTCGCAGTCCGGGTACCCCTCGCAACCGAGGAAGGCCCCGAACTTCTTGCTCTTCCTGAAGATGAGCCGCTTGCCGCACTTGGGACATTTTTCGCTGGAAGCCATGTTATTCTCGGCAGCCTGGACCGAAGCCAGGAAAGGTTTGTAGAACTCGGCCAGCACCTGGCGCCAGGCCTCCTTCCCCTCGGCGATCAGGTCGAGCCGGTCCTCCATCTGGGCGGTAAACCGGAGGTCGATCACCTCCGGGAAGTGTGACACCAAAAGGTCGTTGACCATGACGCCCAGCGGCGAGGGAATCAGGGTCCGCTTCTCCCGGCCCACGTAGAGGCGGGCCACCAGGGTTTCGATGATCGGGGCGTAGGTCGAGGGGCGGCCGATACCGAGCTTCTCCATCGCCTTGATGAGGGTCGCCTCGGTATAACGGGGCGGCGGCTCGGTCGCCTTCTCCTCCAGGTCGGCCTTCTCGAGGCGAAGCGGATCGCCCTCGGCCAACGGCGGCAGGACCGAATCCTTCTGGCCGAAGCCGGCCAGCCGGCGATGGCCGTCGAAACGGTTGACCCGTCCCTCGGTCGTCAGGAAATAAGGGCCGCAATCCACCCGCACCCGGGTCAGCTCGTAGACCGCCGGCGCCATCTGGCTGGCCAGGAAACGATTCCAGACCAGGGTGTAAAGCTTCAGCTGCCCCTCGCTCAGGTACCCGGCCACGCTCTGGGGGGGACGGGTCGTGCTGGTGGGGCGGATGGCCTCGTGCGCCTCCTGGGCCATCGAACTCCTGGAACGATAGACCGGCGGCCGGGCCGGCAGGTACTGGTTGCCGAACTCCGCCTTGATATACCGGGCGGCCTCGTCACGGGCGCTCTGGGCCAGGTTGAGCGAATCGGTCCGGTGGTAGGTGATAAGCCCGACCGGCCCCTGGTCGCCCAGCTCGATGCCCTCGTAAAGCTGCTGGGCCAGGGACATCGTCCGGCTGGCCGGCAGGCTTAACCGGCGGCCCGCCTCCTGCTGCAGGGTGGAGGTGGTGAAGGGCGGATCGGGGAATTCACGCCGTTCCTCGCGGGTGACCTGGCCGACCGTGAGCGGATTGGCCCGCAGGAAAGCCAGGGCCTGCTCGGCTTCGCCCCGGTCCTTGATGCCGGGCTTGGAAATTTTCTTGCCATCCCGGCCGGCCAGCTGAATGGCAAAGACGGCCTCCGGCTTATCGGCCCTGGCAACCTCGGCCGTGACCAGGTAATACTGCTCCGACTTGAAGCCGGTGATCTCCTTCTCCCGTTCCACCAGGATGCGCAGCGCCGCCGACTGGACCCGGCCGGCCGAAAGACCCTTCTTGATGAGGTCGCCGACCAGCGGGCTGAGGGTATATCCCACCAGCCGGTCCAGGACCCGCCGGGCCTGCTGGGCATTAACCAGGTGGAGGTCAATCTCGCGCGGGGAATTGAAGGCGCGCCGGACCGCCTCCGGGGTGATCTCGTGGAAGGTAACCCGCTTGATCTCTTCGGCCGGACGCTTGAGAAGCTGGGCGACGTGCCAGGCGATCGCCTCGCCCTCGCGATCCTCGTCGGTGGCCAGGAAGATGACGGCGGCCGAACCGGCCTCCTTGCGCACCTGGGAGACCACCTTCTGCTTGCGGGGCATGACCCGGTAGGTCGGTTCGAACTCCTTCTCGACGTTGACTCCCAGCTCGTCGGCGGGCAGGTCCCGGATGTGGCCCATGGTGGCGACCACCCGGTAATCGTTCCCCAGGTACTTGCCGATGGTCCGGCACTTGGCCGGCGACTCTACGACGACCAGCGATATTCCTTCTTTCATAGTCGGAGTTGTTGAAGTTGCCCCTTGAATGTCAAGGCTTAAGGGTGTCTGATCTTGTGGCGATAACAGAATATAACAGAGAGACCGGCTCTTGTCAAATGGCAGGAAAAGATGGTAGAATAATATGATACAGTCGTTTGCCGGGCGGGTTTAATTCCGGAATTGAAAACTCAAGCCGTAGTTTACGGCCCCATCGTCTAGAGGCCCAGGACAGGTGGTTCTCAGCCATCAGACAGGGGCTTGAAAGCCGCTCTCCGGCTTTCAAGGAGAGCCGTGAAGTAGAGAGCCGCGATGCAAATCGGCTCACACTTCACGGCCATGAAGCGTGTTCGAAGAACTCTGCTTCACGGCGACGGTTGTTTCTGAACTTTTTTCAGAAGAACCTTTAGGAAGATTCTTACACCGGCGCCAAATCCACCGGGATTTGAACCCCGGGAATTGAAAACTTCAGCCGTAATTCACGGCCCCATCGTCTAGAGGCCTAGGACAGGTGGTTCTCAGCCATCAGACAGGGGTTCAAATCCCCTTGGGGCTGCTTCCCTGAAGCGTTTCTTTGGGGATTTGAACATCCCACACTTAAGGTTTAGGGTGGCTCACTTTCTCGCCACCCGACCCGCATCTCGGCCAGCCTCGAGGAGATTATCGGCTCCTTCCGGTGGTCTTCAGCATCGAGGGTAGCGCACGGATATAAACGGCTGCCTCCCTCATCATACCCAGATCGGAGGGATGGCCGTCTGACCCCGTGGCTTCTCCATCATCTCCATACATCCCCTTGTTTGGTAGGAAGAAAAGCCCGGTCATACCCTGTTTTTTCAACTGCTCATAAACGGACCGCCACGCCCCTCCTTCGCTGGGACGGTCAAAACGATCGGCACCCTGGACCAGCAGGATGGGAGTTGCGGGACGAAGCTTCCGCAATCTCGTCACAAATAGCGGCGCTTGTTTCTCGGGCGCATAAGGCCCGTTCGACTTCATGTTCGCGGCGCAATCAACAATGTAAATCGACGCGTCGATTTCCCCCATTAAATCCGCCAGCTCCGTATCACCCGTGCCGTTGGCGGAAAACCCCAGGTTGATGACCGGCCGGTCGAGACGGCGACCGACGATGGCCGTGTAGACCATGCCCGGACGCGAGGCGCAGGCCCCCTGGGTGATCGAGGTGCCATAGAAGATAATGGGCTTGGCCCGGGGGGCGGGTTTCGAGATGGTCCGCCCCTTGGGAATGCCGATTTCAACGGATTTCACGCCCGTGTATAAAGGAAGATAGAGCATCAATTCCTTACTGGCGCCGACGCTAAAAAGTGCCGTGTTGGTGATACCCGTCGGCTCCCCGGTTCCGACAAACGTCCATTTTCCGGCAGCCTCCCGGCAATAAAGATCCACACCGCTGCAAGCCGTCTTCGGCATCGTTGAAAGAGAATACAGTCCGGTAATGATCCAACGGACCTGGATAGTCGGCGCATCGGTGACAAAGCGGATGCACATGCCGGCGGTGGCGTGACTCAACTTCCAAACCGAATCCCGCACGGTACCCCTGGCTTTTGCGGGCAGGCGGTCGTAGAAGGATTCCGTCTCCGTCCAGCCTCTGCCCTCAACGTCAAACCGGGCCCCGTCGTACCAGACGGTATCGGTTTCGTCCGCCATTTTCACGGAGGAATCCGGCGGGGTGGGCGGCACCCCGACCTCGGCTGAAGCGGGCACTTCTTTCCCGGCGCCGCTGGCCGTCCGCTGTTTTGAAGCGCCCATTCCGGCGGTCTGCAGCAACCTGGGCAGGACCTCGATGAAAACAGCGGCCTGCCGCATCATGCCCAGGTCGCTGGGATGAACGCCATCCACGGTAGCTTCGCCGTCATCCCCCCACATTCCCTTGTTCGGCAGGAAGAAAAGCCCGGTCACACCCTGTTTTTTCAACCGCTCATAAATTGAACGCAAAGCCCGCCCTTTGACGGTGGAACGGTTCCAGCAATTCGGATCTTCGACCAGTAAAATGGGGGTTGCGGGACGCGCTTGGCGTAACTTCATTACAAATGGTGCCGCGCGCTGCATAATCAACTCCGCCTCCATATCCGCGGTGCAGTCAAGGACGTAAATCGACGGGTCGAGCTCCCCCAGCAAATCCGCCAGCTCCGGCTCCATCCTGCCTCCGCCGGCAAAGCCCAGATTGATGATCGGCACATCGAGACTCCGACCGACGATGGCCGGAAAGGCCTTACCCGGACGCGAGGCGGATGCCCCCTGGGTGATCGAGGTGCCATAAAAAAGGACTGGTTTGACCCGCGTGTCAGCCGGAGGGGCGGGCCTCGAGATAATCCGGTCCCTGGGAATGCCGAACTCCACGGATTTCATACCGTTGTAAGAGGGAAGATAAAGCCGTATTTCCTTGCTGCCGTCAACATTATAGAAGGCCGTCTCGAAACCTTCCGTCTTCTTTGGACTCTGTGCGGAATTCGGTTTTCCATGCGCAAAGACAGACACCCATTTCCCATTCTTATCACAACAATAGAGATCCATGCCGCTGGTTGCCCTGGTTGACATGTGCGACATAGCCTCGGGCTTGCGCAGAAGCTTATAACGGACCTGGATCTCCGGCGCGTCGGTGACAAACCGGAAGCACATCCCGGCGGTGTCGTGGCTTAGCTCCCAAATGGCGGCCGGCACGGTCGTCTTGGCCTTTGAGGGCAGGCGGTCGTAAAAAGATTCCGTCTCCGTCCAGCCTCTGCCCTCAACGCCAAGCCGGGCCCCGTCATACCAGACGGTATTGCCATCCGGATCGGCCGTGCCGTTCAGGGGAGAGACGGGGTCGGCCTGAAGCAGACCCAGCCAGCCCGCAAGAGCGAAAAACAGGAAGGAGACAATTCGAATGGATTGGGAACGCATCGAAACACCTTCAGGTCTTCAGTTTCAGCAACCAGCGGACAAAAAAACTGTTTTGTAACTTATGATTGAGCGGTTGGCCGGACAAAACCGGTAGCTTATACTTGAGTATATCAAAAAAGAGCCGAAATGGAAACCCCGGCCGCCAGGTTAATTCCCGGCGGCCGCGGTTTTTTATTTCCCGCTATATTCCTTCAATCCCTCTTAACGGCCCATTCCTTCTTCGGCGCCGATCGATTCAATCGGATTCCAAACACGCAATTTATCAACCCGACAATCAATTCCATCGCGTGCTATATCATCCTTGCATTTCATTGCATTTTAAGCTGGCCTAATTTATAATCGAAACAGAGGAAATTCCAAAACACCCTTAATACAAAAGGGAGGGTCTGATGTGCGATAACAGTCCCGAAGCCGGGGAGAAGAAGGGCGAAAATCCTGACGACAAGCAAAAATACATACAACTCGTCTATCGATCCGCCCTGGAGGACATCCGTTTCTTCAAAAGCCAGCAGTGGCTCGTTACCTATTATACACTACTGGTTTATTGGGTACTTGTTGCTGCTGCGAAATCAATTAATTATGGGGCATGGTTGTCATGCCTTGTTCCTGTTGTTTTAGTTATGTCTTGTGCGCTTATCTGTCAACTTGAGCATTCAATAAAAGAACAGAGAAAGATAAAGGATGAAGCAATCGAGAAAATCAAGACCGTTTCCGAAGAAATAAAAGATTTATTTCCAAATCTCCCAACAACGTTTTCTGAATTGCCTTTATTTATATTATTATCGATGACGATTCTAGGCGGGTGCGTAACAGTTTGGATTATCACAAACCTGCCCGGCTTCTGCCAAGCAGCCGGTTGCCGCCGCTGACAGCCTCACCCCAGGTATTCTCCGATATCGGCCGCGTAGACCCGGCGGTATCCCTCGTGCGCGGAGTCGAAAGAAATAAGGTTCGGCGGCCGCCCCCAGCGGGGATGCAGGTCGCACCGTATCGGGCCGGTGATTTCAGGCGGGGAGAAATACTCTCCGGTGGTTATTTCCCGGTCCCGGACGGTATCGAAAAGCTTGAGGCTGCGCTGGCCGGCCTGGGGGTAGGTGTCGAGCAGGATGAATTTCCGGTCCGGCGAGTAGCTGCAGTGGCCGTCCAGGAACTGGATGTTTTCGCTTAAGAACCGGCCGTGGCCGGTCCGATCGTCGATCAGCCAGAAACCGCTTTTCCCACCGTACTCCATCCAGGCGAGCAGCTCCCGGCCGTCCTTCCAGTCGAAATGGGAGACCAGCTGGGTCTCCACCAGGTCGTGCAGACCGCTCCCGTCCGGGTTGGCAGTGAAGATCCGCGTCCGATGGCGCTCCTTCGGCCCGGACTTCCAGCGGTTGAGGAAGATAAAGCGCCGGCCGTCCGGGGAGAAGAGGGTGTGGTTCACCCAGCCGAAAGAATCGCGCGTCTCCGGTTCCGGCCGGAGTTCCAGCAAGCCGGCCAAAGAAATGACCAGCCGGTGGCCGCCGGTCTCCAGGTCGACCAGGTAAACGCCGTCGGCCTCCGGCCATTTTTGATGCTCAAAGGGATCCGCCACTCCCTCGTAACCGTAACCGGGCCGCCACCGGGCCAGCCGGGCGTAATTGAGGCTCAGGGCCAGCCGGCCGTCACGGCTGACGGCGCTTACCGGGCGCGGCAATTCAGACCGGCGGCCGCTCTTCAGGTCGTGGATGACGCTGATAAAATCGCCGCCGCGGACGGAGTTGTAGATTATCCGGCGGTCGGGCAGCCACTGGAGCATGGCCCCCTGCTGGAAGTTCCAGGCGGGAGTCTCGTCGAGGACCTCCACCCGGCCGGTCTTCGTCTCCAGCAGGCAGATCCGGGCCCGGTCGCCGGCCGCCGGCGGCCGGTCCTGAAAGTCAACCTCGTGGAAGAGGTGATACTCCCCGCTCTCGTCCCAGCCGCACTTGTCGTAGTAGCCGAAGAAGCAGAAACGCCCCTCCGGGCTGATGGCCTTGACCACGCTTCGCCTCCCCTCCGGACCCGGACGGACCCCGGAACTTACAGTGCCAGTTTTTCGGGGCGGCCGCTCTCCCGGGAGCGGTTGGCCGCCTCGAGGAAGGCCATGATCTCCAGGGTCTCCTGCAGGTCAACCGGCGATTTCCCGGTCTTGAAGAAGTCGAAGATCTTCTCCAGGATCAGGGCGTAGGTGGGCGGTTCGGCCTGAACGATGCCGTGCACGAGCCCGCCATCGGTCAGAACGGAGCAGCCGAACTGCTGGGGAACGTTGTCGACCCGGTAGCCGTAAAGGACGCCGGTCCGGCCGTCCTCCCAGAGGCCGGTGACCGCGTCGGCCGCCTCGCCCTTCTGGACGAAGACCTGGCGGCAGCCGCTGCCCAGTTTGGAGAAGAGCACCTCGGCGCTGTGCACGCCGTACCAGTAGAGGCCGGGGTAATCGGGCAGGATCTTCATGTTGCCGAAGGCGATGCAGCCGAATACCCGGCGCCCCTGCTCGATGCCGGCCACCCCGGCCGCGTAGCGCATGGCCGAGGCGGAGAAGATCGGGGCCCGGTGCTGCTTCGAAAGGGCGATGATCTCGTGGGCGTCGGCGGCCGAACAGGTGAAGGGCTTGTCGATGAAGACCGGCTTGCCGAAGGGCGCGATCACCCGGAACTGCTCCAGGTGCTGACGGCCGTCGACGCTCTCCAGGAAGAGGGCGTCGACCTGCTTCATGACCGACTCGATCGAATCGCAGATCTCGACGCCGAACTCGTCCTTGAACTGGCTGGTGAACTGGGGAACCCGGTCGCGGCTCATGGAGAAGGCCTGGCTGCCGCCGGGGAAGGCGGCGGTGACCCGGCCGCCGGGAACGTGGAAGGGCGCCCCCGGAAAGTTGAGCAGCTTGGTGAAGGAAACGGCGTGCGAGGTATCCAGGCCGACCATGCCAATCTTCAGTTCCGACATTTCTGCCTCCATTTTGGGAAAGTTCGAGCGCCGGGGCTCCCGGACGCGGAGTCGTTCCGTAAAATCCTATTTTAATATTTATTCGAGCCGCACGCAAAAACCGGGCGGACTTACGGCCGGGCCGGCGCGCCCCTTTGCGGCCGGCTTGCATTTTCACCGCCACCTCGGTTATAATTTTTCATTGAGCCGTTGGAACGCAAGACCCTGGGGCCGTGGTGTAGCGGTTAACATTCCTGACTGTCGATCAGGAGAGCGCGAGTTCGAATCTCGTCGGCCCCGCCTACGCTCAAAAAGCGAGCTTTGGCGGACATGCCCGCCAACAGTTGAAAAACAGCGCCCCCTGAAGAGATTTGAACTCCAAAGGGTGTTTGTTGTATTCAACATCTTTATCGTTTCATATTGTTGCGATGCCGGATTCCCGCCTGTTGCGGGCGGGAACGACAAGCGAAAAACGTCGCATCTCATCGCGATGGCCATTGATTAAAAAGGTCTCCAACCCGGGCCCGCCCACGATTGCGTAATCGGTTGCCGCGACCGGAGAACGGCCCGTAACCACGAAACCGGAGCCTGTCATGGAAGAAAGAATTCTCCTCTCCGAGAAGGAAATTCCGCAGCAGTGGTATAACCTCCTGACCGATCTGAAAACCCCTCTGGCGCCGCCCCGCCACCCGGCCACCGGCGAACCGCTGAAACCGGAGGACCTCTACCCGATCTTTCCCAAAAGCCTGGTGGCCCAGGAGGTCTCGAGCGAACGCTGGATCGAAATTCCCGATCCGATCCTGGAGATCTACCGGCTCTGGAGACCAACTCCGCTCTGCCGGGCCCGCCGGCTGGAGAAGGCCCTGGGCACCAAGGCCCAGATCTGGTACAAGTACGAGGGCGCCAGCCCGGCCGGCAGCCACAAGCCCAACACCGCAATCGCCCAGGCTTACTACAATAAGCAGGAGGGCGTCACCCGCCTCTCGACTGAAACCGGAGCCGGCCAGTGGGGCAGCGCCCTGTCGCTGGCCTGCCAGCTGCTGGGCCTCAAGTGCACGGTCTACATGGTCAAGGGCAGCTACGAGCAGAAACCCTACCGGCGCATCATGATGGAGACCTGGGGAGCCGAGGTCTTCGCCTCGCCCAGCGACAAGACCGAAAGCGGCCGGCGCATCCAGGTGGAGATGCCCGGCACGCCCGGCAGCCTGGGCATCGCCATTTCGGAGGCGGTCGAGGATGCCGCCACCCACGAGGACACCAAGTATTCGCTGGGCAGCGTGCTTAACCACGTCTGCCTGCACCAGACGGTGGTCGGCCTGGAAACCAAGAAACAGTTCAAGCTGGCCGGTTTGAAGCCGGACATCCTGATCGGCTGCGTCGGCGGCGGCAGCAACTTCGCCGGGCTGGTCTTTCCCTTTGTGCCGGAGAAGCTGGCCGGACAGGAGATGAGGTTCATCGCGGTCGAATCGGCCGCCTGCCCCTCGCTGACCCGCGGCCAGTTCGCCTACGATTTCGGCGATACCGCCGGCCTGACGCCGCTCCTGAAAATGTTCTCCATCGGCCACCGCTTCGTGCCGGCGCCGGTTCACGCCGGCGGACTCCGTTATCACGGCATGGCGCCGATGGTCTCCCACCTGATGGCCGAAAAACTGATCGAGGCCCGGGCTTACCAGCAGAAGGAGGTCTTCGAGGCGGCCCTGCTCTTCGCCCGGACCGAGGGCATCATCCCGGCGCCGGAGACCAACCACGCCCTGAAGGCGGCCATCGACGTGGCCCGGGAATGCCGGGAAGAAAAGGTGATCCTGATCAACTTCTCCGGCCACGGCCACTTCGACCTGAGCGCCTACGAGGCCTTTCTGACCGGCCGGATGACCGACTCGACGGTCTCCGATGAAACGCTGAACAAAAGCATGGGAGATTTAAAGAAAATCTAAGTGGCATCAAAAAGGAGGCGCATGGAACGGATTCTGCTTAAGAAATGGGTGGTGTTGCTGGTAATGGCGGTGGCGGTGACCATTTCGCTGCGGCCGGCCAGCCTGCAGGCGGCCGTGGTACCGGCCCAGACCGCGACCGCATCCGGAAACGTGAACCAGATCCTGGACAATCCGGAGGTCATGTCCCGGCTGGCCGCGCTCGGATATACCCGCGCCGAAGTCCGCGAAACGCTGGTTTCAATGACGCCGGCCCAGCGGGCGGACCTGGAGGATCGGGTCAGCCTGCTCTCCCGGGGCGGCAACGGACTGGGCGTGATAGTGGTAATCCTGGTCATCGTGGTCTTTATCGCACTGCTTCTGGAAGCCAGCGGCCACCGTTTGAGCATTGAGACCAAAGCCGGCAATTAGAAGTTGGCCCTCGGAAGGGCGCGCGCTACTGGCGGCCTTCCTGTTGATGGCCGCCGGACCGCTGCCAGCCGGACCGGTCCGGCTGGAGGTTCCCTATTCCCGGGGACCGAAAGGCGGCAACGCCTGCGGACCGGCCGTTCTGGAGATGACCGCCGGTTTCTGGCGCCGGCCGCCGGCGGAACGACCCGCGGCCAAGCCCGGAAAAGCGTTGACCATGATCGACCTGACCGGACTGGCCAGAGATCGCGGCCTCTGGGCCTGCCCGGCCGAGGGCGATCTTCCGAGGCTGCTGGAAAGGGTGGCCCGGGGCTACCCGGCCGTGGCCCTGTTGAACTTCGGGGTCGGCCCCTGGTCAATACCGCACTACGTGGTCGTGACCGGCTACGACTTGAAACGGCCGGTGATTTACTTCCACTCCACCTGGCGCCGGGACTCCTTCCTCTCACCCAAGAGTTTTCAACGCTTCTGGAAACGGGGCGGTTCACTCTGGCTGACCATGGCGCCGCCGGACGAAATCCGGTTTCCGCTGTCTCCGGAGGAGGCCAACCAGCTCGGGGTCTTTCACCTGGAAACGGGCCGGCCTGAAGCGGCCGCGGCGGCCTTTCAGCAAGCCCTGGCCGGCCGGGAGGCCTACCTCTACCGGTTCAACCTGGCGGTGGCCCTGGAACGAAGCGGACGGAAGGATGAGGCGGAACGGACCTACCGGCAGGTGCTGGCCGTCCATCCCTTCGGCCCGGCCTTCAACAACCTGGCCGAACTGCGGCTGAAAAACGATCCCGGCGAGGCCGAAAAACTGGCCCGCCAGGCACTGGAAAACGATCCGGACCGCCGAGCCTATTACCTTGACACGCTGGGGTTGGCCCTCTTGAAAGGGGGCCAACCGGAGGCGGCCCGCGAGCAATTGGAGATGGCACTGGCCGCGGCCGAACGGGATTACCCGGAACTGGCCGGACTGATCCGCGGCCACCTGGAAGAACTTAAAGCGAAGCATCCTTCAAACTGAACGGGGGAAAGGAGACGAAATGAAATTCTTCATACTGACCGACCTGGAAGGAACCGCCGGGGTCACCACCTGGGCCCAGGTCTTGGGGGAGAACAAGGAGAAGCACCTTCAGGCTCAAAACTGGCTGACCGGAGAGGTCAATGCCGCCATCGAGGGAATCCTGGCCGTGGATGCCGATGCCGATATCGTGGTCTGGGACGGACACGGCAACGGCGGCATCATACTCGACCAGCTCCGACCCGAAGCCCGCTTCATACCGAGGGGCTTCATCCGCTGCCCCTACGGACTTGACCAGGGATACGACGCGATGCTTATGGTCGCCCAGCACGCCAAGGCCGGCACGCCGAAAGCCAACCTCTGCCACACTTATTCGCTGTCGATCTACCGTTACTGGCTGAACGGCGAGGAGGTGGGCGAAATGGGACTGCGCAGTTACATCGCCGGTTACCACAAGGTCCCGGTCATCCTGGCCACCGGCGACGACGCCGCCTGCCGCGAGGCCGCCGGCCTGATCCCGGGCATCGAAACGGTCCAGGTCAAGGAAGCCCTGCACCAGGAACTGGCTGTTACGCTTCAGCCGGCGCGGGCCCGCCAGTTGATCAAGGCCGGCGCCGAACGGGCCGTCAGACGAATCAAGGAAATCAAGCCGGTCTATCCCAAGCCGCCCTATCGGTTCCGGGTCCAGGGCCTGAATTCGACCTTCGCCGAACAGACGCTTTTCAACCATTCCGGATTCCGCCGGGTGGACAGCTGCACGATCGAAACCGAGAGTGACGACCTCCAGAAGGCCGTCGAGGTCTTTGCCTGACCGGGAACCGCCTTTGCCGCACCCGGTTTGAAGAGGGTATAATAACCGTTGCCATTCGGAAAAAACCCAACCGTCGAGAGGACAGACCATGGGATACGAAGCGTTGAAGGTCCTGGATAAAACCGCCAACCAGCAGAATACCTATCAATTGGTGGCCGAATTGACCGAAAAGGCCCACCGGTTAAGCCACGAACGGATATCGCTGGGCAGGTCAAATCCTCTGGAGGAGGTCTTCCAGGCGATCATCGAGCGGGAAGCGGTCCCCGCGGAAGAAGAAGCGGAAAAAGAAAAGGATTGATGAACCTCAATCGGGTGATACTCCTGTGGATCGCGGCGCTGGCCGTCGGGTGGTTAGCTCCCGGACGGTCCGGAGGTCAGCCGGTCTCCGGACTGGAAGACCTGGTCCTGCGCGAAGAATACCGGGCGGCCATCCAAACTTACGGCGAAATCCCCGACCTGACCCCGATGCAGAAGTACCTGCTGGCCGTCTGCTACCAGGAGACCCGGGACGTCAAGAAGGCCGAGGAAATCTGGAAAAACCTGCTGGGCAGCCGGGAAAGGGAACGAAGCCTGCTGGCCATCGCCCGGCTGAAAGGGCGGACCGGCCCGACGCTGGAGAGTGAGCAGACCTTCCGCCAGTTTCTGCGGGAGTATCCGCTCAGCACTCACCTGCCGACCGCCTGCCTGGGGCTGGCCGAGGTCCTGGTGAAACGCGGCAAGAAGACCGAAGCGTTGACGCTGCTGAACCGAATCCGGCAGGAGTATCCGTTCAGCCCGGAAGCGGTCGCCGCCGGCGGCCTGCTGAACCGCGAACTGGGAGAGTACACCATCCAGGTCGGCTCCTTCAGCGACTACCTGCGCGCCCAAAAACTGGTCGACGACCTGGCCGCGGACGGTTATGACGCCTATCTGGTGCGCATTCCCGACCAGGCCGCCCTCTCCTACCGGGTGCGGGTCGGCAATTTTTCTTCCCGGGCCGCCGCCGACCGCATCGGCCGCACCCTGAAACAGGCCAACCGTCTGGAGTATTTCATCACCCATTAAGAGGCCCGGAGGCGGGCCGGAACAGGCAGGGGAAACATGATGACCTTGAAAGATGTCGCCCAGGAATGCGTAAGGCTGCGGGCCACCGACATCCACGTCAAGATCGGGAAGCCGCCGATCTTCCGGATCAACAACAGCCTGATCTTCTCCCAGCTGGAGCCGGTGACTCCGGAGCACATGGAAAGCTTCCTGAAGGAGGTCGCCAAGGAGTCCCAGCTGCGGAAACTGGAGGAGGAACGGGAGCTGGATTTCGGATTTACCTTCGGCGACCTGGGCCGATTCCGGATCAACGTCTACTTTCAGCGCGGCAATTCCAGTATGGCCATGCGCCGCATCCGGACCAAGATCCCAAAGTTCCAAGAGCTCTCCCTGCCGCCGGTCCTGGAACAGATCTCCAAGTTGGAAAGCGGCCTGGTCCTGGTGGCCGGCCCGACCAGTTCGGGAAAGTCAACCACGGTGGCTTCGATCGTCGATTTCATCAACCAGAACGAACAGGTCAACATCGTGACGGTGGAGGACCCGATCGAGTATGTCTTCACCGACCAGAAATCAATCGTGAACCAGCGCGAGGTCGGCAGCGACACCCTCTCCTTCCACAATGCGCTGAAACACGTGCTGCGCGAGGACCCGGACATCATCGTCATCGGCGAAATGCGCGACACGGTGACCTTTGAATCGGCCCTCTCGGCTTCGGAGACCGGCCACCTGGTCCTTTCGACCGTCCACGCCCTGGACACGATCAGCATCATTACCCGCATCCTCGATTTCTTTCCCAGCAACCTGCACGAGCAGGTGCGCAAACAGCTGGCCTACCACATCAAGGCGACCGTCTGCCAGAAACTGCTTCCGCGCAAGGACGGCAAGGGTTTGATACCGGCGGTCGAGGTGATGCTGGCCACGCCCACCATCGTCAACCTGATCATCGAGAACCGGGTGCTCAAGATCCCGGCCGGAATGCGGGCGGAAAAGGACCGGGGTATGCAGACTTTCAACGATGCCATACTCCAGCTGCTCAAGGACGACCGGATCACCGAGTCGATCGGTTTCGCCGCCAGTCCCAACCCGGACGCGCTCCGCATGAATATTCAGGGCATCTTCCTGGACGAGGATACCCGGATCATCGGGATGTAGGCGTCCTGAAGGGCCGGAACCGGCCAAAATAAACACGATGCCGTCCGAAGAATTCGACACCGCCCTCCAGCAGGCCTTCACCCGGGGCGAGCCCGGGGCGATCCTGCTGGGGACGCTTTCCCTGATCCTCCTGGTCGGCGCCCTCTACGCGCTGGCCCAGAACCTGCAGCGCCTGGTTAACCGGGTCCCGGCCGAGCCGCCGGCGGGCGCGGCCGCCACCTTCTGGCCGGGAAGCCTGGTGCTGAAGGTCATTTTCACCGCGCTGCCCGCCTGGCTGCTGCTCACCGCCGGCCTCGACGCCCTCTGCTTCGACGGCAAGCTCTCCTTCAACCACAGCGCCGCCCGGGCCATCATCTTCAGCGCCGCCCTCCAGCTCTGCCTGGTGGGGGCCATTCTGGCCGGACTGCGCCGCCGTTTCCTGGGGACCTGGCAGCTCGGCCTGGACGCCTGGAAAACCGGGTATCTCCGGGCCGGCTTCTGGACCTATTTCTCCATCCTGCCGATCCTGGCCGTCATCGGACTCCTCCAGGGCCTCCTGCAACACGGCCGGCTGCCCGACCAAGAGATTTACGCGGTCCTGATGCGGATCGACTCGCAGGGCCTGCTCCTGCTCTACCTGGCAGTCATCGCCCTGGCCGCCCCCTTCCTGGAGGAGATCATCTTCCGGGGCTTCCTCTTCGGAACCCTGCGCTCCCTCTTCGGTTACCGGCGCGCCGCGTTGTACTCCAGCCTTATCTTCGCTTCGCTGCATCAGTCGGTCTTTGCCTTTCTGCCCATCTTCTGCCTGGCGCTGGCGCTCTGCTGGCTCTACGAAAAGAGCGGCTCGCTCTGGCCGTCGGTGGTGCTTCACCTGCTCAACAACACCGTCACGGCCGTCTTCGTCCTTCTGCTCCGGCAGGCCATCTCCTGAAGGGCCGCCGGAAAACGCCATCTTCTGCGGGGTAAAACATGAAATGCCTGGTAATCGGCTCCGGCGGCCGGGAACACGCCCTGGCCTGGAAACTGCGGCAGAGCAAACAGGTCTCCGAACTCTTCATCGCCCCCGGCAACGGCGGCACGGCCGATTTCGGAGTCAATCTCGAGATCCGGGCCGACGACATCGACGGCCTGGCCGGGTTCGCCCGGGATCAGGCCATCGACCTGACCGTGATCGGGCCGGAGGCCCCGCTGGCCGCCGGCCTGGCCGACCGGCTCCAGGCCGAGGGGCGGCCGGTCTTCGGACCCTCGGCCGCCGCCGCCCGGCTGGAAACCTCCAAGGTCTTCGCCAAGGAATTCATGCACCGCCACCGGATACCGACCGCGGAGTTCCAGACCGCCGACTCCCTCGCCGAAGGCCGGGCGCTCCTGGCGGCCTGGAAGGGAAAACCGGCGGTCATCAAGGCCGACGGCCTGGCGGCCGGGAAGGGCGTCTTCATCTGCGAGACCGAGGCGGAAAAGGAGGCGGCCCTGGAGGCCATCCTGGTCCGGCAGGAGTTCGGGGCGGCCGGCCGCCGGGTGGTCTTCGAGGAAAAGCTGACCGGCGAGGAGGCCTCGCTCCTGGTGCTGACCGACGGCCGGTCATACCACCCGCTGGTGCCGGCCCAGGACCACAAGAAGATCGGGGCCGGCGAGACCGGGCCCAACACCGGCGGCATGGGCGCGGTGGCGCCCAACCCTTTTCTCGACCCGGGCCTGGTCCGACGGGTTGAAAACGAGAGCGTCATCCCCACGCTCGCCGGGCTGGAGTCCGAGGGAATGCGCTATCGGGGAATTCTCTACGTGGGCCTGATCCTCACCCCGGAGGGACCACGGGTGCTGGAGTACAACGCCCGCTTCGGCGACCCGGAAACCCAGGTGGTGCTGCCCCTGCTGGAAAACGACCTGGCCGAACTGCTCCTGGCCGCGGCAACCGACCGGCTGGCCGAAACCGGTCCGCGCTTCTCGGGCCGTTCCGCCTGCTCGGTGGTCATGGCCTCGGCCGGGTACCCGGGCCGCTACCGGATCGGTTACCGGATCAACGGGCTGGCGGCGGCCGCCGCCCGGAAGGACGTCCTGGTCTTTCACGCCGGCACCCGTCTGGAAAACGGGCGGCCGGTAACCGCCGGGGGGCGGGTCCTGAACGTCACCGGGCTGGCCGACCGGCTGCCGGAGGCGGTCAAACTGGCCTACCGGGCGGTGGCGGAGATCTCCTTCGAAGGGGCCTGTTTCCGCGCGGACATCGGCCGGAAGGCCGTGGGCCGCCTGGAAGAAACAGCCGCCGCCGCTTGAGACGGCAAACCCCGGACGGACCCGTTAATTCTGCCTTGACTTGAAAGCGTCTCTTTTGCTACAATTAACCATTATGGATGAAAAAATCGCACTCAAAATCGAGGGATTGAGCAAGGTCTATCAGCTCGGCCGCCGCAAGGAGGTGGTGGCGCTGGACAACCTGGCGCTGGAGGTCAAGCAAGGCGAGATCTTCGGACTGCTGGGACCCAACGGCAGCGGCAAAACCACCGCCATCAAGCTCATTCTCGGGCTGATCTTTCCCAGCAGCGGCACCATCGAGATCCTCGGTCAGAAGCATACCGAGGTCTCGGTCAAGGAGAAGATCGGCTACCTGCCTGAGAATCCTTATTATTACCGCTACCTGACCGGACCGGAGATCCTGAACTTCTTCGGCCGGATCTTCTCCCTCCCCGAGGAGACTCTGAAAGAGCGCCGGGAAAACCTGCTGCAGCTGGTCGGACTGGAGAATTCCGGCCACCTGGCCCTGAAGCACTATTCCAAGGGCATGCTGGAAAGGATCGGCCTGGCGGTCGCCCTGCTCAACGACCCGGAGTTCCTCATTCTCGACGAACCGACCACCGGACTCGACCCGATCGGCAGCCGCGAAACCCGCAACCTGCTGGGCCGGCTGCAGTCCGAAGGCAAGACCATCATGCTCTCCAGCCACTACCTTTCCGAGGTCGAAAAGATAAGCAACCGCGTCGGAATCCTGCACCAGGGAAAACTTCTGGCCCTGGGCGCCCTGCGGGATCTGATGACGGAATGGAAGGCCAGCGATATTGAAGACTTGTTCGTAAAGGTGATCGAATGGTCAAAGCACTGATTATCGGGCTCAATACTTTCCGGGAAACCCTGCGGCTGAAGAGTTATCAGATCATCCTGATCTTCGCCCTGCTCCTGCTGGGCAGCAGCCAGCTCTTCTCCTTCCTCACCCCGGAGGAGCAGCTGAAGATGATCAAGGACGTTTCCCTTTCCGGGATCGAGATATTCGCCGCGCTGCTGGCCATTTTCACCGCCATGACCAGCCTGCGCAACGAGTTCGAGACCAACACCATTTCCACCCTGCTCTCCAAGCCGCTGCGCCGCTCCGAGTTCATCCTGGGCAAGTTCATCGGTTCGGTCCTGGCAATCACCCTGAGCGTCATCCTGATGGCGGCGGTCTTCTCGACCCTGATCCTGATCAAACAACATTCCCTGGAGGCCGGCCTCTTCTCGGCCACCTTCCTGATCTGGGCCGAGATGCTGGTCATCGTCGCCCTGACCCTGGCGGTGGCCGCCTTCGCCTCGACCGCCTTCACCCTGATCTTCGTCCTCTTCCTCTTCCTGACCGGCCACCTGACCGGCTACGGCCTGGAGCTGGCCCAGCAGGCCAAGAATCCCCTGCTGCAGGCCCTGACCAAGATCTTTTACAAAGTCATCCCGAACTTCGAAAACTTCGCGATCCGCGATGAGATCGCGGTGGGAGTGTCGGTGTCGCTCTCTTACCTCTTGAAAACCTTCGGCTACGGGCTGATCTACACCTTCATCGCCCTGCTGCTCTGCCTCTACTTCTTCCAGTTCAGAGAGGTCTGAGGCCGCCCCGCGCCGCTTCTTGTCGCCATCGCCAGGAAAAATGTCCAAGACCGCCTTTCGCAGCCGGAGCATCGCCGCCATCATCCTGCTCTTCCTGATCCTGTCGCCGCTCCAGGACTCCATCGACCTGCAGCGCCGGAGGATGGGCTTCGAGCGGCGGCTGATGCTCATGCCCGGCCAGGTGGCGGGCAACCTCATCCTCGGCGGCTTCAAGGGCCTGGCCGCCGACCTGCTCTGGCTCCAGGTCGAAAGCCTCTTCCACTCCGGCCAGCATTACAAGATGCTGCCGCTCTTCCAGTCCATCACCTTCCTCCAGCCCAAGTTCATCACCCCCTGGGCGGTGGGCGGCTGGCACATGGCCTACAATATTTCGGTCAAGGCCAAGAACGAGGAGGAGAAGCAGTTCTGGATCAAGCACGGCGTGGACTTCCTGGCCGAAGGCATCAAGAATAACCCCGAACGCTACGACCTCTACTTCGAACTGGGCTGGACTTACTTCAACAAGGTCAAGGACTACGCCAACGCGGTCAAGTACTTCGAACTGGCCGCCAAGTTTCCGCGGCCCGAATACGTGGACGACGTGCTGGCCCACGCCTACGAGGAAAACGGCCAGATCAAGGAGGCCATCGCCACCTGGGAAAGAATCCTGGCCGGGCCGGATACCCCGTTCCGGCAGATAGCCGCCCGCATGCTCTCCCGCCTCAAAAAATACGGGACGACCAAGGTCGAAACCTATCAATGATCCTGGTCCTGTCCGCCCCTTCCGGAACCGGCAAGACCACCGTCCTCAAGATTCTCCAGCAGAAGTACCGCCTGCCCCGCGTCATCACCTGCACCACCCGGCCGCCGCGCAACGGCGAAACCCCGGGACAGGATTATCTCTTCGTGGATGAAAAGCGTTTCCTCGGGATGATGGAAGAGGGGGAACTGGCCGAGTGGGCCACCGTTTACGGCCACCGCTACGGCACGCCGAAATCGGCCATCGAAGACCGGCTGAAGGCGGGCGAACCGGCCATCCTGGCACTGGACACCCAGGGCGCGGCCAGCATCAAGGCCCTTTACCCGGAGACAATCCGGGTCGCGTTGCTGCCACCCTCCCGGTCGGAACTGGCCGCCCGGATCAACCAGCGCGGCCGCGCCTCGGGGGAGACGCCGGCGACGATCGCGGCCCGGCTGGCTGAAAGTGAAAAGGAGCTGGCCAGCCTTCGGGATTATGACCACCGGATCATCAATGACGATCCGGAACGGGCCGCCGATCGGCTTTACCGGATCATCAGGCGCGCGGAAAAAAATTTCGATAGGCCTCTTTGAGCGTCCGGGTGGTCAGGTGAGTATAAACCTGGGTGGTGGTGATGTTGCGGTGGCCCAAGATCTCCTGGATGGCGCGCAGGTCGGCGCCCCGTTCCAGCAGGTGGGTGGCAAACGAGTGGCGCAGGGTGTGCGGCGTCACCCGCGACGGCAGCCCGGCCAGCAGGCAGTATTTCTTGACCAGCCGTTCCACGCTGCGGCCGGTCAGCCGGCCGCCGAACCGGTTGGTGAAGAGCGCCCGGGCCGCGGCCGGCCGTTCCGGTGAAGCCAGGTAATCGTTCAGGACCCGAAGGGCCCGGTCGCCCACCGGTACCAGCCTTTCCCGCCGCCCCTTTCCTTTGACGCTCACCAGACCGGCCACGAAATCGACCGCGTTGATGTCCAGGCCCACCAGTTCTGAAACGCGCACCCCGGTCGAATAAAGCAGCTCCAGGAGAGCCAGGTCCCGCTTCGGAAAGCGGCCGGCGCTTTTCAGGGCCAGATCCAGCAGATGACAGGCGGCCTCGATTTCCAGGAAGACCGGCAGTCTGCGTTCGCTCCTGGGCGAACGCAGGCCGGCGGCCGGATTGACTTCAACCGCGCCCCGGCGGCTCAGGAACCGGAAGAAGGTGCGCAGGGCGGCCACCCGGCGGATCAGGGTGGCCCGGCCAAGCTTGCGGCCGAAGAGATCGCCCAGGTAGGCGCGCAGGACCGGGATCCGGACCGAGGCCAGGGGCCGGCCGTCCAGGAAACGGAAGAAATCGCGCAGGTCGGAGCCGTAGGCGGCCAGGGTGTGGCCGGAGGCGTTCCGCTCGCTGCGCAGGTACTCCTGGAATTCGGCCAGCGGCCGCGCGTACTCCCGGGAAAGTTCGATTTCCGCCATGGAGCGTTTCCTCAGCTGGTCAGATCACGGTAGGCCTCCGCCACGCCCGAGACCATCCGCTCGATGGAAAAGTTGTCAAGCACGAAGGCCTGGCCGGTCCGGGCCAGGCGGCGGGCGCCGTCCGGATCGCGCCTGATTTCCAGGACCGCCCGCTTGAGCCCCGCGCGGTCGCCGGGCGTCACCAGGTATCCGGTCACGCCGGAACGCACCACTTCGCGGGTGCCGTCCACATCAAAGGCCGCCACCGGCAGGCCGGCGGCCAGTGCCTGGGAAACCGCCCGCGGCAAACCCTCGCGCAGGGAAACGTGGACCAGCATGTCCATGGCCGCCATCGCCTCGGGAATCTCTCCGGGCGGCAGCAGGCCGGCAAAGACCACCGACGGGCGGATACCGAGCCGTTCGGCCTCGGCTTCCAGTTCCGGCTTCAGGATGCCGTCGCCGACCAGGAAGAGGCGCAGGTCGGGAAACTCCCGCCGCGCTTCGGCAAAGACCGGCAGCAGCAGGTCGTGTCCCTTGAGCTGAAAGAGCCGGGCCACTTTGCCGATTACGAAATCGCTCTCCCGAAATCCCCAACGACCCCGGGCCGCCGACCGGAGCGCCCGACAGCCGGCAAAGGATGACACCGCGAAACCGCTGTAGACCGTCCGGTACTTTTCCGGACGGCCGATGCCGGCGGCCAGGCTCTGCCGGTTCATGGCGTCGGCCACCGAGAGAAAGAGATCGGTAACGGGCGCCACCAGTTTCTCGGCCAGGATATACATGAAATTTAAACGACGGTCCTGGTAAGGATGGAAGGGCAGGCCGTGGATGGAGTGGACGATCCGGACCCGCCGCGGCAGTAGTCCCGCGGCCAGACGCCCCAGGATTCCGGCCTTGGCGCTGTGGGTGTGAACAATCCGGAAGTTTCCAAAGAGAAGGCGGCGGTAAATATCCAGCAGGGCCAGCAGGTCGCGTCCCGGGTCGATCCGACGCCGCAGGGCCGGAATGATAACGACCTTGAGGCCGCGCGCCCGGGCCTCGGCCAGCAGGCTGCCCTCCGGGCCGAGCGGCGGCCCGGTCAGGAGGGTCACCTCGTAACCGCGCTCCAGGAGGCCGTAACAGGTAAAGAGGGTGTTCTCCTGGGCGCCGCCGATGATCAGCCGGGTGATGATATGGCAGACCTTCAAGGATTTCTTCATCGACGGCTGACCGGTCATCGGCCTCGGCCCGCCGGGCCTTTATCTGCGGGTCCGGGAGGAAGCGGCCGGCTTGAGGGCCTTCACCCGCTTCTCCAGTTCGGTCAACCGGTCCCGCAGCGCCGAGTTTTCCTTGGTCACTTCCTCCAGGATCACCGCCAACCGGGCCTCAATCTCCGGGCGCGACATGACCAGGGCGGTGTCGAAGCTTACCGGCTGGCTGTCAAGTTCCGCCTGGTCCCGGGCCAGCCGCTCAACCGCGCCGGTCACTTCGGCCAACCGGATACCCTGCTTCTCCTGAATTCCCTTCAAAACGGCCAGGTCGCCCTGGATCAGATCCAGCCGGGCGGTCAATCCCTTCTGAAAATCGGCCAGGTCCTGGCCGGTCGCGGTCCGGAACTTCTCGGCCCGTTCGGACTCCTGCTTCAACTGCTCGGCCAGCGCCGCCGCGTTCCCCTCGCCGGTGGCGATCCGCTCGCGCAGCCGGATAAGCTCCTCGCTCAGGGTGGCCTGCTTGGCCAGCAGCGACTCCTCGAAGATCTTCCGATTTTCGCGGTTCTCCCGGTCAACCGTTTCCAGACGGGTCTCAACCTGGGCCAATCGTTCCTGGATGGATATCAGCCGGCCGTCCAGGTTGGTGACATCCTCCTGCATGGCCACACATCCGGAGAGAAGGACCAGGCCGATCGAAAAAACCGTTATCAGTGACTTTTTCTTCATCGCCGGTTATTCGACAATCTTGAACTCGCCCCGGCGGTTCAATGCCCACGCCTTTTCGTTGTGCTCCGGATCGAAGGGCCAGCTTTCGCCGAAGCTCAGCGTGGTTACCCGGTCGGGGGCGATGCCCAGGGTGACCAGGTAACGCCGGGCCGCCAGGGCGCGGCGTTCGCCGAGGGCCAGGTTGTACTCCTCGGTGCCGGCCTCGTCGCAATGCCCCTCCACCACGATCTTGACCGAGGGATTCTTCTTCAGGTAATCGGCCACGCCCTCAAGTATCTTCTGGGCGTCGGGGCGGATGTCGCTCTTATCGAAATCAAAGTGGATGATCTGGAAAACCTGCTTCTCGATCTCCGTGCGGGGCGGCCGGGCGTTTTCCGGAACGGTCGGGCTCTTCAGCGGGATGTCGCCGCCGGCCATGGCGATACGCTCCTCCTGCGGGGTGGCCCGGCCGACCTCCGGAACCACCGGGGTCGAGGGCGTGCCCGGCGCGGCCGGCTTGACCTCGGTGCCGGTTGAGGGCGGGACTGAAGTGATCTGCTTCTGGCTGGGGACCTTGCAGGCGCAACCGGCCAGAATGCCGGCCAGCACAACCATTCCCAAAACCATCATCCATTTTCTCATCTTGCTCTCCTCGGTTTCGCGCCGTTCCCCACGGAAAAATCAGCGCCAGTCGGGCGTCCGGTAACCACCGTCCTCGGTAATTTTATAATCTTCCCCGGTAAAGATGTCAAGCAGCCGCAACTCACTCCGGTACTTCGCGGTATGCACGAAAACAAGGTGGCGGCTGTTCGAAGCAAAGGCCGGGTCCTCCTTGCTGCCGGCCCCGGAAGTCACGGTGTGGTGCCGGCCACTTTCCAGAACCAGGATCCTGATCTCGAACTGCCCGCCCTGGCGACTGGTATAGGCCAGGAAGCGGCCGTCGGGCGAAATGTCGGGAGAGGTGTTGTACCCGCCCTCGAAAGTGAGCCGCTCGGTCCGGCCGCTGTCCAGTTCGAGCCGGTAGATCTGGGGGCCGCCGGCCCGATCGGATACGAAGGCCAGGCGCTTCCCGTCCGGAAAGAAGACCGGCGAAGTGTCGTTGGCCGGGTGGTTGGTCAGCCGCTTCAAGCCGCCGCCGGCCAGGTCCAGCAGGTAAAGGTCGGGATTGCCGTCCTTGCTCAGGGCCAGGACCAGGCGGCGGCCATCCGGGCTGAAGGCGGCGGCGCTGTTGAGGCCGGGATAGGCGGCCAGCTTTTCCACGCGGCCGCCGGCGAGAGTCAGGCGCCGGATCGCCGGCCAGTAGTCGGCGAAGGAGGTATAGATAAGAGAGCGGCCGTCGGGCGAGAAGCGGGGCGACAGGTTGAGTGTTCCGTTGCTGGTCAGAAACTTGCGGTTGGCGCCGTCGTAATCCATGATGACCAGCTCCCGCGCCTTGCCTTCCTGGCGCACGGCGGCAATCCGGCTCTCGGTCACGGCCGACTGGCCGGTAAGTTCCTCGATGACTTCCCGGGCCACCCGATGGGCCAGGGCACGCTCATCCGAAGCGGCCAGGCGGTAGGTCCGGTCCAGCCGGGCCACCGGCGGCGTCCCGGCCACCAGCATAACCCGGAGTCCGGACTCGGCGGCCGCCACTCGGAGCACCGAAAGGCCGGCCGGCCAGTCGCTGCCGGCCGGCAGGCGCCGGGTTTCAAAGAAGCCGCTCCAGCGCAGGTCCTGCTCCAGGACCCGGTTGAACTCCGCCAGCGATTCCGGCAGGATCAAACCGACCGGAAGGCGGGGCGGCGCCTGGCGGGTGATGTCGAGCGACACCTGGCCGCGGCCGACACCGGCGGCCGATAAAAGAAAAAAAAGAGGAAGAATCAAAAGAGAAGCCGCGCGTTTCATGTTTTTCATTATAGCCCATAATCAGAAGGGCGTCAATCCTTGATAAAACAAGGCACACCCCCTTTTTTACAAGCATTGACGGGCGTTCCGGCGCCCAAGCGCGGTCAACCTTCTCCTGGTATTTATCCTAATTATCAGGCTTTTACTTTGGATATGTCCCGGGGAACCGGTCCCCTCTTGACAGAAGTCGTTGCCCCGTTATATAATGATGGGCAAAATGTGAATTCCGCCTTGGTCTCGACGGAAGGATCAGGAAAATAAAAGCCGGAAAGGAGGTGATTCTTCAAGCCGCTTTCGTGGGCGGCGCAGGTTATTCCCCCTTCGCCTGGGAGACGCAAGGAATGCCGACAACTCCCCGGGGGTACCGGAAAGTACAACCGGTCAAATAGGAAGTCAAGCGAGTTGAATGGCTGTGCTGTAAACTGTTTGACAGCCGCAGAGAAAGTTATCGGGAAGTAAAACGGAGGAAAACGAAATGGCAAAACGCTTACTCACCCTGACCCTGGCCGTTGTGCTGGGCGTGGCTTTTGTCGCGCCGGCCATGGCCGAGGTTCAGAACATCAAGGTCTCCGGTGACATGATCATGCGCGGCATCTACCGGGACAACCTTGATTTCGTGAAGGACAGCGGCGACGAGACCGAGGCCTGGATTTCCACGGGCGTCCGGGTCGGCGTCGGTGTCGAGTTCACCGACAACGTGATGGCGATGGTGCGGGTCATCAACGAGCGCGACTGGGGCAAGAGCGTCATCCAGACCGCGGCTGGCGCGGGCACGGTGGTCGGCCTGCCGCTGGACACTTCGGATGACATCAAGCTCGACCTGGCCTACGCGAAGATCAATGACCTGTTCATCCCTGGCCTGAACGTGACCCTGGGCCGCCAGGAACTGCTCCTGGGCAAGGGTTTCGTGGTCGGCAATGTCAACAGCAACCTGACGGCGGCTGCCAACACGGCCATCCGGGCGTGGGACCTGACCAGCCGGAAGTCGTTTGACGCGATCAAGGCCGAGTATGAGCTCGGAATTGCTCCGCTCAGCTTCACCGTCATGGGCGCGAAGATCATCGAAGAGTCGAACAACGCGGTTACGGCGCTCATCCCGATCCCGGCCGGTGATTCCGACCTGTGGGGCCTGAACGTGGCCTACCAGATGGACAACGCCGTGATCGAGGGTTACCTGCTGAACCTCAAGCGCCAGGCGATTCCGGTGCTTGTGACTGACAAGTACGACATCTGGACGCTGGGCGCCCGGGTGGATCACGATGTGGCCGCTCTGCCGGGTTTCAACTACAACCTGGAGCTTGGTTATCAGTTCGGTGACGGTGCGGATGTCAACGGTGACGGCACCTCCGACGATAAGAAAGCCTGGGCCGGCACGGCCGATGTCAGCTACACCTTCAACAACCCGTACAGCCCGAAGATCGGCGCCGCCTATACCTATTACAGCGGCCCGGACTTCAGCGCGACGGTCGCCGACGATGAGGGTTGGGATCCCATCTTCCCGGATGGGCAGGCCGGCCGCATCGGTAACGTGACCAACGCGGTGTTGAGCGGAACTCCGGCCGCCTTCCTGGCGGGAATCGGAAACGCCACCAACCTGTCGGTCCCGAAGATCTACGCGTCCTTCAAGCCCGGCGAGAAGCACGCCCTCAGCCTGGACTGGTACATTGACACTCAGTCCACCGAAGTTCCGGCCGGCACTGGCGACAAGCTCGGCTGGGAAGTCGACCTGGGTTATGCGTACCAGCTCAACTCCGATGTGACCATGGGCCTTTCCATCGGTTACATGGAGGCTGATGATGATTTCGTCGGTACCGGTGCCGGCGTTGACGACACCGCGATGGAAGTCATCGGCTCGGTTTCGCTGGCCTTCTAAACAGGTCCGCGAAAGGCATTAAGAAGCCCCGGCTGCCGAAAAGCAGCCGGGGCTTTCTTTTTTGCGTGAGACCACCCGCCGGACCCGCAAGTTACCAACCTAAAGCCAACCTCTCAGGCTCCCGCCGGTTCCAGCCGGCCGCCACCAGCAGTCCCCCGGATCAGGCCATCCTTTCCGCCAGGGCGACCAGCCTGATCCGGATCCCGGCGGCGGCCAGGCGGGCCAGGCAGTTAAGCAGGTCAAACCAGTCGCTCCCCTTGCCGGTGTTGCCGGCCACGGCCAGGTGGGGACGCCCCTCCAGTATCTGGTCGACCAGGCCGGTCAGGACGCTGCGGGGACCGGACTCCACGAAGATGGTGCAGCCGTCCCGGTACATGGCCTCGACCTCCTCGACAAAACGGACCGGGCTGACCAGGTGGCCGGAGAGAATGTCGGCCACCCGGGCCGGCTCGGACGGGTAGACGGCCGCCAGCGCGTTGGCGTAAACCGGCAGGCGCGGCGCCTGAAAAGCGACCTGGGCCAGCCTTGCCGCCAGGCGCTCCCGGGCCGGCTGGACGAAGGGAGAATGGAAGGCGCAGCTCACCGGAATGGGGACCGAGCGGATGCCCTGCTCCTTGAGGCGGCCGGCGGCCAGCCGGAGCGAATCGGCGCGGCCGGAAAGGACCGTCTGGCGGGGGGAGTTCAGGTTGGCCGGGTAGACGTCAGCCAGTCCCTCGATGATGCCGGAGACCCGCCCGGCGTCGGCGGCGGCCGCCAGCATCGTGCCCAGATCGCGGCCGGCGGCGCCGGCGATGATGCTGGCGCCCCGGAACTCCAGCAGGTCATAAAGCGCCGCCTCCGAAAAGACCCCGGCCAGGCAGAGGGCCGGGTATTCGCCGGCGCTGTGGCCGGCGGCGGCCCCGGCCGTCACCCCCAGCGACTCCAGCAGGCGGCTGAACCCGAAACCGGCCGCGCCCAAGGCCGGCTGGGCAACGTTGGTGGCCGTCAATTCCTCCAGCTGCCGCTTCTCCTCTTCGGGGCCGGCGGCCGGCGAAGGAAACACGTAATCGCTCAACGGGCGGGACAAACGACCGGCCAGGACCCGATCGGCCGTCTCGAAGGCCGACCGCAGTTCCGGAAAGGCCTCGACCAGCTCCCGGAGCATGCCGGGCCGCTGGGAGCCCTGACCGGGAAAGAGGAAGGCCACCCGGCCGCCGGCCGCCGGCCGGGTCTGGAAATGCAGGCCGAACGCCTCGCTGAAAGAATCGGCCCCGCCCTTAAGCTTTTCGAGCGCCTGGCCGGTCCGTTCCAGGAGTTCCGCCGGGGAACGAACCGCCAGCGCCAGGCATAACCGGCCCTCGCCCGCGGAGGACTCGTAGTCGGCGTTGACGGAGCGGACCAGGCCGGACAGGGCGGCGGCGCCGCCCGCCTCCAGCGAGGCCCGGAATGATTCCAGCCGTGAAACCAGGCCGGCCACCGAGGCGTCCGTCCAGACCAGCAGAAGACCGGCGGCGCCGGTCCCGGTTTTCGATTCAGGCAGAGGCATGCCACCCTCCTTTTATCTTGAAAAACGCGGAAAAGCCCGACAGCGGCCGGCTTTCCGCTATTTCGCGCCGGGAAGCCAATACAATATAAACGGAGGCCGAACCGCTTGTCAAATTGGCCTCCGGACCCTGCCTGTAACCTTTCCTCTGCCTGATCATCAAATGGTTCTGTAGGGCATGAAAAAGGCCGATGGACTTTTCACCGCGTTTCATCGTATAATATATGGTCTTTAAATCTGGGGGTCCGGTTAGGTATCGAAGAGCACCGTCCTCAGGCCGCGCGCCACCCCCGGAATTTAAGTAGCCGTTATCTCGCCAGTTCAAGGCAGCGCCAATTCCGAGTTTTGTTCGGACAAACCGTTAACAGAGAAAGGAGGAGGTATGAAGTTAAAGCCGTTGGGTGATCGGGTAGTGGTCAAACCGCTGGAAGCCGCCGAGAAGACCAAGAGCGGCATCGTCCTGCCCGACACCGCCAAGGAGAAGCCCCAGCAGGGTAAGGTGGAAGCGGTCGGCAAGGGACGCCAGACCGATGATGGCAAGGTCCTGCCCATGGAAGTCAAGGTCGGCAACACGATTCTCTACGGGAAGTATTCCGGAACCGAGGTCACCATCGACGACGAAGAGTATGTCGTCCTCCACGAAAGCGACATTCTGGCCATCGTGGAATAATTCTCTCTACTGGAGGTGAGGAAACATGGCGGGTAAACAGTTAACGTTCGAGCAGGAAGCCAGACAGCTTGTCTTGAAAGGGGTTCAGACGCTCCGAAACGCGGTGGCGCCGACCCTCGGCCCCCGGGGCCGCTTCGTGATCCTGGAGAAGAAGTTCGGCAGCCCGACGGTCATCAACGACGGCGTCACCATCGCCAAGGAAGTGGAACTCTCCAATCCCTTTGAGAACATGGGCGCCCAGCTGGCCCGCGAGATCGCCAGCAAGACCAACGACGTGGCCGGCGACGGCACCACCACCAGCGTCATCCTGGCTCACGCCATCGTGAGCGAGGGCATGAAGTACATGGCCGCCGGCAGCAACTCGGTCCAGCTGCGCCACGGAATCGAGAAGGCGGTTGAATCGGTGGTGGCCAACCTGAAGAAGATGAGCCAGCCGATCAAGGGCAAGGAGGAGATCGAACAGGTGGCGACCGTGGCCGCGGCCAATGACCACGAGATCGGCAAGATCATCGCCGACGCCATGGACAAGGTGGGCAAGGACGGCGTCATCACCGTCGAAGAGGCCAAGGGCACCGAGACCACCCTGAAAGTCGTCGAGGGCATGCAGTTCGACCGTGGCTACCTCTCCCCCTACTTCATCACCGACACCGAAAGGATGGAAGCGGTCCTCGAGGATCCCTTCATTCTCATCTACGACAAGAAGATCAGCGCGATCAAGGATATCCTGCCCCTCCTGGAGAAGACCGCCCAGGTCGGCAAGCCCCTTCTGATCGTGGCCGAGGAGGTCGAGGGCGAGGCGCTGGCCACCCTGGTGGTCAACAAGATCCGCGGCACCCTGCTCACGGTGGCGGTGAAAGCGCCCGGGTTCGGCGACCGGCGCAAGGCGATGCTCGACGACATCGCCGTCCTGACCGGCGGCAAGGCCATCTCCGAGGATATCGGCCTCAAGCTGGAGAATGTTGACCTGGCGATGCTGGGACGGGCCAAGCGGGTGGTGGTTGACAAGGAGAACACCACCATTGTCGAGGGCGCCGGCAAGGCCTCCGACATCACCGGCCGCATCAACCAGATCAAGAAGGAAATCGAGAAGACCGACAGCGACTACGACCGCGAGAAGCTCCAGGAACGCCTGGCGAAACTGGCCGGCGGCGTCGCGGTGATCAACGTGGGCGCTCCGACCGAGACCGACATGAAGGAACGGAAGGCCCGCGTGGAAGACGCCCTTTCGGCGACCCGGGCCGCGGTCGAGGAAGGCATCGTCCCCGGCGGCGGCGTGGCCCTGCTGCGCTCGATCGCCGAGGTCGAGAAGACCAAGTTCGACAACGAAGACCAGGAACGGGGCGGGCACATCGTGATGCGCTCCCTGGAAGCCCCCATCCGCCAGATCGCCGAAAACAGCGGCAAGGAAGGCTCGGTGGTCACCGACTATGTCCGGAGCCACAAGGAAGTCGGTTTCAACGCGGACAAGAACACCTACGAAGACCTGGTGAAGGCCGGGATCGTCGATCCGACCAAGGTCGTCCGTTCGGCCCTCCAGAACGCCGCCAGTATCGGCGCCCTCCTCCTGACCACCGAGGTCCTGGTGGCCGAGAAGCCCGAGGAGAAGAAGGAACCCCCGATGCCGGCCGGCGGCGGCGGTTACGGCGGCGGGATGTATTGATCGAACGTCCAAGCCAATAAAAAAGGCGGGGTTCGCGCGAACCCCGCCTTTTTTATTGACGGCCGGAACCACACCAATAAAATTTCAATCTTCCTTGAAGATGTAGTCCAGGGAGGGCGGCAGCTGCTCCTTTTTGAAGTAAGCGGCGGCCAGGACCTCGATCTCCCGGATGGAGGCGTCCGGACCGCTGGCCACCACGTCGACGAAGCGGGTGCCGGACTTGTCCCGGATTTCGGACCGGAAGGACTCCAGGATGTCAATCACGGTCTGCGGTACGTAACGGCGGCCGGTCACGGAGACCGGCTTCCGGCGCCGCTCCAGTTCGTTGATGACGGTACCGGCGGCAACCACGATCTGACTGTCCTTGTCCTCCAGGCCGATGACCCGGTCGATCGCCTCGGTCATGGTAAGCATCGAGAGAATGCTGTTGGCCTCGAACTTTTCCCCGCCAACCTCGAAGATAACGTTGCCGTGGCGCTGGCAGACCTTGTAGATCCAGGTCATTGGCCGGGCGTGGAGGCCGTCGACGCCGATCGGTATCTTGATGACCCGGCGCACCTTACCGGTCACCCGGGTGAGAAGTTCCAGGGCCAGAGAGCCGCCATCCTTAACGTATCGGGCCGAATTCTTGAGGACAAAATCAACCAGGATTTTCAACAGCCGCTTCTCGTCGACCAGTTCGGCAAAACGATCGTGGATGGCGGGATCGCGCATGGTAACCAGGTGGCGCTCGTAGAAGTGAACCAGATCCTTCAGCATCTCCGAGAAACGCAGCACCATGGCGATGTAGCCGCGCAGGCTCCAGAAATCAGGAACGTCGCGCTCCATGAGCGTGTCGTGCAGGTGGGTGTCGTAGAAACTCTCCAGGGCGTGGAAACTGTTGTTGATCTGAATCACGTCCCGCTCGTTAAGGGTGGCCTTGCCTTCGCGGAGGCGCGCCTCGAAGCGGAGAAGCGACTCCTGGGCGCCGATGAATTCACCGGTCAGCAGTTCGACCGAGTCCAACGGAGTGGTGCCGGAATCGATCGCCCGGTTCTTCTCCAGCCGAGGTTGCCCCTGGATCTTGATGAAGTGGCTCTCGGCCGCCTTGTCGGGCAGGACCACGCCCAGGTCGGCGCTGATCCGGAGGGCCTCCTGGCAGAGTTTGCGGATGGTGGTATAAAAGTAATTGAGGGTGTTTTCGGCCTCGGCCATCAGGGCCGTCCGGTCGGCCGGGGTGTCTTTGAGTTTGCGGGTGTCGTAGCGGCTGATGATCCCCTCTTCCAGGGTGAAGGCGGCCCGGCAGAACCAGCGGATGCCGGCCATCAACTCCCGGAAGAAGAAGAGCTCGTTGGTAAAGACCTCGGCGTCGTCGAGGATGGTCTCCACCTCGTGGGCTTCGCGGCGGAGGTAGTTGAGGAAGTAACGGCCGACCCGCTTCTTTACCTTGAGGAAGTACCCGGCCAGAAAGAAGAACTCCTGGTTGGTAAAGGCCAGGTTTTCCAGGAAGATCTGGGCCGAAACTCGGTCTTGAAGCTGATATTTCTTGGGCATGGCGGAAGCGCCGCCGCCGGCCTCTTCCGGCAGGAGGCCCGGACCGGACCGGCCGCTCCGAGCGGTCAACCGCCCAGTTCCCAGCGGATAAAACGCCGGATGGCGATTTTTTCTCCGAGCCGGGCCAGGGTCTGGTCGAGATAGGCCTGGATGCTCAGTTCCGGTTCCTTTACGAACGGCTGGTCAAGCAGCACGCAACTCTTGAAGAACTCCTCGAGTTTTCCGGCCTGGATCTTCTCCAGTATCGCGGCCGGCTTGCCCTCGGAAAGGGTGGCCACCATCTGCTTCTGCTCCTCGATCACCGCCGCCGGCACCTCGGTGCGGGAAAGATAGGTCGGGTTGCTGGCCGTCACCTGCAGGCAGATGTCCCGGGCGAAGGCCTGGAAAATCTCGTTCCGGGCCACGAAATCGGTCTCGCAGTTGATCTCCACCAGGACGCCGATCTTGCCGCCGGTATGGACGTAACTGGCGATAATGCCCTCCCGGGCGACCCGGCCGCTTTTGGTGGCCACAATCTCGTCGCCGCGCTGCTTCAACAGGGCGCGCGCCTTGTTCAAATCACCCTTGGCCTCTTCGAGTGCCCGCTTGCAATCCATCACTCCGAAGCCGGTCTCCTCCCGGAGGTCCTTGATCATCTTCGCGTCTATCGCCATCATTACTCCTCTTTTTTGCTCTTCTTTTCAACGCCGGCCGTCGTCTTCTTTTCGAGACGGGCGGCGCCGGCGGAACGGGCGGCCGGTTTCCTGGCGGCTGTGGCCGGGGCCGATCGGCGCACCTTCGACCTGATGCGCGGCCGGGGCTTTGGCTTGGTAACCGCCTTCTTGCCGGCGGCCGGACTCTCGTCTGAACCGGCTTCGGCCTCGGCCGGTTCGGCGGCCGGAGCGGCGGGTACGGCCGGTTTGGCGGCCGGTTTGGCGACCGGAGCGGCGGCCGCAACCGGTTCAACGGCCGGGGCCGCCTCCGGAACGGGCGGTTTCTGGGCGGCCGCGGCCGCCTCGCGGGCCGCCTTCTTCTCCTTCTCTTCGGCCGCCTTCTGAAGCCGGCCCCGCTCCTCCTGGCCGGACTTGATGGCGGTCGCGAACTCGGCAAAGAGAATCCGCAGGCCCTTGATGCCGTCGTCGTTGGCCGGAATCGGGTAATCAACCAGTTCCGGATTGGAGTTGGTATCCACCACGCCGACGATCTTGAGGCCGAGTTTCCGTGCCTCAAGGATGGCGTTCTCCTCCTTCCGGACATCCACCACCAGGAGTATGTCGGGCAGGCGGTTCAGTTTCCGCAGACCCGAAAGATTCTTCATCAGACGGTCCCGTTCGCGCCGGGCCATGGTGGCATCCCACTTGGAAAGCTTGTCCAGGGCGCCTGAGGTATCCTTGGCCTCCAGGGTATTCAGCCGTTCAATGCGAACCCGCAGCGTCTGGTAATTGGTCATGGTGCCGCCCAGCCAGCGGTTCGACATGTAAGGCAGGTCCAGCGTTTCGGCGGTGGTGCGCACCAGTTCGCGCGCCTGGCGCTTGGTGCCCACGAACATGATTACCTTGCCCTCCCGGGCCATCTCCTTGAGGAACTCGCAGGCCTTTTCAAGGCAGACCCTGGTCTTCTCGAGATCAATGATGTAAATTCCCTGACGCTTCCCGAAAATAAAGGGTTTCATCCGGGCGTCGAACTGCTTGCTCGGATGGCCGAAATAGAGACCGCTCTCCAGCAGTTCCTGCAGTGTTACCCCGACCAAAGTTACCTCCTGGCTTTATCTTTTAAGGTTCGGATCTGGGAAAAGGCTGCCGGTTGGCAACCGGCCGGGCCCTTTCCCCGGTTTTGAAAATACAATTTAAACAGTTATTTTATACTATTTCGCCAGTAAATTCAAGTGGGCCAGCCTCCGGGCGGCCGCGGCCAGATGGGCCGGAGTGGTCCCGCAGCAGCCGCCGACCACGGCCGCCCCGGCCTGAGCCAGCCGCAGAGCCTCCCGGCCAAAATCCTCCGGACCCTGGAGAAAGACGCTTCGGCCGTCGCGCAGAACCGGCCGGCCGGCGTTGGGCTTGGCCCAGAGCAGCTGGCCGGGCCGGGCCGCCCTCAGTTCCTGCAACACCTGGACGGTCTCGGCCGGTCCTTCGCCGCAATTGGCCCCCAGCAGCCAGGCCCGGCCGCCGAAGGCTTTGGCCGCCTGAAGCGGGCTCTCCCCCATCAGGGTGCGCGGACCCTGCCGGCCAACCGAGAAGGTGAAGGAGACCGCCAGGGGGCGTGCGCTCACCTCGGCGACCGCATCGGAAATCGCGCGGGCTTCGTCCAGGGAGGTCATCGTTTCGATCAGGAAGAAATCGACCCCGGCCGACTCCAGCCCCTGCACCTGGCGGCGGTAGCCGGCCTTGAGGGCGGCTGCGGAAAGACGGCCCAGCGGCTCCAGCAGTTCTCCGCTCGGGCCCAGGTCGCCGGCCACCAGGATCGGCCGGGAACCGGCGGCCGCCCGGGCCAGTTCCACGCCCCGGCGGTTAACCTCTTCGAGCCGGTCCGAAAGTCCGTAACGTTCCAGCTTGAAGGGGTTGGCCCCAAAGGTGTTGGTCAGCAGGACCCGGACCCCGGCCGCCAAATAATCCCGGTGCACCTGGCCAATGGCCGCCGGATTGAGAAGGTTCCAGCTCTCCGGAGCCTGCCCGGGCGGCAACCCCAGCTCGGACAGGCGGGTCCCCATGGCCCCGTCGGCCAGGAGAACCCGGCCCGCGCTCAAGAAATCGGACAGCCGGTTCGCAATATCCGCAGCCACTTTTCTCTCCAGGTTAAAAGGCGTGCCGGAAGGTTCAATTGTTTATTATAGCCGATCCGCAACTTTGACGAAAGTGGTTTTTCTGGAGTAAAATTATGCCTGTTCATGTCTGAGCAAAGAATCGGTATCGCCGTGGCCGGAGCCGCCGGCCGCATGGGCCAGGTTATCATCGGCCTGCTGAAGGAGCACCCGCGGGCCTGCCTGGCCGCCGCCCTGGAGAGATCCGGCCACCCGGACCTGGGCCGGCCGGTCGGGCCGGACATTTTGATTACCGACGACCTGGCCGGCGCCCTCCAAAAGGCGGCCGTCCTGATTGACTTCACCACACCGGCGGCCACCCTGGAACACCTGGCGGCGGCCAAAAAGGCCGGCCGGCCGATCGTCATCGGGACCACCGGCTTATCCCCGGAGGAGATGGAGACGATCCGGGCGGCGGGACGGGAAATCGCCCTCCTCGCCTCCCCGAACATGAGCCCGGGCGTGAATCTCCTTTTTCGGCTGACCGCCGAGGCGGCCAGCCGGCTTAAGGACTACCAGGTCGAGATCGTCGAGGCGCACCACGACCGAAAAGTGGACGCGCCCAGCGGCACCGCCCTCCGGCTGGCCGAAATCGTGGCCGCCGACCGCAATCAGGATCTCAAGACCGCGGCCGTCTATGGCCGCAGCGGCCGGTGCGGCCCTCGCCCGGACGGCGAGATCGGTATCCATGCCATCCGGGTCGCCGACGTGGTCGGCGAACACACGGTCATCTTCGGCGCCGCCGGGGAACGCCTGGAACTGCACCACCGGGCCACCTCCCGCCAGACCTTCGCCACCGGGGCCATCCGGGCGGCGCTTTTCCTGGTCGACCGGAAGCCCGGCTTCTACTCCATGGCCGAAGTACTCGGTATCTGAAGCGGATCGGGCAAAGCATTCAAACGGAACCACCCCACCGCCAACCGGAAAGAAACATGGACATCAGGTTCAACGAGCGTCTTAACCGGCTGCCGCCTTATCTCTTCATTGAAATCGACCGCCGCAAGGCCGAGCTGCGCCAGGCCGGAGTCGACATCATCGATTTCGGAATCGGCGACCCGGACACGCCCACCCCGGATTTCGTGGTCGGCAAAATGCAGGAATCGGTTGCCAACCCGGCCGGCCATCGTTACCCGCTCGGCCGCGGAAAGCCGGTCTTCCGAGAGGCAATCGCCGCCTGGTTCCGGGGGCGCTTCGGGGTTGAGCTGGATCCGGCTGGCGAGGTCCTTTTCCTGATCGGCTCCAAGGAGGGAATCGGCCACCTGCCCTTCGCCTTCCTGGACCGGGACGATATCTGCCTGGTGCCCGAACCGGGCTATCCCGTTTACGCCAACGCCACCATCCTGGCCGGCGCCACGCCCCACTTCATGCCCCTGGAGGCATCCAACGGCTACCTGCCGGACCTCGACCGGATACCGCCCGCGGTGCTGAACCGGGCCCGGATCATCTTTCTCAACTACCCGAACAACCCCACCGGCGCCGCCGCCCCGGACCGCTTTTGGAAGGAGGCAATCGCGCTGGCGGCCAGGTACAACATCATCCTGGCCTCCGACGCCGCCTACTCCGAGATATACTACGGCGAAAGGCCCAAAAGCATCCTCGAATTTCCGGGCGGGCGGGAAGTCGGGATCGAGTTCCACTCCTTCTCCAAGACCTTCAACATGACCGGCTGGCGGGTCGGGTTCGCGGTCGGCAACCGCCAGGCCCTGGCCGGCCTGGCCGCGGTCAAGGAAAACCTCGACTCCGGGGTCTTCGAACCGGTCCAGGCCGCCGCCGCAGCCGCCCTGGCCGGCCCGGAGGCGTTCACCGCCGGACTGCGCCGGATGTACCGGAAACGCCTGGAAACCCTGATCGCCGGATTGAACGGCTACGGGCTGGCGGCCCGGATGCCGGCCGGCACTTTTTATCTCTGGGTGGCCATACCGGCCGGACGCACCTCGGCCGAGTACGCCGGCCACCTGCTCGAAAAAAAAGGCATCCTCACCACGCCCGGAAACGGCTTCGGGCCTCACGGCGAGGGGTACATCAGGTTCTCCGTCACCATCGATGAAACCCGCATCCTGGAAGCCCTGGAGCGCCTGAAGCAAGGATGAGGCGATCATGGCGGAAGTGGTCATCGTAGTGGGGAGCAAGTCCGATCTGCCGGCGCTGGCCCCGGCCGAGGAGACGCTCAAGGCCTCCGGAATCGATTACGAAGTCAAGGTGCTCTCGGCCCACCGGCAGCCGGATGAGACGGCCGCCTTCGCCCAGCAGGCGGCCGGCCGTGGCGTCCGGGTAATCATTGCCGCCGCAGGTCTTTCGGCGGCCCTGCCCGGGTTCATCGCCAGCCACACAACTCTGCCGGTACTGGGCGTGCCGCTGGCGGTCGGACCGCTTAACGGGCTGGACGCCCTGCTGGCCATCCTGCAGATGCCGCGCGGGATACCGGTGGCCACGCTGGGGCTGGGAAGCCAAGGACCCCAGAACGCCGCCCTGCTGGCCGCAAGAATTCTGGCGCTCGCCGCGCCCGGCGTCGCGACCCGGTCCGGGCGGAAGGTTCGGCGTTAAATAATAAAAAACATGTCCGGCCGCGCCGGCCGGGCGGATCGACAACCTCAAAAAAGAACCAGACAATACTCTCAAACCAATCAAGGGAGGCAGGCAATGAAGATCGGCATTCTGACCGGCGGCGGCGACTGCCCGGGCTTGAACCCGGCCATCCGGGGCTGCGTCTACCGGGCGCTGGATTTCGGCTACGAGTGCGTGGGATTCCTGGACGGCTGGAAGGGACCCTACAACGCCGTCACCATCCCGCTCGGACTCAAGGAGGTCGAGCCGCTGGTGGACCGCGGCGGCACCATCCTGGGCACCAGCCGCTTCAATCCCTTCAAGAAGGAAGGGGCCCCGGAGCAGGTGGAAGCGAATCTCAAGAAACTGGGCATTGACGCCCTGGTGGCCATGGGCGGCGAGGATACCCTGGGCGTGGCCAACAAGCTGCACCAGCGCGGGGTCAAGGTGGTCGGCGTACCCAAGACCATGGACAACGACCTTTCCGCGACCGATTACACCTTCGGCTTCGACACCTCGGTCACCCGGGCGCTGGATGCCTGCCGGGCCCTGCTGGACACCGGCACCAGCCACCGCCGCATCATGGTCCTGGAGGTGATGGGACGCCACGCCGGCTGGGTGGCCCTCTACACCGCCCTCGGCGCCGGCGCCGACTGGGCGCTGCTGCCCGAGTTCAAACCCGACTACGCGGCCATGGCCGCCCACCTGAAACAGGTCTTCGCCCGCAAGAAGGTGGCCCTGGTGGTCGTCTCGGAGGGAACCGAGTTCAGCGAGGACGGGGAGGAGCCGCTGGGCGAGAAGGATGCCTTCGGACACATCATCCTCAAGAAGCGGAATCTGGGCGAAAAGATCGCCGATTACATCGAAAAGGAGACCGGCGTCGAGACCCGTTCGGCGGTGATCGGACACATGCAGCGGGGCGGCCCGCCCACTCTTTTCGACCGGATCCTGGGCCTCCGGGTCGGAGTCAAGGCGGCCGAGCTGGTTTCGGAAGGGAAGTTCGGCATGATGGCCGCCCTGCGCGGCCAGGAGGTCATCGGAGTGCCCCTGGCCGAGGCATTGGCCAACCTGAAGGTGGTCGACAAGGCCTGGCTGGACCTGGCCCGGGTCTTCTTTAAATGACGAAAACCAGGCGGATCGGACTTCTCACCACCGGCGGCGACGCCCCGGGCATGAATCCGGCCATCCGGGCGGTCGTCCGGCGCGCCCTGGCCTTCGGCTGGGAGGTAGTCGGCATCGAACGCGGCTTCCAGGGCCTCTACGAAAAAGATTTCCGGGAAATGGGCCACGGCTCGGTCAGCGGCATCATCAACCTGGGCGGCACCGTGCTCAAGACCATCCGCTGCCCGGGTTTCCGGAAGGCGGACTTCCGGCGGGCCTGCTACCGGAACCTCGAGCAGAGAGGCATCGGGAGCCTGGTGGTCATCGGCGGCGACGGTTCGCTGGCGGCCAGCCAGACCCTGGTGGCCGAGTGGAAACACCCGCTGGCCTTCATCCCGGCCAGCATCGACAATGATATCTCCGGCACCACCGAGACCATCGGCTTCGACACCGCCGTCAATACCGCCCTGGAGGCCATCGACCGCATCCGGGATACCGCCACCAGCCACGAACGCATCTTCCTGGTCGAGGTCATGGGACGGGAGAAGGGCTTCCTGGCCCTGGAGGTAGGTCTGGCCGCCGGCGCCGAGGCCATCCTGGTCCCCGAAGTGCCCTTTGACCTGGAGGCGATCCGTGAGTTGCTGCTGGCCGACCGGGCCAAGGGAAAGCGCAGCATGATCATGGTGGTGGCCGAGGGGGCCGTCGAGGTCGCCCAACTCGCACCCCGGATCGCCGAATTTTACCCGGGCGAGGTCCGGTACTCGGTACTCGGCTACATCCAGCGCGGGGGGGCCCCGTCGGCCCGGAGCCGCTGCCTGGCTCTCCGTTTCGGCGCCCGGGCGGTCGAGGCGCTGGCCGAGGGCAGGCAGGCCGTCTGCGTCGGGCTGGAAAAAGAAAAAGTGGTGGTGGTTGACCTGAAGAAGGCCCGGAAGCGGCTGAAGCTGGACCGGGCGGCCTACCGACTCGCCCACGTCCTGAGCGCCTGAAGTCGTTCAGGAATTAGTAAGGTAGTAGACCAGATTCTCCAACTCCATGGCCACGTCCACGCTCTTGATGTGGATGTGCTCAGGGATGGAGAGGTAGCGGGGGGCGAAGTTCAGGATGGCGGTAATGCCGCTGCCGACCAGCCGCCGGGCTACATCCTGGGCGGCGCTGGCCGGCACGGTGATGATGGCCGCCCGGATCCGGTTCGCCTGGATAAACTCCTCCATCCGCTGGTCGTCCAGTACCGGGATGCCGCCAATCTTCTGACCGATCTTGGCGGGATTGTTGTCGAAGGCGGCGCGAATCTTGAAACCGAAACGGCGGAAGCCCGGGTAGGCCAGGAAGGCGGCGCCCATCTTGCCCGCGCCGACCAGGATGACGTCCCAGTGGCGGTCCAGGCCGAGTATCTCCTCGATCTTCTCGCGGAGGCGGCGGACATTGTACCCGACCCCGGGATGGCCGAAGGAGCCGAAGTAGGCCAGGTCCTTGCGGGCCTGGGCGCTGGTTATGTGAAGGTGCTTGGTGAGGCGTTCGGAGGAGATGACGCGCACCCCCTCCTTTTCCAGGTAACGCAGGGTACGCAGGTAAAGCGAAAGCCGGCGGATGGTCTCCTCCGGGATATGCCAGCCCTTCTTTCTCATCGGCCTCACGCCCAAAGTCTCACATGGAAATCCGATTGAAATATCTCGACGGACGCCTCATTTGATGCCCATCCTCGCCTTTGCCTTTCGTCCTTTCCCTTTAAGCGGCGGCCTTCGGTGAGCGCCGTCGCGGAGTTGCTTTTTTGTCTTTCCCCTGAAGCCGAGGGTCCGGAACGAGGTGAGTCGCGGAGCCGCGGCCTCGGG
>Ga0209605_1000189_pt1 | contig 84349 bp, 80 predicted proteins | sample AD_UKC035_MetaG_FD_184408 | JGI IMG/M metagenome (GOLD analysis project Ga0209605, IMG submission 184408) | Active sludge microbial communities of municipal wastewater-treating anaerobic digesters from USA - AD_UKC035_MetaG (SPAdes) (version 2) | ecosystem: Engineered > Bioreactor > Anaerobic >...
ATTTTGTGTATATACTTCCTGCGTTCGTTGACGTTCATGGGTTCTTCTTCGGACATCGTTGGCTCCAGTAACATTTTCTTTTGGCCTAACGATGTTATCTTAGTAACATTTTAGGTGAACTAACACGTATACCATGCAAAAAAACGAAAACTATGATAACCTTAACCAGAGGTTCGAAGAATGGCTGAAAGTTCACTGAGCAACATTGACCCGGTCTTCCCCTGCCGTGAATGTCAGGCGGGGCATATGCACCGTGATTACATCGCTTACTTCACCTGGCTGGGAGATGAGCTCATCTCTGTGCCTGATTTCCCTGCCTGGGTGTGTGACATCTGCGGGCGATGCGAATATGATGAAAACGCGCTGACCCGCCTGACTTTACTCTTAAGCCCCAACGCAGGAAAGACCATCGCTCCCGCCCGCCTTCCGCGCACGAAAACGCGCGTTAAACCCAAAGTGCAAAGCCCCACTCAACCTGACTAAAAACTCCCGGCACGCCGGGAGTTTTTTTTAGGGGATAGGGAAAGGCACCGGCTGCCAGGCGGGTTCTTTATCCTGGCTGGCGAGGTTGGTAAGGTTGGTCACCTGCTCGCCGTTTTTGTCCATGATGTAAATTTCTGCATTGCCGTCGCGCGTGGAACTGAACAACAGCCACTGCCCATCAGGCGACCAGCACGGCCAGCTATCTTTGCCGGAACTGGTGAGCGCGGTGATGGTTTTACCACGATCGGCAAATGGTGCGACGTAAATATTGGTCTTACTACCGCTCGTTTGCGTGTAGGCGAGCAAGGCGCCATCCAGGCTCAGATTGGGTTGTGAAACCGAACCCAGCCGTCCCTCGTCAGACATACGGTCAAATTTATGTTCGCCGTTGGTATATTGACTGTATTTATCGCGCATATACACAACATTCAGGTTGCCTGTCGATTGAACAAACAGCAGGAACTCCGCGTTTGGCGTCCACGTCGCGTAGCTTTCAGCGAAAGGCAGGCTCAGCCGGGTTTGTTTTTCTCCCTGTGGGTCCGTCATGAATAACTGGGGGATCCCGTCATCACGATAATAACTGGTATACACGATCATGTCGCCTACAGGCGACCAGGAGGGGTATTTGTCATCGCGCTGACGCAAACTGATATCCACCGCTTGCGCATCGGGAACTGAAAGATCCAGCAACCAGATATCCATAGCCAATGGGTTGCCATTGGCGGTAAACCCTTTTGAAAAACCACTATACAACAATTTGCTGCCATCTGGAGACCACGCGGGGTTGGCTTTGTCTCCTTCGCTAAAGGTCAGTTGGACGGGATTGACCCCAACCAGTTGACCTGACTCGTTTTGCATCACGTCCATCAGCCAAATCTGGTCAAAACCATCTGCCTGGCGGTTGCTGACGAATGCCACTTTACCGCCTTTGCCAATGGAAGTGTAGACCGGCGCTTCAGTTTCGGCAGGCAGAGGTTCAGCGGTGGAAGTTGGCTCAATGCTTTGGGCGGCAGTCGGTTCTTCGGTGGCGGGCGCGGGCGTCTCGGGCGATTGCGCGGTGATCACAATGACCATGGGCGTAAGGGTTGGAGGAGTTTCGTTCGAAGGAGTGCTCCGCAGAGACAGGTTGCGAAGAACCAAAACGGCGGCGATGCCCAAACCAAGCACTGCCAGCGCGCCGATGATCCAACCGAGAGGAGATTTCTTTTTTGCTGGCAGCGCTGGCGCAACCTGAGCCGGAGGAGCAACGGATGGAGGGGGTACGAGCGGATCGCTGCGTCCAACTGCTGCAACCGTGCGCTGTCCGACCAGGGTATTCTGAGAAGAAGAGGGATCTGGGATGGGAGAGGTATTGCAAAGAGCCGCGATGAAATCCTGGACAGTGGAAAACCGCGCTTCAGGTTTGATGGAGAGGGCTTTTTCAATGGCAGATACGGTGTGCGCGGGAATGGTGGGATTCAATTGTGTCAGTGGGATCAGTTCTTCCTCGCCAATCATGCGCTTGGCGCTGTCAGCAGGGGGTTTGCCGGCGAACAGGTAATACAATGTGGCGGCCAGGCTGAACTGGTCTGAATATGGTCCGGTGCGCAAACCGCTCACCTGTTCAGGTGGCGCGTAACCAGGCGTGTACCCCCAGGCGCCGGATAAGGTTTCTTGAGAGGCTTCACCGGTTTTAGCAATGCCAAAATCCACCAGAATCACTTCACCTTTGGGGGTGATCTTGATATTGGCGGGTTTGATATCGCGGTGGTAAATGGGCGGGTTCTGTGAGTGCAGGTAGCTCAGCGCATTCCCTAGCTGCTCTGCCCACTGCAGGATGAGCGGGGTGGAAAGCGGTGTCTTCTGTTCCACGATGGTGCGCAGATTCTCCCCGGGGATAAAATCCATCACCAGGTACTGGCTGTCGTTTTCTGTGAAGTAGTCGATCACGCGCGGAAGGTTAGGGTGTTTGAGCGAGGCCAGCAGGCGGGCTTCACGGATGAATTGCGCGCTGGCGTTAGGGCTCAGGTTGTGGTTGACCTTGACGGCAACCTGGTTTGCCAGGCTCTGATCTTCTGCGAGGTATACTTCGCCCATCCCGCCTTTCCCGAGCAGGTCAAGAACCTTGTATCTTGATTTCAAAATGAAACCGGGATCGATATCTGTCATAAGAAGGCTTTCTTTGTGTGATTTTTATTTTATTAATGATACACAAAAAATCAAAAAACGTGCCGGCAGAATCGCGTCTTTATCGGTTCGATGACGGGGGTCATACTTGCTGCTCGCAAGATAATGTTCAACCTTAGTAAGTTTCCTGGGTGAGGGGTGAGGATAAGATAAAACCCGGGCAGCCACACGCTGGAAAAGGCCCGGGGGTTGGTTGAGAGGTTGTTACACTGAGGATCAGTTTATTTGGCGGCTGGTTTCTTTTCTTTGGATTTCTTGCGCCTTAGGAGATACCCGATCACAAAAAATGCCACCCCAACCAGTATCCCTGCCAGCTGGACGTTATTGAGCCCGGGGTAGGTACCAATACCGAGGGTGTCAGCGAGCAGCGACACCGCAACAATGACCAAGCCAGCGATCATACCAATGAGACCTGAAGTTTTTCTGAACAAGGCGTCCTCCTTACAAATAGATATGTATATCATAGCACAAGTCACAAGCAGCGATAATCACAAGATTGTAAACTGAAAAACAGAAATCTTGTCCCTGTAATCAAAAAGAAGGCGTCTGCTGGTTCTTTTGAAAAAGGCTGGTTGACCATTTTCAAAAAGGAAGAACCGTCATGAGGTGCGCGAACGGAGAAGAAAACCCCCTGCAGGTTGATGGACGCGCTGGCATGCAGCGAACCAGGAGCACCACGAGTATTTATTAACGTAATTCACACGAAGAATGCTAAACCGCGACCGACCTTTCCGGTGCCTTTCAGTTGCGCTCCTGGGTGAACTGGCACTGATATTGCAAGGATTCCTCCGGAAACAAGGTGCCTGAATGAACGGGTTACCTGTACAGGTGGTGCGATATGGGTTTGAAATACAATGATTTTGCGATACGCGGAATTGACGTCAGCGAGTTCAACGGTGCGATCAACTGGTCCAAGGTGCAGGGACACTTCGCTGCCATTCGCGTGGGTCATGGTCGTGTTATAGACAAGCGTTTTACCGCAAACTGGGCAGGCGCCAAAGGCAAGGTTGACCGCCTGGCCTACTGGTATATGGATTACTACAGCCATAAAGACAAGTCCACCAGCGCGTATGGCATCAGCGATAAAGACTGGGGGCGGGTGCAGGCGGAAAAGTGCTGGAGCGCCCTCAAAAATGACCCGGAAGGCATGGTCTTTTTAGATATTGAGAAATCCAGTTACGGACCGGCGCTTTCAACCGTGCAACCACGGGTGCTCGCCATCGCGCAATCTTTTTTTGATCATTACGATAAATTTTCAGGCAAACTCAACGGCATCTACTGCTCGCTCAGCATGTGTACTTACTTTAACGAGGCATTGCGCAAACGCCCGCTGTGGGTGGCGTGGTACAACGAGGCGCAGAACATTGATTCAGTGAAGAAGGCAGTGGCTGCCCGCGGCTGGCTGGGGAAGTGCCTTATCTGGCAATATGCCAGCGACGGAGACGTGAATGATGATGGGAAAGCCGACGGCACCAGCCTGGGTATGGCCTATGGCTTCCTCGACTTAAATGGCTGGCTGGGCACGAACGCTGAATATCAGCAATTATTCGGAAAGAAGGCTGAAGTGGAACTCTACAAAGTGAAAATATTGATTTACAACCTGTTGGTGAGAAATGGGCCGGGGCTGACCTATAACCGCCTGCGCCGGGCTGATTACCCTGGAGAATACAGCATCTACGAAGAGAGAGACGGCTACGGGCGCATCAGTCAGACGCTCTCTGAGTGGATCAGCCTTGACCCGGCTTATGTGAAAAAGTTAGGCGCTGCCGCGGTTGAACTAACGGACGCTGAGAAGCTGGCGCGGCTATGGGCGGCTCACCCCGAATTACACTGATGGGGGTATAAGCGTAAACATCTCACCTGGATTGCGGAAACCTGTGAGTATGAAAAAAGACTCTTTCGAGTCTCTTAGAGCGGGCGATGGGACTCGAACCCACGAATATCAGCTTGGAAGGCTGACGCCTTACCACTTGGCGACGCCCGCATCACGTTCAGGATTATAAACCAACCTTAATGAATGGGCAAGGAAAAAAACTGGGAGGGCGCGCCCTCCCAGTAGGACATTATGATACAAGCTCGCAGTAGCGTTCTACACGCTTCTCACTCACCCTCAGGCTGTCTTCCCAGAACTTGCGTGTGCGAATGTCAATACCGAAGCGCGCTGCCAGGTCGGCTGCAGGGGCTTCCCCGGTGCTCGCCAGTAGATGGATGTAATCAGGCACGAATTCAGCGCCGCGCTGCTGATAGATGGCGTACAACCCGGTAGCGAAAAGATGCCCAAAGGCGTAGGGGAAGTTATAGAATGAAAGGCCGCCAGAATAGTAGTGTGGCTTCCATGTCCACATCCACTTTTGCAGGTATCTTTCGTCAAGTCCATCGCCGTAAGTGGCCTTCTGCGCGTTCTCCATTATCTCGCATATCTCATCCGCGTTGAGCTCGGTCTTCTCCCGGTTTTCGAATACTTCCTTCTCAAACAGGTAACGCGAGTAGATATCCACGATCACCTGCGAATCACCGTTCAGCTGGCTTTCAAGGATGGCCAGCTCTTGCTGCGGGTTGGTGACCTCTTCCAACAGCGCCGAGGTAACGATGGTTTCGCACATGATGGAAGCGGTTTCAGCCAGCGTCATGGGAGTGAACTTCTGGATTTCGGTCTTACCGGCTTTGACTGCGCAGTCATTGTGGAAACCATGCCCCAGTTCGTGCGCCAGTGTGGAAACCTGGTCAAATGAACCGTCAAAATTGGAGAGAATGCGGCTTTCACCCACTCCGGGCACTTCCATGCAGAACGCTCCGCCGCGTTTACCGTCACGCTGTTCCGCGTCGATCCAGTTGTGTTCAAAGGCGTTGCGGGCGAAGGCTTCCAGTTGGGGGGCAAAACGGCCAAAATTCCTGAGGATGACCTCTCTGGCTTCTTTAAACGAGTAATCTGATTTGACCTCACCGACCGGAGCGAACAGGTCCCACCAGGGGAGTTTTTCCTTGCCCAGGTATTTGGCCTTGGCTTTAAAGTAACGCCGGAACATGGGAAAAGAATCGCGCATCGCGCCCAGCATGGCTTCCAGCGATTGCCGGTCAATATGCGCCGCGTCGATGGCGCTGTGCACCGCGTCTTCACGCCCGCGGCGGCGGTTGAGCACGTTCACCTCGCCCTTGATGCTGTTCAGAGCGGCAGACAGAGGGACTTTCAGTGAGGTCCATAGTTTGTCTTCTGCTTCGTAACCGCGCTTGCGCGTTTCGCCATCCGGGTGCGAACGAAGGTTGATGAGCGCCGGTGAGGGCAGCCTTTTTAACTCGCCGTCTACTTCGATCTCAACACTGGCCTGCGAGGTGAGCATGCCCTGCAGTTTTGTCCAGGCGTTGGAACCGCTCAGGCTGAGCTCTGCGGCCAGCATTTCTTCTGCTTCGCTCATCAGGTAGCGGCTTTGACGGGCAGATTCTTCCAGGAAGTAACGATGTTCTTCCAACACTGGCACGGACTGGATCATCTCAGGAAGACGTTCCTTTACCTTGCCTATCCAGCCCAGCAACTGGGTTTCCAGCTGGTTGATCTTCACTGCCACCAGGTCAAATTCTGATTCCTTACGCAAGGCTTCCTGGTTATATGAATCTGTAGAAACGAATGATTCAATATAGGCGCGGATAGTACCGCCAACCAAAAGGATAGCGTTGTAGCATGCGATCATTTCCTGCGCGAGCGCGCCGAGCGTTGAAGCATCTTCCTGGCCGCTGAAAGCCGCCGCTTTTTCCATCAGGCTTTCCATATCCGAGATGAACGATTTCACCTTTTCGCAATCGGCGTTGTATTCTTTCGAGGAAAGGGAGGGGTAGACGTTGGTCAGGTTCCAGCGTGGTGCGGTTTGTGCCGTCATGTGGGCTCCTTTGAGTGAGAATAAACACGTTGATTATATGCCAAAAACGGCTAGAATTAGGCAACACGAACAAGATAAGGAAAACTTGGTGCCATAAAAATCCGTATATGTAATATAAGGCAACGATGAAGAAAGGAAATGATATGAGTGAACAATCCTTCAACCAGGAAAGAAGAGAAGTCAGCGGTTTTTCGGCGTTGGTCTTCAGAGGGATGGGGAGAATCGACCTCCTCCAGAGCGATCACGAAGAGTTGGTGATCGAAACGCAGCCTGAAATACGTTCACGCATTAAAACGGAGGTGCGTGAGGGAACGTTGTACATCGATTATGATGAAAACTGGAAAGACTGGACCGGTCTGCGCAGCCTGAGTGGAGACAAGATCGTTTTCAAACTGATGATGCGTGAGGTGACGGCGATTTCTATTTCCGGTGTGGGCAGCCTTGACACGCCGCGCATTGAGAGCGCCAATCTTTCATTGGCCATCACCGGGCCGGGTTTACTGACCGTTGGAACGTTGAAGGTGCCCACGCTGACGGTGAACCTTTCGGGAGTTGGAGCCATTGACGTCGCCGGTCAGACGGATGAGCTGAGCGTTACCCTCAGCGGAGCTGGTTCTCTCAAAGCCAGCCGGCTTGAAGCCGGGAAAGCCAGCGTGAGGCTCAGCGGCGTAGGAACGGCCACCGTGTGGGCAAAAAACAGCCTTGAGACTTCGATCTCAGGCGCCGGGGTCATTGAATATTATGGCAGCCCGCAGATAACGCAAAACAATACCGGCCTGGGTGTGTTAAAATTCATGGGCAACCGTTAGCCTGATAGGGGTTGTAAATAACGATTTTGGAGTATTCAATGGCACAAGATAGAACTCGTAAGATTGTTGTCACCGCCGTCCTCGGAGCGATCACCATCCTGCTTGGGTTGACGCACTGGGGTTTTATTCCATGGTTTGGGGGTATTTCCCTCACCATCATGCACGTGCCGGTCATCATCGGTGCCATTCTGGAGGGTCCGTTGGTGGGAGCTGGTATCGGTCTCATCTTTGGTCTGTTCAGCATGCTTCAGGCGGCGATCGCCCCCACGGGTCCGCTTGACCCCCTGTTTACCAACCCCTTGCTGGCTGTTTTACCGCGGCTTTTTATAGGCCCGGTCGCCTGGTTGGTGTGGACAGCGTTGAAGAAGTGGCCGGTCGTGGGGTTGATCGCCAGCGGTATCGCCGGCAGCCTTACCAACACTGTTTTGGTGTTAAGCGTGCTGGGGTTTTTCTTTGGTCGCGCGCCAGTGATGACCCAGATTTTTGGCGAAGAGCTGTGGAAACCACTGAGCGGAATCGCGGTGGTATCAGGCCTGCCTGAGGCTGGCGTTTCAGCCTTGATTACCCTGCTGGTGGTGGCGGCTTACCGCCAGTTCAGCGTGGGGAAGCGCAAAGGCGCCAACTTGGAATAAACCGCGTAAAAAATACGGCAGCGATGGTCTCACGCGAAGAAGACTGCGAGTGAGACCACTACGCTTATCAAGACGGCCAAGCCATCCCGGAATGAGAAATGCAACTCAGTCATACTGGAGCGGTATTTAAGCACGCCATAAGCGCGGGCGTCCATCGCCAGCGCCAGGTTTTCAGAGCGCCGCAGACTGGTGATAAAGAGGGGAATGATCATCGGGATCACCTGGCGGATACGGTTGAACAGCCCTTTACGTTTTTGTCCCCAATCTGAACCGCGTGACGCTTGCGCTTTGGCAATACGTTCTGCTGATTGCGCCAGGAAGGGCAAGAAGCGCAGTGTCACCTGCACGATCATCACAAAGTCCATGGTTTGAATACCAACGCGGTTGAGAGGGCTGAGGATTTTCGTCAACCCGTGCAGCAGCTCAGATGTTGAGGTGACGAAGCTCACCAGGCTGAGGCACAGAATGAGCCCGGCGAAACGGATGAGCAGCATGACCCCCGCCAGCAGACCGCCGGAGGTGATATTCAGTTTTCCCAGCTTAATCAGGATGTTCGGGTCTAACGCGCTGGAATAGAAAAACACCTGAATGATGGCGATGATCAAAAGGAAAGGCAAAGGTACGAGCAGGCCCTTAAGCGCAAACCCGATGGGGACTTTGGAAAGGAGCAGCGCCAGCAGGAGCGCGGCGATACCAATCGACAGCCCGAGTTGTGAAGGGGTAAAAGTGATGGCGATGAGCAGCACGCCAAATATGATGATTTTCGCGCGCGGGTCAAGCCGGTGAATGATAGAATTCGTAGGGATGTATTGACCCAGGGGAATGCGCGAGAGGAAATCAAATTCACTCATGCGGACCCCCTGTATTCACTGCGCGCAACGCCTGGAATAACTGCTCGGCCCGCACGACGCGCTGCGGGATTGGCCATCCCTTTTCCCGTAAGGCTCCTGCTAATTTGACAATTGACGGCTGCCCCAGCGAGGCTTCGTCGATCAACCGCGCGTCATTAAACAGGTCAGCGGTATTACCGGTGCGCAACGCTTTCCCTTTGGAAAGGATGGTGAGGTTTTCAGTCAGTTCGGTGATATCGCCCATGCTGTGCGAGCTGAGCACCAGTTCCACGCCGCTTTCCTGGTAATCCTTGAGGATGCCATGCAGATTGCGCCTGGACGCCGGGTCGAGGCCGGCTGTGGGTTCGTCCAGGATGAGCAGACGCGGTTGCAGCGCCATGGTAGCCGCCAGCGCCACCTTGCGTTTCTCACCGCCACTAAGCGTATAGGTAAGGCGGTCTTTGAATTTATCGAAATCCAGACCCACCAGCTGCATCGCTTCTCGCACCCGCTTTGCCAGGTTTTCTTTGCCGTACAAATTCTTGGGACCGTAAGCGATTTCATCGCCCACATACTGCTCGAAGAAGTAAATCTCAGGGTTTTGGAACACCAACCCGGCGAAACGCCGCACCGCTTTGATATCAAGACGCGGGTCGCGAAAATCGTACGGACCGATGCGCAGTTTTCCGCTTTGCGGACGGTAGAGCCCGTTGAGATGTTGCAGCAGGGTGGATTTGCCCGAACCTGTGGCGCCGCAAAAACCGTGAGCCGCGCCGCTATGTACTTGCAGCGTTACATCGAAAAGGGATTGGTGCGAAAGCGGGGTATCAGGCAGATAAGTATGGCTGAGATTCTCCACATCGATCAGGATTTCACCTGTCATGGGTGAAAGGCGCTCAGAGAGAAGCTGGTGTGAACCGCGGTAGGGTGGTATTTGCGCCAGCGCCTGTTCAAAATCAACCGGCAAATGGTTCAGTTGAGCGTTAAGCTGGCGAATTTCGCGCAGCAGCATCACGGTTGAGGGTTGCTCCAGCCCGCAGGCAGTAAGCAGCTTCAGGTCAGCGAAAAGGTCCTGGGGGGCACCGTCAAACACCAGGTTGCCGGCATTAAGCGCTAAAACGCGCTCGGCGCGCGCGGCTTCTTCCATAAAGTGGGTGATGAACAGCACGGTGATGCCGCGGTTGTGCAGCGATTGCATTTCAGCCAGCACATCCAGCCTGCCGCGCGGATCGAGCATAGCGGTGGACTCGTCGAAGATGACGCATTCCGGCTGCATGGCCAGCACGCCAGCCAGCGCCACACGCTGTTTTTGACCAGCCGAGAGCAGGTGCGGGAGTTGTTCTTTATGACCGCTCATTTTTACGGTTTCGAGAGCCGCGTCCACCCGCGCGCGAATTTCCGCAGGCAGCACGCCCAGGTTTTCAGGTCCGAAAGCGGTATCTTCTTCGATCAGCGTGGCAACGATCTGGTCTTCGGGGTTCTGAAAGACCATCCCTACCCCCGCGCGAATCTTAGGGAGGTTGCTCTTCAGCGCGGTGTTTTGCCCAGCGATGAGCACCTGTCCGTGACTGGGCAGCAGCAACGCGTTGCAATGGCGCGCGAAGGTGGTCTTGCCCGAGCCGTTGGCGCCCACGATGGCAACCCATTCACCCTGGTGAATTTTTACGCTGATATCGTTCAAGGCTGGCGGGGAGGAATGTTCACTACCGGGATGGCGGTAGGTGACGTGGTCAAACTCGATCAAAGGCGGCAAAACGCGCTCCCTGAAAAAGTGATACCTGCAAACACGCGGTTATTATACTGGAAGAAAACCCTTACACTTGAAGATATTTCCCCCCATTTTTGCTTGACTTCCTGTTCAGTTGTGTATTCTTATTCCTGTTATATAATAAGTGTAAGGTTTCAACGTAGAATAAATTTAAACGGAGGAAATAATGAAACGCCTGATCTACCTTGCTGTGGTGCTGGTTCTGGTTTTTGCTCTTGCTGCGTGCAGCGCATCTTCCGATCACCTGGCGGCAATCAAAAAAGCTGGCAAGATGGTGGTAGGAACGTCTGCTGACTATCCGCCTTTTGAATTTGTGGATGAGGCGGGGAATACCACCGGTTTTGACGTGGATTTGATGAATGAGATTGGGAAACGCCTGGGTGTGAAGGTGGAATGGGTAGATATGCCCTTCGATAGCCTGATCGCCGCAGTACAGGGCGGTAAGATCGACCTTTCCATTGCGGCTTTCAATTATGATGAAGAACGTGACAAGACAGTTGATTTCACCGATGCTTACTACACCAGTGAAGACGCGTTGGTAATCATGGAATCACTCGCAGGCGACCCGCCAACTCCTGAAAACCTCGAGCAGTTCATCATCGGGGTTCAATCAGGTACTACCCAGGATGCCTGGTTGACAGATAACCTCGAAGCCACCGGAAAGCTGAAAGCGGGTTCCTTACAGCGTTATGAGCGTGTGGACCAGGCCTTTATGGACCTGCAGGCTGGCCGGGTGCAGGTGATCATGTCTGATTATGTGCCAGCCAAAGCACTGGTTGATAAGTTCGGCGGGATGAAAATCGTCTACCAGGGTGTGCTTTCGACTGGTCCGATGAACATTGTCATTCCCGATGGCGATAAGCACCTGCAAACTGAGGTCAACAAAATCATCAAAGACCTGCAGGATGAAGGGTTCATCGACGCGCTGGCTGTCAAGTATTTCTCTGAGTAATTTTCTCGGCATTCAAACGGAGGTAACGGTATCAGTGACCTGATTACCGTTACCTCGACCACAACCGCTGCGCTTGTTCACTTATAGCGCTGCCTATCCTCAACCAGGAGTGATTGAGCGTTGGATTTCATGAAGTTCCTGCAGTATATTGCTTCGGGCACCGCTTATACAATCGCAGTCACGTTGGTAGCGTTGCCTTCCGGGTTGCTGCTGGGAATCCTCTTCTCAATTCTGAACGTTTACGGGGGAAAAGTTACTCAGCGCCTGACCTCCCTCTACAGCACCATCATGCGTGGTATCCCGCCGATTGTGCTGCTCTTTATTCTCTATTTCATCGTGTCTGGCAGTATCAACCTTTCACCGTTCTGGGCGGGTTCGATTTCGCTGGGAATTGTCAGCAGCGCCTACCAGATGGAGATTGTGCGCGGCGCGATACTATCTGTCAGTGGCGGACAGATGATGGCTGCCCGGGCTATTGGCATGAGCAAAAACCAGGCCATCAGGCATGTCATTTTGCCGCAAACCCTGCGCCTGGCCATCCCGCCCTGGTCAAACGAGGCTGCCATCGTGGTTAAGGATTCTTCACTGGTATACGCTTTGGGCGTACCAGAAATCCTGCGGCGCGCTCAGCTGATCAGTGCCAGCACCCAGGAACCTTTCTTGGCCTATGCGGTGGCTGCGCTCATCTATTTCTTGCTGGTGTTCATCACCAACCGTTTGCTGGACGCGCTGGACCGACGGTTGCATATTCCAGCCAACCCATGATTTGGAGACAGACATGGCAAAACCGATTCTGACCATCAAGAAGCTGACCAAAAAATACGGGGAAAACGTCATTTTCCATGATATGGACCTGGTGGTGAACGAAGGCGATACCATCGTCATTATTGGCCCCAGTGGAACAGGCAAGAGCACGCTGCTGCGCTGTATTAACTTGCTCACAATTGCGGATGAGGGCCAGATCTGGCTGGATGATATAGAGATTACCGCCAAAAGTTGTGATGAAGACAAGGTGCGCCAGCATATTGGAATGGTGTTCCAGAATTTTCTGCTTTTCAACCACCTCACCGCGTTGGAAAACGTGATGCTGGGTCTGACCAAGGTCAGGCACATGAAACCGGATGAAGCCAAACACAAAGCGTTGCTCGAACTGGAGCGGGTAGGGCTTTTAGACCGGGCTGACCACTACCCGGGGCAGCTCTCGGGTGGGCAGCAACAGCGCGTGGCGATTGCCCGCGCGCTGGCGATGGACCCGCGCATTATGCTTTTCGATGAACCGACCTCGGCGTTAGACCCTGAATTGATTGGTGAGGTGTTGGAAGTGATGCGCAAACTGGCGCTCGAAGGCATGACCATGCTGGTGGTGACCCACGAGATGGGGTTTGCCAGAGAGGTGGCTGACCGCATCGTTTTCCTTGAAAAAGGCAGTATTGTTGAAGAAGGTTCACCAGAAGACCTGTTTTACCACCCCAAGCACGAGCGCACGCGTGAATTTCTCTGGAAGATCACCGAACTGTATGGGAAGAAAGAAAAAGAGAGTTAAATGATCGCCTGGTTAAAGTTGTTTGAGCGCTATTTACCCGAATTCATCAAGGGTGCGGGGGTCACCCTTGAGCTGACCGCGGTTGGACTCACGCTGGGGTTTGTTCTCGGTCTCGCGCTGGCAGTCGCCAGGGTATATGCACCGAAATGGTTGAAAACCATTGCCATCGGTTACATTGAGCTCTTCCGGGGTACGCCGCTGCTGGTGCAATTGTTCATCATCTATTACGGGTTGCCTTCGCTGGGGATTACTCTATCGCAAACCCTTTCCGCATTTCTGGCCTTGGGATTGAATAGCGCGGCTTACCAGGCAGAATATTTGCGCGGCGCGATTTTATCTATTGGGGCGTCGCAGATGACCGCTGGCAGAGCGATTGGGCTTTCGCGCTGGAAGACCATCTGGTATGTCATCCTGCCGCAGGCGCTGCGGTTGGTGATCCCCGCCTGGTCCAACGAGCCGATTTCGCTGCTGAAAACCACGGCGATTGTGTTCCTCATCGCGGTGCAAGACCTGATGGCAAAGGCCAAACGTGCCGCTGCGGATACCTACAACCCGGTAGGCAGTTACCTGGCGGTCGCGGTGGTTTACCTGGTATTGGTGTTCATATTCACCTGGGGGTTGAAGTACCTGGAAAAGAAGACCCGCATCCCGGGTTTTGAGATGGGATTAAAAAAGGGCTGAGTAACGCTCGACCAGTTCCATAAACGTGGGTAGATTAATATTGCTGCCACTGATGACCACTGTGGTTGGGGCATCTGGCTTGATTTTGCCTGCCAGCAAGGCGGCGACCCCCACCGCGCCCGAACCCTCTACCACCAGGCGATGTTTATAAAAAAGGTAGGCCACCGCCTGACCGATCTCTTCTTCGCTGACCAGAGCGGTATGGTTGACCACTTCACGGCAAATCGCGAAGGAATAAAGGTTGGGGGTGCCCAGCCCGCCTTTCAGTCCGTCAGCCAGGGTGGCTTCTTCTGGCAACTCCAATACTCTTCCTGCTTCCAGGCTGCGCACCATGACCGGAGCGCGTTCCATGCTTACCCCCCAGGTTTGCACCGGCGAAGATTGCTGCCGGCTGACGAGGCCGATTCCGGCGCCCATGCCGCCCCCGGAGAGCGGGTAGATAATGTGGCAGGTGTCTGGCGCATCGGCGAGAATTTCCAGCGCCATGGTTCCCTGCCCGGCAATAACCCGCAGATCGTCGAATGAAGAGACGTGCACAAGGCCATTTTTTTCTTCGTATTCAATCGCTGCGGCATCGGCCTCATCATAACTATTGCCCGTTACGATAATATGCGCGTGCGTCTTGCGCAGACTCTCTACTTTGCAGGCGGGTGTATGGGTGGATAGAAAAATGGTGACCGGGACTCCCAGTAATTCACCCATGTACGCCAGCGCCTTTCCATGATTGCCGCTGGAAACCGTGATTACGCCCCGCGTTTTCTCTTCTTCGGTGAGTTGCAGCAAGCGGTTGGCAGCCCCGCGCAGCTTGAATGAACCCGTTGGTTGCAAACACTCAAGCTTGAGTGAGACCGGGGCGTTGACTCTTTCGCTCAGAAAAACTGAATGGATCAAAGGTGTGCGCAGGATGTAAGGTTGAATCCGTTTATGCGCGTCTTTAATATCTTGAAGCGAGATGAGATCCATTGGATGTGTCATAGAACCTATGACTTATTTTATATCAAATAGCAAGAAGGACCTGTAAACTTAATTGAGGAAAATCCTGCTCAGGGATAATTATTAGGGACAACCCCCGAGTAAGGCGCGAAAGCCTGACTTCTCGCATAAGCAGGAGGAACCAATCCTTTGAAGGAGCCAAACGCGAATGACGGTTTCTTACGATACGGAGGACAAAAATCGTTGATTTTGATGGGTACCAGATAATTCCTTTTCTGGGCTATTCAGGAAACGGTTTTACAGGCCAGGTAAAGGGTTGGCAGCGGAAGGATTTGAACCCCGTGATAGCGGCAGGCAGCCTGCAGCGCCTTTGGCAGCCAATGCTGGCCCTCACATCGCAGCCTTGACATTCATCCTTCACCCGTCTATACTCAATGTAGATAAAGAAACGGGGAGCCCGCTGCACGGGCTGAGAGTAGGGAGCGAACCCTAGACCCGCATTACCTGATCCGGATTATGCCGGCGGAGGGATAATCACTCAACCATACAACCCTCCCTGGCGGAGGGTTGTTTAATGTCAATTAACCACGTGCTTGTTTTTGCCAATGGTGAACTGATGGACCCGCGAGCAGCCCGTGAGATGGCGACTCGCGCGGATTGGATCATCGCGGCTGATGGCGGGCTGGCTCACGTGCAGGCGCTCAACCTCAAACTTGACCTGTTGGTCGGGGACCTGGACTCGGTATCCCCTGAGCAGATACGCTGGGCAGAAAAGATGGGCGCTGAAGTACGCAGGTTCCCGCTTGATAAAGATGAAACCGACCTTGAACTGGCGCTGCAAGAGGCTGTCGCAACAGGGTGCAGCCGCATTACCATCACCGGCGCGCTTGGCGGAAGGCTCGACCAGACACTCTCGAATATCTATCTGCTCAACCTGCCAGTGCTGGCTGACCTTGATGTGCGCATCGATGACGGCGCGCAGGAGGTGATCCTCATTCACGGCGCGGTGACGCTTGAGGGCGGCCTGGGAGACACCGTGTCATTGCTGCCGCTCTCGCCAATCGTACGCGGTATTTCAACCAGCGGGTTGAGGTACCCGCTGACCAACGAAAGCCTGATTTTTTATCGCAGCCGCGGGATCAGCAATGAAATGCTGGCTGAAAACGCCAGTGTTCAAATTCAATCAGGCATCCTCTTATGCATCCATGCGCGACGCGAGGTGATCGTATGAAACGCCGATTAAGGGTATGCGCTCTGCTTAGCGCGCTGCTGCTGACCGCCGGTTGCACGCGGGCGGCTGCAACAGAAACAGCGACGCCGGTCCTTACAGTGATGACGCACGATTCTTTTTCGGTCTCTGAAACAGTGGTAAAAACGTTTGAAGAAGAGTACGGCGCTAAACTGGTGTTCCTAAAATCTGGCGATACCGGCGCTGCGCTTAACCGTGCGATTCTCACCCGAAGCCATCCTGAAGCGGATGTGTTCTATGGAATTGACAATACTTACCTCTCGCGCGCCCTGCAGGAGCAAATTTTTGTGCCTTACACCCCAACCGCGCTCGCGCAACTGCCGGGAGAATTTAAAAGTGGGCTTTCTGGCATGGTGACACCGATTGACTTTGGCGATGTATGTATCAATTACGATAAAGCCTGGTTTATAGAGCGCGGATTGGCGCTGCCAGCAACCCTGGCAGACCTGGCAAAACCTGCGTATAAAGGTGAAGCAGGGAACGGGTTGCTGGTTGTGGAAAACCCCGCTACATCTTCACCGGGGCTGGCCTTTCTGCTGGTGACCATCGCGGAGTATGGGGAAACTGGCTACCTGGATTACTGGCGTTCACTGAAACAGAATGGCGTGGTAGTGGTGAATGACTGGGAAACCGCTTACTATACCAACTTCTCTGCTTCTTCAGGGCGCGGGTTGCAACCTATGGTGGTGAGTTACGCCACCAGCCCGGCGGCTGAGGTCATTTATGCTTCTGAGCCCTTAAACGAAGCACCCACTGCCTCCATCACCACTGCGAACACCTGTTTTCGCCAGATCGAGTACGCTGGGATCTTGAAGGGCACCAGTCAACTTGAACTGGCACAAAGGTTTATTGATTTTATGCTCAGCCCGGTTTTCCAGGAAGACCTGCCGCTGCAAATGTTTGTTTTCCCAGTTAACCCAGCAGCCACGCTGCCAGATGATTTTTTGCAATACGCAGCGTTCGCGCAGGAGCCTGCCAGGATTGACCCTGTGCTGATCTCGAAAAACCGGGACAAGTGGGTTACCGAGTGGACCAGGGTAATGCTGCCTTGAGGTTCTGGCAGGAGTTGACGAGGTCAGTCAAGCAATCTGGCGTGCTGTTATGGGGAGCGCCGTTGGCATTGTTAGCGGTCTTCTTTTTTATCCCCATGGCGGCCATTCTGAACGTCATGTTCGCGCAAAGCGGGGATATTGTATTCTCTGATTCGCTGCGACCGCTGGGTTTTACTGTTTTTCAGGCGTTGCTCTCTACATTGTTAACCCTTCTATTGGGATTGCCTGCGGCGTATGTTTTTGCTCGTTTCGATTTTACAGGCAAGCGTGGCTTACGCATGCTCACCATGCTGCCGTTCGTGTTGCCCACCGTGGTCACCGCGGTGGCGTTTAACGCGCTGCTCGGACCGCGTGGCTGGGTCAACTTGCTTATGATGAAGTTGACCGGCGCTCAAGCGCCACCGATAAACTTTTTAAATACTTTTACGGCCATTTTGGTGGCGCATGTTTTTTATAATATTGCCATTATCATCCGCGTTGTCGGTAACGCCTGGTCACAACTTGACCCGCGTCTTGAAAACAGTGCCAGGGTACTGGGGGCTTCCCCGTGGCGCGCCTTTATTGAAGTCGTTTATCCATTACTGCGCCGTCCTATCCTTTCTGCCGCCCTACTGGTATTCCTTTTTGATTTCACCAGCTTCGGCGTCATCCTCATGCTGGGAGGGGCTGGTTTTTCTACGCTTGAGGTGGCCATTTATACTCAGGCTTTGCATAACCTCAACCTGCCGATGGCTGGTCTACTTTCACTCATCCAACTTGCCTGCACAGTCATCATCCTGCTCCTTTATGGCTGGTCCAGCCAGGGTAACGATGTGCCCCTCTTTCCGCGCTTAAGCGGAGAAGGTACGCGCAAACCACGTTCAGCGGTTGAAAAAGGGACCGTTGCGCTGATGGTAATTATTTTATTCACCCTACAGGTGCTCCCTTTATTTGCGCTCGTCAGCCGTTCGCTGGTCCGCCTTGAAGGTGAGCGCGGTCAGCGTGGAAAGGTACAATCCGGGTTGACCATGGACTATTACCGCGAACTTTTCGTCAACCGGCAGCAAAGTGTTTTTTATGTTCCGCCTTCGCGTGCGGTGATTAATTCAATGAGTTATGCGGGTATAACCATGCTTCTCTCTGTGGGTGCTGGCACCCTGCTGGCTTACGCGATGGTAAAACGCCCAGCCACAAGGCGCTGGCTGGATCCCCTGGTAATGCTCCCATTTGGCGCATCCTCTGTAACGCTTGGCTTAGGGTTGCTTATCGCCTTCAGCGGCAGCATGCTGTCACGCGCATCTTTTCCCTGGCTGGTACCGCTGGCTCACAGCCTGATCGCCATCCCATTTGTGCTGCGCACCGTACAGCCTGCTTTGTCTGCCATGCCAAAATCGTTGTGCCAGTCAGCAGCGGTACTGGGTGCATCCCCGGCGCGCGCCTGGTGGGAGGTGGAGATGAGGTTGCTGAGCCGCCCTCTTCTGGTAGGCGGGCTTTTTGCGTTCACCATATCGATTGGTGAGTTCGGCGCCACAACCTTTATCGCGCGGCCAGACAATCCCACAGTGCCTGTAGCCATTTTTCGTTACCTGGCTCAGCCTGGCGGGTTGAATTACGGGCAGGCTATGGCGATGGCTACAATTCTGATTGTCATCTGCGCGGTGAGCATTGGTTTGCTTGAAAGCCTCAGCCGCGCAATCAACGGCAGTGAATAACGGAGGGCGCATGGACCGTTTGGAAATCATCGATCTGCATAAAATGTATGAAGGCGCCCCTCTCCTCGATGGCGTGAGTTTTTACGTGGTGGCTGGCGAAACCCTGTGCCTGCTCGGCAGTTCTGGCAGCGGCAAGAGCACCATTTTGCGCATTATCGCGGGTATCGAAACCCAGGACGCTGGCAGCATCCTCTGGCGCGGCAAGGATGTCAGCGCTGTCCCGGCGCACCGGCGCGGGTTTGGGTTGATGTTTCAGGATTATGCGCTTTTCCCACACCTCAACGTAAGCGAGAATATCGCTTTTGGTTTGCGCATGCAGCACGCAGCCAAAGATCAACTTGGCGCCCGTGTTTTTGAAGCGCTGGAGCGTGTCAATATGACTGCTTTTGCCAGTCGTCGGGTCACTGACCTCTCTGGCGGCGAACAGCAGCGTGTGGCGCTTGCCCGCGCGCTGGCGCCGCGACCACAGCTCTTAATGCTGGATGAACCGCTGGCAGCGCTCGATCGAAGCCTGCGAGTTGAGTTACAGGAAGATTTACGCGAGTTACTCCATCAGACAGGCATTCCTGCCATCTACGTGACACACGACCAGGAAGAAGCCATCTTGCTGGGTGACCGGCTCGCCTTATTGCACAACGGACGAATTGTGCAAAGTGGTCTCACAGAAGAAGTGTACCGTCAGCCGGCGAACACCTGGGTAGCGCGCTTTTTAGGTATGACCAACTTGCTCGAAGGCAGGGTGGTCAGCGTAAACCCGCTGATGGTACAAACCGCCTGTGGGACGCTTGGCCCGTTCGTTCCTGGATATCCCTCCCTTTTAAGTCCGGGTCAGGTGGTGCACCTTCTGGTCAGACTGGATGGGCTTTTTTCAGGCGAACATCAACCTTCAGCCGGCAGCATTAACGGCGAGGTTACGGAGTGCCGCTTCATGGGAGACCATTACCGGGTGCGTATGAAGGTCGGTGAGTGCGCCAGTTTGGAATGCTTTACTGCCTCCCCGCTTGTACTGGGGAAGGCGCTTGAATTACGCCTGAATGCGGAAGATGTTGTTGTGCTGCCCGAATAAAAACGCTTCCACTGGCAGTAAAACCTACGGCGCTGGCATTCAAGGGGAAATTTTCTGGAAAACCCACCACAAGATGAGCATGAACAAAACAATGCCAATACAGAAGGAGAGGGTCATGACCAGCACAACCTGCCATACCTGCCTTTTCCGGCTGGCAAGCAGTTCCTGATTTTTCACATCTGGCAGTTCTTTTTCTGGCTGGGTCACTCTACGGGTTGGGTTTCTCGTTTTTTCTTACGGTTATTTGCCCAAAGAATAATAATAATGAGAACGATTGTCAGAGTGATGGCCACGATCACCGGTATGATCACGGAGAGAATCGAAACCACTGTCGAGGTGGCTTGTTCACCAATCGAAGCGGGTACGTTACCCAAACCACCGGTGGCAGCGTTTACGGCTGGTCGCACCGCCAGAGCTTTTACGGCGTGTACCCCGCCTGAAACCAACAGGCCCGCGATCAAGCCCAGTATAGGGTTCACATCACCCACCTGACTGGAGGTGGCTGCAAATACAACCGCCCCAGCGGTAGGTCGAATGAACGACTGGATGACATCATTTACATGGTTAACGCCTGGGAATAGATCTGCCAGTATCTCCACGATGGTCAGCACGATAAGCACGCCGATCACCCACCAGGAAGTCATCAGGTTCCAGGGTTCTTGCAGTTTGATCAGATTGGTGAATTTGGCGAGCAGCGAGACGACCAGCAGAGGAATATAGGCGTTCAAACCGGCGCTGGCAGAGAGGCCAAACGCTGTAAAAATATTGAAAATATCCATTAATTCATTTCCTTTTCCTACCAGGTTTGGCTGAGAGAGAAGCGGATGAGATCCATAAGCCCAACCTGGGTGATAGCCGTGATTAAACCGGCACTCAATATACGAAAACCATCGCGAAAAAGATGCAGCGAGTTTTCCTTTTTTAAGATGATACACCAAAGCAATGTGTAGATCATGCCCAGCACCAGGTAGATGGTCAGGGTGGAGAGGATGGCGATAGGGTAAAACAGGATGGGCACATCGGATACCACCATCACCCCAGCGAGGGCGCAAAATAGGAATAACCAACCAAGCTGCTGCCAGCTATGCCAGACTGGCTGCGGGTTCGGGTTTGACCATAGTGTCTGGTGCCATAACGGCAGCAACACATTTGCCAGCGTGATACCGAAGAGCAACCCGCTGATCAACCTGAGCTGGTTGGAGGGTGTATAGACGGTTTTAAGACCCACCAGCGGAAGGCTGGCGTTGATGCCGTCAAAGGCGAAAAAGGCGAAAAAGAACAACAGCACCGTTATTTTCTGCCTGGATGGGAAACCGCTTTTACGGTCTTTTGAGTACAGGTAGACCATCGAGATGAATAAACCCAGGAAAGTGCCGGTGCAGCGCGCGCATAACGGCAGCACTTTCCCTCCGACACTAAAGGAATGGCTGTCGATTTGGTGGCAGACCGAATACCCTATCGCGTTCATCTTGCCTTCGATACCCGGGGGCGTGAGCAGCAGCCACGCAGAAAAAAGCGCTACCAGCAGCAGCACCAACGCAGGGTTTAGCCAGCGAAATTTTTGAGGGGTATCGTCTTTTTTCTCAGACATAGGGCAAATTATAAAGGGGATAGGAGGTTGGAGCAAGCCATAGTCGGAGGGCAGTGGGTGACCGCGCCCGCTTGACGCGAATGCGGAATTATGATTAACTTAACCAGAAGAACTTGCCATCCTAACGATGAGGAGGTGATGTCTACGATGTGTACCAGTTTTGAACACAGCGCTGCGGCATCCCTCCTCGCGATAGAGTAGGGAAGCCGCAGCGCCAAACCCCCGGAGCCGTCAGCGTGACGGCTCTGTGGTTTTCCTGGATTAATTCACTCTTTAACCGCTGCACCCTTAAAAGAAAAGTGGAAAGCGCCACCAGCACAAGTTGGCAATATCACCTCAAGCGTTTACGGCAAGGGCGCTTAACCGTACGCGGCAAGAGTTGCGTATACCAGTCAACCCACGCTTCGGTATATAATCAGTTCATCAAGCTACCAGGAGGGCGCATGCCGACAGTAAAAGAAAGATTTATCAAGTACGCCAGGATCAACACGGAATCGAATCGTGACAGCGAGACCTGCCCCAGCACTCAGGCGCAGTTTGACTTGGCGCGGGTGCTCGAATCAGAATTGCGTGAAATGGGTTTGCAGGAAATAAGCCTGGATGAGAACTGCTATCTGATGGCTTCACTACCGGCGAACACTGAAAAGCCTCTCCCTGTTATCGGCTTCATCGCGCATCTCGACACCAGTCCGGATATGAGCGGCGCGCAGGTTAACCCCCAGATTGTCGCCAGCTATGACGGGGGTGATATTGTGCTCAACCATGAACTCGGTATACAAATGAAGCCGATGGACTTCCCGGAACTGCAAAAGTATATTGGGCAAGAGTTGATCACCACAGATGGCACCACCTTGCTCGGGGCGGACGATAAGGCTGGTGTCGCGGCGATCATGTCTGCAATGGAGCACCTGGTCGCGCACCCGGAGATCAAGCACGGGAAAATCCGTGTTGGCTTCACCCCGGATGAAGAAATTGGGCGCGGCGCAGATAAATTTGATGTGGAGAAATTCGGTGCCAGTTACGCATACACGGTAGATGGCGGAGAAATTGGCGAACTGGAATACGAAACCTTCAACGCTGCCGAGGTGCAGGTTGCCGTAAGCGGCAGGAATGTTCACCCTGGGGTGGCGAAAAACAAGATGGTCAATTCGATTCTACTGGCTATGGAATTCAATGCCATGCTGCCGGTCAATGAGCGCCCCGAATTCACCGAAGGGCGTGAAGGGTTTATTCATTTATTGGGTGTATCCGGCTCGGTAGAAAACACCCGCATGTATTATATTATCCGTGACCATGACCGGATGCTGCTTGAAAAACGCAAGCAATACATGATCGACGCAGCCACCCTGCTCAACCGGCGTTACGGCGAGGGACGGATTGGACTGGAGATTAACGACCAATACTATAACATGCGCGAGAAGATCGAACCGGTTTTTGAGATTGTTGAAAACGCGCGTGATGCCATGCTCGCGCTTGGCATAGAGCCGAAAATATTGCCCGTCCGCGGCGGCACGGATGGTTCGCGCTTGTCTTTTATGGGATTACCAACACCCAACATTTTTACCGGAGGGCTTTTCGCTCATGGCAAGTATGAAGTTCTGCCCACTCGTTCACTAGAGCGCGCGGTTGAAGTGATCATCAAGATCATCGAAATGGCCGGTAAAGATAAATAACCCGCTCGCGAGAGCGGTTTATTTATCAACCCGTTATTTTGACGAGGTTCCGTTTACTGAGCCATTCGTTTATTACGAGCGCGCCAATAACGATGCCGCCGCCACTGAGCAGCCGAGGGAGGTTGGCGCTTTCACCAAAGACGAGCAGCGAAACCGCCACGGCGAGGGGAATTTTAAGATCGTTGAAGACAGCCAGCGCGCCCGCGTTTACCCGGCGCGCACCTATGTTCCAGAGGAAGAAAGCCACACCGGAGGCGACGACCCCCAGGTAAAGCAGGGTGAGACTCTGTTTCGAATGGAGTTCGAGGGTATTGAATGGCGTGGTGAACAGCGTCGCCGCCGCAGTGATGACCGTTGCGCCCAGGTAAAGATAGCCAAATACATCCTGATCTTTTAACTCTGGATGCTGCGCCATCAACCTGCGGTAATAAATTTGCCCAAAAGCGTAACACAGGTTGGAAAGTTGGACCAGCAGAAACCCATTCCACACTGCGGGCGTTTGAATGGATTCCCATTCAATAATGGCGGTGCCTGCTACGGTGATCAATGCCACAGCCAAATGCAGCAGGTTAATATGTTTCATAAAGGCGTCATTGATCAGCGTGACGAAGATAGGGGTGAATATGGTGAACAGCGCGACTTCGTAAGCCTTGAGTGTTCTGAAGGCGGCCAGGTAGGCGATGTACATCATCCCAAATTGCACCAATCCGGTGAGCGCCAGTTTGATAGCGGTTTTTGTTTGAATTTTCTTCCACTTGATGAATGGAAGAAAAACCAGCGCGGCAATGAACAGGCGCGCGAAAGCCACGAAGTTAGAGTCAACCCCTGTCAGGTTGCCTTTAATTAATCCAAATGAAAAAGCCCAAATGACTGAAACAACCAGTAAGGTAAACATCAGATTATTCCAGATTCTCCTTTTTTATCGCGGCAATCATAACACATTCATGAACCAGCCTATACCGAGTTTTTTACTTCGGAACTGTCAGCAGAAGAAAGCGTAACTTCCAATATCTGCCCTCTAGTTTCCTTTAAGGGATGGGAAGAATACAAAATTCCCTGCTGAGAAGCATCACCGGGGATGAAAAAGAACTGGCATCAGCCAGTTCTTTTGTTCTGAAAAAGGGAGAGGATGAGGTTACCTGAGCGTGTCTACTTTGCGCTTCATGGGAGCAAGCACCAGGACGCTGCTGAGAATGAGCCCGATACCCAGCAACACCAGCCCGCTGCCGACAATCGTCATGCTGGTGTTAAACGCGTCGGCGTAGTTTACTCCGCCCCATGTGTGGGTTGGTGCCATGAAGAACTGGATGGTCAGGCACAGCGCTCCGGCGACGATGGCCGCGGCTCCGCTGGATCTCTTTCCTTCTTTACGCGGCGCTTTGCTGTAATCTACCCCGTTCCAGATGGCTGGAATACGGAAGACGAGGAAAATGACCAGGGTCAACACAGTGATGTACACGATGCCATCCACTGGCATTGATGAACCCCTCAGCATGCGCGAGGTGATCATATGAACCACCCCCACAACCAGGCCTGCGACCAGCGCGATCAGCGCCGCTTTGTAAGCGCCCTGTCGTCCTTTTGCCAGCAATACCACTGCCCTGATGCCCAACACCCCGATGGCGATGGTCAACAATACATAGAGGATGTAGAGCCATTGCATTGGCGCGATCTTTGCCATGCTCGGTCCCCAGTTATTGGGCAGAAACGCCACGCAGGAGGTGCCCACGCCAGCCAATACGGTGACCGCAGCCGTGAGCGCCATAAACAAAATGCCGATGAATCTTAATGTTTTTGAAATGCCACTTTCAGGTTTCATAGGAATTCCTTTTCAAAAAAAGATTAGAATGCCAGCAACACCATGGATGCCAGCATATATACCGAAGCGTATTTGAACAAATGAAAATTGAGCCTGGAGTTTGGTTTAAAGAGCATTAAAACGGCCATCACCAGTAGCCCTCCAGAAAGGATGCCCAGCACCTGCAGCGCGCCCTGCTTCACTCCAACCATTACTGCCGCGGTGCCGATTAACCCAGCGGCGACCAGGCTGGCAAGGGCGACGATGCGGCGGGTTACTTTTTCTCCGTAGGTGGAAGGGAAAGTTGGAATGCGCGCTTTGTCGTAATCCTGCTGGTAGCGCATACTGAAGGTGAGGATGTGAGTTGGAATCCAGAACAGTATGGCCAGCGCCAACAGGATGCCAATCAAATCTACTTGACCCATGCCCAACGCCCGTCCAGCCAGGATGGGCATGCCCCCGGCGATACCACCCCAAACGACCGACCAACAGGTGCGGCGTTTTAACAGGATGGTGTAAACGATAACGTCAAAAAAGATGCCGGCGAATATTAACAGCCCATACAAAGGCGAAAGCGCTGCAGCCAGTATGACTCCCGCGGCAGAAAGACCCAGCCCAAGCCACAGGGCTTCTGACGGAGAGATCGTCCCACTGGCCAATGGGCGGTGATGGGTGCGGTTCATCACGCTGTCAATGTCGCGGTCATACCACATGTTAAGTACGGTGCTGCCGCTGATAGAGAGCAGCAGGCTGGCAATCAACCCTGTCATCGTTGTCCAATGGGTAAATGGACAACGGGCGCTCATATAGCCTGCGATGCCGGTCACTGTAAGCAGCGCGGTTTGCAGGCTTTTAATGAGCGACCAGTAATGGTTGAATTTATGCAGCAATTTCATCAATCTTTACTCCACATCGCGCACACAACGAAAACCGGTTCCCGGGCTGGTGAATGTTGGCGTGGCATTGTTCATTGACCAGACGCGCAGGTTGTTTTCGTACATATCCTTACTGCCGCCGCGCATGTAGCGGTAATGCTGAGCGTCATACACATTGGCTGTCCACTGCCAGACGTTGCCGGCCATATCGTAAACGCCATAGGGGCTGGCGGAATCCAGCGTGGTGTAGTGATTATACGTCTTCCCGTTGTAAAAACCAACAGGAGTTGTGCGGGAACCGAAGGTAGCCATGTTTTCAAAAGGATCGCGGCTGAAGTAGAAGTTCGCGTTGTTGCGCGCAATTTCTTCGCCCCAGGGATAAGCCCGGCCATCTGTGCCGCGCGCCGCCTTTTCCCATTCCAGCTCGGTGGGCAAGCGCCAGCCATTGAACTCACAATAAGATTTGGCGCCAAACCACGAAACCATAGTCATCGGGTGGTTTTCCCATCCTGGTTTCACAGTGAAACTGTTTCCGTCATAAGAGAGGCGCAGGAAAGGGTCATCCAGGGGGATGTGAATGTAACTGCCTGCCTTGATTTCTTCCTCATGTCGCCCGCCAGCGAAAGCATCTCCAGGATAGTAACCTTCCACCTGGTTGCCATTGACCTGAATATAGTCAGCAGCGAGTGCTTCGTTTAAGTAAGCAGCATATTGAGCGTTGGTCACCGGGGTAACCATAATCTCGTACGCGTGATCGATCGTGGTTTCCTTTTTGAATTGTCCTTGCAAAAACTCACCTGCTGGTATCTCCACCCATTGCTCGCTGTCCATTCCAGTATCGAACACCGGTGGCGCAGCCTGAAAATCTACAGGCTGGCAGGCGGTGAGGGCGAAAAGCAGGAAAAGGGACATGGTGATGATCGATTTTTTCATTATTGCACCTCCTCCTTTTTGGCCAATCGGTGGGTCGTTTCTTCTTGCCACCTGCCTTTCTTTTTAAACAGGTCAGTTAGCCGCCACACCATCAAGGCGGCCAGCGCCAGCAATAACACGATTACGCCAATATCCCCGGCTAACACAGCGCGGTTGACCAGCGGCTGTTGCTCACCTTCGGTGATGAAAAGGCGCTTCATCTCGTAAACGGTGACGGCGGCAAAGGCCACGTCTGAAAAGATAATGACCGCCCAACCGAACCACTTTCGCGCTTTCCCCTTCAACCCCGCCAGGTCTGCGTAATAGAGAAGCAGGATGGTGGCGGTAAGGGTGGCGAGGATATGCCAGTGACCGGTCAGGATCGAGCGCTCGTCCATAAATTGCCATTTGCGGAAAATTTCATCCAGCTTCACCGCGGTGAAAATACCCACGCCGCTGACGGTGAAGTTCATGAACACCATTTGCCAGGTAGGACCAAAACGCACCGGGTCTCTCAGCAGCGCAGCGACGCCCTGGAAGAAGTTGCCTTTGCGGATGCCTTTTTCATCCAGCCCGCTGCGGATGATCTTTTTCCACGAATCGATCACCAGGAAGAGCGCCCCGAGCATGGCCACGGTTGAACCGCCATAGATGATGAAATGCGCGATTTCTTCGAACTGAACCACCAGCCAGGTGCCAAGTGAGAGCACGAAAGCGCCCACGATATAAAGCGGCATGGCCAGTTTCTGCCACATTCCTTTGAAATCCATCCACCTGCCGATGATGAGCGCGCACATGATGGCGATGAGCGCCAGCATGATATGCAGGTGACCGATGATGGAAAGGTCCAGCGCGGTTTTATGAGGATCGCGCACCACATTTTCGGCCAGGAAGGTTTCAAAACCGTTTCCATAGAAAGACCCAGGCACAGCGCCAAAAATCGCCGAAATCAAGGTAGTGAGCGAGACCATGAAGAAGGCAATACGCTCCATATCGTAACCTTTTTTTGTTTGAGCGTAGTCTTTATCCTTCAGGCGGTATTCGTCTCTCCAGGGCCACAACGCCACCAGCAGCAAGCATCCCGCAAAGAAAATAAGCGACAGACCGGCGATGTAGATGCCGTGCAGCACCCAGTTATGCCCCCAATAAGCAAAGGGCAGCCCGCCAAACATCACCATCAGGTAGCCGACGGTAACCGTGGTGTTGATTGGCAGACGGTGGTTGTCTTTCATTTTCAATAAATCAGTGATCATGTAAACTTCCACGGCGATGGCGATCATTGCCAGCGAGTGGTAGAGGATCACCAATCTGCCTTCGCGCTCGGCAGGTTCCAGGTTGATGTTCAACGCGCGCACCACAACATCCTTGATGCCGTAATCAGCCATCGGGCCTGAGAGCAAGCCAAAGAATGCGGAGCCGAGAGCGGCGAACGCGATTGCCACTAAGATCAACCCTTTGGTGGAGCGGAAGAGGAACTGATATCGTTTATTGAGCCATTGCATTTTACTTCTCCCGTGTTTGTGATTAACCACTACACAATATAACATACCCGGCGGGGATAAGTCATTGACATTAATCAAAAAGACTTATGACAAACAGCGGCGCCGCGATGCTTATAAATCGATTTTTGCCAGTTCCTGCAGGTGCCTGGGGTCCAGAATTTCAATTTCCGTTCGGTTTGCTCGCAGCACCCCGGCGGATTTGAAAACTTTCAACGTGCGGCTTACTGCTTCAGGAGAAGTGATAATACGGGCGGCGATTGTGTGAATGGGGTTTTCCATGCGGTTGATGGATCGTCGACCGTTCTCGCTGAGAGAAATCAAGTGCTTGGCCATGCGCGCCTGAACTGTACGGAACGAAAGGTCGTCATAATGTGTGAGCAACAGGCGGTTGCGCCGTGCCAACACGCCAAGCAAACTGATGCCAATTTGCGGGTATTGCCTCAGCAATTGTTGAAAAGGGAGATAACCGATACGCCATAAGCGGATATCGGTGTGCGCGTATGCGCTTACCGGGTTCGGGCCTCCGTCAAGAGCGGATACTTCATTGAACATGATGACGGGCTCGAGCGTGTTGAGAATGCCTTCTTTTCCCTCTGGGCCAAGCTTGCTCAAATTGACCTGTCCATTGAGAAGAACGAACATTCCCGCGGACTCATCGCCTTCGTGGAAAACGAATGCGCCTTTCACATACTGCCGTATTTCTCCGCTGGCGATGATCTGTTCTACACCGCTCAACGGTATTTCGCTGAAATGGGTAATTTTCTTTAACCGCTCTGCCAGCTCGCGTGTTTCACTCATAGGTCAATTATATACATTGTGCGGATAAAAATTGGTTTTTATGGTTTAATGCAGTGATGACATCTTTCACATTTGAAAAATTCATTGCCAGCTACCCCGGGTACACCGATACTTCATACCTCGACCGGCTGCGTGAACTCGATTATAAACGCCTGGAACGCGAAAAACAAGTTTACCTGGATTACACCGGTGGCGGGTTATACGCGGATTCACAGGTGATAAAGCACCAACGCATGCTCCTGGAAGGCGTTTATGGCAACCCGCATTCTTCAAACCCCACATCTAGCACCTCAACAGCCCTGGTGGAGGATACTCGCGCGAGGGTACTGCGTTTTTTCAACGCCTCGCCTGAAGATTACGTGGTGATTTTTACGGCGAACGCCAGCGGGGCTTTAAAACTGGTAGGAGAAGCCTATCCCTTCGGGCAGGATTGTTGTTACCTGCTGACTTTCGATAACCACAATTCAGTGAACGGTATCCGAGAATACGCGCTCGCTAAAGGAGCGCACGTGCGCTATCTCCCGGTGCTGCCGCCGCGTTTGCGCGCGGTTGAGGGCAAGCTGGATGAATACCTGGCGAACGCGCGCGGCTCATGCCACAATCTCTTCGCTTTTCCCGCCCAATCCAATTTTTCTTCCGTTCAACACCCGTTGGAGTGGATTGACAAAGCGCATGCCGCAGGCTGGGATGTGCTGCTGGACGCGGCGGCCTTTGCTCCGACCAACAGGCTTGATCTCTCCAGGTGGCAGGCTGATTTTGTTCCTATTTCCTTTTATAAAATGTTTGGTTATCCAACTGGTGTGGGCGCGCTCATCGCGCGCCGCGCAGCGCTGAAGAAACTTCGGCGCCCATGGTTCGCCGGGGGTACCATCACTGTGGCGTCGGTGCAGGGAGAAAAGCATTACCTGGCAGACGCCCCTGCGGCGTTTGAAGATGGGACGCTGGATTATCTGAACATCCCGGCTGTAAAAATTGGGCTGGAGCACCTTGAATCCATTGGCATGGAATTGATCCATGAACGGGTGAAATGCCTGACAGGTTGGTTGCTGACCTGCATGAAAGACCTGCGCCATCGTAATGGAAAACCGCTGGTAAAAATCTACGGCCCTTCGGATACCAAGCAGCGCGGTGGCGCGGTGACGGTCAACTTCTTCAACCCGGAGGGGATGGTCATTGACCACCGCTGGATCGAGGAGAAAGCCAACGCCCGCAATATCTCCCTGCGCACCGGCTGTTTTTGCAACCCTGGTGCCGGCGAGCTCGCTCTGCATATCTCCTCTGAAGAATTATCTTCCTGCTTTAATCGTCCTGATCATGAACAACGCCTGACTTACGATGAATTTCGGCTTTGCCTCAACACCAAGGCTTCAGGAGCGGTGCGCATTTCTGTGGGGTTGGTAAGCAATTTCGCGGATGGGCAGCGGCTGCTTGATTTTCTCGCCACGCTGGTTGAATGACGGATCGTATGGCCGCCCTTTCTCATTTTCTTTACCGTTTTTCCCGGGGATGGGTGGTGTTGCTCGGGTTTATTGTGTTCATCGGGTTTAGCACGCTCACCCTGCCAGGGCAAAATGCCATTGTAGATGAATACTCACAGGGCAGCGGCTCGCCTGACACCTCGCTTTTCTACAACGCGAAACAACTCTATCACATGGCTGAAGTGTATGGGCAGGAGGGAAGAACAGCGTATCTGAATGCCCGCTGGACTTTTGATGTGGCTTTCCCGTTCATCTACACCTTCTTCCTGGTCTCCGCTATCGGCTGGTTGCTCAATCAATCGCTGCCAGTGGGTTCAAGTTGGCGATTAATCAACCTCGTTCCATTGGCAGCCCTGGGGCTGGATTTTCTGGAGAATACAGCCACCAGTGTGGTCATGGCGCGTTATCCACACCACCGCTCGCTGGCTGAGTGGCTGGCGCCAGTTTTCACGTTGCTTAAATGGCTGCTTGTCGGTGGAAGCCTGGTTGTCTTGCTTGCTGCCATCTTTTTGGTCCTTCTCAGGCGAATAAAAAAGAACGCCTGACCAGGCGCCTGCTGAATTTATATAAATAAGGGTTTTTCTTGCGTAAACAGCCGGGCTAGGGGCGTTTGCTCGCGGAATGGATGGCCATTGTTCCCAGCATGCGCACCCGAAAGGTGACGCTCGTGAACCCGCAGCGCCGCAGACTATCCGCCAGGTCTTCGGCGCTGATGAAATTTTCGCTGGATTGCGTCAGGTAGGTATAGGCTTCGCCATTGCCGGTGAACAGCCTGCCAAGGTTGGGAATAACATAGCGAAAATAGGACTTGATCAGCGGGTTTAACGGCTTCCAGCGCGGACGGGTGGTATCCAGCACCACGACCCTGCCGCCGCTTTTAAGCACACGGTACTGTTCTGCCAGGGCAGCGTCCAGATCTACCACGTTGCGCACCAGGTAACCACTCACCACCACATCAAACGTGTTATGAGAGAATGGCAGCGCCAGGGCGTCAGCCTGGCAACGGTGGATAGTCTCCCAGTCTTTTCCGGCAGCCATCATCTCCATGCTGAAATCAGCGGCGGTGATACCTGCGCCCGGGCAGGTGTGGCGCGCTTCGCGTGACAGGTCTCCGGTTCCTGCGCCGATGTCCAGCAGTCTTTCGCCGTTTCTCAGTTTGGCGATGCGCATCACTTCCTTGCGCAGAAGGATATCCACGCCGAAGGTCATCAAGTGGTTCATCATATTATAGCGACGGGCAACGGACTTAAAAGTCTTTTTTACATATCGTTCTCGTTCAGTTCCAAGCAGGTGAGCCATTCGCCTATTATAAATGGAATTGTTTTTCACTTTGATCCTGCCAGCGGAAGCTGGTGTGAGCCTTTCCTGTGGTTCGAGACAAAGGGATGCCATGTCTCCCGGTTTTCCGGGAGAATCACTCGATATTGCTTCCCTTCAGGTAGCACCCTGTTAGGATAGGGGGATTCGAATTTGGCTTGGCTGGGTTGAGTATTGGAGGATTTTGCTGCCTGAGAAAGGGAGAGGGGCGATAAAGAATCAGTGCCTCCAAGGGAATACTGTATAAAGGGATAATCCAAAGGTGAGAGGGGGGAGATGTGATGACCCTTCTGCCTATGTAATTGATAACCGCCAATTATGTCGTTTATTATTGGCATTTACGGTGTATAATGACAATAATCAACATTCTTATTGGCAGTTACAAATGAAACCAAGTGACTACATTAACTCTACAGCGGGCAAACTAATCAAAACCAGCCAGGGGTATTTGGCTTTCCTGCCCAATCCTCTGCCTCCAGAGCTGGCTTGGTCTAGTTTGCTAGTAAGCCTGCTTTCCGAGGCCGAACGTGAGCTTGCCAAGCTTGCACTGGCCGGTAAAGGCTTTCCCCATCCCCACATCCTGACTCGCTCATTTATCCGCCATGAAGCCGTGATCTCATCTCGTATCGAAGGGACGCGCGCCACACTGGAAGACCTGTATTCCTATGAATCAGAACAAATGTCTTTCCTAGAACCCAATACGGATGCCCGTGAAGTCTACAATTACGTAAAAGCGCTGGACTATGGGCTTGAGCGGGTGAAGAGCTTACCTCTCAGTTTACGCTTGATTCGAGAACTACATGGGATTTTAATGGATGGAGTACGCGGGGAGGTCATGACGCCTGGTGAATTCCGCCGTAGTCAGAACTGGATCGGGCCTGCAGGGTGCACACTGGAGACGGCCACCTATGTTCCACCTCCTGTTGATGAAATGCGCGAGGTCCTGGGAGCGTTGGAGCAATTCATCCAGGCTTCCACAGACCTGCCGACCTTGGCACGCATTGCTCTTATCCATTACCAGTTCGAAGCCATCCATCCATTTCTGGACGGAAACGGTAGGGTAGGCCGTCTGCTGGTCTCCTTACTGTTGTGTCAGTGGGATCTCCTGCCGAGCCCTTTGCTCTACCTGAGCTCGTTTATTGAACGGAATCGCAACGAATATTATGATCGCCTGCTGGCAGTCAGCCAGCAAAGTGACTGGGATGGTTGGTTGCGCTTTTTCTTTACTGGCGTGCGCGAGCAATCACGAGAAGCGGCTCGTTGTATTGAGAATCTTCAGCAGTTGCGCAATCGATACCGCGCACAACTGGCCAGCCGCCGATCTGTGAAGCGATTGGCAGACGTTGTGGATTATCTGATCGGGAATCCAATTTTCACTGTACGCAAGCTTCAGGCCGGGCTTGGTTTAACCGATTTCAAGACGGCTCATCGCTATGTGAATGATCTCGAACAGGCGGGAATTTTGCGTGAAGTGACAGCCAGGAAACGCAATCGGCTTTACCGGGCCGATGAAGTCTTCAACGCGATCAAAAATGAGTGAGAAGACCGATGCTGAATGCTAAAATCTTCGGTCCGCAGGTTTAGACGGTTTTTCCTGAATTGAATCCGGGAAAGCCCCTATAAGGAAAAGATATCATTGAGATGATATATCAAACCAAAAAGACCATATGGAATCTCTGTTCCATATGGTCTATATGTTCTTGTGCCCCCAAGGGAATTCGAATCCCTGTTTTGGCCTTGAGAGGGCCACGTCCTGGGCCGCTAGACGATGGGGGCAAGTGCAAGGATTTTATCACGGCGAAATCCCAGTGTCAACGAAATCTACGCTGAGCCGCAACGCCCTGACCATCAATTTACCGCAATCAATTGACGAAAGCGGTCGGGCATGCTATTATGCTTTTACATTATTTTTATTATTTAGTTTTATTCTGGACATTAACATTTATTCATTCATTTTTATTTTGCAGGAGTAATTATCATGTCGGTCGATTTTATTTTTCGTATTCTTGGGATGGTCATCCTGGCGATTGTGGGGGGAATTCTGGGTAACCAGTTTGGAGAAATTGCCAATACATCTCCAAGCGCCACCACTTTTCCGGTGGAGCAGTATCGCTTTCTGTTTGGATTGCTGGGAGCGTTGTTCGGGCTCATCCTCACGCCATATTTCACCACCCGCCCAGCGCGGGCGATGCGCAACGCGCTGGCAAAAGCCACCACTCATGCTCTGGTGGCCTCTTTATTTGGGTTGGTGGCGGGTTTAATTGTGGCCGCCTTGCTGGCCTTCCCTCTTTCTCTGCTGCCCGATCCATTTGGCAGCGTGCTGCCTTTTGTGGGCGCAATCCTTTTTACCTACTTAGGCGTGGTTATTTTTAAGCTGCGACAACAGGATTTTCTCAATTTGCTCTCCAACCTGCGTAGCGGTTCAGGAGTCACGGCGAAAGATGGGGCATCAGGCGCGGGCTGGGCGGAAAGCCGCACCATCTTACTGGATACCAGCGTGCTCATCGATGGTCGCATCGCGGACATCTCGCGCACGGGGTTTCTGCCAGGCTCGCTGCTTATCCCGCGCTTTGTGCTCAACGAATTGCAATACATCGCGGATTCTCCTGATAATATGCGCCGTCAACGCGGCCGCCGCGGTATGGAGGTGCTTTCCGCGCTGCAAAAAGAACCCGCCATCCCTGTGCGTATCAGCGATATCGATGTGGAAGGAATGCGCGAGGTGGATGATAAACTGGTGGTGCTGGCGCGGCAAATGCGCTGCCCGATCCTTACCAACGACTACAACCTTAACCGTATCGCTGAATTGCAGGGGGTCACGGTGTTGAACATCAACGAACTGGCGAACGCGGTAAAATCAGTGCTCATCCCCGGTGAAATCATGACCGTACAGGTCATTCAAGAAGGGCGCGAGACCGGGCAGGGTGTGGCGTACATGGATGACGGCACCATGGTTGTGGTAGAAAATGGCCGTGAATACATGGATAAATCCATCCAGGTGACGGTTACCAAGGTTTTGCAGACAGCTGCCGGGAGGATGATCTTTGCCCGGCCCGATGAAGCAGCGAATTAGACTCCGAACAGGATTTCATATGAAAGTTTACAACACACTATCCCGCAAGGTTGAGGAATTCCAGACCCTCGAGCCCGGTAAGGTGAAAATGTACGTCTGCGGCCCCACCGTATATGCCAAGGCGCATATCGGGCATGCCATGTCAGCGCTGGTCTTCGACATCATTCGCCGTTACCTCGAATATCGAGGATATGAAGTGCGCCACGTGATGAATTTCACCGACGTGGATGACAAGATCATCCTGCGCGCCCAAGAAAAGGGCGTGGACCCATTCAAACTGGGCGAGATGTACATTCATGAATTTGAAAAACATTTACAGGATTTCAACATTTTGCCGGCTACCGTGAACCCCCGCGCCACACGGGAAATGGAGCAGATTATCACCATGATCCAGGGGTTGGTGGAGAAGGGGTTCGCCTATGACAAGGATGGCGATGTGTATTTCAGGGTCACCAGAGACAGTCAGTATGGCAAACTCTCCGGTCGGCGCATTGATGACATGCAATCTGGCTACCGGATTGAGGTGGATGAACGCAAAGAGCACCCCATGGACTTTGCGTTGTGGAAGGCAGCCAAGCCCGGCGAGCCTGCCTGGGACAGCCCCTGGGGCAAGGGTCGCCCCGGATGGCATATCGAGTGCTCCGCTATGAACCTCAATCACCTTGGTGAACAGATTGATATTCACGGCGGAGGCAACGACCTGGTCTTCCCACATCATGAGAATGAAATCGCCCAGAGCGAGAGTTATACCGGTAAAACGTTCGCTCGCTACTGGATTCACAATGGTATGCTGCAACTGAGCGGTGAGAAGATGTCTAAATCGGTTGGCAACCTGGTCACCATTGAAGAATTCCTGGAGAATCACCCCGCAGACGCGCTGCGCATGCTGGTGCTGAATTCCGGCTACCGCAATCCATTGTCTTTCTCTGATGAGATACTCGCGCAGGCAGAGAAAGCCATTGAAAGGCTCCGTTCTGGACTCAAACCCGCGCCTGCGGCAGCGCCCGGGGCTGCTCAATCAGTAGTGGACGCCCTGGCGCACCAGGTAGAAACGGCAGAAAGCGGCTTTGTGCAATCCATGGATGATGATTTCAATTCCGCTGGGGCGCTGGCGCAACTTTTTGACCTGGTGAGGGGCATCAATCAGGCGCGCGCGGATGGCGCCACAGGCGCGCAGCTCAGCGCTGCTCAGCTCAAATTGCGCCAGCTTACCACCGTGTTGGGGCTAAGTTTGGAAAAAGAGACCGAAACCCACCAGGAAGTCGATGGTTTTGTGAATTTACTCATTGAAATCCGCCGCGAATTGCGCGCGAACAAACTCTGGGAACTCTCAGACAGCGTGCGCGACCGGCTGGCCGCGCTGGGGGTGGTGTTGGAGGACAGTAAGGAAGGCACCTCCTGGCATTGGAAATGACCGGCAGATGAAAGAATGGATTACGGGGCGAAACCCGGTTATGGAAGTGATGCAGGCGAAACGCCGTCAGGTGTTTCGCCTGTTGCTGGCTTCTGGGGTGGAAGAAAAAGGGCGCATTGCTGAAATACTGCGCGCAGCCGCTTTAATAAAAGTTCCAGTCGAACGTGTCGCGCGAGAACGGCTGGAGCGGCTTGGCGAAAACCCGCAGGGGGTTGCCGTTGAGGTTGGAGTCTACCCTTATGTTGAACTGTATGACATTTATGACCTGGCGAAAGAAAGAAACGAAGCGCTGTTCGTGCTGGTGCTGGATGTCATTCAGAACCCTCAGAATTTAGGCACACTGTTGCGCACCGCTGAAGCAGTGGGAGTGCACGGGGTTATCAACCCGCAGCACCGCGCCGCCGAGGTAACGCCGGCAGTGGTTTCCGCTTCGGCTGGCGCTTCAGAGCACTTGCTCATCACGCGGGGCAATATCGCCCGCAGCCTCGAGCAGCTCAAAGAAGCTGGCGCCTGGGTGGTTGGCCTGGCGGAAGGGGAGGACTCGTCAGCCGAAGTACCCCTGGGTGGGCCCATTGCGCTTGTGGTGGGGAATGAGGGGGAGGGCATGCGCGCGTTGGTCAGGCAGCAATGCGACTATATTCTCAGCCTGCCAATGCGTGGACGCATCCAATCGCTTAACGCCGCTGTTGCTGGCTCGATCGTGCTCTACCAGGTGTTGCTGGCGCGCCAAAAAACCTCACGCTGACCGTGTTATTCCGCGCGCTGGTGTTCGTTCATCTCCCGCTGGTGGTATAGGTTAACCACGCGAGTACCTGAACAGCCGCCAGGGCGGTTGGGTTGACGGAATGGTTTCTGACCGCCTTTGATATTCCTGGCAAGAAGCGATGAGCGATGTACGGTTTCGACAAGCAGCTCCGCGGTCCTCTCTGTTTGGGTTTGCTGCGGGCATCCTTGCTGGTCACGGCTGTATTAAATAAACGAGGACAGCGCCATCCAGCTGCTCCCGTTCCTGAAAGACCTGCAAGTACTTTTTTAAAGCCAGAGCACCCAGACCACCCACAAGCCAATCATCAGGACGCCGATTCCCAAACGGGCGATGGTTGCGAAACCGCACCCTCTGATGATCGCCCCGGCTGATTTTGCGCCTTCCTTAAGATCTCGTTTACGTACCCATTCTACAACCAGTATGCTCAGCGCGGCAAAAAGCAGCCCGCCAAAGGGCGGCAAAATAAAGGTGCCGGCGATCCCAGCGGCGAGCGCTACCACCACCGATATCCAACTGGCGCCGGTCTTCTTGGCTTCAGCGCCCATGAATAAGTTATCAATGAGGTTGCCCCCTATCATCAGCAGCGTGATGACCGCAAACAAAATGCCGGTGGCAGGTGAAAAACCGCTGACGATACCGTAGGCAAGGATGGCCAGCCAGATGATAGTGAGCCCAGGGATGATATAGAGCATCAGACCGAACAGACCAACGCCCATGACCACCGCGAGCACGGGCACAAACCAGTTGGAATTCGCAATGGCATCCAATTTTAAGAAATCACTTTCAACCCGCCCATCCAGGGCAGCAGCACTTCAGGCACTTTAATTTTTCCATCAGCCTGTTGGTTATTTTCGAGCACCGCGATGAGGGTCCGCGGCAAGCCCAGTCCTGACCCATTAAGGGTGTGCACCAGGCGGTTACGCCCTCCTTCAGCAGGTTTGTACTTGATGTTGGCGCGGCGCGCCTGAAAATCGCCGACATTGGAAACAGAAGATACTTCCAGCCACTCGTTGCAACCGGCAGCCCACACTTCAAGGTCGTAAGTGACCACAGAATTAAAGCCCAGGTCGCCGGTGCATAATTGTTTAACCCGGTACGGCAACCCCAGCAACGCGCAAGTTTCTTCGGCGTCGGCGAGCATTTTCTGCAGCTCGTGCATTGATTCTTCAGGAGTGCAATAAATGTACATCTCTACTTTATCAAACTGGTGCCCGCGTTTGATGCCGCGCACATCCCGCCCGGCGCTCATCTTCTCGCGCCTGAAGCATGGCGTGTAAGCGGTAAAGCGCAGCGGCAGGCTGGCCTCCTCCAGCACCTCATCGCGGTACATACCGGTGAGGGGCACCTCCGCGGTTGGCACCATCCACAGGTCTTCTTCGATGTCGTGATACAGGTTGTCTACGAACTTGGGCAGCTGCCCGGCGGCGTAGAGGGTCTCAGCTTTGACCATGAAAGGTGTATAGCGTTCCACGTAGCCCTGGCGGGCGTGCAGATCAAGCATCCATGAGATGAGCGCGCGCTGCAGGCGTGCAGCCTCTCCGTTGAGCACATAGAATCGCGACCCGGTCAGCTTTACCCCGCGGTCAAAGTCGATCAACCCCATCTTCGGCCCCAACTCCCAGTGAGGCAGGGGGGTAAAGTCAAACTCGGGCAGTGCACCGTGGGTACGCAGTACGATGTTCTCGCTCTCGTCTTTTCCAATAGGGGTGGAAGGGTCAGGAAGGTTGGGTATGGTTGCCAGCAGCGCTTGCAGTCCTTCATCCACCTGCCTGGTGGTCTCATCAAGTTGCGCGATTTCCTCGCCCACCGAACGCATGGCGTCGATCTTCTCCTGCCTTTCAGCGGGGTCTTTGGTCTGACTGATTTCCTTGGAGACCGTGTTGCGCAGGGCTTTGAGGTTTTCCACTTTAACCAGCAGTCCGCGCCTTTCAGCGTCCATGGTTAATAACTTGTCGACCACGCTGCTGTCCATCTGCCGGTCGGTGAGCGCTTTGCGCAGCTCCTCAGGATGTTCCCGTATGAAATTGATGTCTAACATGCTGCACCTCATTTTTAAAGAATAACGCCCTCATCTGTCGCGCAGGACGAGGGGCGCCTCGTGGTGCCACCTGCTTTCGCTCCCGTAGGGGAACCTCATTGTGGTATTAACGGTGCCTCCGGTCTCTTTACGGCGAGAATGCCCCTGCAGAGACAACCTGCCCAAGAAGGGCGATCGGGTTGGAATCCGCCTGGGCGTTCCTGCCGCTTTGCAGCGGTCAGCGGCTCTCTGGAAGGATATCCCAGGCAGTAGTACCCGAGCTGGTCTTGTAAAGTGATTATACCTTGCGCTTAATGCCTGTCAAGAACAACGCGCGCAAGGGGATGACAGCCGCGGTCAATCGTCAGTTAAACAGGATGATGGAAAAGGACAAATTGCGATAAAATCAATTGATCATGGACGAACAGGCTTTGGTCGCAGACGCGCTGCAAGGAAATGTAGACGCTTTCAACCGTCTGGTGCTGGCATACCAGGACATGGCTTTTAACCTTGCTTTCCGCATGCTGAACGATGATGACCTGGCGGCCGACGCGGTGCAAAACGCTTTTCTTTCTGCTTACCGCAACCTGCGCGCTTACCGCGGAGGTTCGTTCAAAGCCTGGGTGATGCGCATGGTTACCAATGGTTGTTACGACGAACTGCGCCGCCAGAAACGCCGACCCACGATTCCGCTTGAACCGCAGAACCCAGAAGATGGCGAGGAAATTGAATCTGCCGATTGGCTGGCTTCTGATGACCCCCAACCCGAACAGGCTTTTGACCAGGCGGAGCTTGAACACGCCCTGCAGCACTGCCTGGAAAACCTGCCGCCTGACTTTCGCGCGGTGGTCGTTTTGACTGATGTGCAGGGGATGGATTATGAAGAAGTCTCACGGGCGGTGCGCACGCCGCTTGGAACGGTGAAAAGCCGGCTGGCGCGCGCCAGGCAGAGACTGCGTGATTGCCTGCGGCAATTTCAGGAACTTCTGCCTGCTCAATTTCGTCTTACCGGTGGAGAACGCCGATGACTGAGAGATTGACCAGCAGAGACTGGATACTGATTTCAGCCTACCTTGACGCGCGCCTTTCACCCGCAGCGTTAACCCGCGTAGAAAAGCGCATCCAGGAGGACGCTCACTTTAAGCGATCTCTCGAAGAAGTCGCGCGATTGAAGCAATTACTGGCTGCGCTACCCCAAAAACGCGCGCCGCGAAATTTCACCCTTGCGCCTGAAAAAGCGCAAAAACCGCTGCGCGGATTGTGGCTTCAACTAGCGTTGAGTTTTGTGTCTATCACCGCGTCAATTCTTCTGGTGCTGGTTTTTTCCTTTAACTATTTAGGCATGGGCTTGGCTCGCCAGGCGGCCGCCCCGCGGGCAGAAATCGCCGCCATGGAAGGCGCTGCTGAAGAGGCTCCAGCGCCAATGATCATCAATTGGAATCCGTCAGGTGGACTGGGCGGAGGAGCAGCAGAAGCCAAGAGCCCCTATACAGGGATCGATGGTATCGGCGGGCCTGGTATTCCCGTTGCTGAACCGGGTATAGGCGGCGGAGCAGTTGAACCGGCTGTTCCTGAATTACCTCCAGGCGTTGACCCACAGACCGCGATTAGCGAGGAACCCGAGCCGGCTGCTTTTGAAGAACCCGCTCCCGCCGCGCTGGAGAGTGAACCGGTTTCAGACGCTGACCTTTCTAACCTGATACTTGGTCTCGCGGAAGACGACACAGCCGGTCAGGTGATCGAAAGCGCGCCGCTGCGCAAAGCACCGGCGCCGCAACCTCGCCGCGGGTTTTCCGCGCCCAGCCTGGTTATGTTGATCGCGGGCATTACCGCTCTCCTTTCAGGCGCAGGAGCGCTCTTCCTCCGTAAAAAATTTCATGCATAGCCATTCGCACGAACATTTCAAATTCTGTCCGCAGTGCGCCACACCGCTGCGCATGATGATGCAGCTCGGAGAGCGCCGACCTTCCTGCCCCGCGTGCGGTTGGGTGCACTACGAGGATCCCAAAGTCGCGGCGGGTGTGCTGCTGCTGCGCGGGCGGGAAGTGCTCCTCGTGCGGCGCGTTATGGAGCCTTACCTGGGTACCTGGAGCATTCCGGCAGGGTTTGTCAACGCATTTGAAGACCCCGCGGCGGCTGCCTTGCGCGAGTGCCGGGAAGAAACCGGGTTGACTGTTGAGATCGAAGGGTTGTTCGACCTGTTGACCGGGAGAGAACACAGCCGCGGCGCGGATATTTTCATCGTTTACCGCGCGCACTTTCTCAGCGGCTCTCTCGCCGCCGCTGATGACGCTGATCAGGTTGGCTGGTTCCCTCTGTTTGACCTGCCCCCTTTGGCTTTTGAAACCACCCGGCGAGTCCTGGAAAAAGCCCGCCACCTCCAGCTCTGAGTTACCTCCTGCTGGCGAGAACAGGCGCGTTCCCAACTCTTGCTCATTCGAATAATCACCAGTTGGCTTGACCTTTCGGAGGGGGAAGTGATGGTTCGCGCGCAGCACATCTATCTTCGCCACTGATGGGCGCGCAACAGGTTTTTATCCATCGGGATTACCCGTCGAACAAGGGACTGGGCTGAATGCTAAGATGGTATGAAACCTGCATCCGTTTGATGAGAATGGAAATAACGAATGGCCAAAAGCACGAAAACTCGAAAATCTTACGCTCATCCGCCTAAGTCCTCAAGGTCTTCCTCCAGAAGAGGGCAGTATTCGCGTTCGACCCTGACCCTGGACCAGCGCCTGAACTTCATCGGCGGAGTGACCGTTTTGACCGGGGTACTTTCGATCGTCGCCTTATTTTCCAATGCCAATGGTCCGCTCAGTGGGTGGATCGCGCAAACCACCACCCGCCTCGCTGGCTGGGGTGGCGTGATCATCCCGCTGGCATTGATCATTGGCGGCACGGTCCTGCTGCTGCGCCATTATGAGAATCTCCCACGGGTTTCTTACTGGCGCCTGGCGGGCATCATTTTGCTTTACCTTAATATCTTGGGCTGGTTTCATTTCATAGCCGGCGGGGGTTTTTCGACCGCGAAAGACGGGCGGGGTGGCGGGTACATCGGCGCTTTCTTTGACCGCGTTTTAGCCAATTCTTTGGGCCCGGCTGGAGAGGGGGTTTTTCTCTTCGCCTGGTTACTGGTGGCCATTTTGTTCATCCTCAACCTCCCGTTGGTTGAAATCGCCGCCCGTGTGAACACGCTGCTGGTCAGATTTAAGAAACCGAAAGAAGAGAACCCGCGCCAACCCATGTTCCACTTCACCAGCGCCAGGCCTTACCGGGTAAAAAATGAATCACGAACAGACCTGCCGGATGGTTATAAACCGCTCGTGGTGGAGGAAGAAAGCCCGGCAACGGTGACGGTGATCGGGAGCCCCTCAGCGGCGGAGCCAAAAACAACCGGGGTCAGAGAAAAGCCTGCCCGGGTTGCGCCTGAGCCCTCTGAAAGCCTTCCCGTCACCCGCACACGGGTGACCACGCCCGTGGCACCCTGGCCAATTCCAGCGGTGAGCGATATCCTTGACCTGGCGACCCCAGCGGTTGTGCAATCTCACTACGACCAAGGCCGCGCCCGAATTATTGAAGAAACGCTGGCTTCATTTGACGCCCCCGGGCGCATTGTTGAAATTCAGCGCGGGCCCGCGGTTACCCAGTATGGCGTGGAACCTGAGTTCATTGAAAGCCGCGGCGGGCGCACGCGCGTGCGCGTGTCCAAGATCGCCGGGCTGGCGAATGACCTGGCGCTGGCTCTCTCCGCCCCGAGCATTCGCATACAGGCGCCGGTGCCGGGTAAAGCCTATATCGGCATTGAGGTACCCAACTCGGAGCTTTCACTGGTTTCGCTGCGCGAGTTGATTGAGACGGACGCTTATAAGAAAATCAGGTCCAGCCTGCGGTTTGCTTTCGGCAAGGATGTGGCGGGCAAACCCATTTGCGCCGACCTGACGTCTATGCCCCACCTGCTGATCGCCGGCACCACCAATTCAGGCAAATCCGTGCTGGTCAATGCCATTCTCACCAGCCTGTTGCTCAATAACAGCCCGCTCGACCTGCGCCTGGTGCTGGTGGACCCCAAGCGGGTGGAGCTGACCGGGTATAACGGCATTCCGCACCTGCTCGCCCCGGTGGTGGTAGACGCGGAACGCGTTGCTGGCGCGCTGCAATGGGTGCTGGGCGAAATGGATTCGCGCTACAGGCGCTTTGCTGAAGAGGGCGTGCGTAATATCATGGATCACAACCGCAAAGAGGCTGAGCGCCTGCCGTATATTGTGGTGGTGATCGATGAGCTGGCTGACCTGATGCTGCTGGCGAAAGATGAAACTGAACGCAGCATTACCCGCCTGGCGCAACTGGCGCGGGCCACAGGCATTCACCTGATCATCTCCACCCAGCGCCCATCGGTGGATGTGATCACCGGGGTGATCAAGGCGAACTTGCCGGCGCGCGTAGCCTTCATGGTCGCCTCCAACCTGGACAGCCGCGTAATCATCGACAAGCCCGGCGCGGAAACGCTGCTCGGACGCGGCGATATGCTCTATCAGGCGCCAGACGCCCCCGCGCCCGTGAGGTTGCAGGGTGTGTACGTTTCAGACCAGGAGATTCAACGCCTGGTTAATGCGTGGCGTCTCATCGTGGCCAATCGCCGCGCTGAAGGCGGGAAGGAACTCTTTACCGCCACCTTTGAGTACCAGCCCCAGCACGTGCCGTTTAAACAACCCTCATTTTTTGGGGATGGCGCCCAGGAGGATGACCCGGTTTTAAAGAACGCCATCGAAATCGTGCGCAAAGAAGGTAAAGCCTCCACCTCTTTTCTGCAGCGCCGTTTAGGCATTGGCTATACTCGCGCGGCACGCCTGATCGATACTCTGGAAGAGCAGAAGATCATCGGGCCGCGGCAAATGGGATCGCAGGTTCGCGAAGTGTTGGATTTTGGCGCGGACAATGAAGAGCCCCCCGCTGAAACGCAATCGGATTGACCCAGAAAGACAGCCGCTCATTTTCCGTTCTCCCCAGAGAATAAAAATAGACAGGTTCATTTGGCCGGTTTTTCAGTATAATATTTTTTGAACACTCCCTGTGAGCCAGCAATACACGCGACCGCGCCAGCCATGGAAAGGACGGGTGGATAATCACATAACCGGTCGTGACAAACGAGGAGAGGATACCCGATGCGCAAGCGCAATTCTTTTTTTCTTTTAATTGCCGTTTTATTGCTGGGGTTCTTGGCATCTTGCCGCTCCGCCAGGCTACCGTTGCCCGCCTTTTTATCAGCGGATACGCCCACGCCAACCGCGACCATGACCTTCACCCCCACGTACACCCCCCTGCCCACGAAAACCTTCACCCCCACGCCCACGCCGCCAGTGAACTTGATCCCCTGCGCCAATTCTGATGCCTGTTCAGAGGGCGTATACATCCGTGAATACCTGGAGACGGTCGGCCTATTGGACGAAGCAGACGAGGGAGAGCGACCGTTTGAAGTGGAGGTGCCTTACAACCTTCCTCTCCGCTTCGGCCTTAGCTGGATCGCCATCGATGATGAGACGCTGGCGGATAACATGAAGAAGATGACCTTTTTCTTTGAGATTGATGGACAGCCTTACCTGGATAAGAACGATCTGATCTACGAATACTACCCTGATGTGGAAGACCCTTCCATAGTCTACTCTTCAGTCTTTATTGATTATTTGTTGACTGGCTGGAGGATCGGTGAACCTCATATGGTCAGCATTGGCTTCCGTTTTGATCAATCGCTTTCAGACGGCTGGAACACGTATTACCTCGGTGATACAATCGGGTACAGTTACCGCATCCTGCCTGTGGAGCTGCCCACCGCCACGCCTACCCCTTCCCCTACTAGCACACCCCAGCCGCGACCCACCGCCGTGCCACCCACCCCAACGGTGGCGTGCGAGTTGGGCACCACGATTGAAATCAAAAATGACACCGGCGGACAGGTAACCATGCACTTCACCGGTCCGGTCAAGTACACCTTTTACATCGCGCCCGGCTCGCGCACGCTGCAGCTCTGCACTGGCCAATACAGCTACACGGCTTACGGCTGCGGCGGATCTTCGACGAGCGGCAGCGCGGGCGATGGGGATGAAATCGAGTTCTGGTGTGAGTGACCCGATCGCGCTTTTTGTGCTGTCCGTTGGTGCGAGCGAGACCGCGCTCAGGGGTTGGTGCTGCGATTCCTGTGCCGAACGGCGCGAACGATGAGCAGCACCGCCAGCACGATAAAGAACCCAGCCAGGAAGAATGAGCACATCAGCACCGCCAGCGCCTGCAGCGTGCGCTCTTGTACCTGCTGACCAGAGCTATCCACGCAGTAGGCGCGAAACTGGGTGCTCGCTTCCTCCTCCCAATCTCCCTCCTCCTCCCACTCCTCGAATTGCATCTCGCTGCCGGGCGGGCAAACCACGCCGGTGGTGAGGGCGAAGAGCGGGCGCGTGAAAATCACCGCCAGCACTCCCGCGGGTGCGCAGAAAGCCACCATGGCGATGAACGCCGATATGATCACCAGTTTCAGCAGGCTGCTGCGCGGTGCCTGCACATTCGGCGGTTGCAAAGGATGATTGTTCATACTTTTCATTATGACACAAAAAGGCGTTTTTTTAACCCTTTGATTGGCGCATCGTCCCGGCGGGGATTATGGCTCAGGTTTCCCTTTACTTATCATAGACAACCCAAAGAAGAATAACAATGACAGCCGAAGAGAAAGCAACAAGGGACAAACAACAGAGAGTCTCGTCAATGACTCTCTGTTGTTGAAAGAAGATTGATTGATCTACAAGCCCGCCGCGCTTCTCAATAACCCGGCTTTGTCTGTCCTCTCCCAGGTGAACTCGGGCAGCTCGCGACCGAAGTGCCCGTAATTGGAGGTCTTGCGGTAGATGGGACGGCGCAGGTCGAGGTCGCGGATGATGGCGCCGGGGCGCAGGTCGAAGTGCTCGCTCACCAGCGCGGCGATCTTCTCATCGGGGATGACGCCGGTGCCGAAGGTCTCAACATTAATCGAGAGCGGGCGCGCCACGCCAATGGCGTAAGCCAACTGGATCTCGCAGCGCGTGGCGAGCCCGGCGGCGACGATGTTCTTGGCTGCCCAGCGCGCGGCATAAGCGGCGGAGCGGTCCACCTTGGTGGGGTCTTTACCGCTGAAAGCGCCGCCACCATGGCGGCCCATGCCGCCGTAGGAATCCACGATGATCTTGCGCCCGGTAACGCCGGCGTCTCCCATGGGTCCGCCGATGACGAAGCGCCCGGTGGGGTTGACGTAGATCTTGGGCGTGCCGTCCAGCAGCTCCGCGGGAATGGCGGGGTTGATGACGTGCTCGATGACGCCCTCGGTGATATCCGCGTGCGAAACATCAGCGGTGTGCTGGGTGGAAACGACCACGGTATCCACGCGCACTGGCTTGCCGTAAGCGTACTCCACGGTCACCTGCGACTTGCCGTCAGGGCGCAGCCAGGGCAGGAGGCCGGCTTTGCGCACCTCCGCCAGGCGCTGGGTAAGGCGGTGCGCCAGGTAGATGGGCATGGGCATGAGGGTGGGGGTTTCATCGCAGGCGTAACCGAACATCATCCCCTGGTCGCCGGCGCCGATATGCTCCAGCTCGGTTTCTTTGTCCTCGCCGCCTTTGGCTTCGTATGATTTATTCACGCCGAGGGCGATATCCTGGCTCTGCGAAGAAATGGCAGAGAGCACGCCGCAGGTATTACCGTCAAAACCTTTATCAGAAGAATCGTAGCCGATGCTGTTGACCACCTGGCGCACCAGGTCGTTGAAGTTGACGAAAGCGTTAGTGGTGATCTCGCCGAGGATCATCACGTAGCCGGTCTTGACGGCGGTCTCGCAGGCCACGCGCGAGCGCGGGTCTTGCTCGAGGCATGCGTCGAGCACGGCGTCTGAGACCTGGTCACAGAGTTTATCGGGGTGCCCTTCCGTGACCGACTCGGAGGTGAATTTAAAACTGGGGTTTTGCATGAAAGAACTGCCTGACATGGGTTTTTCTCCTTATAAAAATAAGATGTTGCCCCAGACCGGTGAACTCGAGGGGCAACATGAGCGTTTGGCTGCCCTCTATCTTCCAGATTGTTTCCCTGCCGGAATTGGCACCATGTCGCGAGTTACGCTCCTGGTTGCCGAGGCTTCATCGGGCCGGTCCCTCCGCCTCTCTGGATAGAAGTGCCGTTTTTAGGGGCTATTCAATTAAGGTCAGTTTATCACGGGGATAGGCGGGTGTCAAATGACAAAAGACATATTCTTGCGTATCAGGATAAGGCGCGGTACGCCCGCTGGGGGGGTTATCCCGGCGTCGCGCTGGGTTCTTCCGTGGGCTCAGGAGGCTCCTCCGTCGGCTCAGGGGACTCCGCTGTGGGCTGGCTGGGGGGCGGCGTGTTCACCTGGGTGGTGCTGGTGGGTAGGGTGGTGGGCGGCGGCGTCTGCGGGGTTTCAGTGGGGGTGGAGGGCAGAGGGGTAAGCGTGACCGTGGGGTGAGGAGTGGGCGCGGGCGTGAGCACGGGCAGGGTGTGGGTATCCCCAAGGACGTTGACAAAAGCAGCCGGCACCCAGCAATCGGGCGCGCGCTTTTTGGGCAAACGCACATAAAAGAAAGCGTCATCAGGGCTGCGGGCGAGCGCCTGCAGCACATCACCGGTGCGCAGGATGAGGTAACTCTCAAATGAGCTATCGGGCCCAGAGCGGCAGTTCACACCCAGTTCAACTTCGTTGACCGTGAGCTGGACAATTTGCGAGATGGGCAAGGCGGTGGGGATTTCAAGATGGCTGAGCAAAGAGGTGGCGGTGGGGCTGGGCTGCTCAGGGCGCGGCGAAGGCGTGCGCGTGGGGAAGTCGTAGGGCTGATAGGGTGTTTGCGTATCTTCGGGCACATACGCCTGGATGATGTGAGAGATGCGTGCCGGTGCGCCGAGGAGGAAGAACCCGGCCAGCAGCCCAGCACCGAAGACCGCCAGCGCGGACTTGATGAAAATGGCGCGGAAAACCGCCGGGTTTTGTACCCAGCGGAGGCTGGCGGGCAGGCGCGCGGGGGCGGCTTGATGAAGGATGGGGCAATCGCGATAGCGCTGCGAGAGGCAGTACTCCTGTTGCTGCTGGCGTGAAGGCACGCAGACCGATTGGCAATGCAGGCAGTGGTTGACCTCTGAAGGGAAGGCGGTGGTGGTTGTGGTGTCATCGAGCATGCCCAGGTGCGGGCAGGTGTAAAGGTCGTGTGCGGTTTTCGCGGAAGAACTGCTGGAGCTGCTCATACCCTGACCGGCGGCGATTCCCGGTTTTCCCCTCTCTGGCGCACTGGCGAAACGCGCGCCCAGGATAAATTAAAACGTGTCCAATTAAAAGATGTGAATATTGACTTCGCTGTTAATAAGATACCATAAATCGTAGTGCGTGTATATCAGGCTAACCTTAAAAAAAGCGAGGAGCGAAGTGATCTTTCAGCGTTTGGCAGCCGCGCCTGCGCGGACGCGGTTTGCTCAGGCTTCTTTGCGGATGGTGTAAGAATCAAAATCGCGGGCGACGCTGGTGTTTTCGAATACCGCCTGGGCCTCAGCGAGGATATCTTTATCGCGGTAGCGGCGGCTTAGATGAGTGAGAATGAGCTTGCCAGCGCCAATGCTCGCGGCGAACTCGCCCGCCTGACGGGCGGTGAGGTGGGCGTACTGGCGCGCCATACTGGCTTCTTCTTCCAGATAGGTGGCTTCCATTACCAGCCCGTCAACGCTGCGCAGCACCTCGGTGAGCGAAGCGGTTTCGCCGAGGTCGCCGAGGGCGGCCAGGCGGGCGCCGGGTTTAAAAGGGCCGGTGACCATGCTGGGGGTGATAACCCGCCCGTCGGGCAGGGTGACGCTTTCTCCTTTGACCAGTTTGCCGCGCAGCGGCCCGGCGGGCACGCCCAGCGCGTCGGCGGCTTCCGCCAGGAAGGGCTGGCGTCCCTTCTCCTCGAAGAGATAGCCGTAGTTATCCGGTCCGCGGTGGTTCACAGCGAAAGCGCTGATGGTGAAAGAAGGAGCTTCAAAGATCACGCCCGGGGTGACCGGGATCAGCTCCACAGGCATTGGAGCCCTGGCGCCGCGCAGCACCACGCCGTGCACCAGGTCGCTGATGCGTTCGAGCGCGTTAGCGCCGCCGTAGATTTCCAGGCGGTCAATGGTTTCCCAACGCATGAAGGTGGAGAGCAATCCGCCAAGCCCGAGGATGTGGTCGAGGTGACCGTGGGTGATGAGGATGTGGTTGAGACGCTTGAAGCCGATGCCCGCCTGCAGGATCTGCCGCTGGGTGCCCTCTCCGCAATCGATTAAAAAGCGGTATTCGTCGTGCTGCACCAGGTAGGCGGGAAGCCCGCGCCGGGGGGAGGGAGCAGAGGCGGAAGTACCGAGGAAGATGATCTCAAACAATGGCGCGGTCCTTTCAACAGGTGGTTTTATTTTACCCTAAGTTAAGCGGCGGTCGGGAATGGCACGAAGCTTGCAAGGATGAGGGCACGGAGAAGGATTCGCCGCCGGGTGTCTGAACGGCTGTTCAGCCCGCGCGCAAAACGAAGCGAGGTGAATATGGAATTCTTAAGCGTGAGCATCCACAAACCCGAAGCGCTCAATTTCATTCTCGGGCAATCTCATTTTATTAAAACCGTGGAAGACATCCACGAGGCGCTGGTGACGGCGGTGCCGGGCATTCAGTTTGGGCTGGCGTTTTGCGAAGCCTCCGGCGCCTGCCTGATCCGCTCATCCGGCACCAATGAAGCGCTGACGCAGCTGGCGCGCGAAAACGCTATGAACATCGGCGCGGGGCACTGCTTCATTTTGATGTTGGGTGAAGGTTATTTTCCCATCAATGTGTTGAACCTGGTCAAGAACATTCCTGAGGTGTGCGCGATTTTCTGCGCGACCGCCAATCCCACTGAGGTGGTGATTTACGATAACGGGTATGGGCGCGGCATCATGGGCATTGTGGAAGGCGAAAAGCCCAAGGGGTTTGAGAGCCCGGAAGACGTGCGCTGGCGTGTGGACTTTTTACGTCGAATAGGATACAAGGCCGGGTAACGCGCAGGCGCCGCCTGGAACACAAGGAGCCAAAGATGAAAAAATTAATTCCTGTACTGATCATTCTCAGCCTGGTGCTGACCGCCTGTGGCAACTTACCGCTGGGACGAACGGAAGAGGACATGAGCGATAGCGAGATGGCCACGCGTGTGGCGGAACTGCTTTCAACCATGACCACCCCCACTACCGAGATGGTCTTTCCGCCCACGCCCACGCCGCAGGCCGCCACCGAGGCTCCGCCTGAGCCCAGCGCGGCACCCGCCACGCAGGAGCCGGCAGCGCTGCCGGCGACCGAGACCCCCGTGGTGGTGGAGGAAACCCTGCTCCCCGAGGAAGCCGGCACGCCCACAACCGAGGTGACACCAGCGCTGCCGGAAACCGACCCGGCGCGCAAACTGGGCAACCCCACCCACAGCGACCCGCTGGACAGCTATGAGAAGTGGACCTGGCCGACAGGCAGCGATGATTACCTCAAGGTAAACTTTAAAGACGGCTTTCTGGAAATGACCGGGCTGACCACCATGGCGGGCTGGCGCCTGCCGATGCTGGCGCAGCAGACCAACAGCTACATTGAACTTACCGTCAACTCAGGCGCCTGCCAGGGAAAGGATTCGTACGGCATCATTTTCCGCGTGCCAGTGTTCAAAGAACCGACACAGGGCTACTTGTATGAGGTCACCTGCGATGGTTACCTGCGCCTGTGGGAATGGAATGGTAAAGCCAAACCCAAAGGCGAGGCTGACGTTCTGATCAACTGGAAAGAGTCGATGGATATTAAGACCGGCGCCAACCAGGTGAACCGCCTGGGAGTGATGGCGGTGGGCAAAAGCCTGCGCATCTATATGAATGGGATTCCGCAGGGCGAGGTGAGCGATTCGACCTACCCGGCGGGATTTGTCGGCGCTTTTGTGCGCTCGGTGACCACCCCCAAGTACACGGTGAAATTTGACGAAATGAAGGTCTGGGAAAACCCGGCGCAGTAACGGTGTACGGAAGGAAATGGAGCGCGGAGCCGCCAGGGGCGGCTCCGCGTTTTGTGTTGCCTAGAGATTTTTTCGCTGCTGCGCGAAAACAGCATTCAGGCTAAAATCAGACGGTAAGGAGTGGACGAAATGAAAAGTTACCGCAAAGAGATCACGCTCAACATCCCCGCGCGGCGGGGGTTTGTGAACATCACGCCGCAGGTGCAGGCCTGCCTGCGCGAGAGCGGCATCAGCGAAGGGCTGGTGCTGGTGAACCCGATGCACATTACCGCTTCGGTGTTCATTAATGATGACGAGAGCGGTTTGCACCGTGATTACGACGCCTGGCTGGAACGATTGGCACCGCATGAACCGGTGAACCAGTACCGCCACAACGACACCGGCGAAGATAACGCCGACGCGCACATGAAACGTCAGCTGATGGGGCGCGAGGTGGTAGTGGCGGTAACCGGTGGGCGTCTGGACTTTGGCACCTGGGAGCAGATCTTTTACGGCGAGTTTGATGGGCGGCGGCCCAAGCGCGTGCTGGTGAAGATCATTGGTGAGTGAGATGAGCAACCGCGTTTATTTCGGCGAAAATCTCGAGGTGCTGCGCGCGCTGCCCGACGCATCGGTGGAGCTGATCTACATTGATCCCCCGTTCAACACCGGCAAGGTGCAGGCGCGCACGCGGCTGCGCACCACGCGCGCAGAGAATGGCGACCGGGTGGGCTTTCAGGGGCAGCGCTACCAGACGGTACGGCTGGGTTCGCTGGGCTACAATGACATTTTCGATGATTTTTTGGCTTTCATCGAACCGCGCCTGTTGGAGGCGCACCGTGTGCTCAGCGCCGCGGGCAGCCTGTATTTTCACATCGATTACCGCGAGGCACATTATTGCAAGGTGCTGTTGGATAGTATTTTTGGGCGCGCATGTTTTTTGAATGAGATCATCTGGGCATACGATTACGGCGCGCGCACGCGGCGTAAATGGCCTCCCAAGCACGATACAATTTTTTGGTACGTCAAAGACCCGCTGCGTTACACTTTCAATTATGACGCCATTGAACGCATTCCCTACATGGCGCCAGGCCTGGTTGGACCGGAAAAAGCCGCGCGCGGCAAAATCCCCACAGATACCTGGTGGCATACCATCGTGCCCACCAACAGTGGTGAACGCACCGGTTACCCCACGCAAAAACCGCTGGGCATTCTGCGGCGCATTGTGGCTGCCTCATCCAACCCCGGCGAGACGGTGCTGGATTTCTTTGCTGGCAGTGGCACCACCGGCGCCGCCTGCCTGGAACTGGGGCGCAGGTTCGTCCTGGTCGATAACAATCCGCAGGCGCTGGCGGTGATGACTGAACGCTTTAAAGGCGTAACGGATATCGAATGGATCATCGACACGCCTGAAGCCATGGACCGATGAAAGAATATCTTCTGGCGCGCCCGCAGCCCGGTTAGCACGAACCGGCAGCGGTGTTTTCGCCCACGCGGCATGTAAACACGGGCACGCCTACCTGTGAGCCGCGCAGCCTGCGCGACCCCGAGCTGGCGGTGGAGACGGCCGGGTTTATGTGGGTCTCAAGCAGGTTGAAACGAAGACTACCTGAAGGTTGGGTTGAGGGCGCGCACCTGTTCCGCGGCGTGGTAAGAAGAGCGCACCAGCGGGCCGCTTTCTACCCAGCCGAAGCCGAGAGATAACCCGTATTCCTTAAGATCAGCGAATTCTTCCAGTGTGTAATAACGTTCGATGGGCAGGTGGTGCCGGCTGGGTTGCAGGTACTGCCCGAGGGTCAGAATATCCACTCCCCAGTCGCGCAGGTCGCGCATGACGGCTTTCAATTCCGACATGGTTTCGCCCAATCCGACCATCAAACCGGATTTGGTCAGCACATCCGGGGCGAGCAGTTTGGCGTGGCGCAAAACGGCTTCTGACCACTCGTAGTGGTCCTGCGGCTGCACTTTCTTGAACAAAGAGGGTACGGTTTCCACGTTGTGGTTGAGAATCTCAGGGCGGGCGTCCATGACCATTTTTAACGCCGGGAGGCTGGCTTTGAAATCAGGGATGAGCACTTCGACTGAACAGCCTGGCACCAGCTCGTGGATACGACGAATGACCGCGGCAAAGATGGGGGCACCGCCGTCTTCGCGCTCATCCCGGTTGACCGAGGTGATGACGGCGTGCTTGAGGTTCATCGCTTTTACCGCCTGCGCCACGCGTTCGGGTTCTTCCCAATCCAGCGGGGCGGGGCGCCCGTGCTTGACATCGCAGAAGCGGCAGGAACGCGTGCAAATTTCTCCCAGCATGAGAAAAGTGGCGGTACCGCTGCCCCAGCATTCTCCCATGTTCGGGCATCCGGCTTCTTCGCAAACGGTATGCAGAGAGGTTCGACGCATCAGCGCCTGCAATTGAGCGTAGGTCTCGCCTGTCGGGGCTTTCACTTTAATCCAATCCGGGCGGCGGCGCGGCCTGGGGTCTGAAGGAGCGGGCTGGATACGGTCACGGGTGGGTGTGTTGGCCATGGTGGTCTCCAGAACGAATTATACCTCGCATGAAGTGTGGTGCTGATGATAAAATGCATTATAAGCGGTACGGCCGGAGGAACGGGGTTTGCGTGATATACTGCCCCTATCAGTGAATCAAGCATGTTGATCTTAGTTGCCACACCCATCGGTAACCTGGGAGATATCTCGCAACGCGCGTTGGCGGCGCTTGAAAACGCGGACGTGGTGGTGAGTGAAGATACCCGTAAGACTGGTTTCCTCTTAAACCATTTCGGCATTCAGAAACCTCAAATCTCTTTCAGAGAAGATAATGAGCAGCGCGCGCTGCCAAAGGTGATGGAGTTCCTGGAATTGGGGAAAACCGTGGCCCTGGTCACCGACGCCGGCACGCCCTCTATTTCTGACCCCGGGTTCATCCTGGTGCGCAGCGCGATTGAAAAAGCAATCGAGGTCTCGGCGGTGCCTGGTCCAACCGCGCTTATTATGGCGTTGGTGCTGTCCGGTCTGCCGGTGCACAGCTTCACTTTCAGGGGATTCCCGCCGCGCAAGAGCGCTGCCAGGCAGCGCTGGCTGGAAATTGACTGCGACTCTCCGCACACGCTGATCTTTTATGAAAGCCCCCACCGCCTGCTGGCATTCCTGCAAGACGCGCAGGCGGTGTACGGCAATCGCAGGTGCGCAGTGGCGAACGACCTGACCAAAAAATTCGAGACCGTCTACCGAGGAACCCTCAAAGAGGTATCAGAGCAGTTAGCGCGGGAAAAACTGTTGGGCGAGTATGTTGTGGTGATTGCCGGCGCGGAGGATTAACCGTTCCAGTCAAAGATGCTGAACCTGGTGTGCGTGTCGAAGTAATCTTCCTGTTCCTGTCTTTTTAACGTGCTGACCACCCAATACGTGACCGGCGTCATGAGGACTTCGATGGCGGTTTTAAAAAGGTAATTGGTCACCGTCAGCGTCCAGAAAAGGCTCCAGGGGAAGACGCCGGTGAGAGTGGCGATACTGACAAAAACCAGCGAATCCACTGCTTCGCCCACCAGGGTGCTGCCGATGGTGCGCGCCCACAACCATTTTCCTCTGGTGGCGACCTTCATTTTTGCCAGCACAATGGAATTCATGAATTCTCCCGCCAGGTAGGCGAGGAGGCTGGCGAGCACGATCCCGCCGGAGGTGAGCCCGCCCAGTATGGCGTTATAAGCGCCCTGACCGCTTTGCTCCACCCAGGTGGCTTCACCAGGCATCACGCGCACTAGCCAGAACACCGCGGCGGTGAGCGCCAGGCAGCCGAACCCGGTCCAGATGACACGGCGGGAGCGTTTAAAGCCGTACACTTCGGTTAGAACATCGCCGAAAATGTAACTGATGGGGAAAAGAATTGTGCCAGCGTCAAAGGCAAGCGGTAGATTAAAGATGGACACTCCCCAATCGACAATTTTCGCCGATGAAGCGATGTTGCTGATGATGAGCACGGTGACAAAAAGCGCCATCACCAGGTCAAAATAACGGTAGGAACGCTGAGGGGTTTTATCCATGCTGATTCAGAAACACGAAGGGTAACCTCACGCCTTTAGTATAATCCAGTACATACATAAGCGGAGAGAGGAATGCAGCGCTTTTTTGTGAACCCAGAGGAAATCCAGGGGCAGGAAGTGGTTTTTGCGCCTGCGCGCTCCAGACAGATCGCGCGTGTATTGCGGTTGAAAAATGGCCAGAATTGCATGGTGTTGGATAACCGTGGGGGCGAGCTGCTGGTGGAATTGACGCAGGTGGAAGCGGGTGCCTGCCGGGCGGTAATTGTAGAGCGGGCTGAAGCGCAACAGGAACGGATTGACCTGTTGATGCTGTTAAGCCTGACCCAGCGCGAGAAATTCGAATGGATGCTGCAGAAGTGCACCGAGGTGGGGGTTTCGACGTTTCAGCCGGTGATCACCAGCCGTTCGTTGGTGCAGCAACCCGCACAGACAATTGCCAAGTATGAACGCTGGAAGACCATCATTTGGGAAGCCGCAGAACAAAGCGCCAGGAGCCGCCTGCCAGAATTGCTGCCGCCTGCCGGGCTGGCTGAGGCTGTTGCGGAAGCGGCTCGACGTTGCCAGCGCTGCCTGATCCCCTGGGAGGGCGAGAAGGCACGGACACTCAAGGGGGCATTGGCTGGCCCAGCAGTTGGCAGCGTTGCGCTGTTCATTGGCCCCGAAGGCGGGTTCGCGGAAGGAGAAGTACAGCAGGCGGTAAATGCTAGTTTCAACGTGGTGACACTGGGCAGGCGTATTTTACGCATGGAAACTGCCGCGGTGGTCAGCGCGGCGCTGGTATTGCATGAACTGGAATCTACAGAAGCAGATGACGGGGGAACAGGTTCTTCAGGGCCGATTGGGTGACTTTCCCGCAGCCCAGTGACAGTCCCTCCTGGTTCAAAATAATACGAAAGCGGTCAGTTTCTTTTGCCGGGCTGCCACGTGGTAAAAGGTCCGCGCCAGAAAGCCACAACCGGCTTTCAATCTCATCGAGTTGCACGATGTTCCGCTGGCACCGAGCACCAAAACGGCTGGCCCACTGGTGAGAAGGCAAGAAACCGCTGGCTGTTTGCTGCCCGAGCAGCATCCCGGCGGATTGCAGGGGTAGAGTAGGGAACTTCTCCAGCAAGAGCATGGGTAATAAATGCATTTCTTCGAAGTGGCGAACCAAAGTACGCTGATGACTGCTGATATCCGCGAGCAAGTCATAAGCGTAAGTGTTATGAAATTCCTCGCAAAAGGCTCGCTGCTCACGGGCGGTTAATTCTTCAAAACCCACCTGGGCGAGCGGACGAGATGGCGGTGAGGTTGGGCGCATCGGCGTATGCTCTATTTTACGCAAGTGACAGGCGAAGAACCCGGCAGTGTGATAGCGGTGGGGCCACAGGCGGATGGCTTTGCTCAAAGCGGGGTGCAGTTCGGCACCATCCAGCGAGGTAATGGCAGGCGCGGGCGCGGGCAATTTGGTTTGCGCGTCAAGTATCTCCACGGCAGAACCGAAGACGCGTAGTAATTCCTCTACTACCATCTCATCTTCCTGCGGCAGGAGCGTGCAGGTGGAATAGACCAGTTCTCCGCCCACGCGCAGGGTGCGCAGGGCGCTGGTAAGCAGGGCTAACTGGCGACGAGAAAGCTGGCGGCTTTCTTTTTCTGTCACGGGTCGGGAAATGTGTGATTCTGCAGTTCGCAACCCCTGCATGCTGCAGGGGGCATCAAGGAGCACCTTGTCGAACATGCTCGGGAACCACTCGCCAAAGCGCTCTCCAGGGAAACGACTGACCGCCGCATTCACCGCACCCCATTGTTGCAGCACAAGGCGCAGCGCCTGAATGCGCCCCTGGCTGGAGTCGTTGGCGATCACCAACCCCGAATCTTCCAGCCGGCTGATGAGATGCGTGGTCTTTCCCCCCGGAGAAGCTGCCAGGTCGAGGACCAGCTCTTCACGCTGCGGGGAAAAGTTGAACAACTCAGGCGGCAGCATGGAGGCTGCTTCCTGAATATACATCAAGCCCAGGCGGTGTTCAAGCACAGCGCTGACTTCTGGCCCAGCCCCGATGGTAACGCGGTAACCCGCGGGGCAGAAGGGAACGGCTTCCAACTGCCAGCCGTATTTTTCACTCAGGCGCGATGCCAGGTTGGGCGGGGCCTTGAGCGGGTTCAAACGGATGGCTGTCGGCAAAGGCTGGTTGATTTCATTCACCAGCAGCTTAAATTCTTCCTCCGTCAGCAGGGGTTTGTAAGCAGCCGCCATTTCACCGCTATCAGCGGGCGGAACTGTGGGTCGCTGGCGCCTGTTAGGTTTTTGGCTCATGCGTCCGCCCTGATGCAAAAGACGATTTCGCTGTCAAAGAGCAGTTCGCTCACCTGCCAACCTCGCTGCGCGCAGGCTTCGGCCACCAGCCGGCGGCCGCTTGTTAGCAGCGAACGCTGTCCATTGAGCGAAACGGTGGGCAAAGAGACCAGCAGCCAGCGCGTTCGTAGCCGATGAAAAAACTGGCGGTTCACCCCTCGTTCTCGCTGTTCAAATCGGTGGGCTTCTTTGAAGAAAAAGACCACATCCGCCTCCATCTCCGGGGGTTCTACCAGGATGTCTCGGTGATAGGCGCTGCCAGTTTGACCGATATGTTGGAAGAAGGCGTCGATCAAGTCAACGCGAGGCTGATGCAGGTCGTAGGCGTAATAAGCTGTTTCGCGGGGCAGTCCCATCCAGGGGAGCGCGAAAGGGTTCAAACCGCAGGCCAGGTCCAGCACCACGCGTGGAGTGCCGGTGAACCTGAAGATCTCATGGTAAAAAAGCGATAGCATGGGCAGCCTCTCGCGGGTGGAGGCGTGGGCTTTCAACAGTTGAGCGCACCATTCCATTACCTCAGCAGCGTGCGGTTGATTTGGCAGAGCCGCCAGCACCTGGCGCATCATTGTGTAATCAGGGTCACCCAGGTACGTCGCCAACAGGTTGTGAAGTTTTTGGCGAAATACTTTTTCCACCTGGCGGGGGTCGGAACAGGCGCGCAAGGTTTTTTCAAGCAGATCTCGCAGCGTAGTATCAGGTATTCCCAGCGCGCGATACTTACGTGAAGCGCTGACGCGCGCGAGCAGCGCTGCATATTGATCTTCGGTGGGAGAAACGGAGATTTTCTTCATGGCGCGCGGGTCGTCACCTCTGGATTAAAAACGCGAGTTCGCCCGGGAACTCAAAGCGGGTAACCTGCCACGCTTTGCCGGCGAGTAGCTCTGCAAAGCGCCGCTCGTAGTTGCGCACCATGCCCTTGGATTTTCCTCCCAGGCTGTGGGCGGGGAATGAAACGAGAATATTGGGAGATGAGATCATCTCCAGAAGACGCCGACCGGCATCCTTATCGATCTGTTCCAGGCAGGGGATGGTCTTCAGCACCAGAGTGAGGTCAGCCTTGACAGGAGGTAACTCGCGGGTAATATCGCACGGTACTGCATGGCCATCAATCTTAAACCTGGCGAAAAAAGCGTTGAGAAAATCAAGCATATCCGTGTAGATATCACAGGCGGTGTAAGTGAAGCCAGGCTGCAGCGGCAGCCAGGGAATGACCAGCGGGTTTAACCCGCAAGCGAGGTCCAAAATGGAATGGACGCTGCCGAGAGGAGCCAGGCACTCCTGGAAAAAAACGGCCTGGATGGGTATCCGTTCGCGGGTAGACGCGTGAGCCGACAAAGCGTGCATAAGGTAACTCAGCACATCCGGGTGATGGAGGTCTTGTGGAAGCTGCGCGAGCTCTTTTAACCAGGCTGCATAAGGGATGGGTTTTCCCTGGTAGGCGGCGGCCACCTGGTGGAGTTTACTGCGCGCGGCTTTGACTGCTTCTTTTGGGCCGCGCCTTTTTTCCATTTCGGCAGTCAGCACGGAGCGTACCAAAACCTCAGAGAGATGGCGATACTTTTCAGCCCGCTGCACCTGCTCTACAAGGGCGTCAAGCAGGGTATCCGGCTCAGCCATGCGCAGCCTGTTCCCGGATACGTTCAGTGAGCTGCACCATAAAGCGCAGGTTGTGCAAGGTGCACAGGCGCATAAAAAGCGGATCACCCTGTTTAAAGAGATGGTAGAGATACCCGAGCGGGTAGTCGCGGCAGCAGGGGCAATCACACCACTGGCTGATGGGCTGGCTGGAGCGGATGCTGCGCGGGTTATCCACGTACTGGTAGGCGAACCAATCTCCGGTGAGCCCTGGCGCGTTGGTGAAGGTGTACAACCTGCCGTGACGGGCGTCGCGGGTGGGCATGGCACTGTCGAACAGGTCGTAACCTAGGTGATAGGTGGCGAGTAAATTCTGTGGATGACCGATGCCAAGGGCGTGCATGGGGAACGCGTCGGGGATGAGTTCGCGAGTGTAAGCGATGATCTCGGTGAGCAGTCGGTTTTCACCATCTAATGGCCATCCGCCAAAACCAAAGCCATCGAAGCCTATCTCCAGCAACGCATCCGCGCAGCGTTTGCGCTGCTCTTTAAAACCGCCGCCCTGCACCACGGCGAAGAGCAGCGGTCGCTGCTGACCCATTTGTTCTTTTTGCTCTGCCAGCCTGAGATAGGCTGCCTTGCTAAGACGCGCCCAGGCGATGGTGCGTTCCACTGAAAGGCGCTGGGCAGCCTCGTCTTCATCCACATGCGTGCAATCATCCAGGCAGAAAACAATATCCGCGCCGTAGCTCATTTGCAACTGGATGGCCTTTTGCGGGGTGAGCTGAAATTTGCGGCTGGAGCCTTCAGGATAAAACAAAATGCCTTTGTCGTTAATGCTGCCGTAGCGGGCGTTTTGGCGGATGAGCGAATAAGCCTGGAACCCGCCCGAGTCGGTGATAATCGGTCGGTGCCAACCGGTCATTTGGTGCAGACCGCCGAGCGCCTGGATGGTGGAAGACCCCGGTTTTTGGGTGAGGTGAAACATGTTCATAACCAGCGCTTCGATACCGATACCTGCCAAATCACGGGCGTCCACCGTGCGCACAACACCGTAAGTGGCATCGGGCAGGAAAACTGGGAAGTGAACCTTACCGCTGGCGAGTTCGAGATTGGCGGCTCTCACTGTTTACCCCACCTCAGGCGTCTGGAGTTCGAACGAGGATTTTGTCTTCACCAATTGATTATAAGGTATGAATGCGGCAAATCAGGCTTTTCTCGTTTCAGGCACCCTGAGCAAAGCGCCCGCGGAGAGGAGCATGAGCAGGGCGGAAACCGCGAACAGCGCGGTCCAGCCCCACCACTGACCAGGAGCAGCGTTATTGAGGGCGTCGGTCATGGGTCCTTCCAACCTGGCGATGGCTGCGGAACCAGCAGTGGCGATGTTGGTGAGACCCATGTATTTGGCGGCGTTATCCTTGGGGACCATGTCGTTGGCAATCGCCCAGTTCACACTGAGGAAGATACCCAGCCCGATACCCATGAAACCGCCGTAGATGAGCAATTGGGCGGGCGTTTTGGCAAAAATGAGCAGAATGGCGCCGATACCACCGATGATGGATGAAAGGATTTGCAGTTTTTTACGACCGTAACGGTCGCTGAGGGTGCCCGCCAACAGGCTGAAGATGATGAGGACAACGACGAAAGTTCCCATGACGAACTGGGTGAACATGATGGGATCTTGCTCAGGGAACTTATCGCGGATGAAATACTGAGCGAAGGATTGAAAACCGTAGATACCCACCAGGTAGAGAAAACGGCTGAGGATGAGCAGCCAGTAATGCTTATCTCCAACGACCTTGAAGTTGAAGGTTTCTTTGATCACCCTGCCCAGCTGCAGGTGGTTCCTGCCTTCACCGATGGAGGGACTTTCTTTAGTGAAAACCAAGGTGATGAGACCAAATACCACCAGTAAGGCGATGATGACTGTGACCGCGAGCCGCGGGTTTGGGTCGGAGGAGGAGATGAGAAAACCCATCAACAGGGAGGAGAGCACAATGCCTGCCATATCCAGTGCGGTCTTGATGCCGCTGGCAAGCCCGAGCTTTTCAGCAGGAACCTCATCCGGCAGCAACCCCTGAGCGGGTCCATGAGCGATATTGGAGGTGGTTTGCAGACCGATGTAGCCGATGAACAGCGCGGGCAGACCGCCGATAAAACCCATGAGCAGCAAAAAAAACAGGTCTCCTGCTGTGCCAAACCACATCAGCGGGCGGCGCCGTCCGAGTTTCGATCGCCAATGGTCGCTGACCGCGCCAGAGACGGGTTGGACAAGCATGGCGATGATCAAGCCGAAGAAGGTGAGCAGCCCAAGCCAGGTGTTCTTCTGGGTATCTGGCACGTATTTAAGGAGCACGGCTGGCAGGATGGTAACGTGCAGGCTGTTCCACATGAAGGAAAGACCAATCCAATAGGCGTTGAGCACAAAAAGATACCAGCCATTCACTCGTTTCATCGTTTTCTCCTGATAGAAGGGCATCTGTTTATCGGGGGCTTACTCCGGCATGGTCTTGAACACCTTGTCCCACAACGGCGAGCTGACGCCAAACCGCGCGTTGGGCGTTTTGTAATGGTGCTGCATATGGTAACGCTTGATGTATTTGGCGTACCCGCCGCGCATGGGAAAGTGGTGCGTGGCGTAATGGGTGAGGTCATAAAGGAGGTAACCGAAAATGAAAGCAGAAAACACCGGAGCCACCCACTGCGCCGCTTTGAGGATGACCGCGAAAAAGAGGTAAAAAAGAGCGTAGAAAATGGCCGCCAGGGGGATGGAGATCACAGGCGGCATTACCAGGCGGGTTTTTAACTGTGGTTGGGCGTGATGCACGCCATGGAAGAGAAAGATGATGCGTTCGGCTTTTTCGCCTTTGACCGGCATATGAAAGAGAAAGCGGTGCAACACATACTCGGCGAGAGTCCACAGGAAGAGACCGACCAGAAAACCAAGCGGAATAACCACCGGAAAACCGCCAGCAGGGGCGTGGGCGATCGACCAGATGAGGAAGAACAGGGCAACTGGCAGCCAGATGACCAGCACGGTAATGGGGCTGATATGAGAGAAGAACTCGAGAAAATCAGATTTGAACAGGCGGATGGGAACATCACTGTGGTCGGTTGGCAGGTGCGCCATTTTTTCCTCCATATAAATAAACCAGGTAGAGGAATTATATACAGGATTGACCAAACAAGGGGGTGAAAAACGGTTTGATTGGGCAGGAATGAAAAAGAGCAGGATGGTGTAAATAATCCTCCTGCTCCTGGTGAAACCGATAAAACAGGTTAATCCTTTGGCGGATAACCGGTGATAGCGCGAATCTCGTCATACAGAGGTTTCAGGTGGCTGTACATACGCAGGTAAACCCGCCGGTAAAGCTCGTTATAGATGGCGTAATTTTCTTGTTTCGGCTCGAAGGTCTCGCCTTTGTGGGTCATTTCTTTCACCGCGCTGGAGAAATCAGAGTGCAGTTTAAGCCCCACGGCGGCGTCAATGGCGGCTCCCAGCCCGCTTGTTTCGAACACATGCGGGCGGCTGGCGGGCAGCCCGAACACATCCGCGGTGAGCTGCATGGCTGCCTTGCTCTGGCTGCCTCCGCCGCTGACGCGGACTTCCTCAATCGGCACATGAGTGCGTTTACTGGTCCGTTCAGCCCCTTCGCGTAAGGCATAGGCCAATCCTTCAAGGATGGAGCGGTAAAAGTGCGCGCGGGTATGCACATCTCCAAAACCAATGACGGCGCCTTTGGCTTCAGGCCCGGGTACTTTGAGACCAGGTGACCAGTAAGGCTGCAGGGTCAGCCCCAGCGACCCGGGCGGCACCGCGTTTACCAGGTCATCGAACAGTTCTTCGGCGGCTACGCCGCGCTGGGCCGCCAGCCGTTCTTCGTTTAAACCGAATTCGCGCTTGAACCATGAGACCATCCAGAAGCCGCGATAAATCTGGATTTCGAGCGAATATGAACCGGGCACGGCTGAAGGGTAAGGAGGAATGAGGGGGATGACTTCCACATAACGGTCGAGCGTGGTGTTGATGGTGGCGGTGGTGCCGAAGGAGAGGCAAGGTATGGCGGGGTTGAGACAACCGGCGCCAATGACCTCGCAGGCTTTGTCGGCAGCAGCGGCGATGAGCGGCAGTCCCTCGGGTATACCGGTTTCTGCGGCGGCTTCAGCGGTGATCACACCAATTTGCTCGGCGGGTTTCACCAACTCAGGCAACATCCCCTTGTTGACCGGCAATGCCTGCCACTTCCAATCGTTCTTGGCGCTCCAATCCTGCTTTTTGTAATCGAAAGGCAGGTAGCCGACAAGGCAGCCAACAGAATCGGCGAACCTGCCGGTCAGACGCATGGTCAGGTAGCCTGAAAGCAGCAGGTATTTATGAGTGTTTGACCAAATTTCCGGCTGGTGTTTTTGCAACCAATTGCCTTCTGCTTCAGCCTGCAGGTAAGCCACGGTTTCGCTCATCCCGGCGATTTTAAACAGCAACCCCCAAAGACCACCAACGGGTTTGAGACCGGAGGTTCGGCGCTGGTCGAGCCAATGAATGGCAGGACGCAGCGGTTTCCCTTCCTTATCGACGTTGATGAGCGTGGAGCGCTGTGTGGTGAGCGCCACGCCGGCGATGTTTTCTTTCGCCACTCCGGGTTGCTGCCACAACCTGTTGCAGGCTTCACACATCGCCTTCCAGAACACCTGTGGGTCTTGCTCTGCCAGGCCCGGTGCTGGTGAATAGTAAGGTTCAATGGGCACACGGCTGATAGCCAACAGGTTGCCGCGCAGGTCAAAGACCATCGCCCGGGTGGATTGTGTGCCGACGTCGATTGCCAGTAAATGATCCTTCACTTCAGCCCTCCAGGTCCTTGCTCCAACGCTGCTCCTTCTGTTCCGTGGTCATATCCAGGCCGAGCGTTCCGCCGGGATTCATGATATTGCGCGGGTCAAAATGAGTTTTTAAGGCGCGGATGATGTCCATCTGCGCGCTGCCGATTTGCCCTTCCAGCCAGGGAGCGGTTTGCTTGCCTACGCCATGATGATGGCTGATAGCCGCTCCGCTTTGCTGAATGGCAGATAGAATGCCGTACTGCAGTTCAAGATACTGCTTTATTGTAGCGATTTTGGCGATAAAGATAAAGTACAGGTTGCCGCCTTGCGGATAAGCATGAGAAAGATGGGTCATGCAGATGGTATTGGGGTGGCTCTTGATAAAACCACGCACGCTGGCATGCACCTCTTTCATCTGCGACCATGTGACGGCGCATTCCAGTGTGTCAGTGAGCACACCAAAATCCTGCAGGTCTTCACGCATGTACGGGTCGCGAAAACGGCTCTTTTCCCAGTTACTGGTGACAGGGGCGAAGCTGATGTTGAATGCGCCATGACGCCGGCAGATGCGCCTGACCTGGCGGTTGACGTTGCGCGAAAAGCCCGCTTCACCTTCAGTCATACCCAGCAGCAGACATTTCTGCATGGGCAGGTAGCCGCTGAGCCTGAGGACAGTGTCGGCCGGGGTGCCCTCGATGTGATAGAGCTTCATGGCCACATCGGTTTCTTCTGGGTCAGAGAGCCTGAACACTGAAGGATTGCCACACTCGCACTGCATAATTTCCCGGCAAGCGGCTAAGGCGTCGTCCCAATTCTTGAACATGTAACTGAAGCGGTGACGGTTTCCGGGCTGAAGGCGGAATACGCGCAGGGTCACTTCGGTGAGCACGCCAAACGCGCCTTCGCTGCCCATCATTATTTGGTCAAAATCAGGCCCGTTGGCGCTGCGCGGATGCGGACAGGTCTTGAGCTCGCCGCGGGGGGTGGCGTAACGCTGGGAAATGACAATATCTTCGATCTTGCCATAATAGGTAGAATTTTGCCCGGCACCGCGGGTCACGACCCACCCTCCCACCGATGAAAATTCAAAGGACTGGGGAAAATGCCCGCAGGTGTAGGGGCGCTGCGCGCCAAGGCGTTCAGGCGCGTGATTGAGGATTTCTTCCAGCTGTGGACCGGTCATGCCAGTCTCGACGGTAATGGTCTGATCCGTTTCATTGAAGGAAACCACACGGTTCATGTGGGTACTCATATCCAGCGCGATACCGCCCTTGACCGCTTCAACTCCACGGGTAACGCTGGAGCCTGCGCCGTACACATAAACAGGGATTTGGTGCTGATTGCTGTACGCAATAATTTCCTGGACCTCTGAATGAGAACGCGGGCTTACCACCAGTTCAGGGATATTCTGGATGATTTTTTTACGCAGGCGCAGCGCGTCGATCATGCCGGAACCATAAGAACGGCTGATGCGGGTGTACGTGTCGGTTGTGATGTTTTCAACGCCGCAAATGGCAGCAAACGCATCTATATGGCTCTTCTCCAGGAGGACCGGTCTCTCCAGTTCGACCCTGTCAAGCGCAAGATCAAGTGGCTGATCTAAATCTTCGGGCGCAAGATCGAAGGAACTCATCATCAGTTTGACCAACCCGCTATTCGGGTGCTTGAACGCAGCCGGGTCTCCCCACTTTAACAGTGAACGATAAGTGCCTGGAGGAACGGGTTCTTCGTACCAATTGGGTTTGTGTTTTTTTTCTTTTACCATGGTTAAGGCCTCCTAAAAACCAGCCGGTGAAGGGCTGTAGGCTTTTTTATACAATTCAACATAGCGCGTGAATTCAGCCTGCCAGCGCGCGTCGTCCCAGCCCAGCTCTGGCTGCACGATTTCGCGCACGCGCGCCATTTCCTCCTGGGCGCCGTGCGGCAGCAGCAGGCCCAGCCGCACACGGCGCAATAATAAATCGTCCAGGTGCTCAACGGCGCCGCAGCGGGCAGCCCAACGAACCTCAGACCAAAGGTTAGGCAGGCTGCCAACAGGCTGATTTTCACCTTCTTCGGCGTTTTCAAATAATTGAATGGTTTCGTTCCCATAACGACCCAACAGATAAAGCCAGGTTTCAGCAGCCACTCCCTGTGGGGAAGATCGAGTGGGCAGCGGGGAGAAATATGGTTTTGGGCGTGAAAGGTTGGCCGGGTGGGGCAACGCGGGCATGGCTGCGCGCAGCGCGTCTTCAGCCATGATGCGGAAAGTGGTGTACTTACCCCCAGTGATGGTGACCAGGCCGTTCTCTTCCCATACCACATGGGCGCGAGATTCTTTTGACGGGTCGGATTGACCGGTATTGACCACGGGGCGCAGGCCGGAGAAGGTTGAAATGATATCAGCCCGATCGAGTTGAAGACCAGGGAAAGTGGCATTGGCTGCTTCCAGGATGTAGTCGATCTCTTCCTGCGTGGTGTAGGGTTCACCCTGCGAGAGCGGCAGGGTGTGGTCAAGGTCGGTGGTGCCGATGAGGCTCACCCCTTCCCAGGGGATGGCGAACATGGCGCGGCGGTCGCGGGGGTGCAGCAATGTGACCGCGTAAGGCAGGTTCAGGCGTTGGCGAGAAAACACCAGGTGCGAACCGCGCAATTTACGCAGGCGCGCGGGAGCGTTAACGCCGGCGCGAATCTCATCGCTCCACGGGCCGGTGGCGTTGATGACCACGCGGGCCTGTACTTCCTTCTCCTGGAAACCACCCGCGGCGGTGTCTTTGATTACTGCTCCGCAGACCCTGCCATCCGCCTCTTTGAGAAGCGCCGCTGCTCGCGCGTAATTAATGGCGCAGCCGCCAGCGCTGACGGATTCGCGAATCAGGCGCAAGACCATACGGGCGTCATCCATGCCGGCGTCGTAATAGAGAAAGCCACAGTGAAGTTGATCGGCATCCAGCACCGGGCATCGGTCGAGCATTTCGCGGCTATTCAGCCGACTATGATGCCATTTTGGCGCCAACAGGTCATAGAGAATAACTCCCACGGCGAATTGCGACTTTAACTTGCGGTCGTCAGGACAGGGCATTAAAAAACCCAATGGCGTCACCAGATGCCGCGCTTCTTTGAGCAGCCATTCCCTTTCCCGCACTGACTCACGCGTGACACTGAATTGCTTATTGCGCAGGTAGCGAAACCCGCCATGGATAAGTTTGGATGACCTGCTGGAGGTGCCATTGGAAAAATCGCCCGCCTCCACCAGCAGGGTATGGTACCCCTCCTGCACTGCGCGCCGCAGAATTCCAGCGCCGGTGATACCTCCGCCGATGATGAGGATGTCCCATTTACGATCTAACTCTTGCCAGGCGCGCTGGCGCCAACCTTTTTCCCACATAAATTCCCTCCTCTGCCTTTACGAGCTTGTTTGTCCTTCAATCTCTTGCCAAAGTTCAAGGCTTTCGCGCATCACGGCGCGTGTGACCTCTTCGGCCATGAAAATATCATTGGAAAGTGCTGCCGAGAGCAGCTTCTTATAATACGATCTGGAGTGATCGCGGGTTAACGGGGAGAGAAAATAACGCAGCCCCATGCTTTGGTACAGGTCTGTAAAACCATTCAGGATAAGCGTAAAAATGGGGTTACCCGAAAGAATGGCCAAACGGCAGTGAAGCTCGAGGTCAACCCGGGTAAAGACCGGGGCCGCATCAGGCAGGCTCTGCATGGATTCCAGCAGGCGGATGACCTCGGAGGAGGCGTTGTGAATGGCCAGGCGCGTGTATTCAGGTGCGAGGAGGGCGCGTACATGCAGCAGATTGGGCACGAAATCAGCAGGGAGATGCTGCTGATGGCGGGCGATAGCTGAAAGGATGAGCAGGTTGCCTTCCTGCCAGTAATCACGTACACGCGTGGGACGTCCCTGGTGGATTTCAATCCAGCCATCGCGAGAAAGACGCTGCAAAGCCTCGCGCAGCGTAGGGCGGGTTACACCCAGCGACAGCGCCAGTTCACGCTCAGGAGGGAGGGGAGAGTTGACCGGGAAATTACCATCCAGAATGGCGGATATCAGCCGGCTTTCGGTCAGTTCAGCGGGTTTTTGCGGAGTGGACCATACGATCATCGCTCACCTTGTGCAGAAGGAATGAATGGTAAGAGGTCATACCAACCAATTTCATTATAGCGATTTTTTGGTTTTTTTCAAGCCTGAATTTCATTTTATCCACAGATATACACGCAATTTACCGAAGATATTGGGGTAGATGACCAGGCAACCCCCACATCTTGATATTGAATAAATGGTTGGAATGAGAATTGCAATTAAAAAGGTTCTATAATAAATAAATGGAAGCCAGAGGTTACTCTTTACGCGCCTGGACCGCCCGGGTGTTGATTGCGGCGGTGACTTTTATGAATCTTCAGGCAGCCTTGCAGTTCTTGTTGCGACCGCGGGCTTACGCCTGGGGCTTTGAGTTGAGCGGCGTTCCAGGCGAAGCGATGATTCAGGGGCTGGGTTTGCTTTTTTTGATGTGGAGCGTCCCCTATCTCTTTGCGGTGGTGGACCCGCAGAAGCATTTCTTGTCACTTGTCACGGCTGTTATCATGCAGTTCATTGGGTTTGCAGGTGAGTCTCTGCTACTGATGGGATTGGAAGAGGGACACCCTCTGATCGTTTCCAGCGTAACGCGGTTCATCATTTTCGATGGCGCGGGGTTGGTAGCGCTGTTATTGGCTTTGTGGCTGGTCGTCTTTGACAGAAAAGCGTCAATAAAAAAAGCCTGACAGGCAGGCTTTTTTCAGGTTAAGGTTCAGCGATTATTTATACATTTCTTTGACAAAGGGGTTGATGAACTCCCAGTTGGGCAGCAGCACCTGCGCACCTTCGTCAGTTACCCAGGGGGTCACCCAGTTGCGGTCAAATGTGGCTGACTCAAAGCCGAAAACAGCTGAAAACGCGGCGCCGTAAAGCAGGCGCGGCCAGGCGTAAAAGGGAATGGTGCTGTCAACCGCCTGGAGCGTGGCGGTGATAACTGCCGGGATGCGCGGCCATTTAACCGGGTTGAGCATGTTCTGGATGGCGGCGGTGATGAACATCTGTCCGCGCTTCTGGCGCCAAAAATCGTCGCTGCCAGCGCGGTCGCGCACGAAAGCCAATGCCTGAGCGCCATCCAGGGTGTGGGTGCCGGCATCCAGCCCGGACATTGGCTCGGGCAGGTGGATGGTCACCCCTCCCATCGCGTCGACGATGTTCCTGAAGCCCTCGAAACGCAGGCGGATAACGTAAGGGACAGCGATGCCAAAATTCGCTTCGATTACACCGGCAGCCGCTTGCATGCCAGTTCCGGGCTGGTAAAGCTCGGCGAAATAGTGCGCCGTGTTAATGCGGTTCTCGCCGTACCCGGGGATGCTGACCCACAGGTCACGCGGGATGGAGATCAGGCTCATTTTGGGCAGAACTGGGGGCAGGGTGGTGAGGATCATGGTATCACTGCGCCCCAGAACGCTGCCTTCTTCTGGCGCGCGGTCGATGCCGATAATCAGCAGCGTTGACCGGAAAGGCGTAAAAAAGGCAAAAAAGATGAGCAGGATAAGAAAGCCGTTGCGCACAGGGTGCCTGCGACGCCTTTGGCGCTGCGGTACTCCTGCTCCTGCATGGGGGTGTGTTGGAGCGTACTGGTAATATTGATTCATTGTGTCATTTTAACCTGTCTGCCTGGATCTGTCAGGCAGGCAAAAAAAGCCGGAGTGGAGACCACCCCGGCGGAATGCGTATAACAAAGGGTGGATTAGATGAAGACGATTTGAGCGCCTTCAGTCATGTCCATAAAATCACCCGCGGTGACGATGTCTTTGACGCCATCAACAAAATCTTCCTTCTCCAAGTCGAACATGTCCACCGACATTTTACAGGCGTAGAGGTTCGCGCCGGCGTCCACGAGCATTTCGAGGTATTCGCGCACGGTGGGCACTTCCAATCCCTTCATTTTCTTTTTCATCAGGGCACTGGCGAAAGCGGTCATACCGGGGATGATTCCCATAATTTGCGGGATGCCGATGTAACCAGGCACGCCCATCATGTTCATCTTCATACTGGTATTGGCGATAGGCGGGATTTCCAGGTGGTCAACGCGCGCCTTGTTGATCATATCCAGACCCCAGAAGGTAAAGAAAATGGTCACATCGATGCCGTTGCCGAGCGCTGCCCAGCCCATCACCAGGGCGGGATATACCATATCCAGGTTGCCTTTGGAGCAAATAAATGCGATCTTGCGGGGTTCTTCTGACATTTTTTCCTCTCTCTTTTAGATGATGAGATTAGACACAACCTTCAGGTTTGCCTAACCCTGAGATTTTTGCCACTTTCTTGGCTGGCCCTTTGGGGAAAAGCGCGAAAAGGTCTTTGGTGCTCACGCCTGAGCCATTGGTGATGGAGCGTAAGGTGGGGGCGGCGCCTTTGACCGCTGCCGCGCTGCGGCAAAATTCGATGACCTTCCAGTGCGCGTCGGTCAACTCGATGCCTTCTTCTTTAGCGAGCTCGACAGCGATTTCTTTGTTCCATTCTGCCGGGTTGGTCAGAAAGCCCTCTTCGTTCACCTGCACGTCAACCCCTGCGATCTTCTTTGTTGCCATGTTTGTTCCTCCTTAGAAAAATTCAGTTAATTTGTTTCAAGAATTTCAGGCGTGGGGGTTCAAGATACCGCGACCTGTTTTTTACCAGCGATGGAATATTCAGGCGGCAGCGGGAAGGGGATACCGCGCAACATGATATTCCAGTAGATCCACTTGAATGAGAGTTTGCCGATGTAGTTGAACCAGCTTTCTTTCAGCAAGGGGAAAGGCCCAATGACAGGGAAGGGATACAGGCCCGTGAGCGGTTCAGTATCATAGCTAAAATCAATGAGCAGGCTCTTGTTGAACCCAGAAAGGATATGACAGGTGGAATGACCGTCGTACTTGTGCGAGAGGGGCCTTCCTTCGAGGGCGTCGAGAATATTCTCAATGAGGGTTTCGGCGGCGTAGTGCACCACTGAACCTGCTTTTGAAGCCGGGATATTCGCTGCATCGCCGATGACCCAAATATTTTCATACTTTTCTGAGCGCAGGGTGTCTTTATTTGTGGGCACAAAGTACAGATCGTCACCCATACCGGAGCGTTTGATCACATCTGACCCCATGTTCGTGGGGATGGAAACCAACAGGTCATATTCGAGCTCGCGCCCATCATAGCCGCGGATGATATTTTTTGCCGCGTCGACTTCCATTACATCAAACTCCGCTTCGGTGTGAATGCCTTTTTTGGTCATCACATCTCCCAGCAGCTTATTGGACACGGGTTTGGTAAATGGCCCTGAAAGCGGCGTAGTGAAGATGAGATCGACCTTATTGCGCATGCCCTTTTGTGTAAAGAAATAATCCGCCAGGTAAACGAATTCTAATGGCGCCACCGGGCATTTGATGGGCATTTCCTTGATGTTGAGCACAACGCGCCCGCCCTTGAAATTCTTAAGGAACTCTCTGAGCGCCATGGCGCCATCGAAGGTGAAATAATCGAAGATGTTCTGCCTCCAGCCATCCAGCATGCCGTCTACTTCTTCGGGGTGAATGTCGGTGCCGGTGGCGATGAGCAGCTGATCGTAATGGATGACCTTTTTATCTTTGGCCAGGGTCACCTTGTTGGCTTCAGGCTCGATCAATTCCACATCTGAAAGGATAAATTCAACGCCGGAAGGGACGAACTTCTTCTTGGGTTGGTACACCTCTTCGGGTTTGTAGTATTCAAAGGGTAAAAACAGAAAACCAGGCTGGTAATAATGAGTCTCGTCCTTGTCGACCAGGATGATCTTCCATTCTTTTGGATCAAGGCGCTTTACCAGCTTGTTCGCCATCATGGTTCCGCCGGTACCGGCGCCGAGAATCAGAAATGTCTTCATGCATTTTCTCCGTAGTGGTTTAGGGTGTGATTTTTTCGTTGACCTGCCGTGCTAAGAGTACCTGGTCTTTCAACTGATCGGCCAGGATGGAACGTAAGATATCCAGAGCGTGGATGATGCGCGCATCACTGAGACGGTAATGGATGGTCTGTCCATCTCGTTCGGCACGCACGATGCCGCGTTCGCGCAACACTTTGAGGTGGCGTGAAACGGTGGGTTGGGAAAGCTCGAGTGAGGCGGCGATCTCGTTTACGCACCGCGGACCTTCGGCGAGGTTGTAAATAATTAAAATGCGGTTAGGGTCCGCCAGTCCACTGCAGACCTGGGCGTGCAGCCTTACCACTTCCTCGCGCAGATTATCGCTCATTGTTTATCCCTGTAAATTACCAATATATACATATACGTTTATGTGAATATATTATACGACACATATAAAAATCGCATATGTGACATTTATCACCATTTGGGCGGAGAATAAGAAACTGCCGCTGTTCAAGGCGGCAGTTGGAGGGTTGCGACCAGGCTATGGGCAATGGTTGCGGCATACCAGGTAAAACACTTCCATCATGGTGCTATCGCCAACGCCGCCGGCATACCGCACCTGAGAGTCCCAGTCTTGGACCGGAACTTCGCGGTAGATCTCACCCAGGAACCTGGCGGGAAGCGAAATCCCTTTAGGTTGCCCCCAGCATGCGATGTAAAGCGTAATCACTTCTGTTTCTTTCACGTTTGGGATGGACAAATTCAGCCGAAAATCTCTCAGGCGCAGGTAATAACCATACCTTTCAAGGAAGTCGACTGAATAGTTTCTGTATGGGGGTGGAATGCGGTTTACCAGCCCTACAGGCGATTTTGGAAAGGGATGGGCAAAACAATAAATAGCCTGCATTTCTGTAGGGGTCCTGGCTGCCGTTATGGATAGCTCGAGATTAACCTCCCCGGCAGGCTCTCTTGGACAGCCGAACATATATGTATCTGTGTATTCTCCCCAATACAGACCTGGAATGGTATCGCAGCGATCGATATGGTTGGGTATGCCGTCACGGTCGTCGTCATCAACTGGAGCGCAGCCGCGCTGAGCGGGCTCACCATGTTCGCCCACGCATTCATCGTCCCATCGATCATGGACACCATCACGATCAATGTCATTCGGATAGGCGGCTTCCTTCGAGCCGGCACCAACACCTCCGGGTTCAGCACCCCCTCCGAAAGCAAAAGGAGAAAAAAGATTCTGACGGGCGATGTCTGCCAGAGGGAGAGTGAAGCGCGGGCAACCGCAATCCGCGGGTGACCCCGCCAACCCAGGGCAGCGGTCTTCGCTATCAGGAACGCCATCCGAATCCGTGTCGCCTGCCAGGGGCAACCCCAACCACTCAAAAAGACCGGGCAGATCAGGCGCCAGGTCAAACAGGTCAGGTATGAAATCCAGGTCAGTATCCACGAGCCAATCGTCTATTGGGCATCCATCGCCGCTGCCAACCCCTGCTTCTTCTGGGCAGCGGTCGACGCTATCTGCCACGCCATCGCCATCGCTGTCCTCGCTCACCTCTAACGGGCAACCTCTGGTGCTTCTGCCACCGGGCTCATCCGGGCAATCATCCTCGGCATCCGCGATACCATCTCCATCGGCATCGCCCTCTGTTACATGCGGGCAGCCCAACGCTTCTCCTGTTCCAGCTTCATCAGGACAGCGGTCAAGGAAGTCAGGAATGGCATCACCATCGCGGTCTACAAACCACGATTCCACCGGGCAGCCGGCGAGCTCAGCCAGGCCGCTCTCTTCTGGACAGAGGTCGGCGCGATCAAGAATGCCGTCGCCGTCCGTATCAGGGCGGGCGTCGGGCGGGCAACCCCCGTCGATCGCAAAACCGAAGACTTCCGGGCAGGCGTCATCGTCTCCTATCAAACCGTCTCCATCAATGTCCGCAGGGTGCAGGCAGCCGTGGGACTCGCTGTAACCATATTCCTCGGGGCAAACATCGATTGAGTCTGGTATGCCATCGTGATCGGTATCAGCGACAGGAGTGACCTCAATCTTCTGCTGGACGATGTTCATCACGCCGCGGGTATTGGTGGCGATAAAAGCGAGTTCGTGATCTCCGGTTAATACAGGCGTCCAATTCCATCTCCCAAGTAAAGAATCGCTTTCACCACTGACACTGCCGTAAAGGAAGCCATCCAGGTACAAATCCAGGCGTCTGATGGGTACACGGCGTTGTTTTGCCATCGCTTGAATGGTGAAAGGGGTAAGGGATGGCGCAGTTTGTCCTTTTACGGGAGAGAGGATATCAATAGAGGGGCTGGAGGTGACGCGCAGGACGTGAATGAAAAAGAGGACTCCTACAAACAGGAGGGCGAGCAGGAGCATCCCCAGGAGGATCCAGAGGATTCGCTTGATAATTGTTTTCTTGCGCTGCAGGGTGGTCATTTTCTCTCCTTCATATCAGGCACATTTTGGTTGTGAAAGTCCGCACGCCAGATTGGGTGAAGTTGCCCGCGCTGTCTTTCGCGATGATGTAAAACTCAACAATGCCGTCCGCGTAGAAAGAGAGGCTGCTGGCGAGCTGTGAGATTCCCAGCGCTGCCTGGTAGGTGGTGCCGCCCGTGTTGCTCATGGTCAGGCTGCGCCATTCTCCGGGGGTGGCGGAAGAGCTGTTTTTGGCGCGGAACCACAACACCACTTCACTCACACCAGAAACATCTGTAACAGAGGCGCTGATGGTATTACTGGCTAAACCGCAGGAGGTGTTATCGAAGATGCTTTCCGCTGATTTGGTGATCTCTGTGATTGACGGACCCTGCGTATCTGGCGGAGATGGAGGCGGCACTTCTGGCGGAGACACGTAGATGGTGAGGCTTTTTTCTATGCTGCCCACGCGGGATTCTCCGCGCAGGGTGTATGTGCTGGAAGCGACCGGGCAGACCTGGCGGCTGTGCATCAGTTCTACCCGCTCGCCGTTCAGATAGGCGCTTTCAACAAAAACCGTTGACCAGCGCAGAAATGTGCATTCTCCAGCGGTCAGCGTGTAAGCGTCTGCGCTGAATTGGATATCTGGCAAAATGGTGGGCGGAGCGGAAGTTGGGATGGCGGTATCCGCCGTCATGGGCAGAGACTTCGCCGTCGGCGTGGAATGAGAAGAAGGCGTTGGTTGGGGGAGCACTTTTAAATAGCGCGCACCCGACACGACGCTATCTGCTGAATACGCCCTCAGGTTGTACTCCCCGGGTAAGGTGGGAACCCAAACGGTTACGCCTTCAAAAATCGTTGATCCGACCTGGTGCATGGGCACTGTTGCCAAAGGGACGGCACTGGAAGAGAGCAGGTTGTACTGGATGAAAACCTCGCTCAACTCATAGTTGGAATGGACCGTGATGGAAACGCTGGTGTTCACGTAGGTTTCCTTTTCAACTGGTCCATCCACCCAGATTGCATGGCCTGGCCCGATCCCTCCGGTGTGCAGACCACAGCCAGCCAGCAATAGCAGCCCCATCAATGGAATGAGGAATCGACAGATTTTCATGTGTGAACCTCCCTGTTGCCTACCCGATCAGGCTAAGCAGAAAAAAGGGCATTGAGAAACAGCGATGTGGGGGTGTTGAGGTCAGGATTGTGGGATTGATGAAGTGCGAGTTACCATTTCTATTATACGAGAAAAAGTGGAGAATTGAACCTGCGAGGTTAACCCGGGTTGTTGCGCAACAACCCGGGGCAGGTAAAAAAAAAGAGGCTGGCGAAAATGCCAGCCTCAGGGGTGAGGTGGGCGCGGAGGGACTCGAACCCACGACCTCACGGATGTGAACCGTGCGCTCTAACCAACTGAGCCACGCGCCCCTGGAGTACATAAAAACCCTGAATATTACAAGTTTTATGGACTGCAGCTCATAAAGTTTTCCTCTTGGGTTCAGAGGCTTTATGTGCTTGGGATTTTATCACAGCAAGGAAAGTTTAACAAGGTTAGAGTCTCATCGCCTGCAATTGAACATACAGGAAATAACCTGCACGGGCTTTCTTTCAAATACATGGATGCGATGGATGTACCAGGTAAGTTTGACAAACAGGAGGATAATGTGGTTGTAATTTATGAGAATCCAGAAATAGCTACATTTTCTACACACGAGAGAGACAATTTCATCGTTTATGCATATACTAATAAGAAAAGAGTATTACTGCTCAATGAGATTGGTCCTTATACCGGAGAGAAAATATTGCCAAACGATGTCGTTCTGTTGATCATAAGTAAGAATGGCTTCTGGTCAATGGATTTCACATCAAAATAGGAATGAGAAACCAGCAAAGAGAAGGGGATGTTGGATCAGAATTCTGAACTAAAAGGGCAAGCACCAATAAGTGATGTCTTGAAATGCTGGGGGAAAACAGACCCTTCAGCGGTTGACCCACAAGTCTTTCATCCGGTGCTTTTTCATATGATCGATGTCGCCCATGTGGCGCAGTTGTTGCTCGGTGCGGCTTGTTCTCCGAAATGGATGAAAATTTTCACCCACATCTATGCAACCGAGGAATGTTTCATCAGTTCATTTATACCGTTCTTTGTGGCTTTGCATGACATTGGGAAGATTTCTGCTTCCTTCCAGAGGATAAACGTTCAACAATGTGAACGTCTCAAACATGAGCATTTTTTATTTGGTCGCTCGAGAGAACTATTACACACACAGGTAAGTAGAAACTTTATCCGCTATGAATGGCCTTCAGACCCAGAGTATGGTTTGGCAGAAAAGAACCGAAAACTCCTCGGAGAGGTGTCAGCGGGACATCATGGTAAATTCATAAGCGCAGGAGAATTGAATTCTGTCAGGTTAAAGTTGCAAAAGGAAGAGCCGCCAGATTGGAAGCAATTACGGTTGACAGCTTTCAACGTATTAGCCGAGCTCTTTGCTGGTGTACCAATTCTTCAAACCCCGATACCGTTAAACATGTCTGCGGCGGTGATGGCACTAACTGGTTTTACGACCCTGTGTGACTGGATTGGTTCAGACCAGCGCTTCTTCGTCCCCTCTCCAGGTACTGACCTTGATACATACCTTGGGTTTTCAAAAAACCGGGCAGAGCAGGCTGTTGCACAAGATGGATTTTTATACGAATATAACAGAGATACACCAACCGCATTTTCGTCTTTATTCCCACTGCTTAAGCCAAGGCCACTTCAATTTGCGATAGACAAGATTCCCGAAAAATTGTTGACCGAACCTGTGCTGGTCATCATTGAAGCCCCGACTGGGGAAGGAAAAACAGAAGCAGCACTTGCCATCGCTCATCGCATCACCCAACTCTATGGGTTTGATGAGTTCTATTATGCACTCCCGACGACTGCAACGTCAAATCAGATGTATGGTAGAGTTCAAAACTATCTTGATGAGCAACTGAAGATCAACATTGGGGTCAAATTGATACATGGACAGGCATTCCTGCAGCAGGATGCTTTACCCATCCGACCGCTCACCAATGACGAAGATCCAGTGCGCGATGTAACGCTACTAGATTGGTTCAACACCAAAAAGCGAGCCTTATTAGCGCCTTTTGGAGTTGGAACCATTGACCAAATTGAACTGGGGGCTCTGAATGTGCGGCATTCCTCACTCCGATTGACGGCTTTATCAGGCAAGGTGATCATCCTCGACGAGGTCCATGCTTATGACACCTATATGACCACGATCGTAACCCGCCTATTGGAATGGTTACGCTCGCTCGGCACTTCGGTCATTCTTCTTTCTGCTACTCTGCCGGAAAAAAAACGGAAAGAACTGCTCAGCGTATTCCATGGTGAAGAAGGGGTCCAGAATATTCCAATGGATTACCCGTTGATCATTGCAGCAGGCCCCCAGACTATTTATGTGGATAATCCAGCAGCCATGCAACCTCAGCGTCATATTCAGATTGATTTTCTCCATTTTTCGGATGCGGAAAATGCCGAGAAGGCAAAGTGGCTCGTTGACCAGGTTTCTGAGGGTGGTGTGATCTGTTGGATCACCAACACGGTCAACCGCGCTCAAGAAATCTTCCAACAGGTTTATTCAACGGTCACGTCAGATGTCGAGGTGTGTTTGCTGCATGCCCGTTTCCCACTTGCCCAGCGTGAGGACCTGGAGAAATTAGTAGTCGATAAAGTAGGCCCTCAAAAAGAACATCGTCCGAACAAGATGATCGTGATCGGAACACAGGTGCTTGAGCAAAGCCTAGATCTGGATTTCGATCTCATGGTATCTGATCTTGCACCAGTCGACCTGCTGCTGCAACGCGCAGGCAGGTTGCATCGCCATTCAACAACAACCAATCGAGGAAAGCATTCAAAACCAGTTCTGTATGTAAATGCACCTATGATTGACGACCTCCCAGTTCTTACGATTGACAAGTATGTTTACGCTGAGTACTTTCTCTGGCGCACTTGGGAGGTGATCAAAGGGCTAAGTCAATTAGTGTTACCTGCAGATTTCCGCACGCTGGTGAAGGAGGTGTACGACGAAAACCCAGTTGATATGACAGTTGAACAAAAGGAGGCATATGATGCTCTTAAACAAAAAGAAGAACTTGCCAGACAAGAAGCGTCCATACGGTTGATGCCAGGACCAGACCCCGATGATTTGTTCACTTCAGTAGCAGCTCGGCTGGTATTCACCGAGAGCGAAACAGAAGCTGGTTGGAGGATCGCCCAAACCAGGTTGGGAGAAAGAAGTCTCAATCTTATTCCTCTTGAAGACCACGGCGATTTCTGCACCTTGCCGGGATCTGATCAACCGTTCAATAAACGGATGGCAGCGAGCAGAGAGGATCAGTTCCAGATGCTTCGACACCAGCTCCGGATAAGCAATCCGCAACAGGTAGTAGACGCGCTGGAGCGGCAGAAAGAGAACCTGCCTGAATTGTTCACTGCATCCGCATTATTACGCGATGTGATTCCACTCTGGCTGAAAAACAGCAAGGCAGAATTAGAAACCTCAAAAGGCAGGTATGCCTTGATGCTCGACCCTCAAATGGGATTAACGATCAACAAGAAAGGAGAGTAATGCATGACTGATGCGGAAAAAGTGAACTTTCATTTCGACCTCTGGACACAGCCCTGGATAGGGCTGGAAAAACTGGATGGCGGGTTTGTGCGCCTCGGGATAGAGGACACCCTGCTTGGTTCGCACGAATTCAGGGGTTTCTTTGACCCATCCCCTCTGGTAGTGGTGGGCATTCATCGTTTACTCACTGCGATCCTGCAGGACATATTTTCGCCCGAAAGCGAGGAGGAACTTAAGCAACTGTGGACAATGCAACAGTTATCCGCAGAAATGCTTACGACATTCCAAGCCAATTACGGGGACCGGTTTGACCTTTTTTCCCAAGAGGAACCATTTTTTCAGAGCATGGATACTTCATCTACACCTGCAAAAGGCGAGAACATCAAATCGGCGGCTTACTTATTCCACGATATCCCGTCTGGAACCGAACATACTCATTATCGGCATGGGGTTCAAACAGACCAGATTTTTTGCCCGGTGTGTGTTGCGGCAGGGATGGTCACGCTGCCTGCCTTTTCCACCTCTGGAGGGAAAGGGATAAAACCCTCGATCAATGGAGTGCCGCCGACCTATGTGATCCCATGCGGAAAAAACCTGCTTGAAAGCCTGTTGCTTTCGCTGGTCTTACCTGGCTACCAGCCACAAATGCGATCGGTGGACCTTGACCTGGCTTGGTGGAAAAGAGAACCCTTGATCCCCAGAAGTTCGGAGGTGGTCAAAGTGGGGTACCTTCACAGTCTCACCTTCCAGCCCAGGAGGGTAAGGTTGTACCCCGAGAAGTTTATGGGTCCCTGCAGCCGTTGTGGCGAGACCATAAGTTGGGGAGTAAGGGAGATGATCTTTGATATGGGCGAGAGTCGGCCAAAGGAATCCCCTCCCTGGTTTGACCCATTTGCGGCTTACAAAACCCCTGAGAAAAAACCACCGATACCGATCCGCCCAGTTGAGGGGAAAGCCACCTGGCGTGAATATAGCAGCTTGTTTCTAAAGGGAAGGGGACAAGCACAGGTTCTTCGTCCTTTATTTCTTGACCAGATCGCCGATCTTCTCGAAGTTGATGCTGGTTCAATTTCATTCAGATGCGTTGGTATGCGCACTGATATGAAAGCCAAAATATTTGAATGGGTAGATACGGGTTTTGAGGTGCCAGGCAACTTATTGCGCGACGAAGATGCCGGTTACATCATTGGTGAAGGGATCAGGTACGCGGGTGATTGTGCCAGTACTATGGCTAGCGTCTTTCGAAAAAAATTTGGCGGACCGGGTAAAGATGCCGCTCGTTATGCCCAATTAAAGACCGCCATGATGGACGACTACTGGAAGCAGCTAGCAATCCCATTCAGAAGTTTTGTTACAGAAACATCCCTGGCTAAAGGATCGGAAGAACCTCGAAAAGAATGGATAGACCTTGTGACGAATATTGCAAAAAGGTGCTTTTCTAAAGCTGCGGCAGCGATTGGAGAGGAGGGGAAGCAGTTGCATGAACGCTTTAGCGGAGAGCGATTGTGCCACAATACCCTGCTTTCCCTGCGAAAAAAGGAGTTGAATTATGAGTGATACCCAGGATGTATCTCAAACGAAAATTTTTATCTCTCGCCTGGAACATCTGGACAGCGGTTCCAGGGCAAGGCTCAAGCGTAGTGCCGGTAAGGAGCTGGCTGCAGCAGGCGATGCATTGGGTTTATTTTACAGCCTGCTGCCTTATGGCGTGCCGCAATACCAGGAGGAAACCTATTTTCTCATTGCCACTCTTTACCCTCTGGCTGAAGGCACGACCAAGGGGAATTTTGGTGACCACCTGAGAACGGCGCAATCTGCAAAGAACAGCAAGGGGCTGGACAGGCGGGTTGAGAACCTGCTGGATGCAGATCTTGTTCAGCTGCATTTCAGGCTGCGCCAGGCGGCAAAATTCCTTCAATCCTGCCGCGTGCGGGTGAACTGGCTGCAGTTATTGGAGGATGTGCTCCAATGGGAGCACCCGGACCGCTTTATTCAGCAGCGTTGGGCTCGTTCGTATTTTGGTCAATAAGTGAAAAAAGGAGACAATCATGTTAATTCAATTTCATATCTTGCAGAACTATGCGCCATCTAATTTAAACCGTGATGACACTGGCGCTCCGAAAGACGCTGTTTTTGGTGGTGTAAGGCGCGGGCGCATTTCCAGTCAGTGCATCAAACGCAGTATCCGCCGGTCAACAGCATTCGCAGAAAATTTTTCGCAAGACGACCTGCTGGGCATCCGTACCAGAAAACTGCCCTTTTTAATAAAAGAAGAGCTGAAGCGGCAGGGGGTAGATGAGCCAGACCTGTCACTCATTGTTGATAAGTTATCTGGTGTGGGTCGGAAAATTGAGAAGAAGAACCAGGATGTTGAAGGGGAAATCGAAGGCGATGCTGAGGTTGCTGAGAAGGAGGATATGGTAAAACAATTGATGTTCCTGGGAAAGAACGAAATCAGACCCATGGCTTCTGCGTTGCTCGAGACCTATAAAAAAATGGGGGCGAAAGAATGGGGAAAGGCGGATATTGAGAAGATCACGAAGGGATTGAAGACAAGCCTGCCCCGATCAGTGGATATTGCCATGTTCGGGCGAATGACCACGTCGGACGCATTTGAAGATGTGAGCGCGGCGGTACAGGTTGCGCATGCGATTTCGACCAACGCACTCAACCAGGAATTCGATTACTTCACGGCAGTGGACGACCTGGCGGATGAACCGGGTGCCGGGATGATCGGGGATATTGAGTTTAACAGCTCGACATACTACAAGTATGTGAACGTGCACTGGGAGGAACTGTTGGCCAACCTGGGAGATGATAGGGCAGTAGCAGAACAAGGTGTGCTGGCTTTACTGGACGCGGTGGTGAAAGCTCATCCAACCGGTAAACAGAACACCTTTGCGGCTTTCAACCTGCCCGACCTCGTACTTGTTGAAGTCACTGATGCCAATTTGCCGGTCAGTTACGCCAATGCCTTCCTTAAACCTGCAAAAGCCAGCCATGATGCAACGTTGATGCAAAATTCCATCGCCCAACTGGAAAAATACATTGAAAAAGTAGCAGCAGCCTACAATCTTCATCCAAAACGCGCCTGCCTGAACCTGGATGGGGAGGACTTTCCGATGTCGGAACGAGTTAAGTCGCTGGATGAGTTGAAAAACTGGCTGAAGGCTTGCCTGCCGCAGGAGGTATGAAATGGCCAATACCCTGTTCTTGAGGCTTGAAGGACCTCTTCAAGCCTGGGGTGAACGGGCGCGCTGGAGTGTACGGGATACCTCCACTGAACCCACCAAATCCGGGGTTGTGGGGATGCTGGGATGCGCGCTCGGTATTTCAGCAGATCAAGACCTCGCGGATTTGAGCAGAGCGTTGCGCATGGGTGTGCGTTGTGAACGCGAAGGAGATTTCCTGACGGATTTTCATACGGTCATTGGCGGCGTGATCTCCGCAGAGGGAAAGGTGAAGAAAGATACGGTTCTCTCGCGGCGAACCTACCTGTGTGATGCCTCGTACCTGGTAGCGTTGCAAGGCAAAACTGAGCTGATTGAGAGACTTTCTAAAGCGGTGCAAAAACCGGTATGGCCTGTCTACCTGGGAAGACGCTCGTGTGTTCCAGCGAAAGTTTTATATGAAGGGGAAGGGGATTTTGATGGCCTTCTTGACGCGCTTCAGCGCTGGCCATATCAAGGAAAACTGGTTGATGAGGATGATCGTTTGCGGGTGGTGGTGGATGTAGATGCCGGGCAGGGAACCCAGAGAAGGGACGAAATCTTATCTAATTCACACCGCGTTTTTCTGCCGCGTTACACCCGCGAACACAGGATCAGACCGGTCACCCTGCAGGAGGTGGATTAATGTACCTCGCGCTGTACGAGATCATGAACTCAAAAGTTGCCCTGGGATGGGTCGCCAACCGTTACCGTGTGCACCAGAGACTGCGTATGGCATACCGCGACGAACCGCGCCTGCTTTTTCGCATTGAAGAGCATGATGGAAACTTTCGTATCCTGGCACAATCAACTTGCCAGCCTGATTGGCAGGATGCCTTCGGGAATTTTGATGTGCTGGTTGGAACCCCTGCTGTCAAAGAACTCCGCTTAGGGAACCTGATGCCGGGAGGTTATTATCATTTCAGGCTTGTTGCCAACCCGGTGGTCACCAGGAACAGAAAGCGCCTGGGTTTGTTTAAAGAGGAGGCTCAGGTGGAGTGGTTGAAGCGGCAGTTGGAACGATCTGGGTCAGTGGTGATGCAGTCGCAGGCCCGCCAGCTGGGGTTGATGCGGTCTGCAAAGAACCCGGCAAAGGATGGAAACCCCCAGACACACTACGCTGTTGAATTCAATGGGGTACTCCAGGTCTTAAACGTGAAGTTGCTTTCGAAAAGGATGATTGAGGGTATTGGGCCTGCGAAGGCTTATGGGTTCGGCTTATTAACGCTGGCAAAGTTCAACGCGTGAGTACGATTGGGTTTATTAACCATGCAGAATTTACGCGTACTTCCAAAATTACGGGATAGCCTGACTTATTTGTATATTGAGCATGCCGTGATTGATCAGAAATATCAGGCAATCGAATATGTGAACAAAGAGGGTCGGGTGATGGTTCCAGTGGCGAATTTATGTTTGCTGTTATTAGGCCCCGGCACGAGTATTACTCATGCTGCCATCCGTACGTTGATGGAAAACGGATGCGCGGTCAACTGGGTGGGTGAAGATGGCATGAAGTTTTATGCACAGGGAGGAGGTGAAACTCGCAAAGGTTACCATCTGCTTCACCAGGCGAAAATGGCATCCGATCCTCAAAAACATATGGAAGTCGTTGCCAGGATGTATCGGTTCCGTTTCAAGCAATCGCTTGGGACAGATCTAACTTTGCCCCAATTACGAGGAATGGAAGGTGTGCGTGTTAGAGAAGCCTATGCCGAAGCCAGCCAAAAGTACGGGGTGAAGTGGAGTGGCAGGCGATATGAGCGGAGTAACTGGATGGGAAGTGACCCTGTAAATCGGGCGTTATCAGCCGCGAATGCGCTCATGAATGGTTTGTGCCAATCCGCGATCGTTTCGGGCGGCTACTCCACAGCAATTGGGTTTATTCACACCGGCAAACAATTATCCTTTGTTTTTGACATCGCAGACCTTTATAAGGTCGATTATTGCGTTCCGATTTCTTTTGAGATTGTTAGTCAATCCACCACGGAGGTCGAAAAACGCGTCAGACAGGCTTGTCGGGAAAAATTCCGAGAGGTCAGATTACTGGAAAGGATTCTTCCGGATATTGACGAATTGCTTCAAGTCCCCGATCAATTTGAAGGTGAATTCCCTGCGGATGAGGACAAAGCCCTGCCAGAACCATTGTGGGGTATATACCAGGAGGAATAAATGGTGGTGATGATTCTGGAAAAGGTTCCTGTTTCATTACGGGGCAAATTGACCCGCTGGCTGATTGAACCTCATACAGGGCTCTTTATTGGGCACGTGTCAGCGCTGGTGCGTGACCAGTTGTGGGAAAACTGTGTCAACGCAAAGGGAACTGGAGGTGTAGTGCAGATATGGTCGACCAACAACGAGCAACACTTCGCCATGCGTATGTCTGGCGACACGAAACGAGGAATTGAAGAAAGCGAGGGATTACAATTGATCCGAATACGTGGCTAAAAATTTTAACCGAAGGGTATTCCCCACACGCGTGGGGATGGACCGGGACCC